>Ga0183097_10086_pt1 | contig 340871 bp, 296 predicted proteins | sample BioMet8_FD_128883 | JGI IMG/M metagenome (GOLD analysis project Ga0183097, IMG submission 128883) | Microbial communities from bioreactor (seeded with sewage sludge) at Lawrence Berkeley National Lab, California, USA - Biofuel... | ecosystem: Engineered > Bioreactor > Anaerobic > Unclassified ... | reverse complement strand
AATCGAACTCGCATTTACGATTTTACTCCAAAGAGTCCATAATGGAAGTTACAAGAAAGCCCAAGAAAAGCGCGGAAAACCAATCAAATTCATAGGCCATTTCATTTTGTCCATCGGTTTGTCCAGATTCATTATTTTGTCCAAATCCGTCATTTTGCAATAATCCTTATTGAATGATTCAACGCTAGCCTCTATCCTCTCATCCTGCGTTACATCAGACAAACCATCTGGTTCAAGCAGCATAGAGGCCGTTGTCTTTCCGATGTGCAGGATCCATTCGATATCCTTGATTCAATAATATTCTATGTCATCCTTTATCTCCTGGGTTTTGATTCCTCATTAGCATCAAATATGTTCACATCAGAAGATTTTTTCTTCGTATTCTTGCTTACAATTGGTGTTATTGCAACTGCTTTCGGTTCAAACGATGAAAAAGCCGCCTCCTCCTGATCATCCGCGCCATCGCTTTCCTGATTTGGCAACAAATCGTTTAGTCCATATGCAGCAGTTTCATCCGCTTCAACTTCCGGCATTTCAGATTTAACTTTATCAAGTATCCAGCTGTGTACAGCCTTGATAATTTTGTCAGCTTCTTCACGATTATCTTCATATTCATCCTTGCTCCAAGTATCATGAGCTTGATTTTCACATCTTCTTAAAAAACTATTGATATTATCCTTGGGATCATCTGATTTGCTTCCATCACCTGTAGCGATAAAAATCCCTCTGAAATATGCCCCTATGCGAAATGCCGTATCCTCCTGAATTTTCATTCCGGCTGTCCTCATTTCAAGGATTCTTCGCTCAGTAAAATCAGGATCCAGTCTTAAGTATAGTTCTACATTCCCTTTCTTCTTGAAATTCTCTACAAAATGCTTAGTCTTTCCGGAATTATCATTTAAAATCTCCCAGAATACCGGTGCGCTGAATTCGATATCGTGTTTATCACAATACTGCTGGTATTCAGCCATATTTTCAGAGAGATTTTTCTTTGTTATATCAATTCTCGAGTCTCCATCAACAATAGACACTTCTAACCGGCCAGATATATTTTTACGTAAATCCCTTCAATAATTCCTTTATTCTCCGGCAGGGATGAGGTCTTTCATAGCAATATGACACTCGTGTCAAAATCCTACGATAAGTCTCAAACCTCCGAGAAGATTATCTCATTCCTGAATGTTCAATTAAATACACTCATGCTTTACCGTTTACTTTTATCCCATGCTGTCATATCATCACCATGTTTCGGCAATTATATTTTTATATTGCCGAAACATGGTGACACCAAAATGACACATTAAGGGTAGTATTTGGTGTCAAAAGACATATTTTCACTGTTCCTGGGTGGCTCTGAATGGATTATGAAAAGACCGGATAGACATGAAAAAACGTGATAAATACGCCACTTTTCGGCTTATCTATCACGTTTTTTGATCCTGCGCCTCCGGGGGCTCGAACCCGGACATACCGCCGAAAATGCTGATAAAATGGGAGGTTTTAACATCGTTCATGCGTTTGTAACCGGAGTTGTAACCGGAAAATGAAGGTGGCGGCCTTGTTGGCCGCCATCAATTTTCTGCAATACTGACTTCTTTGTCCGATTTGCACAAACAAGTTTTATTTCCATCTTTCTTCAGCATCGCCTGCTTCAGCCTCCAATTCTTATCAAAGATGTCTTCTGTCAAATGGTTCAGTTCAAGCATGTTCCTGACACACCACTCAGGATCCTGCGTGTGATAGGTAAAAAACAGATTGTTAAGCTGTTCATATTTAAACAGTTTAAAAAGAAAAGACGTATCCGTCTCCCTGGTATAGGAAATATACCGGTACATATATCCCATCCAGAACATGACGTCCGGCGCATATTTGATCTTTCCATAATCTGATTCACCAAATTCCCGCTCGATATCGTCCAGGGCTTCATACACATCCATGGATATCTTCGAAGATTCATTTCTGTCAAGGACTTTCAGGACATCCGAATGCAGGAAACGCCTCAGGAATATCTTTGAGGAACACGCATATCTCTGCACTGATTTTTCAAACAGCTTAGCCTGGAATTCAGCGAGCCTTAATCCATTGGAATCAAATTCTCTCATTTCAACAGTTCCTCAATGTATAACCCTGTTTTATACTCTCTCCTTGATAGTTTAAGTTTCGTATCGATCTCCGCCGCCCTAAGCTTTAACCTTTCCTGGCAATCAGCCTTCTCCTTCTTGCATAGATAGTATTTTTCAACAGGATACAGAGCATCCAGGGCCTTTTCCGTCTTAAAGATGTATTGCAGCCCCAGTTTGGATGCTGACAGCGAATGGAGCGCCACATCAGCATTGATATCCCCTTCGGCAAATAACGACATGATATAAAACATCCGGTTATCTGCTATCGGAGCTATAACAAGGTCTGCATGTTCAACTTTATCTACAACTTTATCTACAATTTTCTTCACTGTTTCAGAATCAGAAAAACTCTTTATCGTTCCCCTGTAATTGCAGATAGCCAGCATCCATTCAAGGGAGCATTCAAACTGTGCGATCTTCAAACCATCAAAATTACATAAAAAGGAATAAACCGAAGATCCGGCGTTCTCACACACAAAGGACAGGGCATGTTCATATGTTTCACTTAAGTAGAAGCCGCTGCCAAAATCGCATTTATCCTTGGAGCCACGCTCTTCGATCTCCTTAAGCCCTTTCTTTGAGCCATGAAACAGTATCTTTCCATGCCCTGACTCATTCAGCAGATCCTCTTTTACGAAATTCAGCCTGTACTTACTTTCATAAGCGTATGAATAGAATTTTTCAAGCACTGAATGATTCGCGCGATTGTTTGCCATGGTCTCATATAGGGTGTTCCTGGAAATGCCGGTCAGTTCCGACATTTCTTCCGTTGTCCGGCCTTCGGCTTCCCTGACAAATTCATAATCCTCGGCAATCCGATAATCCATTTTCCCGACATCAATCATTGTCCACCTCTTGAGATCATGTTAGCACTTATAACTTGTTTGTTCAAGCAGGACATATATGTTTTAGCAATTGCTTTATTTTATTAAAAAGCATTTGACTTAAAGTTAACTTTAAGGTTTATGGTATATACAGCAGCGATATCCATGAAAGGAGGAGGTTCTATGTCATACAGCATTTCGGAAGTCGCGCAAATGATGAATATCACGCCATCGGCACTGCGCTATTATGATAAAGAAGGTCTGCTGCCGGGCGTAAAGCGCATAAACGGAATCCGTGTCTTTGAAGATAAGGATTTTGCCTGGCTTCGAATACTGAACTGTCTCAAGAATACGGGAATGCCGATCAAACGCATCAAGGAATATGCCGAGCTTGCAAAACTCGGAGATGAAAGCCTGGAGAGGCGGTATCATCTGATTCAGGAGCAAAGACAGTATGTGCAGGGCCAGATTGACCAGCTGAATTATTACATGCAGGAACTCGACTTCAAGGATTGGTACTACCGCACGGCAATCAAGGCCGGCAGCGAAGATGCTGTCCGGATCAGTGATTACGAAGCTTCCCTTGAACCGGACTGTATCCCGAAAAATGCACGCAAATCTGCCGGCGGGAAGAAATCCGAAACGAAAACAATAAAACAGAATCCAGGAGGAAAAAGACATGTTAGGTAATTTCTCATACTGCAACCCGACAAAACTGTATTTCGGAGACGATTCGCTGAATTATCTTCATGATGAATTAAAAAAATACGGAGAAAATGTGCTGCTTGTGTACGGAGGCGGTTCCATCAAAAAGAACGGAATCTATGATGAAGTCACCTCCATCTTAAAGGAAGAAGGAAAGAATACAGCCGAAGTATCCGGCGTCATGCCGAATCCGACCATCCAGAAGCTGCGCGAAGGAATCCGGACCTCCCGTGAGCACAAAACGGATCTGATTCTTGCCGTCGGCGGCGGATCCGTCATTGATTATGCCAAGGCGGTATCCGTATCCGTGAACTGTCAGGAAGATCCATGGGAGAAATATTTCATCCGCTTTGAGGAGCCGGACTGCATAACGCTTCCGGTAGGCGCCGTACTTACGATGGTGGGAACAGGATCCGAGATGAATGCCGGCTCCGTCATTACCAATCCTGAGAAGAAGCTGAAAATCGGACATGTATTTGCAGATGAAAAAATCATGCCGAGATTCTCCATCCTGAACCCGAAGTATACCCTGACACTTCCGAAATATCAGATGATTTCCGGCATCTACGATATCTTCAACCATATCTGCGAGCAGTATTTCTCAGGACAGGATGACAATACCAGCGATTATATCAGCGAAGGACTGATGAAGAGCGTCATCCATTCCAGCCGGATCGCCGTAAAGGATCCGCAGGATTATGAAGCAAGGTCCAACATCATGTGGACTGCGACATGGGCGCTGAACACGCTTGTCGCAAAAGGAAAGAGCACGGACTGGATGGTCCATATGCTCGGCCAGTCTGTCGGTGCCTGCACGAATGCGACTCACGGCATGACCCTGGCAGCCGTCTCTCTTCCCTATTACCGTTCCATCATGAAGGAAGGACTTCCGAAATTCGCAAGATTCGCCGTCAACGTATGGGGCATTTCCCCGGAAGGGAAATCAGAAAATGAGCTGGCGGAAGCCGGGCTTGCCGCCATGGAAGGCTGGATGAGGGAAATCGGCGTCGTCATGAATATCTCCGTGCTTGGCGCGACGGAAGACATGCTGGACGACCTGGTCAACGGGACCATGATCCTGAACGGCGGGTATAAGATCCTGACGAAAGAAGATGTCCGCGGGATTTTCAGTCAGTCCATGTAAAATTGCAAAAAGGAGTGAATCGAGGAAGTGATAAAAGCGCCTGAAACAGGGTTTCTGTTCAGACGCTCTTCGAGTTCATAGAGCCTTAGGCGGATGCAGTACCCGCCGTTCTCCGTATCCGCAAAAACTTTACCGTTCTCCGCATAGATCCGGATAATGTCCTCCTGATCAAGTATCGTCACCGCTTCCCCATGAAACCCTGTGATGGCCTGCGGTGTATCATTTGAGATTCTTTTAAGAAGCAGATTGACTTCATCTGTCAATTCATCTGTCACGACGATCACCTTCGGCTCTTTACAGAATCGTCAATTTTTACTTCGACCTTCATTCAGATGCCTCCCCCTTTCCGAAAACAGTATTAAAAAACAGGGAATCGTATTCAACAGATTCCCCATAAGTGGTCATTTTCTCATAACAGGTGGTTATATTGATGGCGCAGTCATCATAAACTTCCATACAGAATCCTTTGTGGCGGCATTTCGTACAGGTGAGTTTTCTTTTCCTGGCCGTATGTCTCGACCAAATGAATTCCTTCATGGACGGTTTGAACGCCTCATGGCATTCCTGGCAGACATGCTTCATGCAATTCATTGGTAACTTTAGCAGGCATCACTGAACATTTCAATGGCAGTACGGACATTTCAATTTCATTTCATTTCTCCGTAATGATTCTCCTGGCCGGGAACCTTGAGTTTGAACTATTCGGAATTTCCGGATAGTTGCTTTCTCTTTAAGTTCTCCATCGAAAAGGATTTTCTTAAATGGATAAATTATACTCTAATTAAAGAAAACGGTAATATTTTTTAATTAGACGTCTCTTATAATATTCTAATTAAAATTATACATCTGAACAGGTTCGCAATATTTTACCAGTTCTGCTGCCGTATGCCTATGAACAGCCTATCATCATAAACAGGTTATTTTTTACTTTTCTGTTCCAGCTGCTTTATACTGTCCAGGTAATCCTGCTCCACGCGGCTTAATGTTTTTGCCTTGTATTTTTTATACTCCATCTGCGCCTTATCCATTGCCTGATCATGGCTGACAGTCCCATTTCCAATCAGGAGGTTTTCTCCTGTGGAGGTCAGAATGCCATCGAGATGTTTGGCCCAATCCTCCATCGTCATTGGTATCTCACGCTCTGCCTGTCTCTCAGCAAAATCAAGATATCCGGAAACAAGCTGGCCCATTGCACGAAGCTCTTTCTCATCCAGATAGTTCTTTGCAGTCTTCGCTTCACGGAGCGTAGGCTGGTCTCCTGAAAAAGTCATCAAGCCCATAAAATCTTTTTCCGCGTCAGCACGATGATAGATCACCTCCGCAGCGGTCTCGCCGGAAACGGCATAATGAATCTTGTTCTGTACTCGTTTGAAAAATTGTATGGAGACTTCCGCGTCAGGATTATAATCCACGCTCGTTGCATAGATTTCCAATACCTGGCGATAGAACACTTTTTCAGAAGCCCGGATGTCACGGATTCTCTCCAGCAACTCCTTAAAGTATCCGCCGCCGCCCAGCTCTTTCAGACGGTCATCATCCATCGCAAAACCTTTTTTGATGTATTCCTTTAGGATGTTTGCTGCCCATATACGGAACTGCACACCGCGCTGGGATTTGACACGATAGCCAACGGAGATGATAACATCGAGATTATAATAATTTGTAGGTTTTGTAGAAAAATCGGAATTTCCGATTTTTCTAACCACATTGCTCTCTTGCAGTTCTCCTTCTTCAAATATATGTAATACATGCTCATTAATGGTAGATTTGGCTTTTCCAAACAATTCCGCCATCTGTTCCAGTGACAGCCACACCGTTTCATCCTGCATACTGACATCTATCTTCGTCAGACCGTCTTCGGTCTGGTAGATTATTATTTCTCCGCAGTCACCCATGCCGTCCTCCTGTTCTAATTCATTTCAAGCCTATTTTTGCATTACGATCCCTGATAAAAAATCGTACATGCAGCAGCGAATTCAACATGACTGTCATTCATCCTCATCAGCACGATTCTGGACGCACATCTCATCAAGCCATCCCTGATCCTTAATGCCGCTCATTCCCTTATATGGCACTGCCCGTGCCGGGCCCATCTTGTAGTATTTACAGGAAAGCGGGCCATAACAGAATGTCTCAAAGCGGTTCTTTACAATATTCCGGTCAAAGTCATACTGTACGTTTACATTCGCCATGTTCGCCCAGACGCACTGAAAACACTTACCTTTCCAGCAGCTTTTGCTAAGCATCCGTTCTCCGCGCCAGGCGTATACTTCCAGCGGCGGAACCGTCATCTTCCAGGGCGGCCCAGGATATTTATTGCAATGCACCCGGAGTATCGGAGTGTCTTCATATCCGGTTTGTACCGTATCGATTCCCATTTCCCATAACGGGAAACTGTTTTCCTTTACCGCCTTTATCTTCTTCAGAGATCCGACCCGATAGTAATCGGCAAATTCGATTTCCGGATATTTTTTTGTCCAGGCCGATCCTTTCAGCTCATCTCCGATCCGGATCTCCAGCTTGTACTCCTGCAGTTCGGAAATTGCCACGCAAAAATCATATTTTTCCGAAACCGGATGAAAGGCAGGAACACTCCCGTCAGGAGCCTGTACCGTTCCTTTGATAAAGACGTTGAACCCACATTCACGATGTGTCCGGTTATCGGCAATATATCTCCAGACCTTGCTCCTCGGCTGGATGGAAACAACCTCGCCCTGCCATGCAATCTTTAACTGATCAGTATCCATATGCACCGCCCGTCTCAATTTCCTCATCAGAATCTTTTCATGCCCAAATTATAGCATAGCCAACCATTTAGTGACCATCGTAGCATCAGGATTCTCCCCACATGATTTCTCTTAGTATCGTTCATTTGACATCCTCCTGCTTATTATCCAGTCTAATTCTCATGAGGGGCTCCGATCCCATCTGAAAAGGCTCTGAAGATCTGACATCATAGTTAATCTTATTTGAATCATCCTGGAGAATATACTGCAAATGGCGCAGGACATGCCAGATATCGATTAGATTCTGACAAGTCTCACTTTTATAATTGCCTTGAAACATCATATTCAAAGCCACTTTCAGATATTCCGTCATGGAATTTCTGTCTTTCATCCACTGGTCAAACTGTCTGCTGTTATCCGGATCATTCTTATCATAAAAAAATCTGTCTTCCGCAAGAATATCAGCTACCAGATCAGGTTGGTTCATTAAGGCTCTCACGTACAGCTCTGTAGATAAGATCAGCAAGTCAAGCTGCCCTTTTGTCATTTCAATCTCCAACTTCATTTTCTGATCTCCTTCATTATATTACAAAGACAATGTCCTGGCAGATTTTTGCCTCTGCATTTTCATCCTTATATCCTTCTTTTTCGGCAGTCTTCAACATCTGTTTTATATCTGCCATTTCAAAAAACCTCCTTCGCCAGAGCCTCTTCGATCATTCCCTTCTTAGGAAACCGTTCCGCATAATCCTGGATGCTTTCCGTATCAAGGTCGTATATCCGCTTTCGGTAGTTTCCTATGATTTCCTTATAGTAATCATATGGAAGCTTATTCTTGTTCCTCAGTAATTCGATAAGCATCCGTTCCTTGTTATAGATGCGTATTTTGATTCCCTGTCGTTGCATTTCTTCTACACCAACGGAAAATTGTGCTGCCGGAACGAAGATTTGCCTGACTCTTCCGTCATGGATTGCATGCGCGTTGGCAGGTGTTGCAAGATAATAATCATCAGGGATGACATCCGTAAGATTGTGAAAATAAAAAGCCGTATCCATCGTAATTACAGCTTTCGGATATTTTGCAGTCAATATTTCAAGTGCAGATGCTTCTTGCTGGTCACAATATAGCCCGCGCTCGATTTGAAACAAATCTCCTGATGCAACCGTTTTCTTTATTTGATAATGGGAACCATATTTTTCAAGACACTGTTTTCGTGTCAGGACCATAAACGGCCTCCTTTAAACTATTTGTATGTAATATACAATTTATTACATTCATTTAGTTTGAATACTGCGACAGCCAGATAATCAGATAAATTGCAAAGAAGATACCGAAATAAAGCAATATCCCTGATGCCCACCATTTTGTAACCATCGTAGCATCAGGATTTCGGTGAAGTCACAATTTTGTGACATCACGAAAGATTATATTTTTCTCTTCACGTAATGCAGTTCGATATCTTACCCAAGGGGCTCCATCATCTTTACAAAAGTCTTGCTGACGATCCCGTCTGATTTCTTAATCACACCTACGGCCTGACAAAAGATGCCTTCTCCCAGCGCACTGCCGCAATCAGCCTGTCGGTGTCTTTGTCTCCCAGCCGTATCTCATCAAATACTTCATCTCCCAAGCCGTTCATATGGCTGATTCCATCCTGCAGCGGAACTATATGTATGGTATCAAGCCCAAGATACGACTTCAGAAAATTTTCGCCGTCCGCAAGTACCGCAGGCATGCCGGCCCGCCGTATCCCCAGATAGGAAAGCACGGCTTCTTTCCTGCTGGCAGCATAAAAACACCAGATGAGAATCTTCCCGCTCCCGTCCGGATTGATTTTTGTCCCGATATACGGTCCTCCGCAGAACACCTCATTCGGGTGCCCTCCGGATTGTTTCCTTTTCTTCCATTCGATAAATGCTCCCACTGAATCCTCCGGGATATCCCGCAGTCCCTCATCACGCCCATCCGCCATTGCAAGATAAGCTTCCTTCGGAGTCAGGTCGCTTAATTTCTTTTTTTCCTTCCAGCCGACCATTCGTTCACCATATCCTGCTGAAAGATAAGCTGTCCTGCATGCCCTGTAAAAATAACCGGCTGTAAGATTCGCGGCATCGGCCTGCCTGTCTTCATTTTCAAGGAATGATCTGAGATCATCGATATCCTTCGGGGTAATGCCTTTTAGATACTCCTTCTTTTCATCCGGGAAAAGCTTCCAGTATTCTGCCCTGCCGATAATGCCATAGCGATAGCAGAACGGGAGCTCCTTTTCAAGCCATTCCCCGTAGGTGCCGGCTTTGAGGCGGCAGACGCTTTCCATGATGTCGAATGTAAGTGCCTGCATGAATCCGGAAAGATCGGCTTCCCATAAACTTGTTTCCTCTCTTTTAATTTGCCTGAATACAGCAGTCCCATTGAGGCCAAGCACCGCTGCATACTTGTTCCTGACAATCGTCACCTGAAACCAATCCGGATCCCGAGGGCATGTCTCCTTCCAGCAGGATAAAAAATCCTCCCTATCGGACACAAGCTCCTCCTCTTTCATTTCCTCATAATTCCCGAAATCTTCTGCATTCCCTCTGGGAATGCAGACCCAGATCATGCGTATGTCATCCTCTGAATATTTATCTTTCAGAGGCGGGATGGATTCCATCGCAGCAGCTATTTCCTGAAAAGCTTTCCTGTTTTCTGCGGTATCGGCAATCTGACCCAGCGAGGAATCTCTTCGTACCGACGAAATTACATGTATCAGATCCGGAGCTTTCAGTCGTTTCATTATCTTCTCCTAAAAAAACTTCCTTTGAATCATCAGTCTTACTGACAATTCTAAGGAAGTCGGATCCATTTGTCATTGAACTTGTAGCATAAAATCTTCGATTCGGAACCGCTTACGCTGTGCAGGGAACGCAGAGCTGTAAATAATAATTCATCATGCGCCTGACCTTAAGATCAGCGAAACGGGAAAGCAGCGACGCCCGGTTCCCGCGGATCATCCTATCGATGGGAATGCAGAACAGCTGGCTCATGGCGTACAGGTTATCCAGCGTCGGCATGCTTTTCCCGTCCAGCCAGTGGTAAATGCTCTGAACACAGGACAGCCCAAGATATTCCTGCAGTTTTTTCACAGTAACATTCCGTTCTGCCATAATCTGCCGGATACATGCACCTGTCGCCTTTTTATCGATTGTTGGATACATGAGATAATTCCTCCAAATCTCCGTTAACACTGTGAGTCAGGTCGTTCGTGTTTTCGATGATATTTCTGGCAGATACGCCGGTGGCCGCATACTGCACAGTGGCACTTCCCAGGCACTTCTTTGTACCTGCAGTAAAGAAAGTGGTGTATGACGTGAAAAACTGCGATTGCCGAAAATGCGATCAGGGCTGTTATCATTATTGCGCTGAATATTTTTTTATTCATCAGTTTTCCCTCATTAAATCGGAACTGATCAGATTATTAATATCCAAATTATATCATATATCTTCATAGTGTTTGTCGGCACTCAGTATATTTTCATTCCCGAAACCATGCACCTGTTTCCAGCAGGTCTTGCATCAAATATGCCCGGATTTTCGGATTAAAGCCCGTGTATTCATCAATGATTTCAGCTATGACTTTTTCAGGCTGGCATCCGGCTGAATCAGCCTCTTTTTTTATTCGCCTTTTGACCTGCTGCAGGAGGAAAATGTGGCAGATGTTCTCGAATAATTCTTCATAATGGTCATGATAGTCCCTCAGGCACTCCGTCACCTCATCACAGGGAATCCGGCCGAGAAACTTCTGTTCCAGAAAAATGCAGTGAAGATATTCATAGATGCGGTCAATGCCGCTTCGCTCCTGAAGGTTCTCAAGAACCGGATAGTCGAGCGTCAGGATCGTATCCTGCGGGTAAAAACGCGGATCATAATGTCGGAAGAATTCCGGCAGGCCTTTTCGGAACGTATCGCCCAGGCAGCGCAGATGATAGGAATGAAAAATGGCTGCCGTCTGGTTATAGAGCGCCACTGCTTTCTTCGCCTTCCGCACCACGCATTCATAACCGGTCTTATAGGCGTCAAATGCAGACACCTTCGCTTCCGGCAGCTGCCTGTTTTCATTTTCCGCTTCATACTCATCGATGCAGTAAATGACCGCGCCCATCAGCTGCTCCGCTTTTTCGTATGTGACAGAGGAATGCTCATAGCCGCCGTATTTTTTGATGAGGCTGCCCGCAACCGGCGCCAGTTCTTCCATGCCGTAATTCATTTCCTATTCCCCCAGCAGTTCCCGCAGCGCATCCAGATACAGTTTCCGGTCCCATCGCGGCACCTCATCAAACGGGACATATTCACCGTATCCGTCCGTCTCCGAATAATCGCGGTATCCCGCGCGGATGGCCTGGGCAAAATTCGCAAGACAGGTCCCCTCCAGATAATCCAGGTCCCCATAGCAGATGGTCTCGAACTGCTCCTTCATGAAATGAAGAAGCTCGTCATCCGTGATCTCATCCTGCATTTCATTTTTATAAAGGAAGAAGATCTCCTGGAGACGGATGATGGTATCCCGATAGTTTCCCTGGCAAAGATAAGCCGAATCGCAGAATTCGTAAATGATCTTCGGCGTGATACTGTCGCCCAGTTCAACCCTTCGCGCTTCCCTGAGCGTGCTTTGCCTTGCTTCCGTGATCAGGCGGACATCATCCTCTGTCAGTGAAAGCCCGAAACGCTGCGTAACCTGATTCGTCTCCAGCAGCTTCCCGACGCGCGTCTGCTGAAGAACCAGGAGCCAATTTTCTTCCATGCCTTCATCCTCCGTATCCTTATTATCCTATACGGAGCGTGAAGTACCAGTCTGGTAAAAAAGTCATTTTTATGCTATAGTATTTGTGGAAGAGAAAAGAGAAGCGATAAAGCGGCAGCCCGTTTTATCGCTCTTTTTATGCAAATTCCCTGTTCTCTACACTCTCTTCTCCTCATGATGTCTCCTGATGGCAAAGACCGCCCCCGTCGCAAGGATGATCATGACACCGCAGAACATAAACAGAAGTCCTGTCGGGATCAGAAAAAAGTTCTCATGCAGCATGCCGGCTTCGTCCACATACTCCACAGACAGCCCCTTGATGACCAGGCACACAAACCCCACAAGCATCAGGGCCCCGCCGATGATTGCCGAAACGAGGTTCAGTTTCGCCCTTCTTGTCTCACTTCCGTCCTTGATCAGTTTCTCAGTCATGTTGTTCATATTGTTTCCTCCCAGGATTAATTGGTCGAGGGATACATGGAATTTTTCCGAAATCCGGATCAGCATCTCAATATCCGGCAGGTTGCGGTTATTTTCCCAGTTGGAGACGGCCTGCCTGGTGACATTCAGTTCACCGGCAAACTGTTCCTGCGTCAGGTTCTGTTCTTTCCTTACCGTTTTGATCTGTTCTCCGAATTCCATGAAATGTTCCCTCCTGCCACAATCCTATAATGAACTGCTGAAAATAATCAGAAAGCGGTGCTTGCAAGCGTTAAATATCGCGACAGAGCTGCTTGCTTTCTGTATATATCAGGCCTTATTTCCCTAAAATGACACTTGTTTTCATTTTTCCTTGTACAGCATAAAGAAATCGCTGTCCATATTATCCTGCTGTTCCCTGTACCATTTCCTGGCATCATCCAATGCCCTGTTATAGACAAGATGCATCTAAAATACCGGCCTCATTTTTTACTGTTTCGAATCTGTTCCGCATAGCCCCCGCATTCAAATTTATGACAGCGCTTCTTTCGGACAGTTTCTGACACACTCCATGCAAAGGATGCATTCCGTGCCGTTCTTCCGGTTTCTGGCCGGATTCATGACATCGACTTCCATCGGGCAGACATGGGTGCATTTCCCGCAATGGATACACTTGGTTACATCCGGCTTGATCCGGATCAGGGAAAAATAACTCATCGGTTTCAGGAATACGGTGATCGGGCATAAGTATTTGCAGAAGGCCCTGTTGTCTTTCAAGAGAAATGCCAGCACGATCCCTGCCGCGTAATAAATAACGTTTCCCACAATAAAGGCAATAAACATGATGTGGTCAAGTCCCGGGATCTGCAGAAGGAAAAGCGCCGCGACAAAGATCAGCGATATGCCGAAAGTCAGTATCCTGAGCCATCCGAGACCTTTTCTTCTCTGCCCTGCCGGTGTCTTATACGGCAGCAGGTCAAGGATCATGGCCGTCCAGCAGGCATAGCCGCACCAGCCTCTCCCAAAGATCAGCGGACCGAATATCTTCGCCACGGCATAATGGATAGTGGCAGCTTCAAACACTCCGGAAAATAAATAGAACCAGAATCCCTCAATCTGCATGTTCTCATGACAGATCAGTCCCAGATAGACCAGCATGTAAGAGCCGACGGCAAACTGGATAAACTGCCTGGCATATTTATATTTCTTCACATACAGGAACAGCCCGACGGAGATGCAGCAGCCTATATAGGAAAAGTTGTAAAGATAGAAGATGTTATGCAAGGCAAGCCATAGTATCACCGCCACGGCCTCAAATACAAGGAACATCAGAATCGGTATGCGATACTTCTTCATTTCGCCAGCCTCTCTTCAGGATATTATAACCTGGCAGGCATCAATATAGCAGCGTTTAAGTACCTCGACAGCCATAATATTTTTCAATACCCCCAAATCCATCAATAATCCCGGTTTGTTTTTCTCGGAGAAAACGCTGAATTCTATGCAATGGATCCAGATGCTTTATTATGCTGTCCATCCAGCCGAAGATTTCTTTTTCCTTCTCAAAGTTAGCAGCAAGCCAATTTCTCCACTCTTCCCTTTCGCTTGCATAGGATATTAAAGGATTTTTCAATGTTTCCCCCTGACAATTTTCAATTTTTCTTATATCTGCCCGTCAATCGGAATTTATAAATTTGTCGGTGTTAATATCACGGAATATAAGGGCTCTCCAGCACTTGATTTTTCAATGATGGGGAGCCTTTCTTTGCTTTAATTTTTGTTTAGAACAGCTGTCCCGGCAGTTTCAGCTTTTTCTTCGGTGGGAATCCTTTATCAAACTCTTCAACATCAGCATCGTCTGCATAATATCCTTCCGGCGTCTGGTATACTCCTTTAGCGCCATCAAGATATCCGGGAATAAGCTCTTTACAGAGAAAAAATGAATCATCCGCTCCTTCAGGAAGATCATGATACCTGATACCGAACTTTCTGGCATAATCAAATCCACTGTTCCCGTAGAATCCAATGTTTCCTTCAAGCAATACTACACCGAAACCAAGCTTTGCAGCCTTTTCCAAAGAGTAATCCAATATTGCCTTACCATATCCTTTACGCTTAAGTTCTGGCGTAATGCAAATCGGCCCCATTGTAAGGATATCAATTGTTCTGCCATCATCAGCCTTGATGATTGTCTTCATGAACATGTTCTGTCCAATCAGATGACCATTCTTTTCCATGACAAAGTCCAGTTCATTAACAAAAGCCGAATCTTCTCTGAGCACATGGATCACATAATGCTCGTTACAGCCTGGACGGTAAACATTCCAGAACGATTCTCTGACAAGACTTTCAATTTCTCTGTAATCTTCTTTCTTTTCTAAACGAATGATATAATCATTTTTATGCATCGATTTTTCCTCCTGTTGAAGATGCGCATATCCGGTCTTCATTTATGTTCTTTCTTCCTTTTTTTATTGCAGACAAAGACCTGAATCAGGAGTTCTGACATTAATGAAAGACGTTCATCAAAAGGTCATCGCGGATAGAATCGTAATGCTTTCCTGTAAATCCAAAATCCATTTTCTTATAGGACCACAGAGAATAGCCGATCTGATATTTCCGGAAAGTCTGCACCACATCCTTAAACCATCGGCCGGTATCTTCCGCCGGAGCCCGATCAATGACTCCGAATTCACCGCAGTATAGGCCGACGCCCGCTTTCTCCGCAGCATCAATTGCTTCGCCGATCATTTCCTCTATGAATTCCTTTCCCATATGTGCGGCTTTGGCCTTCGTGACCACTTCTCCCTGAAATCCGAGTTTTTCAGACTTGAGAACATAATATTCCATCTCCTCCGGATAGCGGATCTCTTCCTGCGGATCCATTGCCGGTACCCAGGGAGCCTTCTGGTGCGTAAAAATCAACGGCTCATAGAAATGAAACGTAAACAGGATATTTTTATCCTTCGGTTTTTCCAGCAGTTTAAGCGTCCTTACACTGTTCCACTGAATCCCGCCATATATAATCAAGACATCTTTACTGACTTCCCGGATAGCCTTAACCGCACGGGAAATCAATTTATTCCATGCCGCGGCATTCTCCTTTTCTACCACCTCATTAAGCAATTCGAAAGCAACATGCGGATATACGCTGTATTTTTCTGCAATCCGGGTCCACAATTTTACGAACCGTTCCTGCAGATATTCATCGTTAAACAAATTGTTCTTTTTACCATTTCCGGCATCATTAAAATCATAGCCGTAGGCTTTGTGCAAATCCAGGATAATGGAAAGCCCCTCTTCCTGACACCATTCGACCGTGTCCGTCACATAGCAGGAATCTGCCTCATTTTCCGTTCCATCCTCATATTCAAAAATATTGCAGTCAATCGGGAGACGCACATGATCGAATCCCATTTCCTTGATTGCATGGATATCGTTCTTCACGATGAAAGTCCTGAAATGTTCAGTTTCGTAATTACACTGGGATAGGAATCCGCCCAGATTAATACCGCACTTAAGCTTCATTTTCTCTTTTCCTTTTCTCATCAAATCGGAAGTTAGTGATTCGTACTACTTACGATTGCGAAACTGGATTGAGCTTGAAATTTATATGAACTATCCACACAGAAATGACAATCTCAACAAATATAAGTATCAAAATTTTAACGACATCACTCTGCACAAGCATAATAACCGCCAAGCTGTCTATCAGCATATGTGCAAGAATGCATGGTACTGCGCCTCTGGATAATTGTTTGATTGTTCCGAAAACAAATGTATTTCCAAGTATCATCAAGTAAAAGACGAAATAATTCGATGATCCAACTGTGATCCATGGCAGTCTATAGATTGGGAAATGCCAAATGAACCATACCACAGAAATACAGATCATTTTTAAGGCAAAACTGTTCTTAATGTTGACATGAGGCTGGAGATACCACCGCCAGCCGACTTCTTCAAGTCCTCCCTGCAGGAGTGCCCATGGTAAATATCCCAGCATTGCCATAAAAGTTTCCCCTGTCATCTTCACATTGCCAATAGAAAAAGAAATGCCATAATAGATGACAGCCGCAGATAAAGCACAAAGATAGGCAACAGGTCTTTCCTTAAAAATCAAGACTTTCTTTAGAAAATCACTTACTCCAGTTATCTCATGGCATTGCTTGGAAAATACATATGCCATTATCATTGGAATCAGATTCATCAGAATGAACAGGACAGAAGCCCATGTGCTATTCCCATTCGGAAATGCCCATAGAAGTAATTGCCCAATAAAGAAGGTAAGCAGAACAGTTGCACTCGAATATCTGATTGCCTGGAAATTATTTTTATTAGTCAAAAATGCAGTTGCTCCTTTCCGCTTTCCTCTATACAAATTCGTATTTGTCGATGTCTTTTTTAAGTATATCATCCATTCCCCCGTAACACCTATTTTTTTCCACATGGTAACACGACCGGGCTGTTCCTGCATTTCACCCCTCATTTTCAGCCACTCATGCCGAAAGTGTAGACAGCAGATTCATCCGGATATTATAATCCAGCTGTCGACAGAAAGAGAGGTGCTTCATTTGAAAACAGAGATCAGGATATCCCCTGACATCACGGAGCCATATGCTGTCATTTATGCAGGTATAATGACGGATGAGATATCTTCATTGGCAGAAATATTAAATCATACGAAAGGAAATGTCCTCACCGCATTTGATAGGGAACGCATCATCATCCTGAAACCGGAGGAAGTCTATCTCGTACGTGTGGAGAACGAGAAGACGATGGTTTATGGAAAAGAGAATTCTTACATCTGCGTGAAACGGCTTTATGAAACAGAAGAAATCCTGGGCCGCGGATTCCTGCGCATTTCCAAATCTGCCATTGTGAATCTCTGCTATCTGGACAGCGTGGAACCTTCCATGAGCGGCATGATGCTTCTAAAGCTCAAAAACGGCATGAAGGATTATGTATCCAGAAAATATCTGCCGTCACTGAAAAATTATCTCGGGATCTAGGAGGCTGCTATGAAAAAGAATGTATTCAGGACAGTTTTTATGGGAATGGGAATCGGCCTGTCCATATTTGCCTTAACCGGCATCATTTTCAATATCCTGTATCAGGGAGAGTTTGTGCTGCATGACTGGTCCTATACAAAAATGGCCATTAGCAGTATGGCGGTAGGAGTCGGCTTCTCTCTTCCTTCGATGGTCTATAGGAGCAGACGTCTTCCATTTGCCCTGAAAATACTGATCCATATGGGAATCGGATGTACCGTTATGCTGGTCACCGCTGCTTATGTCGGATGGATTCCGTTTGAGGCCGGCTGGAAAATGAGCCTGGTCAGCATCCTGTGCGAAATTATCATTGCCTTCCTGATCTGGCTCGGATTCTCCCGTTATTATAAGAAGCTGGCTGTACAGATGAATGAGAAAATCAAGGAAAAGAACGGCCAAGATAACACATGATATATCAGCAGGCCTGCCTGACAGAAGGCACTTATTTTCATCATATATCACTCATAAATTTATGAGCAACTCATAAATTTGCTGATATCTTCTATTTTCATAGCCATCGGATTATCCTATGCAGGAAGCAGAAAACCAATCCAAGGAGGAATCAGCAATGAATGTAAAAGCTTATCTTCAGGTAATCATGACTATTGACCCGGAAAATCGTGCGGCTGCAGCAAAAGTCTATACCGATTATCGCAAGCCGTTCCTTGATACCATCCAGGGCGCTATGACAAAAGAGCTCCTCATCCGTGACGAAGACATCCAGGTCATCCACGGATTCGACAGCATGGAACATGCAAAGGCATATCTGGATTCCGAACTTTTCAAGACGAAAGTCTTCCCCGGCCTTAAGCCTACATGGGCTAAGGATCCCGATATCCGTTTCTACAGCGTTGCCTGACTATAACAAATGAAATGCAAGTTCCGGCCTGCCGATCGGCAGGCCTTATTGTTTAAAACAGTACTCCACTGTTAAAGCTGCTCCACTATTAAATTTGATAGTTACTATGATTATCCCATATAAAATGTTATGCTTTCCTTCAGGAAAAGGAGAACACCATGTATCAGAAAAAACTCGAAGCCGACATTCGCTGTCCCCTTGAATATGGCCTTCAGGTCTTCGGCGGAAAATGGAAATCACGGATTGTCTGCGTCCTCGCCGGGAAGGAATCCCTGCGTTACAGTGAGCTCCGCATGGAAATGGGAAACATTACGGACGCTGTCCTGGCCACGACACTGAAGGAACTGGCTGCGGACAAGATCATCTCACGCAAATCCTATGATGAGATACCTCCGCGTGTGGAATATATGCTGACCCAAAAAGGACAGTCTGTCGTGCCGATTCTGCAAAGTATCTGCCACTGGGCAGGACAATTCGAAAAAGAAGATTCGGAAATGACTATGATACAATGCCGCCGCTGTGATTACCGCTAAATCAAGTTATAAGGGGTATATTTTTACATTTAGTAAAATCATTCCCCGTATATTGTAATATTATGGCATATTCGTTTTTAATTACAGCTTTTCTATGTACCTGTTTTCAGTGCAGCTGCGCAGCCAGCTCAATCTCCTCCTCATCACTGCAGCCTGTCGGCGTAAAGCCGGCTTTTAAGTGAAGCTTCATAGCAGCAGCAATTCAAGTGAATCAATTTACGATTTCAGGGGAATACTATTTATCTGATGATTGTTTTCCCTTATTTTTATGCTGTTTTTACGGGAATATAGCCCTTGCACATTGACTTTTCCCTTATTATATGACAATATTTAAGGGAAATAAAGGGAGGTTAAGGGAATGAGAGAATTCAACTACTCAAAAATCAGAGAACAAAAATGGGACTCTGATATCCTTGGATATATAGCAGCCATCTATAAAGAAGCTGGAAAACAGGAGCAATACCTGAAGCAGCGGCCGGAAGCGCTGGAAAAGCTCGTGGAAATTGCTAAAGTGCAAAGTACCAAAGCATCAAATGCAATCGAAGGTATCGTCACCACCAACACACGAATCAAACAGCTGGTGGAGGAAAAAACGACACCAAGAAACCGTGATGAACAGGAAATTGCCGGATACCGTGATGTCCTTAATGTCATTCACGAAAGTTTTGATGCCATTCCGATTTCCAGAAACTATATCCTGCAGCTGCATAAAATCATGTACAGCCACATGAACAACCCTATCGCAGGGCAGACAAAAAATGTTCAAAACTATATCAGTGCTGCTTATCCGGATGGACATACCAAAATTCTGTTTACTCCACTTACTCCATTTGAAACGCCGGAAGCACTTGACAGAATTTGTGAAGAATATAATCGAGTGATTGGAAACATGGAAGTGGAGCCTTTGATTGCCATACCAGTGTTTATTCATGACTTTTTATGCATCCATCCCTTCAATGACGGGAATGGCCGAATGAGTCGATTGCTCACAACCTTGCTTTTGTATCGAAATGAATTTTATGTTGGAAAATACATTTCATTGGAAGCAAAAATCGCACAGACGAAAAACCTTTATTACGATGCCCTAAGCCGGTCACAAGACGGATGGCACGAAGGCCGTGAGGATCCTATTCCGTTCATCAAATATCTACTTGGAATTATTCTGTCAGCTTATAAGGACTTTGAAGATAGATTTTCCATTGTTGAAACCAAGCTGCCTGCCATCGACATGGTAAGAAAAGCCACACAAAACAAAATCGGAAGATTCAGCAAACAGGACATCCGGGAGTTGTGTCCTTCACTAAGTATCAGTTCCATTGAGGGCTCTTTGCGTAAGCTGGTAAAATCCGGCGAACTTGTACGTGAAGGTACTGGAAAATCAACCTGCTATCTTCGATTGAAGTAAATACCCTTAAGAGGCTTGAGGATTTACAGAAAGAACTGCTTCGAAATGTCGAGAGCATCAAAGAATACAATGCCATCACTGACGAAATGCTTCGCCTGCAGGAAATGAAGAAGCAATCTACAGTCGACAATCATCGCAGAGAAGAAGCCATGAACCGGATCAAGGAACTGCAGGACTTCGTCGCCGGGCAGTGCACAGACATTCATGTATTCGATGAATCACTTGTCAGGAAGCTTATAAAAAGCATCACGGTATACGTGGATAAGTTCACTGTGGAATTCAAGTCCGGCGTAAGCGTGAATATCACAGAATAAAAGAGCAAGCTGCTCCGATAGGAATTTTACCTATGGAGTGGCTTGCTCTCTTGCTTGTACAAATCGGAATTTAGCGAGTCAGCACTTGTCGCACAAACCAGCAAAAGGGCATTCCTTACAGGATGGTTCTTTCCGGCAATGCTTGATTCCATGCTCCAAAATCAGCCAGTGATACCAACCATAGAGCCGATAATCGCGTTCCAAACTGCACTTAAAAAAATTGCGTATTTCATCATCAGAAGCGAAGTGAAATCCCAGCCTTTCCAGGAATCGTCTTGTGTACGCATCAATCACAAAAGATGGTTTGTGGAAAGCATAAACTAAAAGGACATCTGCCGTTTCTGCACCGATGCCCTTGACCGCAAGCAGCTCTTTTCTGAGCTCCTGCAGTTCGATGGCTTCTACCCTTGCTGTTTGATAATTATACTTCCCATACCATTCGGTCAGCCTGCGTATCGTGGCAGCTTTGCCTTTACAGAATCCGCAAGGCCGGATCATGCTTTCCAACTCCGCTGATTTAAGTCCCAACACAAATTTTGGAGTCATTTTGTCCGCCATGCTGTCGGTCACCTTTTCCACGGAGCTCCAAGCCGTGTTCTGCACCAGAATGGCCTGTACCATGACCATATATGGGTCGTCCGACCACCATCGCGGCTGACCGTATGCGGCATACAGCCTGTTGTATATCTCTTCAGCGGTTATCATGATTTCTTTCTCTGGCAGACCGGGCAATAGCAGCTGCCTCGTCCGCCGATGACGATTCTCTCTATCCCCGCACCGCATCGGCGGCAAGGCTGCCCCTCACGTCCGTATACGCGCAAGTCAGGCATGTTTCGGTACTCTTTGCCCGCGCCCGCAAGATATTCCTCCGGCGTCATCTCATTGGCTTTGATTCCCCATGTGATGACCTCTTTGATTTTTGCAGCAAGGCGATTCCAGTCCTCGGCCGTCAAATCAAAGCATTTTTCTTCCGGGTACAGCCCTGCCTCAAACAGAATTTCATCGGAATAGATGTTGCCGATGCCCGCAACGACGCTCTGGTCATGGAGCATTTCCTTGATGCTTTTCCTGCGTCCGCCCAGACGAGCTTTCAAATAATCTTTCGTAAGGGCCTCGTCCAACGGCTCCAGGCCCAGCTTATCCTGACCGGTGATACGGTCAGGCTCGTCCGCTTTCAGGTACCAAAACCGCCCGAAACGCCGGACGTCTATGTAGCGTATCTGACGACCGCCGGAGAGGGCCGCCTGCAGATGTGTGTGTTTCTCGACGGGATAATCGGCAGGCGTGACCAGCAGTTGTCCCGTCATTCGCAGGTGAATTACCATGCGGCCGCCGCTTTCAAAATGAACGGTGAGATACTTGCCGCGGCGGCTCATGCGCTCCACTGTTTGCCCGGTGAGCAGCGCCGCGAACACCATCGCGTCAGGATAAGCGATGATCTGCAGGTTACTGACGCTCACGGACAGAATGGTCTGCCCGATGAGCTGCGGCTCAATCATTCGTCTGACAGTCTCTACTTCCGGAAGCTCAGGCATTTATTTTTCCACCTTTCTTTGCGGATTTCTTTATCTCCTCGTGGTAGAAGAAGTTGACGATGACGGGCGGTGCTTTAAAGGGCTTTTTCATGCTGTCATCGTCCCGCACATATTCAAGGCCGTTTTCAGAGGCATATGCGCGAAGGGCGGCGTCCAGCGTCTCCCAGTAAAGCCGACTGCCGTGGTCATAAATTTCCTGATAGAGCGGCAGCAGATTGGAGTGCTTCTCTCTGATGTAGTCCATGATGACGGCTTTATAGTTTCCCCGAAGGTTGAGGTTTTCCAGCCACACCAAATTGCATTGTCCCTTCACGCGATCAATGATGACACGGACATCCGTGATATCGGGGAAGATAGGCGAAATAAAACAGGTGGTACGGATGCCCGCATCATGCAGCGTCTTCATGGCGGCGAGCCTTCGCTCAATGCTGACCGCCTTGTCCATATCGTCCTTGAAGCCCTCGTCCAGCGTGTTGACGGAAAAACCTACACGCGCATCAGGAAAGGATTTGATGAGATCAACGTCACGAAGCACAAGGTCGGATTTTGTCTGAATGCTAAGCTTGACGCCGCTGCCCTGAAGCTGCTCCAGCAGCGAGCGGGTGCGCCGGTACGTTTCCTCCTGGGGCAGATACGGGTCGGTGACTGAACCGAAAAACAGCTCTTTGCCGCAATACTTCCGCGGATTTTTGATTTCCGGCCAGTACTTGACATCCAGAAACTCTCCCCAGGACTCCGGGTGGTTTGTAAACCGCTTCATGAAGCTGGCATAGCAATACCTGCAGGCATGGGAGCAGCCGACATAAGGATTCACCGAATAGTCGCTGACGGGCAGATTCGATTTTGTCAGAACACTCTGGGTCTGTATTTCTTTTATGATCATTTCAGTTTGTTCCCTCCTCCCGCGTCAGATTCTTCAGCCACAGATATTTTTTATATCTTGGATAGATCCAGGGCAATTTTACGATTTCATCCGAACACATCAGTATATAGACAATCATCACCGGCCACTTGAAAACAAAAGTACCGAGGAGAGCCAGCGGCAGCGCAAAGCACCATGACGCGAAAAGCACACTGACAGCGTCATATCTTGCATCACCTCCGGCCGGGAAAACTCCGCAGACGATAATGGTATTGATGGAATAGGCAAATACATAAAGCCCGCTGAAGATCAGCATGATAACAAGATATCCCTTCGCCGTATCCGACAGGACAAAGAATTCCGCCACAATGGGGCCGAGGGCTGCCAGGAGCACAAGGTGGATGCCTCCCGTCCAGAAAGAAATCTGACAGAATTTTTTCCCGTATGCCCGGGCTTTTTCAAACAGACTCTGCCCGAGAATCTTTCCGACCATGATGCCGCACCCTGCGGAGATGCCCTTGCAGACGCAGGTGACCAGCTCCTGGGCGATGGAAGCAATGGATGCTGCCGCCGTAGCGTCGCTTCCGAGATGTCCCATGATCAGTGAGTGCAGGGAAAATCCCAGACCCCACGCAAGGGCGCTGCCCAGCATGGGCAGTGCGATCCGAATGATATCTTTCGCAACAACCGCAGAGTGCCAGCAGAAAGCCGGCCAGTCCGGGTGTGTGCTTTCTCCCCGATAGGATTCAGCGATGCACCAGACAAGCGCCACTAATTCAACGACAACGGTGGAGTACGCCGAGCCGTCCGAGCCCAGCTTAGGGACTCCCGCAGTGCCGTAAATCAGGAAAAAGTCGATTGTCATATCCGTAAGAAGTGTAACGACTGAGATCATCACGCTTTTTGCCGCTTTTCCCTCTATTTTCATCATCAGAAAATAGCACTGTGTCACACCGCTGAACAAATAAGAAAAGCTGACAATCCGGAGGTACGACGCTCCGATTTTGATCAGCGCGGCGTCCGGAGTATAAATTCTCATCAAAGATTCCGGGACAAGCATTGCCAGCAGAAAGAAGATACATGAAACAGAAAATGACCATTTTATAATCATGCAGAACAGCCGTTTTACCATCAGATGGTCATTTTTCCCGCTGTATTGTGCGATGAGAACTCCGCCTCCGCCGACAACCGCTCCGCTGAACAGGCTCATGATAAAAGCGACCTGATTGGCGAGCGATACTGCCGAAACGGCATCCTGTGTAAGCCGCCCCAGCATCAGTGCATCGGACACTCCGATCAGTGAAACCAGCAGATTCTGCAGTCCAATCGGTATTGCGAGTGAAAAGAGTTCTTTATAGAAACTTTTCTTTTCTGCGGCAGTCATTCAGCAATCTTCTTTCCAGCTGTTTTTTGCGTTTTTCTTTCACCACTTATTCCACCGCACCTTGTTTTCCACGACTGCTTTGACCTGCGTCGGGGTCTCGGCATCGGGGCTTCCATAGCCCAGCATCACCAGAGTGGGCAGCAGATAGCCGTCAGGCACATGAAAATATTCTTTGATTTGCATCGGTTCTTTTTTGACGGGGATGTGCACGACGCTGCCCAGGCCTTCTGCGGTGGCGGCCAGCAGCAGATTTTCAACCAGTGCCCAGGCAGCTCCGTAATCCATCAGGCCGTAGTCGTTTGTAGAGCTTTTCAGGTCATACTTGCATTTAAAATACGGCAGCACTACGCAGGCAGCTTCTTCGATCATGCTCCGCTGACGCGGATAAGCAATCTTGAACATCTCCTGCTGCGGGGTCTTCGGTTCCGCGATATGGCAGGGGTAAGGTTTCACGATCTGTGCGAACTCTTTGATCATGGCCTTGTCTGTCAGCGTTACCAGTTCCCACTGCCGCTGGTGGTTGGAGGAAGGTGCCTTTAATCCGGCGTCCAGAATGCGCTCCAGAATTTCTCTGGGGATGGGTTTATCTTCAAACTGACGAATGCTTCTTCTCTTGCTGATCACTTCATAGAATTCCATTCCATGTTCTCCTTATTTTTCATCAATTTCTGAACCTTTCACAAGGGCTTCAAGATTGTTCGTAAACCGTCTGGACAGGTCGATAAGCGTTTTCTGTTCTTCCGGCGTAAACATTGACATTGCTGTATCCTCTGCCCGTGTGATATGCCGAACCGGTTTCTCCGCATAGCCGCGTCCGGCGTCGGTCATGCGGACTGTCTTGTTTCGCTTGTCTCCGGCGTTTTCCGAGAGCGTAACATAGCCGTCATCTAAAAGATTTTTGATAATGAGACTGACCGTTTGTTTGGACTGAAAGGTACGCTCGCAGATTTCCTTCTGCGTCATGCCGTCCTTCGCATAGAACAGCACATTCAGCACAAGAAAGGTTTTCATCAGCATGCCGTTGCTCTTGGCATATGCATCGTAAAACGCGAACTGCTCGTCCCGGAATTTGCAATATAGAAATGCGTTTTTGCGATCCTCTTTGTTCACCAGCCCCCGCCTCGCAATCATTCAATTTCTTGACTATAAATATGATTGATTTCTTCGTGAATGTCAACCGGAAGTGCAGCAAAGATCTTTCAAACACATCTCAGGACAAATAAAAATGGGACAAGGATGGCCTCGCCCCATAAACATGCTCCTGATGTGTATAACCAATACCGTGTCCATATATTTCAATTCGATAAATTCCAGATTGTTTAAGAGGGTTATTTTGAATAATTAGTGTTGGTTTCGCCCTACCTGCGGAACGCAAAATCGTTTCGATAACAACAAGTTGTCAGCACTAATCTTTGAACGGCCTTTTTATGTCTGAATGGTTTCATACTCAAATTGCAAACTCCAGTTTTGACAGTTCCTCCGGTGTTTCCCGATAACCGTTCAATACCCAGTAGTAGAACAGATTATAATAGGCTCCGGCGGCCATATAACAGGCATACTTCGGTGTTTTTCCGTCTTCCCGTTTCAAAAAGGCACGGTCGAATTCATCCTTTATCAGGAAAAGCAACTGGTGATGGTGTAAAAGCTCGATGAAATCCTTGTGGCTCTCCAAGTGCAGGAAAAGACCTGCGATATAAAGTGTGTGAGCATCTCTGCGAAAATCAAAGTTCATCTTCTCCATGAAATCGTCTGTGATTTTGTCGAGATGCGCCCGGAACACATCCTCTTTACTGTTAAAGTTCCGGTAGAAGGACACGCGCCCTACACCGGCTTTCTTTGTAATGTCGGTCACCGTGATCTTATTGAACGCAGTATTCCCCATCAACTGCAGCAGCGCTTCCGTGATGCTTTCCGTAATGATTGCGTTCGGTCTTTTTGCCATAAGATACAATTCCCCCTCGTTTGTTTCAAATAAAGGCGGCAGGTTGATTTCAAACTACTGCCTATGTATAATATAAGATACATATGTTTCTTAAATTATACGGATAAAGAGTGTTTGCGTCAACTGCAAAACCGATCATTCTGATAATCGAGGGCGAAAGGAATATGAAGAAAGCCTTGAAAATAGCAGGACTTGTCCTTTTGGTCATCGCTGCGATGATCGTACTTCTTCTTGTGGTGCTTGCTCATAAACAATCCGCTCCAAAGAAATACTGGGAGAAGATTCAAACAAGCGCCGCCATCGAAGCAAAATATAACGCGCTTGGCGGGTATGCGGTCGCTTCAAAGAAATTTGACGCGCCGCACGATGACCGGGATAAAGACGAGAACCATTTTGTCGTCTGGTATCCGAAGGAAACGGGAAAATATCCGCTTGTCGTCCTCGTCAACGGTACCGGCATTCCCTGCAGTAAGTATGAAGCTGTATTTGAACACATTGCCAGCTGGGGTTACGTCGTAATCGGCAATGATTACGGAACCAACTGGGATGGCAGGCATCCGTCCGAAACACTGGATTTTGCGTTACATACCGAAGAATTATCCAAAATGATCGATCCGGATAAAATTGCAATCGGAGGTCATTCGCAGGGCGGGATGGGCGCATTCAACGCCGTGACGGAGTATGAAAACGGCAGCAATTATAAAGCAATCTTCTCCCTTAGCCCTACGAACCCGGCGCTGGCGCTGGAGCTTCAGTGGGGCTTTGAATTGGCAACGGACGGCCAATACGCATACCGGCTTGATAAAATCGGCATCCCGGTTTTGCTTGCCGCGGGAACCGGTAAGTTTGACAGCGAAACCGTAAGCCCTCTTGAAAAGATGACCGAGGAATACGGTGAACTCCATACGGATAAGGTCATGTTCCGGCGCGCGGATGGCGTCGATCATGCGTCCATGCTTTATGAGGCAAACGGATATGCGATCGCTTGGCTGGATTATTACCTGAAAGGCGTTAAAGAAAACAGAACAGCCTTTTTCGGCGACGAAACAGAAATATCTTCAAATGTACGTTATCAGGATTTCTGCTCAGAAGAAGCAGCCAAATAATCGGACGAGAAAGCAATCAGTCTCGGCAGAAACATTTCAAAAATGTTTGATATTCCCGCCAGCGAGAAACGCAGTCCGCTGACGGGAATCATTTTTTATCAGCAGCATTGGACTTCAGAACACTCATCCCATCAAGAATCAATAGTGTGCTTCCCGACAACTTCGTATTTGTATATATAATCTTTTTCTTCTATTTGGCCTCTGTTAAATTAATGCTTCCAGCTCTTTTTTTAACATTGGTATATCTTCTTTCACAGTATCCCACACAACAGTAAAGTCTACATCGCCATAACCATGAACAACCCTGTTTCTTAATCCATAAATTGCATTCCATGGGATTGACGGATTTTCGAGTTTTATCTCATCTGAAAGCTGCTGCTTAGACAATTCTCCGATCTGGAGAAGATTAAAACGGAAGCCTCAGCAATCATACTGTCACTGGTAAATGCTTCCTATGTGTCGATTTTTTCTGTATACCTGATAATATTGTCACAATGTCCAATGAGTTTTCTAATGACCCGCTTATCTTTTTCTGTCATAAATCTTCACTCCTGTACATTTGATTTCTTCAAATAAATCCTGTTCACGTTCAGCTTGATATTCAGGAATCAGATCCACATCTTTGTTCAATGCTTCCGTTATATCCTCCAGAAGTGCATAAAATTTCAAGCCACGGAGATCCGTTTTTACGCAAATGTCGATGTCACTTTTGTCATGTGCTGTCTTTTTTGCATAAGAACCAAATAAAACTGCAGATTCAACTTCATGCTCACGGAAAACGGACGTCGTCAGTTCCTTTATCTCCCGTATGGTATATACTCCATGTTCCTTATCTTTTATCGTATTTCTTTCTTTACCGAGAGACTTGAGCTTGTCTCGTATTAGTTTTTCAATCCACGGAGCAGGCCGTCGTGTTCCCATATCCCAGTTTTCAATTGTACGGAGTGGGATTCCAAGTTCTTCGCTCATCTGCCGCTGAGAAAAGCCTGCCCGTATTCGCTCAATTTTTAAAGTAGTATCCATGATTCACCTCCCATATGAAGGCCCATCCAGCTAAACCCGGGGGTGTCCGACGAATATTCATCAATTCTCTATATTAATTGACCAACTCGGTTAGATCAGGACTTACTACTTTTCAAACCTGCATTCATCATATGGTCATTTCGATCTGATTTCCTTCTCCATCCAATATGCAGCTTTCGTAGTATCCGTCGCCGGTTGTCCGCGGGCCGCTGATGACTTCGTATCCTGCAGCCTTTATCCGGTTCGTCAGTTCATCTACTTTTTCCTTATTCCCAAGACTGAAGGCCAGATGCGCATATCCGGTCCGGCTCGGGTTCTTTTCCTGATCCGCCATCTCCGGCTTCTTCATGATTTCCAGACGGGCTCCGCCTTCAAATGTCAGGAAATAAGACCGGAACCCGGTCTTCTCATTATGATACCCGCTGCTTGCCTCCGCATGAAAATATTCGATAAAGAATTCCTTCTCTGCCTCAAGGTCGTTCACATACATCGCCGCATGCTCAATCTTCATTTATGCTCTTTCTCCCATCTTTTCATGGCTTCGATATCAGCCTCGTCAATCAGACGGTTCCCATGGTAATATTTCATATCCGCTTCGTTAAACTCCCGATAGACACAGCATGGATTACCGAAGGCGATGACATTCGCCGGAACAGCCTTCGTGACAACGCTGCCGGCACCGATGATGGAATTATCTCCGATACTCACTCCCGGAAGGATCGTCACATTGGCACCGACCCAGACATTCTCTCCCAGAGTCACTTTATCGCAGTACATGAGTGCCCTGTGCTTCGGGATGACCGGATGGGATACCGTTGCAATGGAAACGCCGGGTCCGAATTCACAGCGGTCTCCGATCTCGATCTCTCCGTCATCGATGAAGGAGCAGTTCACGTTCACATAGACGTAATCGCCCATCTTGATATGCCGTCCATAGCAGAAATAAAACGGCGGCTCGATCCAGGCAAGCGTCTTCTTTCCAAAGATTCTCTTCATCAGGAGATATCGGTGCAGAAGGCCGAGCTTTGAGGAACCGGTCCGGTTGTAGGCACGCATACGCGATTTCGCCTGTGCCCTCTCACGGGGCATGCCTTCACAATTATCGGAAAACAGCATGCCATCCGCTATTCTCTCCTTCATCGTCATGTCTTTTGTTCCCCCTTTTTACCGATAAGTTTTTCTTTCTGTATATTGCATTACGGCAAACCGGAATCTATTCATCTGTCGATATATCATATTTTTTTATATCTATCATGACAGTGCCTTCGGCAGAAAATGACATCTGATCGGCGGAGGGTTCTGTATAAATAACTGAACTGAGGACCTGCCTGCCGTCATTCACGAATACTTCCGCACTGAAAAGATCCAGTATGATACGAAGTTTCAGGATGCCGTCCTGCAAATCTGTTCTGCATTTTCTGGAATCGATCATATCCCGCCGGCTTCCGGAAAATGTCCGGTCGAATATAAGCATGGAATCAGCCGGCGTGTAGGTAACGGAAGTATAGAACTGATTATCCTTGGCAAACCGAAACTCGAAGCGGCTGCATGAATATATTCTGTCAGGGGTGCCTTCATTATCGTTGTTTCCCTCATGTTCCGGAATTTTCCCTGCCTTGAAGTTTACCGTCAGTTCAATGTCTGCCCAGCGGCCCTTGATCTTCGGGAATGTCTTCCCGCCTGTGACAGCTTCATTTTCATAAACCACTTCATCCTTCCGGCACGCGTTGATTTCCCTTACAGGCATCTGGATCAGTCTTCCATCCTTCACGGAAAGCTCACGCGGAAGGCTCATCTGGCCGAACCATTTGGTATCCGGCATCAAAAGTGGGACGGTATCCCAATTCTGCATCCACCCAATCATGATTCTCCGTCCGTCCGGTGCAAGGAGTGTCTGTGTCGCATAGAAATCCAGGCCGCTGTCGATCGGATAGATTGTTTCTTCCACGAAATGTCCGTCCTGCGGGCTGCAGTTTCCAATCATGCAGAGAGTGCCGTAGCCGCCGTGATACTCCCCTCCGTCAGCCAGCATCTGCTGTGCGCTTGCCAAAAGCACCCATTTCCCATCCAGTTCAAAGAAATCGGGGCATTCCCACATCCTGCCGAAACGGCTCCTGTTGGATGCCAGTACCGATCCGAACTTCCATTGGATCGCATCTGCGCTCCTGAATAAGAGGATCTGCCCGCTGCCGTCTGAAGACCGGTTTGCAATGACGCAGGCATAGGTTCCGTCTTTTTCCTGCCAGATTTTCGGGTCACGGAAGTCCGCCCTGCTTCCTCCCTCCGGAAGGACCGAACCATTTAACACGGGATTTCCTTCATATTTTACGAAATCCGTTCCGTCTCCGAATGCAAGGCACTGCGTCTGGATATCTGTTTCTCTGCCGTCAGGCATCTCTTCTTTTCGTTCGCCGGTATACATCAGCATCAGCCGTCCGTCCGGAAGCGTGCCTGCGCTCCCTGAGAAGCATCCGGCATGGTCATAAACCTCATCCGGTGCCATTGCTGCCGGAAGGAAGCTCCAATGAAGCAGGTCGCTGCTTACCGCATGTCCCCAGTGCATCGGCCCCCATGCGGATCTGTACGGATAATACTGATAAAAGAGATGGTACATGCCTTTGTAGAAAATGAACCCGTTCGGATCATTCATCCAGCCGGCTCTTGGCGTCAGATGGAAGGATGGCCTTTCCTGCGGATTGATTTTTTTCCCGGCTTCCGATTCATAGCTGCGGGCTTCACGAAGCAATTCACTCATTGATCATCTTCCTTTTCCGGATACGGACGATGGAACTGATACCGCACAAATCATGCATCTGCCGCCGCAGATTCGATTCGTATTGGCCGCTGTTTTTATAAATCAGATTATAGCATATATCCCCATAAAAAATGCCGCCTCGTGATGGAAGCGGCATGGAACAATTACGCTTATTTTGTTTAAAAATGTCCTGATTAAGAGACTCGTCCTTTGGATGCCGGTCCGGAACTATAAATTCCTAATCCTGAATTTTCTATAGCTTTGTAATCATGTGGAAAATGATGACCGCCATGATGGCTATCGCCATCGGACGATGGACTTTTGTAAGGCTGCTCTTTTTCCCATAGGCAATAAAAATCCCTAAAATCGCCGTAAGCGACATGAGCATGACAGCGAATATGCCGGAATAAGATACCCTGACATTGATAATCTGCCAGCAAAGATGCAGAACCGCAAATGCACCGGCGCCCATGCCAAAATACCGATGATATTTCACAAGCAGTTTCATGAAAAACTGATAGGATTTCCTGAATGTATTGTCTTTAGGCATTTCCGCAATCCATGCCTTAAAGATACGTTTTACCAGGAAATTCGCCACCGATATGAAATAGCATATAGCCGTGGCCCAGCCAAGCACTTCCCCAAATTTGCTCATATGGATTTTCTCCTCTGCGTCAGGATTTTCAGACATCAGCCTGTTCATCCGTTTATTTTCGTACTGTCATAATCCTTCCTGCAGATATCCATGTCAATCATTTCCTGTAAAATTTAACATAGAAATAACATAGCATAAATGGCCCGGAAATATTGAATTTACTAAGTCAAGGAAGCACCGCCGGATCCGTCGATGCTTTTTTACCCCTATCAGTATCAGCGAAGTTCAGTGCACTGGGCGATATGCGGATTTTCCTTGTTAATCAAAAGCATTTTTCTTTCCAAAGCATCTCCCAAAACCTCATCCAAAGCTTCATCACCGATCGCAGTCTTCACTGTCTCATATGAATATAACCCTTATTGATGTTGTCGAACCATTTTCATTATATAGAAAAAACCCCAGAAGGTATATTCACCTCCCAGGGTTCCCGTCTTCCGCCATAACTTCGTTGTGGTGCTCTATAAGGTAATATCCTAATTATTCTTTCACTGCTTCAACCAAATCATGGGCGATGTCGTAATTTAAAACCTCCCAGCCTTCTTTATCGATACTTTTCCGGATCAGAAATTTAAGTGGTTTTTCCAGAAATGGTCTTATTTCAAATTCCAATCTCCTACATCCGAATCTATGAGTTATTTCTTCATAGAATTCCCAATAGCCCGTTATATTAACGATTTTAATTTTATGCAGGAATACACTGATTTTGAATTGTCTGTCACAGAATGTATCAATTTCTATTGTTTTTTTCATGGTGACCTCTTTTTTAAGATAAGGACATAAATGGACGGTCCAGACATAGGCCGTCCATTAAAGATTCTTCGTCGATATTATTTCGATAATTATTGCAATTCAATCAGCTTATTGTAGACTTCTGCTTCCAGTGCCTTCTGCTGCGTTGCCGACAGACTGTTTGACGTCCGGATCAGGCAGGTCCCGTAAACCGCATGCGATCCGGAATTCAGTGCTCCCGCACTGTCGAATCCCGCAAGATACGTCTCACGCGCCTTGGCTTCATCCGATGTCGCAAAAACCTCAATGGCACCTCCGCCCTGCGTACCCTTCTCGATGACATCCGCTCCATAGACCGTGCTCTGGTCAATCGCTGAACTCAGGAAATAAACACATGCCGTATAACCGCCCTGCTTATTCAGCATGTTATTCGGATCGTGCTCTTCCGTAACGGCCGCAATCCCGGATATATCCGGTAGGTTTCCGATTCTCTGGATTATGAAGTCGCTTGTCGGATTCGTGATCTGTGCCAACTGCTTCGCGCTGTTCTGAAGGGCTGTCGAGCAATCCTGTAGCTTCGTGGTATCTGCGGAATAATCCGGAGGCGTACTGATCTTCTCTGTCTCTTCCTTTACTGTTTCCGTTGATGAATTAACATTCCCTGTTGATGTTTTAATGGCTTCTGCTGCCGCTGTAATGTCTTTGGTGCTGAGTTTACTGATGTCGGCATTTTCCGTCTGGGCCGTATCTGCATTCGCCAGCTCAGGAACGGTAACCTCATCATTTTTAGCCGTGGAAATGGCAACTGTAAGATCCTTGATTGTCGACTCAACCAGTACCTGAGTGTTATCCTGGAGTACCTGGCTGGCCTTGTTAATTTCCGACTCAAATTCACTGTTCTTTGCCTCTACAGCCTTCGCCGCCGTCTGGAATGCGGTTTCCTCTGTCTTATACGAATTGACCGCATCCGTGTAGGATGCGAAGGTCGTTTTATAAGCCTGTACCGCATTATCATGCGGAACCTTGATCTGGAAATACCACAAGGGTATGCCTATCGCCGCAACGGCCGCTGCAATCACAATGTAAAACCACGGTTTCTTATAGAACTTCTTTTTACTTGATTCTTCCATGCTTTTTTACCTCCTCAGGCAAATGTATATTCTATTCATAAAAGAGCCTGTTATTTTTGCGAGGCATCATGGTCAATACATTATGGCCGGCACCACTTACAGGCAACATAGCCCTCTGCGATCAGTTCATCTCTGCTTTTATTTGACTCGGCATAGTTCTTTGCTGAAATCTTGGAAACATACTTGCAATCCGGCCTGTGGAATTTCTTCCCATTTGGATTATTATTCAGGATATAAGTAGCGGTCGTACTGACGTCACCGACCGCATTATAGGAAATAGTGCTGTCCCACGAATCATCATTCCCGGCTTCTGAGCCATAGGCCCATGTCGTGCTCGGCTCCGTGCTCCAGGTAATGTTTGTTCCATCCGACGTAGCAATGACTGTCTGTTGTTCATCCGTCCTGAAAAGAGAAATACCCTTACTTTTGATTTTCTCAATCACATCCTGATCTGGCAGGCCATAGGAATTATCCTTCCCGCAGCTCAGAACCATATATTTCGGATTAACCGCATTCAGGAGTTTTTCAGAATTGGATGTATCGCTCCCATGATGCCCGGCCTCCATCACATCCGCCGTAAGATCGATTCCTGTCCCGCAGATCTCGTCTTCAGATTCTGTTTCGGCATCTCCGGTAAATAAGAACCGGCTGGTACCGTTTGTCACAAGCACACAGAGCGAATTGTCATTTACATCTGTATGGTTATAATTAACTGGCCCCACGATTTGAAAACTTATGCTGCCCATTGTGTAGCTGTCTCCCACTTTAGGCACGACAGGTGTTATCGATTTCTCCTTCTCGATATTTTTCAGTGATTGATACACATCTGTCGTCCCTGTATAATCCGGTTCCAGCATCTCCGATACCGTAAATACGTGCAGTGCACCGACGATCCCGTTGATGTGGTCATCATCGAAATGAGAGGCAATCACATAATCCAGCGTACTCACACCCTGTTGTTTCAGATAAGCAACAACGAAGGAGGAATGATCCCGGTCCCCGCCGTCCATCAGAAGATAATGTCCCTGCGATTCAATCAGAGTGGATGTACCTTCTCCCACATCCAGGAAATGTACCGTCATTTCACTCGCTGCAGACATCTCCTTTGGCGTCACTGCTGCGGCAGGCTGCGATTCCGGCGCTGAGATTGATTCCGGCTTTGAAGTGGTCTCGCCTGAATCTGCTTCTGATTCATTTCCGGATGAAGGTACTGATGCTTCAGATTCCATTGATTCCGCGGAGGATGCGGATGCCGATTGTTCAGGCATATTTTTCGTTACTGTAGCAACGGATGTGGAAGCATTACTGCTTCCACATCCCGTAACAGTCAATATCAACGCTAAAATTATACAGAGCAGCCTTCGTTTGCTCATTTTTCCCTTATTCACCAGTGCCCTTTTCTGTACTTTTTGGCATGTCCTGACGTAAGTTTGTTTTCCTGTTTCTCCTCTCGCGGATAAAGCCAAACAACATGACGAACGGAAGCGTCAGCATCATGACACAGCAGCCCGGGCCGCAGCAACCGGCACTGCCCTTTCCTCCGCCGCCCGGATGGCCGAGCATGCTTCCGAGAAACATGCCTGCAAAAAAGTCATCATCATCGAATTTCTGGATATTCCCTTCCATGGTCTGTTTTTCCCCCTCCGGTTTTCCTAAAGAAACCAAAAAGCATGACAAATGGCAGCATCAGCATCATAACCGCACAGCCAGGACTGCTGCCCTTCTTCGGATTATGCTTTTCCATCGTCTCCTCATATTCCCAGAAGCTCATTTCCGATACCTCTTTTCAATGAAAGATCAGAAACATCAGAATCAAGAAAATAATAATCCCACCCCAGCCAAGAGCGGAGCCAATGCGAAAGACTCCTTTTATTGCGAAGCCCATGAGTTTAAACGGAAGCAGGATGAGCCAACCGATAAAAAGGACTGATAAAATGATTCCTAATGTAATCATGGCGCACCTCCTCTACAAAGATAATTATATTCTGTTTCATAAATTTGTAACTGATTATTTTTATAAAAGCATGGAGGTGGCTAAATTAATAGCCACCTCCATGCTTTAGGATGTTTTGATTTCTCTTGACCTTTTGAGTCCCGCGTACAACCATACGTTCGCACACGAGCTTACTGTATTGAATTGCATCTTACATTATGAATTATTCGCTTTCCGTGTGTTTTTTATTCAAAAGTAATATCCTCTTCAGCCTTATTATACACATCTAATTGATTTTGTATATCAATCCTATTTACTAACCAGCCTCGAACCATACATAGTTTAATAAATTCATCTATTCTGTTTATACCATTCATTTCTCTTAGCGTAACAACAACTCCGAATCTTAATCCTCTACCAGCCTTAGGTGCTACACGTTCTTTCGTTTTTATGCTCAATCCCCAATTTCCAGAAGGATATGCTTTTCTTGCTCTGGCATTTTCATTAAGTGCTTCACTTATATGCTTGACATTGTCCCATTTTCGATATAGTCTTCTTGCATCCTCCTCAAAAATAAGCTGTAATCCATCTTCAGCCTGTTTGTTATAATCAATTGCTTTGATGCATGCCTTTCCATTTTTTTCGACAATTCTTCCAAAATGCAAATCCATTTCTGTGCTAGTATAGTCCACGCCTTGATTTCTATCAGCTGTTGGAAAATATGTTAATGTTGCCTTTGCAAAAAAAGGATGTGCTCCCTTATCTTGCGGAATTGGGATATTATAAGTGTACGTTTCATATTCATCTATTGTGCCACTCATAACAAATCGAATCTCATCATCTCTAGAATGAATAATATCCCCGATTTTTTTTGGCACTATACCGTATCCCATTTTATATTTAGTATCATCTTTTCTATTCCATCCTGCTGCTGAGTCAATTATTAGCGCTTTTGCTACTTCTCTGCTGAGACCAACTATATAGATAAGATATGCTACTTTTCTTGTTATCCATGGTGCTGCAATAGAGGTGCCACTAACATATGCTTCTCCTAAAGGTTCACACACTTTTATTTTTTGTTGTATATCACCACCATAATAACAGATATCAGGTTTGTAAAAGAAAGATAAAACTGGTCCAATTCGAGTATAGGATGCAGGTTTTCCTTCAAAGTCGACTGAATTAACAACCAATGAATTCAGTGAATCTGCTGGAGCACCTATTCTCATATTTGCTTTCTTCCGTGTCTTATTATTTGTTCCGGCTACAATAAAAATGACATCATATTCAGTTTGAATACGATCTAACTCTGCTGCTTCCGGAGACATAAAATTCTCATCAATTTCCATTTCCGATCCGAGAGATAAATTCCAGACCTTAATATCCCTATTATTTGCAACTATATCACGAATTTTTTTTAAAACTGAAAATGAGCTGAACCCTTTTGCCAACGCTACTCCGAAGTGACACACCCTAAAGTGTCCACAGCCATCTTCAAGATTTGGATTGAATTTGGGCCCATCTACTACAATTGAGGTTATAGCAGTTCCATGCAAATAATCATCTGGTTCTAGAGTAATATCCTTTGTAAGTTCATTTTTATAATTTACCCACTCATGAAAATATACTCTCTCATCAAACTGTGTGTCTATTACGCCTACTATAGGTTCATTCTTCGGCGATTCGATTGAATACATTTCATCGTTGTTTGAAAGTTCAGCTTCATCTGGCTCTATTTTAGAAAAATCACTAACACTCATCGCAATAAGATACGGAGCATTATTCTGTAATATAGCAATTTCTCCTGGGTCGAGGCGCATAGTTGTTTCATCAATCATTTTTGACGCATTCATTTCAATGCCCAGCCCATTCATAAAATCGATTGTTGAAATGCCAGTTTTATAAACTGTAATAATTGATTTATCAGCAATAGGTTCCCTTACCTGATCCACGCGAAAGCTTTCTATAGAGTTTGCATCTACAACTGTTCTTAAAAAATCGATTTTCGATTTAATTTCTTTATTATAAATGCCTTTATTAATATGCTCCGTATCTTTGTCAGTAATTTCACCATTGAATAATTCTGATAGCTTTTGTTCGCAATATAATAAAGCGTTTATAGCTTTTTCAATTGCTTCGAATGATATAAAATATGTTATTACATGTTTCAGCGTTTTTGTTTTTTCCGTACTAATACCATCAACAAACTTTGCCCCAACAATAGCATTATTGGGAGTGATTTTTTTATAGCCCAAAAGGAACTGGAGTCTGCTGCTTTTAGGCACAACACGTTTATAATGAGCACTCACCAAAACGCCACCTATAGTATTCTCATTTTTCCAGAACTTCTCGATACTCTGAAGTTGCTTTGCCAATATAATTATATGTTCACTTGACACCACAGTATTCTTCGGAAGATTCACTGGTCCAAAGTGATTTTCATTTTTTCTTTGTTGGAATTGTCCCTTTAACTGAAGAATACTATTCATCACTATTTTGTCCCTTCAATTCTCTTGCTACTGTACTTTTCGGTATCCTTGATAATATTTCAATTTCACGAACTGTAAAGTTCTGAGATTTCAGTTTTTTTACATCTTCTGGTTTTTCTTTTGTGATAGCGTAGTATAATCTCCTGAAATAATCCATCCCATCTTCTGGATCACTAAAGGCTACTGCTGTCTTAACAAGATTCTTCAGTTCACCTGGAAATGGTATTGGATTCAAAAGAGATACTATTTTTCTGAATAACCGTATGTCCTTACTAGCTAATTTAAATTTTATAAGATATTTATTTAGAAATTCTTCAGCAATTAAAATCAAATCTTCTTGTGAATACCTGTTAAAGTCAATAACAGAGTCAAATCTACGTGTAAGGGCTTTGTCAAAATATTTAAATAAGTTAGTTGTAGCAACCATAACAATTTGTTCATTCATGTAATCCATTCCTCGTAACATGGATGAGGTTGCGCGGCCCATTTCACGCAAATCATTTGCACTAGTCCTGTTTAAAGATAATGCATCTATCTCATCAAACAACACAAGCACCTTTTCGGGATGGTGAAAGCCATTTATCTCTTTGAATAGAGAAGAAATATTCTTCTGTGTCTGTCCCAGTTTGCTGTCAATTATGGCCGTAAAATCGACCATATAAATATCCCTGTTCAATATTCGTGCAAGTTGCCTCACAGCCTCTGTCTTTCCTGTTCCCGGAGATCCTTGAAATAGGAATTTATTAATACCAGCATTATGGGCAACCGCATTAACTATCCCTAACAAATCCTGAGTTATTGGATCCGGAAGCCATAAACTGTCTCCAACCGTATCCATTTTTTCTAGCATAGACGGCTCAGATTCATTCATTTGAGGAACAAAAGTATTTGAATTAGATAATAAAGACATGATATATTCAGCCAACTGATTGTCACCTGATTCATCGAAATCCTTTGCTATTTCATATGCTTCACTCCTGAAACCAGCATCATTTTCTTCGGAGAAATATTTAATTAGATTAATAACGCTTTTCTTTTTCATATGTACCACCTCTGCGCCCATGTATGTATATATTAATATATCGGGACAATTTTGTCAATATTGGGACATAGTATTGACTTATATTTTTTTTCATGTTAAAATTCGAATAGCAAAAGCGAACCATACTGTAAAATTCCAATAAAAAAGAAACCAGTTCCTAAACGAATAGAAACCAGTTTCTGTGTACATAATTCTTGGCAGAAATATCGTATCACAGAAGTTTTTCTAATACAACATCTATTCGATCATAGATTTCCTTTTTATTGTTTAACATAAATACCATTACTCACCACTTTAAGGAGGAAATCTGATATGAAAGCAACAAAGATTAAAATGAAATCCGGCTGTCAGTATTCTACATCTACACTTGAGATTGCAGAAATATACATCGAGGGATGCGATAATCCTGGATATTTTTCAAAAGGTATCCTTTACGATTTTTTGAAAAAGAATCCCAATAGCATTCAGGTAAATATATATCCTTATCCTGATTTATTGCCTGCATTAAGTAGATCTGGTGAAAAATACGTTCGATCTGAGCCGAATGACACACCAAATGATAACTTATTAAAGTTACCTAGGTACTAATCTTCAGATAATCAGGCAGACCAAATGTCTGATCTGCCTGATTATCATAACATATGAACGGGATATTTAGTAAAAGAAATCTAACTGGTTCTCGTTAAAACAAAAGCGCCATATGGAACCGCCATTATCTACTCATCTCTTTTTCAAACTTCTTAGCCTTCTGCCTGTCCTTTAGAAGCTCATTTACCATTTCTTCGGTCTTTCTTTCTGCTTCTTCCTTATACTTATTGATGATCATTTCATTCAGGGTCTTCGTGAAATCCCTCTTCACCGAATAGCAGATATCCTTATAAAGATCCTTCCCATTCTCATCCTGCTTCCCGGTCTTGTAGCTCGGCATGGACACGAACGGTTTTCCCTTCGCATCCTTCCGGATCACGATATCATTAATCCGAAACACATTATTCAGCGTGATGCTGGCAAGACCGACGATCTTCGAGTCTTCTTTTCGGATCGGCGTCACCGACACATTGACCTGCATCATGTCTCCGGAAGGTTCCCCGAAGGTCATCTGCCCGCTCTTCTCCTCGCCGATTCCCAGATAGCATTCTAATACGGCTTCCGTCAGGTCATCCTTGAATTCCTTCACCCTCGGGAAGCAGATGTCCTTGTAGATGTCCTTCCCATTTTCATCCTTCTGGTTCGTCTTATAGCTTGGCATGGACAGAAAAATCTGTCCGTCCTTCCGCTTCATGAGCTTGATCCCATCCACGCGCAGCTTACGCGCGAAAGTGACATTGGCAAATCCGACCAGGCTGCTTCCTTCTTTCTCGATCTTCCTTACATCGATATCTATCTGCATTTTTCTCTCCTCCCATATCCTGCCTCCGGCAGGCTCTCTTCCGTTTTCGGTTCCAGTTTTGCAATCTCTTCTGTTCTTTTGTACTTCCTTTCATAGTTCCCCACGATCCGCTCCGCGATGGCCTCAGCATCCGCGCAGGCCCGGAACAGTTCATTTGGGTCATCCTTCAGCGCGCCGATCCAGCTCTGCAGATAGGCCGTGTGGTCCGCCATCCGCATGTCTCCCAGATCAATCTTCAGGTCCGTCTCCGTAAAATAGGCGCCCAGCTCCGCCCGCAGCTCTTCCATCGCATACTTCGGCGTACCAAACATGTTCACGATCGGGCGGTTCAGTCGGTCCGGATGTCCGGTCGAATGCCCCATCTCATGCAGGACGACCCCACAGAAGGCAAGCCCGTCCCGGAAGGACGACCGCATCGGTACATAGATGGCATCTTCCAGCGGCCGGTAAAAGGACCGGTCCTGCGCCACTTCGTGGATGGGGCATTCGCTTGTGGAAATGAGATCATCTGCGATCTTCAGCGTCTCGTCCTGCGTCAGTTCCTTCTTCTCAATTTCCGGCAGTCCTTCCACCAGGTCGCCGTTGAAGACATAGAAATAGCTGACCACGGGATGCGCCAGCTTCTCATTTACCAGCTTCGGATCCCCGCTCTCATCCTTCTGCTCCACCTTTTTGTCGAAGATCCATTTCTCGCAAAGGACACCCGTGCCCTTTGCCTCCGGCCGCAGATGGTAGCCATTCTCGGCAAGCTGGCGGAACGTCATCCAGCGCGGATCCTGATAGCCGTGCTCCATGACATCCGACATGAGGCGCAGCTTGTTCCCGCCCCGGTATCTTGCCCCGGAAATGGGGTTCTGCGGCGACATCGCCGCCTTGTCCCACATCTTCTCCGGGAAAATGAAGCCATGCTCCATGTTGCGGATGATCTTCTCCACCAGGGCTTTCCTGGACTGCATCACTTTCTCATAAGCGCCGGGCATGCCGCACCTCCTTCCATGAAAGGCGGCACCGCCGCATAGAAGCCGAATTCCTGTTTTTCCTCCAGGTCCCCGTCCTCCACGATGTCTCCTTCATCCGTGATTCCGTACTCGTATTTCAGGATCTTCACCAGATCAATCATCATTTTTCCTCCGCTGTTAAGTTTTTATAAGGTTTTATTTTTCCGTATTAAGATTGTTTAAAAGTGGTTGCACCGCCCTCTTTCTTCTGATACACTCCCTGCATGGCCACCCCTCATAGGCCATATCGGAAGCAGACTAACGGCAATGCCGTCCGGGTCTGCTTCCTTTATTTTGGCCTGTCATTTCCCGTAAGGTCTTCCGTAAAGTCCGATATTGCTCGGCCGGAATTCCCGGTACACGACGCCGATATTCGAATTGGCCGCCTCGACCTCCATCCCGTTCCCGGCGTAAATGGCCACATGGGACACGTTCTTATAGCGTCCGTTATCGGAATAGGAATAGAAGATTAAATCACCCGGCGACAGTTCCGTTTCCGTCACGGTCAAATGGTTCGAGTCGCAGTACTCCGCCTGTTCCGCCGCCGTCGTCGGCAGCTCGATCCCGAGCTGGATATACATGCGGTAAACGAAGCTGCTGCAGTCGTAGTATCCTTCATCCCATCTGCGGTCCTGACTGTAGTTCTCCCCGACATGCTGCATCCCGAGGGCGACTGCCTGTGCCCCGGTGGCGGATCCGGTGCCGATTCCCGTGCCCGGCAGAATCTTCGAGAAATCCGTGGTCATCATGTACTTCAGCCACTTCACCTGCTCGTCGTTCAGCGTCCCCTTGGCGATATAGTCCTCGTAATTCAGGTTCCGGACATTGAAGCCGCTTTCCGTCACGGTCACCGTGTTCGTATTTCCATCGGCAAGGTAGCAGTCCCAGGTCTGGTGGCCGTGCGCCTGCGCCACGGCATGCACGTCGTAATAGACGTCGAAAATGACGCCGTACTTCTCAAGCGGACCGGTATCCTCCACCGTATATTCGATCCCGTTCATGACCACCTTCGTCCCCATCGGGAGGAACGGGTTCTTCGAGTCCACCGCGATGGTATGGTTCGCCTTCGGCACGACACCCGATGCGGTGAGCCCGTCCGCCCACGGACCGCAGCAGATGGCGCAGTTGCAGTAGCCGGAAGTCACGACCGGGCCGAGATAGGCACCGGCCTGCACGGTCTTCGTGGTCGTCCCCTGGGTAAAGGAATTCATCTCGTCGAATACTTCCTTCAGATGCTTCTTGTTCTCGTCCGTCATTTCGGTGCCGTTTGCTCCGAGGCCGTATTTCACGAGGTATACCATGAGCACGTCGTTGAAGTTGCTCTTTGCCGTGCCGTTCTCCTCATGCAGGTAGCTGATGTTCGCGTCATCGGACCCGGCCTTTGCCTCGATCTGTCCGTTGAAATCCGCATAGTATCCGGTAAGGACCGTGCGGATATTTGCCGTATCGCTCTTCAGCACCGGTGCAAAAAGTGAAAGCGGCGTAAGATAAAACACCGACATTAGCAGGAACACCGGGATCGCGCACAGGAGCATTCCGAGGAAAATCGGCACAAAAAAAGCAAGGCCCTTCGTCCCTGCTTTCGCCTTCACTGCCTCATCCGCAGTGCCCCTCTTCAGTTTTCTGATGATTCCGATCCTGCTTCCTCCGCTGGCGGCCCTTGCTGCCTTCTCCGCTTTCCAGGCCCTCTGCTGTTCCCTCTGGCGCTCCATTGCCCGGATCTTCCCGCGCAGCTCTTCTCTTTCAGCGCCTGCACCTTTAAGCCTGTGAATCCGCTCGCCGCTGTCGATAGTATTCACCTTCCGCACATACTGAAGTCCCGGTGTGCTCTCGTTTCCGGTATCCGGCTTTATTTCAGGGACGCGAGTAGACGCCTGCTGATTGCCGGAGGTCACTTCCTTATTCTGCATCATGGCTTCCGCAGCCTTTTCGTGAATCCAGGAAGTAACCTGCGAATGCTTTCCGGAAATGTATTCTGCCTCTTTTATATTTTTTGCATTCTTCGCTTCTTCCCGGATCTGTCGCATCTGGTTTCTTTTCATTTCCGTTTCTGCATGTTTCTCCGATGCTTGCGCAATCCGGCTCTTGATGTCAAGAGCGCCGACTGCTGTCCTTTCCGTGACGCTTCCAGCTTCCGACCAGGCAGAACCTGCAGAATCATATTCCTCGATTCTGTTTCCCTTCGTCCCTTTCAGCGACAGGAAAGCAGAGGCCGCCTTTGCAATCCTCTCCGTCGGATGTTCTCTTGAAGCACCCTTCATCCTGTCGAGGGAAAGCAGGTCTTCTGGCCGCTCTGCTCTTTTCAGAATACCATCCTTGGCAACACTGTGGATCTTTCTTGCCTGCGTCTGATGGATACTAATCTTCTGATTATCTACTCTTCTTATCTCCATCTTTTTACCTCCTCCCTTCATTTTTTCTAAAGAGAAAGATTCCGTGATCAATGAAATCTTCTTTACTGGTTTGTATTTAGTTTTTATTAGTCTAATATTTCTGTATAACTATCATTAAGTTCAAATCGCTTTCAGTTCACGGCACATTCCGTCGAGTTTCACTAGATAGAAGTAAATGCTTTCAATCTAACCGTGTTGTTTTCCCTACTAATTCTTTTGCGCACTTTATTGTATAAGAGTACTCGTAATTATTGACTTTAAGTATAACTATTGTTTTTAATTGAAATATCATATACTATTTTCTTATCAGAGTAATAATGCGAGGGAATTCAATGAAAAATCAAGATAAGAAAAATGTGATTGATGTTGGAAAAGTCGTCAATAACATTGGAGAAGGAATTAATAGCATTGGTAACGGTGTAAAGAATTTTTCTCTCAATGATGTGATTTTAGCCTCTTTAAAGATTCCAGGTGTGAAGATTGATAGGTCAAAGTTTCTCACAAAAGAATTTCTCCGCTTTTATCCTGTAGATATAATTGATACCGCTGTAAAACATAACCCAGCTTATGCAGGAATTGGACGCAAAAGAATAAATATGCTAGCAGATCAGAGCATCACTTATGAAACCAGTAAAGTGTCTGGCATTTCATTTGTAGCAGGTATTCCTGGTGGTTTTGCGATGATTGGTACAATCCCAGCTGATATAATTCAATATTTTGGATTTATTCTTAGAATCATGCAGAAATTGGCTTATCTTTATGGGTTCCCTGAATTTGATTTAAATGAAGATGAAATAAATGATGAAACTATGAATCTTATAATAGTGTTCCTTGGCGCAATGTTCGGCGCTGAAGGTGCATCAACATGTATAAGAGAAGTGGCAAAGGCTTTTTCCGAAAAAATTTCTAAGACGCTAGCGCAAAAGGCATTGACAAAAGGGACAATTTACCCGATTGTTAAGAAGATAGCACAGGCGCTTGGTATAAGAATGACAAAACAGATATTTGCAGATGGCGCCGCTAAAGTTGTACCTATCATAGGTGGCATTGCTTCAGGTGCATTAACCTTATTTACCTTTGCCCCATGTGCGAACAAGTTAAAGAACAATTTTAAGGATCTCAATTTATCTAGTGTGGAATTTTATAAAAAACTTAAAATCGAAAAAGAAGCATCAAATATTGATTCGAAAAATAGTAAAGATATTTCGGACGAATAATTCCTATTTTATTCACTTATACCATAACCGTATTTTTCGAAATCTTTCAATTCATATAAAATGGTTTTCCGGCGGTCGCGCAATCCTAGCCGCTCCACAAATGTTTGCTCTAGATGCCGACACGACGGCATTGCTGCCGTCTCCTGCGAAGAACCGGAAAACTACTATCATCATATCACTGCTGTTCTTTCTTTGGGAGTGCCTTTTCCTTCTCTTCCTCGATCTTCTCCTGCAGATTCGTGCTGAACAGCTTATACAGGTCATTGTCATGGTCGATCCGGTTGTCAAACGGCACCACGATGGAACCATGCTTGATAAGTCCCATGCCGGAAGGGCTGTTGACGACGTATTTCAGCTGCGCCTCGGAAATGTCGATGACCTTCGCCAGCTTCTGCGAATCGGTCGGAGCCTGCTTCAGCAGCGCCACGAACTCCGAGTTGGCCAGCATGGTCGTCGCCGTATAGTTCTGCAGAAGATCCACGACGTTCTGCGTAATGCCGGTGCACAGGCCTCCCTGCTTCCTGACCTTCTTCCACAATGACTGCAGGTATTTCGCCGAATACTCCCGGTCGAGCAGCACATGGAATTCATCGACGAAGAGCCATGTTGCCCGGCCTGCCTTCGCATTCCGCTCGATCCTGGCCGAGATGTTCTCCATCATGACCAGCATGGAAATGGCCGCCAGCTCCTTCCCAAGATCCGCGATGCCGTAGACCAGGAAGCGGTTATCGATATCGACATTGGTCTGATGCGTGAAGATATTGAGTGATCCGTAAATGAAGAGCTCCAGCGACAGCGCCAGATCCTTCGCCTCATCCTCCTTCTGCACCAGGAGCAGGTTGTAGAAATCCGTCATCGTCGGCATATCGGCATCCTTGTTATGATAAAGGTTGAGATACAGGATCCGGATGCACCGGTCGATGATCGACTTCTGCCGTGCGTTCAGGGATTCCCCCATGCACTGCTCGCAGATGCCGAGCATGAATTCGCCCTTGTCCGCTATGATGCCGTTCACGTCGGTCGCCTCCCTCGGCACATCGAGGGGATTGATATGGTTCTCCGTATAGGACGACAGGTTCACCACCGCCCCTCCGAAGGTCTTCGCGATCTGGAAATATTCGTTCTGCGGGTCGATGACGATCACATCGTCATCCGTGTTGAGGAAGACCGACCCCATTTCCTGCTTCGCGAAGAACGATTTTCCTGAACCGGGAACGCCGAAAATGAACCCATTCCCGTTGATCAGCTTCTTCCGGTTTCCCATGTTGATGTTCTTCGACACCTGGTTGATGCCGTAGTAAAAACCGTGCGCATAATCCAGCTCCTGCACCGTGAACGGCATGAGCACCGCCAGCGACTGCGTGAGCAGCCCGCGCATGTTCTCGACCTGGCGGATGCCGATCGGCAGCACCGTGTTCAGCGCCTCCCTCTGGAGAAGGGAATATTTCGCGATCTGGCAGCCGTTCCGCTTGCCGATGGTCGTCACCGTCTCCGTGAGGGAATCCAGCTTTTCCTTGTTCTCCGCCGTGATCAGGATGGACACCGCCGTCAGGAAGAAGCACTGGTCATTGTCACGGACATCATCCATGATGGCCTCCATGTCCTGCTTGTCCTTCCGCTTCGTATAGGAAATGTCCGAACTGAAGTCATTATGCTTGTTCCTTACCTGCTGCTGGCGTATGATATCGGATTCGATCCCCAGGTATTTCTTCCGGAGGATGGCCGTCGTCACATCCTTCGGGACCGGCACGACGTCGATGGAGACCATCGTATGCGCCGGCAGGGAGGTGATCTCATTGAGGAACCGGTCCGTAAGCCCTGTCGGGTATTTCTTCACGAACAGCACCCTTGCGGCCTTATGTTCATCCTCGATAAAATCAGGCCCGAATTTCAGCTCCGAATTGCAGATGTCGTTCCGGAAGTCCGCGTTCCGCTTCACATAGGCATCGAAGTCGAAATCGAATTCCTGCTCCTCCCCGAGCCTGTAGTAGTCATGCAGGATCCGCAGCCTCTCCTTCGCATCCAGCGGGATGAGCCCGCTCCCGATCTCCCTGAAAAGCTGCATGAGGTTCACTTCCAGCGTATTGAAGCAGGCCTTCGCCTCCTCGAAATTCTTCCGCTCCACGGTGACCGTGAGGTATCTCTGCTGCTCGATGCCCTGTTTCCCTTCGACGATCCGCTCTGAGATGATCTTGTTGTAGATGGCCCGGTAGCCGTCGAAACCGTCGCCCTTGTCGGCGAACAGCACCTCCTTCCGCAGCTGCTCCATGTTCTTGTTCTTATTGTTGATCGTGATCTTGAATTCCACGTCCAGGGAATTGAGCAGGCGGCAGTACCGCTCGAAGATCGACATCTGCTCTTCCTGCGTGGTCGTCACGTAATTGATATCCGTAAAAAGATATGTCTTTGAAAAATGGTTCGCTCTCACCTCGAAGATCCCGTTCTTCGCGATCTTCAGGATCTCGACCGTCTCCTGCACCGACTTCGGCGTCTTATACAGCGGTTCGCTCGCCTTCTTCAGTGCCTTCAGCTGGTCGCCCTTGAATAATGCCATCTATCCTTCCTCCTTCCGGCCAGCCTTTTTCCTGCGGCCTTTCTTTGCTTCCTTTTCTGCCTTCTTTGCCTCTTCGGCTTTCCTTGCTTCTTCTTTTGTCTCGGCTGCCTTGATTTCCGCTTCCGCCTTCCGCACTTCCTCCGGGCTTTCGGATGATCTCCACAGAAGCTTTCCCCCATGAAGGACCGAAGCAAGGAAGTGCTTTGCCAGCGTCGGAAAATCCATCCCGTTGAAGCTGTAGAAACCGCACAGCGCAATCGGTGCGATGATCGGCGTCGCGATATAGCAGCTTGCCATGATGCCGATCCGCTGGTAAAGTCCCAGGATGATCCCGGCCCCTGCCCCGAGTGATACGATGGAAAAGATCAGCTGCTTCGCCGTAAGTCCGAGGCACACCGTTTCCTTATAATTTTCAATGTCTTTATTGATCTCGATTACCAATCTGCTTCCTCCTTTTTCCTCAATTCAATTACCATCAATTTCATACGTCGAATGCCTTCCATCAACCTCCCTGCGCCGAGCGCTGCTGTCAATCTCATACGCCGAACGCCCTCTGCGTCAGTGTCTGCGCCCCCTTGACTGCCCCGACTGTCACCGCGATCGTGAATGTCATTTCCGCCAGATAGATAAGCGTCTTCGTCCAGGCTGCATAATCCCCGGCAAACTCCGGCATCCCGGAAGACAGAAAAGCATTGCAGACAAGAATCGCCATGGCTATCACCACAGCCTCAAAAGCCACGGAGAAGAAATACTTGGCATACGAAATTCCTACCTGCGCCAGCCCCCTGCTGGATCCGACCGTCGAAAACGCAAGCGCTCCGAGCGGCACCACCAGAAAAAGCTTCAGGAACCGGAAATAAACCAGGTAAATGAGGTACAGCCCGCAGACGATAATGACAAGCGAAAGGATCGCCGCCAGGATGATAAAGAGGATACCGGAAATGACATCAAGATTCTTGATCGTCTCCGCTGCATCGTCCGCGATCTTCAGCGTCTGGGCCGATGTTCCGCCCAGCAGGTTCACCAGGTTCCCGCAGCTTGTAAAGATGGCTTCCAAAATGGAGATATTGTTCACCACGAGCCATTCCGATATCGCCAGCCGGATAATGATCCGCAGGATGTTCTCGAAACGGAATTCATCCGGCAGCGACACCGATTCGCTGCAGAACCCGATCACGAAAAACAGCACGACAAGCGAGCTGCCTATGGCGACGAAATACGGCTCTACCGATTCGATGTATGCCCAGGCGCCGCCTCCCTGAAAGGATTCCGGCGACTGCCCGAGCAGTGAAAAAACGATTGCGACCTGACTGTTCCAAAACCCGAAGACTGCATTCAGCAGGTCCAGGATTGTCTGTCCAATGCCCATATGATCACCGCCTTCCCGGCCTTAAAGCCCAAGGAAGGTGATGACCGAGCTGATGGCCGCCATGATGAGCCCCGCCACGATTCCCTTCAGGGCTGAGTTCATCGATGCCGAATCCTGCTGCTGGTAGCTCTGCGCAAATTCCATGACGTTCTTCGCCAGGATGATGATGCCGATCGCACCGATGATGGAAACGACCAGCGTCTTCAGGTTGTTAAGCGGTTCTGTGACCTCCGTCACATCCGCAAATACCGAAGTCGGCATGGCTGCCATGACCATCGCCGATACCAGGGCAAGCTTCATCCCGCATCTGCCCTTTGCTTTCCGTGCATGTTCCCCTGCCTTTTCGGCAGCTTTCCTTACCGCATTGATTACCATGTTCCCGCCCTCTTTCTTATTGCTCACATTCTCTGTTCCGTTCATTTCCAAAACCCTTTCCGTTCTTCTGATCATTTGTTTCCTCCGTTTTTCATAAGTGTGAGCCGGATTTCTCTCATCTTCTCCGCGCTCAGTTCCGGCTTCATGTAAGCCAGTATCTCCTGTTCCGTAAGACCGTCTCCGGCCCCGAGTTCCAATTCCTTCAGCTGTTCTTCTGTAAAATCGTTCTTTCTTATACTATTCAGGATTCCTTTCGGAACCTCTGTAAAAAGCGGCACGTCCTTCGTAAGCGCAAGAAACTGTTCCGCCGTCATCGTATCGATATAGATCTCTTCCCCTGCTTCCTGCATGCTCTGATAGGCTTCGATGCTTTCCGGATCCAGCTGGATCAGCGGTTCATCCCTGTCTTTCGGGGGTGCCGGTTCATGCACATACCGCTTTGTCCCGCCTTCCGCGGTCTCCTTAAAGTTCTCATGCTCCATCGGGTTGTACTTCGCATCCAGGATCGGATCGAGCCCGCGGATAAAAAGGATGCATTTCCTGTTATCCAGTTTCCGCACTTCATCCGGTGCCAGGAGTTCACGCCCGAGGACGTCATAGTTCCGGCTGCTCCCTCCCATGCGTCCCCGGTTCTCACCGGTCGAACGCTTGTCGATGGTCGCCTTTCCCAGCATCTCCGAAATATACTTATGCGTGCTCTGCTCATTGCCTCCCAGGTACAGGAGACTGTCGCAGTTGCCGGGGATAGTTTCCCAGGTATCCTGAAAGAGTGCCTTGATCTGGGCCATGTTCTGGATGATGATGACCGAACTGATGTCACGGCTCCGCATCGTGGACAGCAGCGAACAGAAATCATCCGGCAGCGCCACATTGGCGAATTCATCGAACCAGCAGGTCACCGGAATCGGCAGCTTCCCTTTGTAATTGAAATCCGCCTCGTAATACAGCACCTGGAAGAGCTGCGTATACAGCATCCCGACGATGAAGTTATAGGATTTGTCTGAATCCGGGATCACGCAGAACACGGCCGTCTTCGTCTTCTTGTCGCGGTTCTTCCCGACCCCGAGAGCAGCCAGGTCGAAGACATCGTCCGAAAGGATCCGTTTCACATTCTCATTTTCAAGGAACGCAAGCCTTGAGTTCGCGGAAATGATGATGGACCTCACGGTGTCACCGGCGCCGCGGATGCATTTCTTATACTGCTTGACTGCCGGATGGTTCTCGCCGAGCTCCGATTTCAGCTCCAGCTGCGCCATCAGCTCATCCAGCTTCGATTTCTTTCCACCCTCGTTCACCTCCGCCATGTCCAGAAGCTTCAGGAGCGAATTGAAGTTCTGCTCTTCCTTCGGCAGTTCCATCCATACGTAATAAAAAAGGGCCTGCAGATACAGGCTCTCCGCTTTCTCCCAGAAAGGATCGGATTTGTTCGCTCCCTTCGGGGTCGTATTGGCGATGAGGTTGGTGATGAGTTTCACGACGTCCGTCTCTTCCCGGATATAGACGAACGGATTATACTGGTCGGACTTCTCCATTTCCACAAGGTTCAGCACCTTAAGGTCATAGCCGTTCTTTTTGAGGAACCCGCCGGTGCTTGCCAGGAGTTCCCCTTTCGGGTCGGTCACGACGATGGATCCGTCCATCTCCAGGATGTTGGGCCGGACGCAGTAGAAGCTCTTGCCTGCGCCCGACCCGCCGATCACAAGGAGGTTGTTGTTCAGTTTCGTCTTCTTCCCGTCGGTCGACATCTTTACATGCGCCGAAAGGATCCGGTTCTTATGGGGCCTCTTATCCGAAAGCAGCGCATTGGCCGTCTCCGGCTTCATGAAATGCGCCGTGCCGTGCTCCCTTCCGGGCATCAGGTTATGCCGGCTGCTCTCATACATGAGGACCGCAACGAGATAAATGATTGCCGCGATCCCGACTGCCTTGAGCGTCCATTCCCGGAAATAAAGCCCAACCGGCTTCCGGAAGACTTCCTGCATTCTCTTCAGATACTCCGGCCCGGTATTTCCCGGCACATAAGCCCCGCCGCAGAGATAACCGGTATACAGGCTTGCGATAAGGCCGACCGCAATCGCCAGCCAGTTGATCTTCCTTTTTTCTATCTTGCCCTGCCCCCTTTCTTTACGGCCTTTCTGACCTTTTTCTTCTCAGCCGCCTGCTTCTTGGACTCGGCCTTCCGGAGTTCTTCCTTCCGTGCTGCTTCCGCCCGGCGAAGTTCCCAGTCACGTTCAGCAAGGGAGGTACGGGTTTCCGAATGTTCATATTTCTTCGACAGTTCCTCTCCTTTTGCAGCCGATTTCTTCTTTCCGTCCTTATCCCTGATCTCATAGGTCTTATCCTTCTCAAGAATGCTCGTCCAGCTGCCGTCCTTCTTCATCTTCATGGAATCGGCTTTGTTGACAGTCAGGTAATCTTCTCTGTCCGGAATTTTTACGGTCATGGATTCCCCGTCTTCCGATACAATGTCGCCCTTCCCGATTGTTACAAGCTGCATGGTCGGATTATGGGATGCCTCGATTACCCGGAGCCTCCCTTCCAGCTCAATGCTGTCGATTTTATCCATGCCGGGAATCTCCTTTTCGACATCGCCGATTTCTTCCCTGAAATCCTTTGGATCTGCATTGTTCACGTAGTCCGTCATAGTTTCGATCTGACCTTCTTTCAGGTGCTCGATCATGGCATTGACCCTGGGGAGGTCCTCATTATGGAAAACGATCTCCCGGAATCCATCCGCCTTGTTGATCTCCGGCAGAACTGAAAAAAGGATTCCGTATTTCTTGGCCATTTCCAGGACCTTATCCATCTGCTTTTCATCGAACTTGAATACCTGAAGATTGGAGCCCCTCTGCAGAAGCTTCTTCATGCTGGTCTTTCCCTGCAGTTTCTCGCGGTTGATGATATTGTAGATGACCATGACGATCTTCTTGATCACAGATACCGTTGTCTTTCCGACATTGAATACAAGATGGCATCCGTCAAATGCAAGCCGGATAATCTGCGTCACATCATCAATTTCTCCCAAGAATTATCGCCTCCTTTTTCTCCTGCTCTTCTTTTTCCCGCTCTTCTTTTTCCTGCTCTTCCTTCTCCTGTTTCTCCCTTTCCAGCTTTTCTTTTCTTGCCCTCATCGCTTCCATAAGTTTCTCGGCATAATCTGCCTTTACCTTTCCCCGGCTGAGTTCTTCTTCATACTGGGCAAGCAGATTGTTTTTCCTGAGAAATTCTCTTCCTTCTTTCAGCGCCTCCTTCACGGCAGCAAGGACTTCTTCGGTAGCCTCGATTGTATCAATGACAATGGCAATTGCCTGCCTCTTCATCTCGATTTCTTTTTCCATACGCTCTTTTTCAGCTTTTAAAGAAGAGGCATCTATCGGCACGATTCCTGCAGTCTTCCGGATATACGGTTCCAAATCCGCGTCCTCCGAATAAAATGCATAACGCAGGATAAATCTTTTTTCATCATCCGGGATATGATACCCGTCCTTTTCCGCATCCGCGATGTAAGCCATCGCCCTGCTTACTCCTGATGTCATGTGTTTTCTCCCTTCTTCATGTTGATGAGGATTTTCCTCATGCATTCCATCTTTCCTGCTTCGGTTCCGGGCTTTGCATAGGCACGGATTTCCTTCATGGAAAGACCGTTTTCATACCCGAGCCGGATCTGCTCCAGCTACGATTCATCAAATCCGCCGGATGCCATGAACCGTACGATTTCAGGTATCTTCCCCTTTTTCTCCCGTCTTCGACGATGCAGGCATTCATGCAGGATTTCATCAAAGGAAACGATTCCGTCATCCGGTTTCTTCTGCATCGCAGACTGTTTCCATTTCTGCATGTCCTGGGACATGGAATTTCTTGACGCCTCAAGGGCTGCGTTTTCCTCACGCAGGGCCTCCATTTCCTCTTTCATATCCTCGGCCTCCGCTTCCAGCTGTTCAATCCGATTGTTTTTCTCATCAAGCTCCTTTCTTAGGCGATCTTCATCACCGGCACCGGCATGTTCCCGCATGAACTTATGCATGCCATGGATTTCATCCATGGATTTTGCAAGATATTCCGACTGCTGCCGGGATGTAAGAATCAGTTTTTCGATATCCTCTTTCCTGAAAAGTTCAGGAGCTTCTTTCATGAGTTTCCTGGCACTCTGCCTGCGTAAAACGGACATCTGCTTAGCCGTGATGCCCGGCTTCGCGATGTGAAGTATTTCCTCCTCCGTAAGCCCATCCGTAAATCCTTTCCTGATTTCCGCCATCTGCGCAGGAAGGAATACCGGATTCGCCATGATCTTCAGCTGTCTTTCATTGAGGCCGTCCCGGATACCTTCGAAGAGTTCTTCCATCTGGGAAACAGAAAATCCCGGGCTTTCCAGGATTTTCAGCTGTTCTTCCTCTGCTCCGTAGGAAGAGGCATTTTCAATGATTTTTTTCTGTTCCGCGTTTAGCGTCTCTGTCTGGCTTGTCCCGCCCAATCTTCTCCTCCTTTTTTTCCGGGTAAATGATGCAGAAGCGTCCCTCCCCGATCTTCTCTTCTTCTATCCTTGAAATGATGTCCATTTCTTTTCTGACCTTCGCCGCCTTTTTACGGATGCATTTCCGCGTTTCTTCATATTCCGATAAAAACGACTCGATCTGTTCTTCAGTCATTCCGCTGTCTCCGAGTTTCCTGCCTTCCTTAAGGATGTCCGCATCACGCATATTGCCATAGGTGCGGTATTCTTCCAACAGCTGGCGAAGCGTGTAGTATTTCCTCGAATCTTTCCGGGCTTCTTCTTTTTCCTTCTGCAGCATGCGCATCCTGAACAGGCCGTCTACCCTCTTCATTTCCAGGTCATGCCAGTCTTTTACCCCGTTCTTCGTAATGTATAGATATTCCTCTTTCAATTTTCTGAATCTCAAGATTTCCTCTCTGTATCTGAAATAGTTGCCGCCGTTCCCGCGTCTCAGCTTCCCGGCCTTATACATCCGGGCAAATGCGCGTCTCTGGAATTTCGTGAGGGCCGGGCGGGAACGAAGGTTCCCTTTATACAGCTTTAAGATCGGCGCTTTTCTTTCCGCCTGGCCGGCAGCCGGTCTCTCACGAAGGATCCTCTTTTTGATTTCCGGGATTTCATATTCCTTCCCGAAATGATATGTTCTCTTGAACCGCTCCCTCCCGGGCGGCCGTATACTTAAATATTTCCCGACTTTGGTCTCATAGCCCATTCCCTTCAGAAAGTCCAGGAAGTCGTCAAATGAATCCGACTGCCTGATGGCCAGATCGAGATCCGCCATCATCATGGTTTTCGGACCTGCCCGATGCACTTTCCGATCTGAATAATCTTTATAATTTTCATGCATCGGCTTATCCGGGTTCATCTGTATGGTGGAAAGTTCTTCTTTCCGGCAAAGTCTGTTCATGATCGGAAGGATGTCTTTTTCAAAGTCGCCATTGTTATAGTGATATTTAATTCCGTCAACGAAGGAAACACTGTTGAAGATGATATGTCCGTGGATGTGAGCATGGTCCGTATGTATCGCCCAGATCGTTTCATACCGGGGCTCCAGATATTCACCGACAAACTCTTTCACGATTTCTTCTGCCTGCTCCACTGTCGCTTCTCCCGGTTTGAAGGAAATGACGAAATGGTATCCCTGCCGGCCGTCTTCTTTTCCGAAATACTTCTTGGTGTGCATCATCTGTTCCAGTGCCGTTTCGGGGAAACAGTTGACTGAATCGACAAGCTTCATCTGCTCAGTCTTGTCCGGATTCTGAATATAGCGGATAGCCCTGCTCAGATGATCAGCCTTGTATCCTTTCTTGTTTTCCTTCAGATTAAACATGCGGCATATCGCCAATCGCCACCACCTCCATGAACTCCTTCCGGATCTGCTCCATATACTTCTGCAGACGGTTTGCTTCTGATTCCGAAAGCATCCCTATGTTGTTATGGATCGTGATCTGGTTGATGTTGATTCCGATATGCTTCACCTGATCCGCCAGCTCCTTAATCGCCTCCGTAAACTCCCGGTTATCCCTGGGGCGGTTGGCCACCAGCAGTCTGATATAATCCGTCTGGCTCATCTGGGCTTCCCTTGCTCTTCTTTCGAGAAGATCGGCTTCCCTTTGAGAAAGCCGGAATGTCTTCTTCAGCAGCTTCTTTTCCTTCATTGAAATTCCTCCCTGTTTTGATACTTCGGGTCGACTTCGTGTCGACTTCATGCGCTGATTATTAAAACGGTTTGCAAGATACGCCTTTTGTATGTACAAAACGCAATCTTGTCAGGGTGGCCCCTGAAACCCCTCGCAAGTCGACCTGAAGTCGACTCCGGGTATCACTTTTCTGCCGTTTTGATACTCCGGATATCACTTTTTCTGCCGCTTTGATACTCCGGGTATCGCTTTTCTTTTGCTGTGATACTCCGAGTATCACTTTCTGCTGCTGTGATACTTCGGGTATCACTTGTTTCCACGCCGGATTCCCAGCAGATATTCATTGAGATCCTTGAATTCCTCCGGAATCGGATATCCTGAAACCCTGAATCCGAGCTGTCTGTATTTCTCTGCCAGCCTCCTGAATGCATCCTTCCCCGGTCCGTCATTATCAAGGGCAAAGATGATATCCTGTACATCATCATGTTCCTTCAGGTAACGTTCCAGCGGCGAATCATGAAGCCCGCCGAGTGCCAGGATGTTCACCCGGTCCGTGTCGAGGTCCAGGCAGCTCATAAGATCAATCGCTGCTTCCGTCACGATGACGCTTCCCGCATTGCTCCTGTCCACATGGACTCCGTATTCTTTTTCCGATCCGGGAACATCCTTCTTGAAGGAGCCCGTACCTGTTCCGTGAAGCGCGGCATATCTTGCCTCACCGTTTTCATCAAATCCGACGAATACAAGATCATGCTTCGGATAGCTTTCATACAGGATTCCAAGCTGCATCATTTCACCGATTGTCTCTTCCGTGATGCCGCGGATATCATGAAGGTAATGCATCAGGATATCATTCGTTCCGGAACGCTCCGGCAGAACGAACGGTTTTCTCTTCATCGTTCTTTCCGCCTGGTCTTCTTCCTCTCTTCCCTGAAACTCAAGCAGCCATCTCACTGCCTCATTGAAGTTCATGCCTGCTGTTTCCCGGAGAAACTTAACGGCATTTCCGCCTATAAGTCCTGTGCAGGTTTTTTTGCTGAATCTGTACCAGGTCCGGTCATTGAAGATCCTCAGGGAATCCATTTCTGCAATAAAGGCATATCTGCCATTCCCGCGGACATGGTATCCCAGCTTCTCGGCTACCTGGATCAGAGAGACATCATTTGCCCGTTCGATATCTTCCTTCTTATAGAACCGTCGTTTCATCTCCATCTCTTTCTTTCCCTTCATAAAGATTTCTCTTTTCTTTCCGGCTTTTTATTTTCCGTAATATAGCCTTGCTCCATCATGCTCACATAATTGCTCGGGTCGTTGGCTCCGACGATGATGTGATCCATGAGATGAATGCCGGTCAGATCGCCGATCTCCTTCAGTCGCCTGGTAATGGCGATGTCCTCCTTTGACGGAGTCGGATCTCCGCTCGGATGGTTGTGAAATGCCATCACAGCCGCCGCATTAGAAAGCACGGCTGACTTGAAGAATTCCCTCGGCTCCACAAGGGAGGCATTGATGGTTCCCATGGAGACCATGTTCATGTTGATAATCCTGCCCTTGGTCGTCATATTGGCAACCATCAGGACTTCCCGGTCATATTTGCAGAGCTCATTCATGATCACTCTTGCAGCTTCCATCGGTGTATGGATCGGATCGCTGGTATAAAGTGACTGCTCCTGCACAAGACGCACGTTCACGACTTTGATCTCATTCATCTTTTCCGGCATCTTCATCCACCTCGATATGGATCATGGTTCCGTCCGGTGTCTCTTCCTGCAGTTTCCGGATTTCTTCCCAGGTCATATTTCTGTATTCATCATTTTGTCTTTCAGACTGATTCTTCATTTCACCATTCCTTTCATAAATTGAGGCCGGTGCAAAAGCACCGGCCCCGTCAGGAGGGTTATCCCGTCAGCGGCTCTTTTCAGGTTTAGGCATATCCTGCTTCATACCGTCATAGCCGTCCTCTTCCATCACAGCCTCTTTCGGTGAATCAAGCGGCATCGTGAGTTCCTTCTTCCTCGCATCATACTCATAGACGTTATCAGTCAGTACCTCATCCGGTGCCACCTGGGTCGCGTTGATTTCCGTTACCATTTCCCGCAGCTGCTCGGAAGTAAAATCTCCTCTGTCAGGTACCAGCAGGACCTCATGCACGGATGACGGAAGGATGAAGATCCTGTCTTCCTGAATAGCCTCGGCTGCTTTCTCCAGCATGCCCGGATACAGCATCGCAGCCGCACCGAAAGAATTATCTTTGTTGGTCAGCACATACATGGCATCTTCCTTCGGCGTATGCTCAACCATGTCAAAAATGTCATCATCGCTCATACCGGGCGGCATCATCCCTTCGATCGTATCCCGCATGCTTTTGAAAGTTGCCGGCATAAGGACGGGTGCGTTCTTCATGGCCGCCTCATACAGATCAGGCTCCTTCACGCCCCATCTCTCCATCATGCTGTTCGTCACCGTAAAGGATGCGTTGGAAACGATGCTCTTCTCGACATCCGCATAATAGATGACCGCCATGTCCATGACTTCCCTGTGCGGGACATTCTTCAGGAATTCCCTGTTCTTCTCCGCACTGACCACCTTAAACACGACCTTATCCTGCATATCGCTGAAATGACCGGCATCCAGTTTCTCCGGCGAGATCTTGCCGGGGATATTGTCCCGGTAGGTCTTGAACACGGCATTCATGATGCTTTCAAAAGAGCGGCCGTGCTGCATATCGTCGTAATACTTGTTGACGTAGATGACCGGTGCGATGATGCTGTCCTTTTTCCGGATGGTCAGCCCGTCAAGCTGGACGCCGTTATTCTTCATCTGCTGACGGATGCTGATTTCCATGTCCGGATATTTCTTTCCTGCTTCTTCCACTACCTTTGCTTTGAATTCGTTGTAATCCATTTTTCATTCCCTTTCCTTATCGTGCGGGGCATGGCGCAGGCAATGCCTGCGCGGGCCCCCACGTCCAAATCAGTGTTTCTTTTTCTTGATCAGTGCCGCGATCACCCCGACTGCCGCGCAAGCAGCGAGGATTCCGACATAAAGCATCGGGTTTGAGGTATCTCCCGTCTTGACCGGTGAAGTCGTGATGTTCCCGTCTCCTTTCTGCGTATCACCGTAGCTTGTGACAGTGGTCCGGCTCGTCGTCGGATAGCTTACTGTTGTGCCCCCGCTCGTCGTTTTCGAGGGCGTAGGCGTAACGGACGGTGTTTCCGGTTTCGAGTCCGGTGTCGGTGTGACGGTCGGTGTCGGCGTCGGTGTTTCCGGCGTATTCACTTCGACTGTCTGATCAGCGTTATCAATATCCTCATCGGATGCCACCAGCTGGTCTCCCATATAAAGCTTCTCGAAGACGACTGCCGATTTCCCGGCCAGGTCCGTGGTATCCAGCGTGAAGGAAAGCTCGACGGATCCATCTGCCTTCTCCGGCTTAAAGCTCATCTCCGCCGTCACTTCCTTGCCTCCCGACTTCAGCGGCTGTTTCGTATCCTTGTCCATGAGGACGCCCTTCACCGTATAATTCCTGCCGATGAAAAGGTTGGAATACGTGACCGTATCGACGATCACCGTCTCCTTTGCCGGATCCGCAGTCTTTGTGCCGCTTGCCTTGTCCTTCGCGTTCGTGGTGACTGCCGGCACATAGACCGTCTGGTCGTCATCGCTGATGTCGCTGTGGACGGCAAGCTCATGTCCGTTCCAGCTTAAGGTCTCGAAGGAGACCAGCGTCTTTCCGGCACGTTTCACGCCGGAGAATTCATAGGCCACCGTGACCGTCCCGCTGCTCTTCTCTGCACGGAACCTGGCCTCGGCTGTTACCTTGTTCCCATTGTCATCAAGGGCTTCCTTTCCGGTTTCCCTGTCCATGAGAACACCTGTCACCGTATAGTCCCTGCCGGCGGTCAGGTTCGTGTACGTGACATTGTCGGTGATCTTCATGTCATCGGATGCCATCGTCACGTTTGTCTTCGTCAGGGCGTCCTCCGCCTTCGTGTCGACCGACGGGAATGCCACCGTCTGGGCTTCCGCTTCCTCATCTTCCATGTTCGAAAGCGTATGGCTGACCAGCGTGTTCCCTTTGCTGTCCTTCAGCACTTCCTCGACCGTGACGCTGTGGCCCGCAAGCGAGCCTCCGTCATGAAGCTGGGCCGCATTGAAGGTAATCGGAACCGTGACGCCGACGTCCTTGCCGTTTACCTGGCTGATATCGGTCACATAGCTGACCGCCCCGTCCTTCGTCACGATGTTCTCGCCGGTAGCGCTGTCGACCAGCGTCGTATACAGCCTGTACGTGTCGTCCGGCATGAGTCCGGAGATCTCGACCTTATCATTGATCGTGACGTTATCCGATGCTTCCGCGATATGGCTCCCGGTCAGTTCATCCGTCGCGGTCGTTTTGATCGTGTAGATATCGTCCGTGATGGTGCCGAGATCGACGGTCGTATGGTCCTTGTAGACCTTGAAGGTGATCTTCTGCAGGTCGTACTTCGGGGTCCCCGCCTTATGGGAGCTGTCCTTCTTCTCATCCTCCGCCGTCCAGCTGTTGTTTTTGCACTGGATCTCCTGCAGCGTGTAGGTATCGTACGGAAGGGCTCCCTTGTCCTTATTGATCACGAATCCCAGCTGCTTCATGTATTCATAGCTGACATCCGCCTCTCCCGAGAACCACACCCCGGCCGACGGTTCCGCGTCGAATTCCGTATATTTGTCGAGCAGTGCCTGGTCGAGCGTGTAAAGTGAGACATCTCCCAGGAGGCTGCCGTTCTTATTAAAGCTGCTCTTGTCCTTCGGCACCATAATGGCATCGTTGGCGTTCAGCATGCCGAGGTCCTTCACAAGACCGTTCTCCTCGATCAGGGAGGTATTCACCTGGCCGTTGGCGTCCGTCACGACGATGTGGCTTTCGCCGGTCGTCTTCGAGGTGATGAGGAACGGGATATAGGCAAGCCTGTCGGAATCGCCGTCCCCGATCTTCACGAACTTCACGTCACCGCGCTTTACCTGATCCTTGATCGCCGTGTAATCCTTCGGTGCAAGGTTGTCATCGTCGATGTACTTCACGGCCTTGTAGATATTCCCGGTCGCTGCATTATCCAGGTTCACGAAATAGTGGTACGGATCGGCGTCCTCATCGATGCCGTCCGGGTTCAGCTCCTCGATCTGCCTTAAGTCGTACCGGATGCTGAAGGTCGTCTCAAGATTCCCTTCCAGCAGATATCCCTGCGGCGCTTTTACTTCCACCGCCTTATAGGTGCCGTACGGGAGCCAGTCCTTCGCCGAGATCCATAATCCGTTCCCATCGGTCGTGACCGTCGCGATCTTCTCGCCCGGTTCATAGACCTTTCCGTCCACCAGGACGTGATGCGCGGATTCGTTGTAGATCTCGATGTCCGCCCCGGCAAACGATGCCGAGCCCTGAGGATCCGCCGTGCCTTCCGCGACATCCAGCTGGCGTTTTGATATGCCGGTCTTCGCACCGGCCGCGGTACCCGATACAGTTTTCAGGAGGATATCCGGATTGATGATTCCTCCGCCGGTCACCTGGTCCGTCTCCGTCACCCTGCGGTCCGTCTCCAGCGACCATTTCGCGATGACCACGCCGCCTCTCTTCACGTTGTTGCGGTCAGCCTTATCGGAAGAGGTCATGTCGACGATCTTCCCGTCTTCCCGGATCTCGAAGCTTCCGGTCAGCTGTCCTTCGTTCTTATAGCCATCCGGCGCGCCGTTGTTGTCCATGTCGGTCGCGTCATTCTCCCTCCAGACATAGTTCCCGTAAGGCAGGACATTGGCAGCTGATTCAAAAGTTCCGTTCTGGTCGGTGACTCCCGTGAAGCAGACCTGCCCGTTGGCGTATTCCTTCCCGTTCACGATGACGGAATGGCTGCTCTCGTTCGTGACCTCGATATTGGCGCCCTGAAGCGTTGCATCGCCCTGCGGGGTCGTCTCCAGAAGCTCGTTGTCCCATTTCTGGATCTTAAAGCCTCCAAGGATCGGGTTCTCCATCGCATCGATGCCTTCCTTCGGATAGCCGTCCACCTCTTCGCTTCCCTTTGCCGCTGTCAGCGTCCGGAAGTCGATCACCGGATCCGTCGGGAGCAGGTATCCTGTCGGCGGCGTGATCTCCGTGATGCAGACCGTGCCGAGCGGGATCCCGACCGTCCCATCAAAGGAATAGAAGTCATCGCCTCCAACCTTGTGGGCATCGTCCATCAGGACCGTGTAGGATTCGGATGCGCTGTCGTATACCGACTTCAGCAGCCAGTACTTTTTGCAGGCATGGTCCGTATAGTCATTCACCTTCCCTGTGGGAAGCTTATCGACGGAGTCGTATTTCCCTGCGAAATATTCGACCAGGAACACCGCCCCTTCGAGCGTCCCTTCGCCTTCCGGCTCCGAAAGGTTCTCATCGATTCCTGCCCGTCTTGCATCTTTCTTCGTGATCTTCAGCGTGTCGTACAGAGGCTTGTCGGCAAGCGTCACCGTCGCCGTCTGCCCCGGTCCGAGATCCACCGTGAAGACCTCGTCGCTCTTATAGAAGCCGAGCGGTGCTTCCGTCTCTTTTACGTAATAGGTGCCGGCGGCCATCTCCGTGTCGTCCGTGGAGCCGTCGGCTTTTGTCGTCATGCTGCCGACCTGGTTTGTGCAGGGCGCATCGCTGAAGATGCCGAACACTGCTCCCGAAAGGTCATAGCAGTCATTCCCGTCGGTGATCTCCGGACGTTCCGAAGTCTTCCCCATCTTCACCTTCCCGGTATTGATGAAGGTGACCGTGAGGTTCGTCTCCGCGCTGTCCGGCTGGATGATCAGGCCGTTGATCTCCTGGCGGCTGCCTTCCTGGATGAGCCTGTAGGTGGCACCCGTGCCTTTGATGTTCATGGTCACGACGTTCGTCCCCAGGAGCTGCGCGATGTTCGACGGCGCTTCCAGATGGAAGGCATCGCCCTTGTTCAGGTTCGCGGGATTTACCGTTCCGTTCTCCAGCACGAGGCTCACCTGGGAGGGAAGCCCGCTGTAGGTCAGTCCTTCGCCGGCCGTGACCGTGAAGGTCCCGGACTTCTGGATATCCCCGTCCATCACTGCATCCGCGGAGTTCTTGTCAAGGGCGACATCGACGCCGGACTTCACATCCGGCAGCGCCTGGATCTTAGCGACCAGGTCACGGACCTCCGCGTTCTTCGCCGACCAGTCCACATGATCGAAGTTCTTGAACCTTGCATACGTCATCGCGAAATGCGTGACGATATACCGTTCATCCTGCGAACCCAGATATCCGGTGATGTCTCCCGGCCCTCCGAATCCGTAGTACAGGATCTTCAGCCTTAAGGGATCGGTCAGCGCGACCGTCGGATAGGTTCCCGGATCCGGTCCCGGCATGTCCGGTCTTGTGCAGTAGGCGTAATAGTAATTCACGCCGTCCGTCGTGAAGCGGAAGACATGGGCGCCGTTCCCTTCCCCGGCATCATTTGTATAGCTGATGATATGCGTGTAATCCAGCTGGACCGTCTGCCCGGCGGAGGCACCCAGCATCATGGGCGCTGCCATGAGAGACGTCAGCTCCGAGCCGTCATCCATGACGATCGAATTTGTAACATCATCTGTCGTTACCGTGTCGCCCTGGACAACCGTGGATCCGCTGTCCGCATTTACCGCTGCCTGCGGATCTGCCGCATAATTTACTGTTCCGCTGTCATCATTTGTGTCCTGTGTTCCCGTATCATTCGATGTCTGTCCTGCATTTCCTGAATCCCCTCCGGAATCCGTCGCTGCGTAGGCCACATTTCCTGCAAGCAGCGAAAGCATCATGATTCCGGCAACCACCGCGCTGAAAAACCTTCTCTTCTTCATTGCACATCCTCCGTTATCTGATTGATGGGTACAAAAAAGGAAGCAGGGGTTTTTCCCTTGCTTCCCAGTTCTGACGATTCTAGTAAACCACGTCAAATAACGGAATGCTATACCACCTTATAACATCTTTTTCTCTTTTAACTCTTTTATACTTTATTTACCCTTGCAAATTCGTTATTCTGTAATACTTAGAAGATTAATACCATTTCCCGTTTTTATTCTTCTATCCTCATTTTCTTTTTGAATCTATTTCAAAAATTACATTTCTTGGATAGCGAGTATCTCATATCCTTTAACTTCTGGTATCACGGTTTTTGCATATCCATTTTTATACTCAAATATAAGTTCCTCATTTTGTGACACCGAATATACCTTTCTTGGTTTTTTATCAGTCTTAATTTCAATACTCACATTATATAGTGGAATAACATCCTCTATTGTATCAAGATTCTCGCATTTCCTTTGAGGTATATAATGCAAAATATGAACTAATTTTCTACCTGACTGTTGTCTTATAGAAAGTTCTGCTGTTTTGGGTAAATTTGTACGAATTAACGGCTCATCTATTAATAAACTAATCACTTTTTCAACTAAATCTCGATAAACTTTCACTCCGTCTTTCATATAATTATGAAAAATTGGATAAGCGATATATGCTGCATTCTTTCCATAAACAACTACAGGATACCCAGTCAACTTATTAAACGGACTCTGACAGTGTGAAGAGAAGTGATCATAAGTTCTATTGAAGTAAGATTCGCCTATTCTGCCTAATACAGCTACATCACCTACTGGCTTTACATATGTTCCTTGTTCGTATACCACATAATTGAATTTCTCTATATTATCATTTTCCGCTGGCATCATATTAAAATAACTCGGACAATATGGATTCATCTGTTCAAATTTAACATTCAATTCCTGTAGCGCAAACTCAGTTCCTTTGACATTTAAACCAGATTTATTTGTTGCTAAAATTTTTCCTCCTGATTTTAAATATGCTTTTGTTTTTAATAAAAGTGTCTCATCAAATAAAATATTATCAGGAAAAATTATTAACTTAAACAAGTTAAAATCTGATTCTTGATCTAAGAAACTAAATGGTCGATGCAGTTCCATGAGCATATGCATTACACCCTTATCGGTAGTAAAATCATCTCTTAATGGTTCATTACATAAATATACACCAATCTCATTTACCTTTTCTGAATTCTTACACCATGGTTCATACTCTTCAACTTTTTTATATATTTTTCCAATATGCTCATACACAATAGGATCTAGCTTTCCTGATGGATGAAGTTGGTCACCAATGCAACACTTTGCGCCATTTGCTAGCATACGATAACATTCAAATTCCAATGCTGCCATGTTCTTTAAAGTGCCATGGTCTCCCCATGATTTATGAAATTTTCCCGTCATACCAATTAGTTGTTTAGGAAATGTATTTAAATAGTTTGATAATAATGGAAAATGATCATACCCCCACTCCCCAGATGGTAATGACTCTATTTCAATATGTGTCTGATAGACAAGCTTTCTCCGGATAGAGTATTGACTATCACAACCATTGTCTGGCGCAAGACTCATATTAAAAAATGTTGTTGCTTCCGGTAAACGTTTATTAACATGTTCTCTAACTTCTTTCATAAATCGTTCAACCACTTGAAAATCATGCTTTCTCACATCCTGCTTGTTTTGAGGACTAAGTCCTTCCTCTTTCATCTCATGGATACAGTCTGGGCATAAGCACTCACTTTGAAATACAATATCATACCAAAAACCATCTACATTATAATTATCAATTATTTCATCTGTCTGTGCTAAAACAAAGTCAATATATTTTCTTTTTCCAAGACATAATTTTCTCCATTTATAATATCCATCATCAAATGGCCTTTTATGACCGGCAACTCCATCCTCTCCTACTTCTAAAAGACTTTCCTCTTCTGCAGAAACTTCTTCCCAACCAATAGGAATATAAATTGGACATTTAATTCCCCTTTGATGACATGCATCAATCATGGCTCCCATCAAATCAAAATGTAAATTTGGATGAATTCTTCCAATTTTTGTTGGATAATAGCACATACCATGATGGCATTTTGCAAATATATTGATAGAACCTACATGTGCTTTTACTAAAGTATCAGCAAAAGATACAGCATCAAATTCGCTTCCAATTCTATCGATTAACGGTGATGTATGAAAATCAAGATGTATTTGTCTATATGATAATTCATTCATATCAATACCTTCTTCAGTATATTTATCCTTTAACTCCACCTGCAGTAATTCCTTTGACAACTTTTTCTTGTAGAAGCATATATATAATAACTGGTGGAATAATAGAAATGACAATACCAGCCATCAGTCCGCCATAATCAGCAGTATACATAGATGAGAATGATAATAGCCCCATAGAAATCACTTGTTGCTTTGGATCAGAAATAAAAACCAATGGGAACAAGAGATTATTCCAGATATTTAGAAAATCAAAAATTAAAGCTGTTACGATTCCAGGTATGACAAGAGGAACAATAATTTTCCAGTAAACTTGGAAAGCTCCACAGCCATCCATAACAGCAGCTTCTTCAATTTCTTTTGGAAGGCTTTTTATAAAACCTGTAATAATAAAAATAGTAATAGGTAATTGGAATGCTGCATATATTAATATTAAAACCAAATAATTATTCTTTAGATTCAAAACCCCCAGGAGATATGAAAGAGGAATAATAACTGATTGGATTGGGATCATCATGCCTGAAATGAACATTGTAAAAATGATAGTACGCATTTTAAATTTGAACCTTGCCAATACATAAGATGCAAGTGTTCCAACGAAGAATAAGACTGCTAGGGTAAGTCCAGTTAGTATAAGACTGTTCTTAAAGTACATTCCAATATTTCCATTTGTAAACGCATTTATATAATTTGAAACTTGTGGATTCGTGGGAAATGAAAAAGGGTTTAAAAAAATCTCATTACTTGATTTCAGCGATGATATTATAGAGAAATAAATTGGGTATAATGAAATCACTAAAAAAATAATCAGAACAAAATACTGAATTATTCTTTTATATGACTTTCTCCTTTTCAATCTATTTAAATATCTCATTTCCATCCTCCCTCTATTCCTCATTACCACGATTCATGATTTTTAAACTAATAATCGATAATGAAACACTGATAATAAAAATGAAGACGGAAACAGCACTTCCCATGCCATAATGACTATATTTAAAAGCTTCATTATAAAGTAGCGTTGCCGGCGTATTTGTAAGTCCATTAGGGCCGCCACCTGTCATAATATAGATTATGTCAAAGACTTGTACTCCTCCTATCAGCAAAAGAACAACTGACGTTTTAATACATTCTTTGATCATTGGCAATATGATATAAAAGACCTTTTTTATACCTATTGCACCATCAAGCTCTGCAGATTCCAAAACATCATCTGGGAGACCCGTGATAGAAGCAAATGCTATTGTCATATGATAGCCAAAACCGGCCCAACAATATGCAATAATGACGCAGATCAACGCAGTATTTGTATTAGTAAGCCATGCTGTTGATAAGTTTTCAAGCCCAATATGTTTAAGAAAGATATTAAGGACACCTCTATCATTAGCCCCATATATAAAACTCCATACAAGTGATGTTGCCGTCATAGGAAGAATATAAGGGAGAAAAAATGATGTTTTAAACAATCGATATCCTTTCGGATAGGAACATAACAATAAGGCCAAGCCGTAACCTATTGGCATCTGAATTAACATTCCAAACAGAACAAATTCCAATGAATTAACAAATGCTTTATAAAATTCTTTATATCGAAATAGTTTAATAAAGTTTTGAACCCCAACAAATTCAAGTGGTATTCCTTGAATACCTGGCCAGTCAAAGGCAGAAAAATAGATTGCCATAATAATTGGCACTGCAGCGAGCATAACAAAAATCAAAAAAGCTGGTGCTAGAAATAAACAAATAATTTTTTTATTCGTATATATTTTATTCATTGATTACTCCTTAATTCATATGATATTTTATTCAAATTCCTAGCACCAGCGTTCTATTTAACCATTACTATCAATTTCAGATTGAATTTCTTGTGCCGCGGCCGTTGCTGCATCAGCCCCATTATTTAAAAGCATGCCAATTAATGAATTTCTTGTTCGATCAGGCATAGATGCTAATGGATCAAAATCAAAAGTATCTCCTCCGATACTCTTCATATTTTCCTGGATTGTAACAACATCATCAAATATTGAGGAAAGATTAAGCGATTTAACATCAACATCTTTTCTAACCGGTGTACGCTGTGTAGCCTCAACAAATTTCTCAGCCCACTCTTTTGAGGTAAGAAATTTAATAAATGCAATCTGTGCATCTTTTTCCGCGCCTGTGGCCTTACCACTTAACTGTAAACCTTGCGGATAAGATACTCCTTCATTCTTGTATTGTGGTTTGTCTTTAAAGTATGGGAAAGCAAACGTTCCAATCTTATCGGAGATATTAGATTTTAAAACATCCGAAACGACCCACACTCCATTAAGCATTAATGCGCTCTTTCCATCTAAGAAATCTGCTTCTTCCTGTGCATAAGAAACATCCGCAGGATTCTCTCCAAATGCTCCTTTTCCCTGTAAATCTTTTATACATTGTAGTGCTGCAACGACATCAGAATCAGTCCATTTTGCTGTTCTTGCTCCAATATCTTTTGCTTTTTGAACACCACATATTTTGTAAAGCACATTATTAAGGATATGACCAACACGCCAAGTATCTTTTGCTCCGAGTTCCCACGGAGTTACTCCAATAGCGGCAAGTTTATCAATGTCACTCGATAATTCTTCCATTGTCTGAGGAGTTTCTGTAATTCCCGCTTTAGCAAATAAATCTTTATTATAATAAAAGTTTTCTGTCCCTCCAGAAATAGGAACTCCATAATATCCTTTAACGCCATATGTTTCAAAATTCCAATTTTCAAACACGCCTTCGGAAAATCCGTTATACCATGATTTGTCTTCCATAAGTGGAGTTATATCCATAATTAATCCATTTTTTGCATATGGTGCAAGGCTAGCAACTTCTGGTGAATAAAAAATATTAGGTATATCACCTGTGGCTATTAATGCTTTAAATTTATTATTATATGCACTTTCATCACTAATTGAATCATCAACAATAGTAATATTGGTATTTGCTGCTTCAAATGCCTTAATTGCCTCATTCCATACTGATGTTGTTCCATCAGATCCACTCCATCGTGTCATAGTGTGAAGTGTGATTTTATCTGCTGATGAAGCACTGGAAGTGGTAATAGATGTGTCGCTATTTACTGTTATGCTTTGATTCAATATCGAATCCGTACCAGTAGGCTGTGAAGGAGTAGCACTTCCACATCCTCCAAGCACTGTTGCAAAACTCATCGTACATGCTGCAACTACACTTGCAATTTTAGAATACATACGTTTTTTCATATAAATTCCTCCCTTAGTAAATAATCGTTTCGAACACTCTAGAATCAATAACAAATGTTCTTACAATAAATTTTATAGTGTTCATTCTTTTTAATAAATGGAATGCTTTATCTCAGGATGGAATTTTTTATCCGGTTCTTCTAAATCTATGTCACTTTTTATATATATAAGATAGAATATTTACAAGAAATACCCATAATAGCAATCATTATAATTTGAGGGAACAACCATGAATACTTTAAAGTTTAAAATAATGAATTTGTCAATATTAAAAAAACTATTTCTTTCTTTCTCAATAGCGGTTATTTTGCCGGTTATTGCGTTGACTTATTTAGTTGTAAATATCTCAAGTTCAATTATTATCCAAAAAGATATTGACGGCTCATTAAAAGAAATGTCTACCATTTCAGATGGATTGGAAAGTCTCAATGGTTATGTTGATGATATACTAAAAATTGTTATCTCCAATACTACTCTGCAGCAATACACATACAGTTCTATCCCAAAAGGCATTAAAAAATTTGAACAAGAAGCTTATGCTAGTTCCATTCTGGATGCTATCATAAACTCTGATAATTCAATTGATTCGATCTGCATATATGGTTATAACGGTTTTAACTTTGGTTCAAGTAGTTTAAATACTTCAAAAATGAAAATCTACAACCAAAACACAGATCCTTTATATAAACAGTTATTGAGTAATTGGGGTGCACCTATTGTTATTGATAATGAAGCAATTTACCACAAAGATAATGTTAATAGTAAGGCAACAAACTCCCTCGCAATAGCTTTTACTCGACCCATTCTGAATACTGATACCGGTGAGATTACCGGTAGAGCAGTACTCAACTTAAATATAAACTCTATAATTAAATTACTTCCCAAATACAATGAAAATACTATACGTTTCTTTATTGCAAACTCCAAGGGAGAATTAATTGCATCTGGCACAAAAAATACCGATGAGTTAAGTATAAAGGATTCCAAATATTACTCATATATTACATCTGTCAGTCAAGGCGCTCATGAATTCACAATAAACAACACTAAATTTCTAGTGACATCAAAACAATATATGCCACTCAACTGGATAATAGTAAGTATAAAACCTCAACAGTATGTCCTTCAGGATAATATAAAAGCAACAAGAATGATTCTTGTTATTGGATTGATTTGTACAATATTTGCTTGTATTGTCTCTCTTCTTCTTGCGAAATCAATCTCAAGACCTGTGGTTGAACTTTCAAAATTGATGCAGAATGCAGGCCAAGGCGATTTAGAAGTGTATGCTACAGTAGAAAGTAATGATGAAATAGGCATGCTGTCAAAAGATTTCAACAATATGCTAAACAAAATATCCACATTAATTATGCAGGTTTCTGATGAGCAAAGAAAAGCTAAGACTTCTGAGTTAATGGCCTTGCAAGCACAAATCAATCCTCATTTCTTATATAACACATTAGAAAGTATCTGCTCACTTATTACAATGCATCGGAACATTGATGCCTATAACATGGTTAGATCATTATCAATTTTTTACCGCACATCTCTTAGTAATGGCAGAGATATCATCACTTTAAAAGAAGAAATAGATAATATTAGTAACTATCTTCTTATACAAAAAATACGTTATGGAGATAAACTTAGTTATTCCATTAATATTCCTGACGATTTATTTAACTGTAGAATACCCAAATTAACATTACAACCCTTGGTGGAAAATTCAATTTATCATGGAATCCGCAACAAACATGGTGGAGGCGTAATTACACTTCTTGGCCATTCAGAAGATTCTAAACTGATTCTTTCTGTCTTTGATAATGGAATTGGTATAGAAGAAGATAATATTAAAACCATACTTCAGCCAAAGGGAAACATTCCAAATTTTGGTCTATGTTCAGTTAATGAACGAATTAAGCTTTGTTTTGGCGTTGAATATGGAATCTCAATTACTTCACATATAAATGAATGGACCGAGGTTTCCATTATTCTACCAAAAGAGCAGCGCATATAAAGGTAAAGGTGATAAAATGATTCGCACTATATTGATTGATGATGAGTCGTTAATCCGAGATTTTCTAAAAAACAGCATTGAATGGGAAAAATTTGGATACGAAATAATTGCAGAAGCTGAAGATGGAGAAGATGCACTTGATAAAATAGAGCATTTCAAGCCTGATTTAATTGTCGTTGACATCAACATTCCATTTATTTCTGGAATAGAATTGGCTAAAATTGTCAATGAACGGTTTCCTTCTACTAAAATTTTTATTCTAACTGGATATAATGATTTTGAATACGCTAGAAAAGCTGTCAATGTTGGAGTATCTCATTTCTTTTTAAAACCATTAGACATTGAAGAATTCTCTAACGCACTAATAAAAGCATATAAAGATATTAATAGCAAAAAAGAGCAGAACGATTTTATACAAAATCTCCTCAAAGACTATACTTCAATAAACTCTTTGAATCAAAAAGAATTTATTTTATCACTTATCAATAAAAAATCAGATGAAAAAGAAATCCACACATATTTCAATAAATTTGAAATGCCGTTAAAAGATAGAGCATTGTTTTGTGTTATATATGAGCTAGATAACTTTCTGGTTCTATTTCCTAGTCTTGATGATCAGGAACTGTATCTTTTTGCTGTAGCCAATACGGTCACGGATATTTTCTCACAACATTTTCATAACGTTTCTGTCTTTCCGTTTGATAAAAATCGGATTGTTATTTTCATGAATATTGATAATAATATTTCACATTTCGAAACCTTTGTACATTTATGTATTAAAGAGGAATCTGAAATATTAAATAAATATATTAAATGTACAGCCACCATTGGAGTCAGTAATGTTGTAAATGGTTTCAAATATTTGCAAGTATCTTTGCAACAGGCAATAGCTGCGATTGAAAACAAATTCGTTTATGGTCAGAATACTCAATATTTTTACAATGAAGCTGATATAGTTGTGCCTTCTAACAATACTAAGCCACAATTTACGCATAAACAAAATTTACTCACTTTTTTAAGGCTTCATGATAATACAAATAGTATAAAAGTAATTGAAGATGAGTTTCAAAGATGTCGACAATTACACGTTTCCAAAGATACATACTTTTTAATTTCATCTGAAATCATTGGAACTATCCATGAATTCATAAATGAAATTTGTTTATCTGCTGAACATCCTATAAACCTTTCAATGGAAAAAATCATTAGTTTAGAAACTGTCGATGAAATTTGCCATGCTATTACATCTTATATTGATTGTATTATTTCATTAGTAAAGCTCGAACTTAAAACAAAGTCAGAAACTACAGATATTGTAAATAAAGCTATAGCATATATAGAAAATAATTATAATAGAAATTGGCTAACCCCTGAAAAGGTAGCCTTGTCTCTTTTTGTTTCACCAAATTATCTAAGTAAGATTTTCAAAGCCAAAATTAATTGTAGCCTTATTCAATATATCATAGATAAGCGGATGACCTTTGCAAAAGAATATATGGATAAAAATCCCTCCTGTCAAATTTCAGAAATTGCATATAAATCCGGTTATAGTGACCCCTTCTATTTTAGCAAATCGTTTAAGAAATACTTTGGGATTTCACCAACGAAATATCTCGAAAATAAACTTGTATAATATACTTGCATTTTTCAACAAATTAGAATATATCATCAATTTTGGCCACACATCTATCATGATTCGAAGTCTTATATTGTAATCGTATTAAACATGAAAAATCGCAGACTTGAGAAATAAAATCTCTTACTTTAGTTTATTCTCTTCTCTTTTCTCTAGCTCTGGTGTACGTTTGTACATCAATTATACGGATGCTGTTCATAAAATTTTATGATAAGTTCATCATGTTTCACATTAATCCTTTTGCACAATTCCTCATTCCCGCCAGTAACATCAGGATGAAATATCCGATTAAGTTCTCTTCGTCTGTGTTCTATCTCATCCTCAGTCCTACAGCTGCTGTACATGGCATTGACAACGCTCTCAATCAGCATTTCCCTTTTATCAGTCTGCTGCACAGCGACGTTACCATGGCTGTATTTTTCGTATGCCGTTCTCTCATCTGATTGTTTTGTTTCGGGCTCCTCTTCATATCGCTCAGATTTTCTCTTTATGAAGTGTTTTCTTATTCTAAACGCTGCCTTTTCGGTAATCTTCTCATGCCAGATAATCCTTACGCAGACAGACAGAATAATAAACAAAACAGCCGCCGGCATAATAAAAATCGGCGGAATTATAGCAGTAAGTATCCAGTTCCTGCTGACTGCCGTCAGTATTACCACGCACCAAACAATAGAAAACAGGATATGCACTGCAATCTGCATGCCTTTCTTTGAAAGAGTCAGAACTCGGAAGAGCATGATAATCAGTCCGGCTGCTGCGCCGAACATCATTGCTTCTTCATTTGTTATTGACGGATACAGGATCCGCCACATACCTGTCAGAATAAAGACAGATACCACGGTATCAATCAGTATCATCAAATCACCCTCTTCCTGCCCATATCATTGCACTTTGTACTCTTATTTGTCAACATTTTATAATATTATTATGTTGCCTTTTTTAATTCGTTATGCTATGCTCTCCTAGTAAGGAACCAACAGTAAACAGCGCTACACGGTATTTCCGGAAAGGGTGATCATATGGCTACAAAATACAAAATTGGAAAAGACGGCTTGTATCATGCCTTCATCTGGGACGGAACCTATAACAAAGACGGCACAAAGCACCGCAAAAACATACGCTCTTCAAAAAGCTCCACGGATCTTGAAAAAAAGGTGCAGTTATTTGAGGAATCCGTCCGTCTGAGAAAGGCAGTTGTACGTTCAGATTATACAATCAAGGATTATGCTGAACGGTGGCTTACCGTCTTTAAACCGGATATCGCCGTTAGAACTGCTGAAATGTATCATCGAATACTTGATGCACATTTCAAATCAATTCACTGTGTCAAGCTGTCGGACATTTCACTAATCCATTTTCAGACGATCATGAATGAAGCATCCGGAAAAAAACGGACACAGCAGCAGATCCAGCTTACTTTCAAACAGATCCTGAAAACCGCGGTTTCAGAACATCTATACCCTGCAAATGTAGCACAGGACATCTTTTTTGCGATGAAGCCTGTCCGATATAAGGCAAGGGAACGCCGTGTACTGACGGAAAATGAAAAGAAAGCGGTATTCCTGGCGAATCTCGATTCCAAAGACCGTGTATTTCTCTTTCTTCTGTATGGCTGCGGCCTGCGCAGGGAGGAAGTCCTTGCCCTTACAAAAGGAGATTTCAACCTTGAAAAGCATACGGTCTCAATAGATAAAGCCATCATATTCGATAAAAAAGGATTCCCCATCCAGAAAGATCCGAAATCCCAGCACGGATACCGCACAGTTCCCATTCCGGGAAATGTTTTTCCTGCAATTCGAGAATATGTCATGGCTCTCACATTTGAAGAGTCCCGTCTCTTTATCATGAGTACGAATAAGCCCCTTACAAAAAGCAGTTTCCGGAGAAAATGGAAACGGATCATCAATGCAATGTCCGTAGTGACCGGTACTGAAATCAATGGATTGACGCCGCATGTCTTCCGCCATAATTTCTGTACCAACCTCTGCTATCAAATCCCAATCGTTTCCGTAAAACGAATTGCGCAGCTACTGGGAGATACGGAGAACATGGTCCTCAATGTTTACAACCATGTCATCCTGGCGAAGGAAGATGCAGAAGGCGCTATTGAAAATGCAACCGCTGTCTCCCTCGATGAAGAAGAACCGGAAAAGAAAAAGAAAGAAAAATCCGCCTGAAAGGAAAATGCCATGACAAAAGAAAGAGTACTGTTTATCCTCCGCAACTCAGAAGAGCTGCGTCGTCAAAACAAAGAAGAGCGCATTAAGATTGAAACAAGTCTGAACCAGCTTGAAGCAGATCAGAGGGAAATTATCTATTCACTTTCCGCCGCCGGAAAACCTTTCGATATTCCTTATGTCAGCAATCACTATGCCGATGATTCTAAGGTTTTTGCCATCATGGAAGAAAGTAAAAACCAGATTGAGCGAAAGAGAAAAGATCTCCTGCAGAGAATGAAAGAACTGCAGCAGCAGGAGAATGAAATTCATTGCGTTCTGCTGTGCTGGAGCAGACTACCAGTGAAAGAGTATTCAACACTGCTAAAAACATTCACTAACAATCACAATGAAATTCAAACCTCAAAACAGCAGACGAAAGTCGATGCAATTCAAAAAAGTGTTAATCGTATAGTAGAGTTATTATTACAAAGAATAAACCAGATTGTGCCAACTTTTTCTGATTGATTGCGGCACTATTATACAATAATTCTTATTGAAATTAGAGAACTGGATGCCTATCAAAATAAATATGCAAATTTGTATGTCTTTCTAATGAATGCAAATCTGTTTTGATATATCTCCAAGACTGTGGATATTCATTTGGAGTTCCATTTACAACATCTGTTTTTAAGAATTCAATGAACATTTTTTCCTTACTGCTAAATTCTTCATAAAATGCATCCGCATATTCTTGCTTAAGTTCATCGTCAAGGTTTTGACAATCATAAAGTGCATGGTCCAAATTACAAGACATAAAATACATTTCATATGGTATAGACTTAATATCATGTATTGTAAGGAGGTAATTCATTATTTCACTTTTATGTAAATTTCGTTTTTTTGCCTTTATCGGGTTTTTACAACTAATATTTGTCAAGTGATACTCTAAATCATTTGAAGATCCACTTACAATAGCCGTATCCGGTATATAAGCTCCATCCATGTCAAATAGTTGAATTATCTGATAAATATCACTTCGATGCAATTTACTGCTTTTTAAAAATTCATGAACTATTTGATTGATTTTATCACAAACATTTCCTATTGTGATTGTTTCATCACTTGAAATGTCTCCACCAGTAAAACGAAATATAATTTTTCTATTTGACTGATAAATCTTCTGAAAGATTTTCTCAAGTGCCACCTTGTCAGAAGCACCTTCCACAATAAAAAGAACTGTCTTTTTAGTCTCAACCATTATTTCGCTTCTTTCTGGCCTTGCTCGGAAACTTCAGATGATCTTTCCATTTTGCTGCGTATTTCTTCTGTAAATGGCAATTCAATTTTTTCTGTTGTCTTTTTCCCTGCTTTTCGGAATGCGTAACTCATCGCTTGAAGATCTTTTTCATCATAAAGTTCTTCCTTCTGTCCACCAATTGCAATAGCTCTAATATAGAAATCTCTTCTATTGTTATTTTTATTAATACCTGTTAATCGAATGTACCGATTATCTGGATTCGTTGTCGAACATACAATACTTTGTGTATCCAATTTTTCTAATGCCCTTAAATTGTGAGAGGTAAATATCAATTGACCTCTCATCTCTTCTTGCATCATTCCAAGAAGTTCTCCTAGAAGATATTCAAATATTCCTGAGTCCAGTTCATCAACAACTAAGCAAACAGCTGGGTTGTTGTACACAGAAATAAGTGCACTTAAAAGTGAGATGATTCGTTTTATTCCTTCCGATTCATAGCGTGTAAGGAATCGTTTTCCATCCCGACAAGAATATAGTTCTATCTGAATCCATTTTCGTCCATCATTCTTTTCAAGTCTTGCTTTTTCCTTAAGTTCTATCTGGAGGTTTGGAATGATAGCCTTGATTGCAATGTTTATAGCTTCAATCGTATTTTTAAATAAGCTCAATAAATCCTCAGGCAGTTCTCCCTGACCATTAATAAACAAAGGGAGACAGCCTTGTATAATAGAAGTCTCATTCTCATAATGCATGTTCAGCGGAATACACTCATTTCCATTGATATCACCTAACTGGTTTACCTTAATAACATGGAAATCCACTTCAGAAAAACGCATTAACCATTTAATGATATTAGTAAAGTGCTTAACCTCATCGCTATTCTTATTTTCAAGATCGCCAAGTGCTTTTTGAACTCTTTTGCTGAAAAATACTGAAATGTGTCCTTGCGCGCTTACTGCTGCTAATGTCTGCATTGATCCAAGAAACGGAATGTCCTTAAAAGCCGACATATGTCTTGATTGTATTGCTAAATTCTGATGCGTTAAGATATCATCATTATCATAATAAGGATTCGAGAAAGTAAGATCCCTTTCAGATTTCCATAATGAACCTTTTCTCCAATAAACTATTTTTTCCTCGGCAAGATTAATTTTTTCTGCTGACACGTCTGCCGTAAGTTTTACTTCATATTGTACTTTATATTCATCATCACCTTTTGACAAATAAAAAAGAGAAACAATTCTTGTATCCTTGTTTCCAGTAATTAAACCTGAAAATATCTTATAAGGTAACTCTTCTCCACTTAATATATGTTTTAAAGCATCTAATGCTTCAACCAAAGCTGTCTTTCCGGATCCATTCTGTCCATAAATACCAACAATGTCTGAATGGCAAAACCCACTTCCGTTATTCAGGCTGCCATAATTCATATATTTCACTTCTCCAGAGCTAACATTTTTAAAATTATGAATTTCTGTTTTCATTAATCTAACAATGATTTTCTGGTCCATATTCTCACCTATTTATACATTTTGTATTATTAGATCTATTTTTTTCTCTTATTTTTATATATATAATATCACTGATTATACATAATGTTCAAGCACTAGATATGCCAATTTCAGTATATTTTGCCTATATCTTGTATGGCAATTGCTATTCTCACTTTTATCCCAAGCACCTCGTCGATCGCCTCGTCTTAGCATATATAAATTCTGCAATCTCTACTGAAATTCTATATTAATGGTGTGGGTGTCAAAAGTATCTTTAACACCCATGACGCAGGATTGCTCCATTGCTGTGTGCAATTTCCGCAATCCTGCGTCATATTAATACAAGATTTATTGACCTATCCTAAGTTAATAAACATAAAAACTCACGTGATAATTTACATTATGAGAAGTTTGCCGACGGAGATGTAAAATGTATCGAAAATGAGATACCGTTTGAGCTACCATTAGGGTGGGTGTGGACAAGACTATCAGTGATATGTGAGATTAATCCTCGAAACCATCTTAGTGATGAAACTGAGGTATCATTTATTCCAATGCCTTGTATAGCTGAAGGCTATGTAAATAAACACAGTACTAGGAAGCGGAAATGGAAAGAAGTCAAAACTGGCTATACTCATTTTCAAGAAAATGATATCGCCATAGCAAAGATAACTCCTTGCTTTGAAAATCGTAAATCAGTCATTTTCCATAATTTGATTAATGGCGTGGGTGCAGGAACAACCGAACTACATATTTTGCGTGTGATTGGCAAGTCAGCATTTCCTCAGTATCTCCTTTGGATATTGAAAACGGACAGATTTATTGACAGCGGAATCCGGGCTTTTTCTGGAGCCGTTGGGCAGAAAAGAATTGGAACTGATTTCGTCTCTAGGTATTTAATACCCTTGCCTTCTTATTCAGAACAAAAAAGAATCGCAAAAATAATCGCAAAGTTTTTTAACTCTTCCGATATTATTGAAAAAGCAAAAAATGATATGGATCAAACGATTGTTGTTGCCAAATCCCATATCCTTGAGCTCGCTATCCACGGTAAGCTGGTTCCGCAAGACCCGAATGATGAGCCCGCTTCCATTCTGTTGGAGCACATCCGTGAGGAGAAAGAAAAGCTCATCAAGCAAGGGAAAATCAAGCGGAACAAAAAGGAATCTGTCATCTTCCGAGGTGAGGATAACTCTTATTATCTGAGAACAGGCTCATCTGTAGAATCGTTGGCCTCATGGTGCTTTGATGATCTTCCTGAAACGTGGGATATATGTTTTCTTGGAGATGTATGCGATTATGGGGACTGTATTAATATTGATACTGCTGATATTGATGATGATTCTTGGATTCTTGATCTTGAAGATATTGAGAAAGATACCGGGACCGTTCTACAGAAAGTCAAAAAAGCAATGAGGAATTCTGTCAGCACAAAACATAAGTTTCATAAAGGGCAAGTCTTATATAGCAAGTTACGACCGTATTTGAACAAGATCGTTTTATCTGATGACAACGGTTTTTGTACTTCAGAAATTCTTCCCCTTGAGTTTGACCGTAGTGTTCTTCCAGAATACGCCCGTTATTATCTAATGTCTGCAACTGTACTGGCCTATGCTGATCGCTGCTCGTATGGAGTAAAAATGCCGAGGCTTGGGACAACTGACGGAAAAAAAGCAATATTCTCGCTTCCTCCACTTTCCGAACAAAAACGCATTGTTGAAACAGTTTCGGCCTACTTTGAACAGCTTGATTGCATTTTCCGCCGGTCATCGGTCGCTATTCCGTTTTACAGCGGCCGCTTTATGAAGCAGAACGGCCGCCGCTATAGCCTTACTTTGACTTCGTTTTAATTACTACGGTATAGTGTCTCGTAACCCTTTTCAGGATTGAATTCGCGGAGACCTCATCATTGAGGATCATTGCCTTCCAGCTCTCCGGGTCCCTTTGCGAGCAGACGATTGTGCTCTGGTTCTGTTCATTCCGCTTCTCCAGGAGCTCGAACAGGATCTTGACCTCCCGCTCATCCGTAATGGTGTGGAGCAGGAAATCATCCAGTATGACGAGGTCGAGCTTCAGAAGTCGTTTCATCCGCTTGGAAAACTTTTCATAATCGCGTGTCTTCAGAGATACCATGTTTTCCAGGAGCTCCTCGCTATGGAAATACCCTGCGGTACTACTGTTGCAAGCCTGGATTCCCAACGCACGCGCAAAATAGGACTTGCCGACATCAGAAGCTCCAAGGATGCAGATGTTATAACCTTTCGGAATGAAATCCAATGACGCCAGCATCGGCGTTATCCCGGCTGGAAGATATTCGCGCTCTGCGGAATCCACGCATTTTTCCAGAAGCTCAGGGCTGCCGGCCAGCTGTGCCGACCGCAGGCGGCGGTTCAGTGCCTTGCAGGAACGTTCATCGTATTCCGCACCTATCATCTCCGAGAGAATCGTCATGTGATCCTTCCGCAGGAAATCTGGCGAATGGTATAGCTCATCGAGCCTCGAGGCCATATGTGAAAGCTTCATCTCATTCAGTTCATCCTCGATCCCGTTCAATAAGGCCGTCCCCGTAAGCATCACCGGTTTTCCTCCTTCCTCTGTTCGTCAGCCAATTTCCGGCTTCTGGAAAGAAGATTCCCCAAGTCTGTCGCATCCGCGCCCATCGTGAACCCGCCCTTTTTTCCCTTCGGTATTCCCTTTGATGTCGGATTGTATCCGGCAGGGCCCATGTCATCGGCGATTACGGCGATCGTGTTCTTGATGAAGGTGTACTTCTGTTTCCCCATTGCGATGGCCTGTCTGCAGCATTCCTCCAATGCTTTCCTGCTGTATTTATTCGTGAATCCCAAGATGCCAAGACACATGCGGTAGGTCTGAACCTCGTATTTACGCGATCCCAGGATGGTCCTGATGACCGTTTCCGTATTCTGGCCGACAAGCTGAGCTTTCTGTATGAAGAACGGGGCATTCCACTGTGAGAATCCCGTGTAGCTGTCTGGGAGATGCTTCGGGTCTGTCGACCACTGTCCCCGGTGGGTCGCCCTCGGCCATTCGCAGATGAGGCTGCCCTGCTGTGAATAGATGCGGACGATGGAATCTGTCGCCTTGATTGAAACTTTCCTGTGCAGGAATGCCTTGTCACAGCTATAATAAGAATTATCAAAGCGGACGTGGAAATCGCTTGATACGGTTGCCGTTCCCCGTTCCATGTACTCGTATTGCATGGCGGGGAGTGGCATCAGTTCCTTTTTTTCTTCTTCCCAGTAATAATGCCTGTCGTGCTCCCTGTTCTTGAACGGGGCCCTGTTCAGCCGGCCGAGCATCCCCCATAGGTCGCGGTTGAATTCCTCAAGGCTGAAATAGCGGCGCTCCTCGAGCTCATGGAAGAATCCTTTCTCCAGGATCCCGACAGCATTCTCCGCGGAACTTTTGAATTTTGGCTTTCGGATTTTTGCCGGCAGAATCACCGTGTGGTTATGTTCTGCCCATTCCTCATAGTCCTTGTTCAGCTCCGGCTGTATCCAGTCCTTGTTCGTGATGACGGCCTGTTTGCAGTTATCGCAAATGCACAGGGCCGGGACTCCGCCAAAAAAAGCAAGCGCATGGTTATTCACCTTGATCCACTGCGGCTCCTTCGTGGAGAGCATCCCCTCGGCATAGATGTACTGGGAATACGGAAGGATTGCCACAAATACGACGATGTCCTGGAGCTCTCCGGTGAGCGGATCCGTCATCCGGAATGTCTTCCCTGCGAAATCGACTTCCATCTTCTGGGCAATCACGGCATTGAAGTGGGAAACCTCATAATTCTCCCTACACCATTTCGAATACAATTCACAAAACTGGCTGTACTGGTAGAACCGTGTTTCTGATCCTTCACATTTCTGCCTGTAACGGTTCCAAAGGAAGACAAGTGTCATGTTCTTCCGGCTCTCCATCAGATCGGCGATCTCCTGAAAATCCGGAAGTTCGATATTAGGGTTTCTCGTCCCATTCCCCGGCACGGTACCATAGACGATTTCATAAATACCGTAATTCGTGATGCCGGGAGGGAGCGGGTACTGCAGGCTGCCGCATTCCCGGAACGCCCGCAGGAAATCGTTGATTCCTGTCTTGCTTGCATCTGCCTGACGGGCAATCTCACTCCCAGACAAGCCAAGTGCATAATGCTTGATGATGATGTCTTTGTAATCCAGCATAACCAAACCTCCACATAATGATTTTTTTAGCCTTATCGGCCTATGTCATTATGAATCAGTTTTGGGTATGCTTCAAAAGATTAGCGGCCGCTGGCCGCCGGAATGCGGCCGTTTTGCTCCGCAAGCATGGCCGTTACCTCCCGTAATTTGCACACGCACCTGCGCCTGCTGATTTTCAATGTCATAATCACAATGGTTGTGTTCGGTATCCACTGCATTTCTGTTACGACTTTCATCGATACGGACACGGTGCTGACAAATCAGGGATCGACTCTTGACTGGGTGCAGATCGGAAGATGGGGCAGCGTGCTCCTCCAGAAAATCCTGCATCTTTCAGATTACAATCCTTATGTCTCCATGGGATTGGGGTTCGTCTTCATTATTCTCTTCCTCATGACTTTTTGTTTCTTCTTTTTCGAAGTCAGCGGAGGGAAGGAATATCCGTTCTGGGTTTTCTGCCTGCTTTTCCTGACACATCCCATTTTCGCCTGCCAATGGTTTTTCCAGCTGCAGAATGCAGAAGTGTCATTTTCGATTTTCTTAATTGCGGTTTCGCTCATTCTGATTTTCCGCTGGATCAAAGAGGGGAAAATCGGCTATCTGGTGCCGGCACTGGTTTTCATGCCGATTGCCTTTACGACTTATGAGACGAACTATGCGCTGTATATCTGCGGCGCTCTTTTCGGCTTCCTCCTTCTCCCGGTAATAAAAAAGGGACGTGCAGGCTGGAGCATCTGTCTCAAGCTGATCCTGACTTATGTGGCGACAGCCCTTGTCGGATACGGCATTTCCCGAATCGGACTGGATCGTGCCTACAACGACGCCTACCGGACCTTCCTGTGGGGAAAGAGTCCGGCAGAGGCGCTGGAGCATCTCGGCAGATATTTCAAGATGATGCTGACGGGGTCGAATTACATTTACGGGCATACGTACCAGCTTCTGCTGGCGGCCGGAATCCTGTATCTCATTTTCTGCAGGAATACCGTGCGCGAACATCTTAAAAAGGGAGGAGTGCTCCGGATTCTGGCAGTGATGGTTTTCCTGATTTCGGCTTTCCTTCTCCCGCTTGTACAGGGACAGGCGCCGACTTACCGTCATCAGTACACGCTTTCCTTCGTTGTCGGAGCGGGAGTCATGGCAGTCGTGCAGGCTTTCCGTGAGCAGACACAAGTCACGGAAGCGGAAAAAATGAAAAGTTTTTACCGAAAGACCGGAGAGGTTTTCGGGATTCTGCTGGTGCTTGCCGTGCTTGCCGTTTCCCTTGAACAGACGGAAGTGACGCTGCGGCTTTGGTATACGGATCGCATCCGCTACGAACAGGACAGCGCGATGCTGAACGGAATTATGGACGATATGCATGAAGCAGGAATCAGTGAAAACGGGAAATCCATTGTCTATGTCGGAAAATGGGAAGCACCTCTGAATGCCGCCTGCGCGAAAAATGAAGATGCAATCGGCGTTTCCTATTTTGCTTATTTCGCGGCGGCACCGTATCTGGAATCGTCGGACGGAATCCGGAAGCTGGCCCTGATCCAGGGTTACAATGTGAAGACGGTTACGATCGATCAGGCACAGGCAGCTAATGAGATGGCAAAGAATATGCCATGCTGGCCGGACAAGGGATACATTTCACAGGGCGACGGATATGTCGTCGTGAAGCTTTCCGGGGAGGAATAGAATATGAAACTTTCGGTGGTGATTCCCTGCCATAATGAAGAGGGAAACATTCATCCGCTGCTCGGAATGTTTGAAAAAGAATTCGGCACGCTGATGGCGGAGACGGAATTTATATTTGTAAACGACGGAAGCAGGGATGGGACGCTGGCGCATCTGAAGAAGGAACTTACCCGCCCGTGCGGCAGAATGAAGATCGTTGATTTTTCCCGCAATTTCGGGAAGGAATCCGCCATCCTCGCGGGTCTTCAGAATGCAGAGGGAGACTACACGGCCATCATCGACGGTGACGGACAGCAGAACCCGAAGTATATCGTGCAGATGCTGGAAATCATCACGAAGGATCCGGATATCGACTGTGTGGCAGCCTTTCAGAATAAGCGCAGGGAAAATGTATTCAGCCGTTTCTGCAAGCGCGGATTTTATCGTGTGATGAACCGTCTTTGTTCCGTGCATCTGAAAGAGGCGGCTTCCGATTTCCGTGTTTTCAACAGGGACTTCCGGGATGCGATTCTTTCCCTGCCGGAGCTCTGCCGTTTTTCGAAAGGTATTTTCTCCTGGGTCGGCTACCGGACGGAGTATATCGAATACCAGGTGGAAGACCGAATTACCGGCAGCACGAACTGGTCCTTTACGGACCTGATGCGTTATGGCTTTGTCGGCATCGTTGCTTTTTCCACAAAACCGCTCGAGATTGCGGCGGTCGTCGGAAGCGTTTACACGGCCGTTGCTTTTATCGCAACGATTTATGTCTTTATCAAGGCAATGATCTATGGGGATCCGGTGGCAGGCTATCCGACCATCATGTGCGTCCTGCTTTTCAGCTTCGGACTTCTTTTCATGTTCATCGGGATCCTCGGACGGTATATTTCCAATGCCTATATTGAAAGCAAGAAACGGCCGGCCTATCTGGTCAAGCACATTTACGATTCGAAGGAAGGAACAACCAAGCCTTGAAAAAAATCTATGATTTTCATGCGGATGATTTTGCGCTGACCGAGCATGCTTCGGCCGATATTATCCAGCTGGTTCTCCACGGACACGCTGACAGCATCAGCATTCTGCCGAACATGTCCTGTTTCGATTCTGCCATGGAAATGCTGAATGAGGAAATCCTCGGCCGCGGTTTTGAACTTCCGGTTTCCGTCCATCTGAACTTCATGGAAGGACACTGTCTTTCCTCCCCGGAGGAACTGCCGGATCTGGTCAATGAAAAAGGATATTTTACGGCGGACTGGGGCAGCCTTGTCAAGGCATCCTTCAATCCGCTCAGGAAAGAGGCCGTCCGTGCTCAGCTGACCCGGGAAATAGAAGCCCAGATTGACCGCGTCCGGGGCTCTCTCCCGGCGGGTACGCCGCTGCGGCTGGACAGCCATCAGCATACCCACATGATTCCGGCTGTACGGGAAGCGATGAATGAGGCTGTCCGGGAAAAAGATTATCCGGTCGTCTTCATCCGGAATTCCAGGGAACCCCTGCAGCCCTTCCTTGCCCAGACGGCTTATCTCAGGTCTTATCAGCCGGTCAATCTGGTCAAGAACCGCGTGATTGCTTCCTTTGCGGGGAAGCTGGAGCATGACCTGAAGGAGAAGAAGCTTCCGAGGACTTCCCTGTGCGGCCTTGTGCTTTCGGGACACATGGATGAAAAGCGGGTCCGTGCGGTGATGCCGGGGCTGGAACATTTCCTGGAAGGGTACGGAGGCACCATGGAAATCCTCTTTCATCCCGGCCGCGCCCTGCCGGAGGAGATCGGAGAAGAGTTTACGAAAAAGGGTTTTGTGGACTTTCATCTTTCGAATGGAAGGAAAGTGGAAGGGAAAGCATTGATTGCCTTGACAACTGGGAAAGAATTATGATAATATACTAAAGTTGCGTAAGGACATTATGCATCTGTCCATGGCTTTCTTATGTGTCTGTAGCTCAGTTGGATAGAGCAACGGCCTTCTAAGCCGTGGGTCGGGGGTTCGAGTCCCTTCAGGCACGGTTGCGGTGGGAGTAGCGCAGTTGGTTAGCGCGCCAGATTGTGGCTCTGGAGATCGTGGGTTCGAGTCCCATCTTCCACCCTTAGCAGCACGAAACGCCTGCACCATAGACGGTATTGGGCTATCGCCAAGGGGTAAGGCACAGCACTTTGACTGCTGCATTCGGTGGTCCGAATCCACCTAGCCCAGATTGCGGGACATTAGCTCAGGTGGTAGAGCACTTGACTTTTAATCAAGTTGTCCGGGGTTCGAGTCCCCGATGTCTCACTGGAAAAGGCCGTAGATCCGAAAGGATTTACGGCCTTTTTTATGTCCCCGGGGACAGCCTTTCGCAGCGGAAGGATTTCGGTTATTGCGCGGTTTTTGATAATGGAATATACTGTTCTTGTTAAAAGATGCAGGCAGAGAGGACATGATCCCCATGAAAATGATGAAGGAAAAACCTGATCATTTTTTCATATTTGAACCTGTGAATTCAGCCGTCTGTCATCTTCACCCGAGGGGTGAGACGGACACGCTTTTCTTTTCGGAAAACATACCGGCTCTGCCGGAAATGAGCCGTGAGGAAACTCTGCAGATCACCGCACGCGAAGCGATGAATCTGACTCTTCTGAATGACCCTTCTGTCGAAAAAAATGATTCCAGACTTTTTTATGAAAGCGTCCATCCGCACGGACATCCGAAAAGAACTCTGATCTGTTCAAGACGGTTCTTCCGGTAAGACTGTCTGCAGTGCCTAAAAAAGAAATTCTTCGCGGAAAGGGTTGAAATGGAAGGAAATTCATGTGAAAATGGCAGCGGTCTGCTGTATTCGAAACCAATTGACATCCGTGATTTCTGTGATATGGAACGGTTTGAACAGATGATGAAGGACTGGGCAGCAAGCACGGGTCTTGCTACGGTTGCAGTGGGACGTGACGGGAAATATATCAGCGGCTGCTATAATTTTACGGACTTCTGTCAGAAACTGACGCGGAAAAGTCCGGAAGGTCTCCGGCGATGCATCGAATGTGACCGCAGGGGATCCGGCACATATCTCTGCCATGCAGGGCTGGTGGATTTTTCTGCACCGATCACCCTGGAAGACGGAACCCTGCTGGGCCGCATCATCGGCGGACAGGTACTGCCGGATAAGCCGGATGGAGCGAAATTCCGCGCAACGGCAGAAGAACTGGGGATAGACGGAGATACCTATCTGAAGGCACTTCATAAAGTCAATATCCGCTCGCGTGAAGAGATCCAGTCTTCCGCAGACCTGCTGGCCAATGTTATCAACATGTTTGTCCGCACGAGCTTTGCCGCACGGAAAAATGCGGCATCCCTGACCGAGCGGGCAAGGATTATCTCCTCGCTAGGCAGGATTTATTTCTGTGATTATTATATCGATATCGACGGCGATTCTTTCCTGGAACTGGATGCCGTCGATGAACTGCATCAGTACGTGAAAAGCCGCGGACGTGCTTCCGGACTGCTGGCAAGTGCCTGCAGGTATTTTGCCGAAGGTGATTATCAGAAGGATTTTGAAAGCTTTGCGGACCTCTCCACGCTGAAAAGCCGTATTGGAAAAAGGCAGAGTATTGTCCTGGAATTTCTCTGTGAAAAACCGGGCTGGTGCAGGGCTTCCTTTATTACGGTGGACCGCGATGAAGAAGGTCTTGCTTCCCATGTGATTTTTGCCATTCAGAACATTCAGGAGGAAAAGGAACAGGAAATCAGGAACCGTCTTCTTCTGAAAAAGACTGCAGACGAGGCAAACAGGGCGAATCATGCCAAAACGGATTTTCTGTCGCGTATGAGCCATGATATGCGTACGCCTCTCAACGGCATTATCGGCATGACTTATTTGGCAAGGCAGGAGGAGAATCCGGCAAAGACCGCGGATTATCTGGAAAAGATCGACACTTCTTCCAAATTTCTGCTCGGGCTGATCAACGATATTCTCGATATGACGAAAGCCGAGAGCAATAAAATCGAACTCCATCCGGAACCGTATTCTCCGAAAGAGTTCAGCAGCTATCTGGATTCGGTTTTCCTTCCGCTCTGCCGGGAGAAGAACCAGCATTTCATCGTGGAGCTGCATCCGGCCGAAGGACGTATTCCTGTCGTGGATAAGCTGAGAATCAACCAGATTGTTTTCAACCTTCTGTCGAATTCCGTGAAATACACGCCGGAGGGCGGAACGGTTTCCTGCCGCATGGATTTCCGCCGGCTGAAGGAAACAGACAGGATCGGCATGACGCTGAAAGTCGCGGACACCGGAATCGGCATCAGCCCGGCTTTCCAGCAAGTTTTATTTGACCCGTTTACCCAGGAAAACCGCAGCGACACAGATGCCAAGCGCGGCTCAGGACTGGGGCTGGCCATTGCCAAGCGCATGGCAGGACTGATGGGAGGCACGATTGCCGTAGAAAGCGAGGTTGGCAAAGGGACGGTTTTTACCGTCGCAATCGAGTGCGGCAGCGTGCCTGCCGAACAGGTGCTGCCGGCAGCGGAATGCAGGAAGGATTCATTTGACTTGAAAGGAATTCATGTTCTTCTCTGTGAGGATCATCCTCTGAATCAGGAAATTGCACGGCTGATTCTGGAGCAGAAAGGAATCCTGGTGGAGACGGCAGAAAACGGACAGGAGGGCGTGCAGAAATTCTCCCGTTCAGCGATTTACTTCTACAGTGCCGTTCTGATGGACATCCGGATGCCGCTGCTCGACGGCTATGCGGCAGCTTCCGCGATCCGGTCCCTGAACCGGGCGGATGCTGTCTCTGTTCCGATTATTGCCATGTCGGCAGATGCTTTTACGGATGACGTGAACCGCTGTCTGGATGCCGGCATGAACGGACACATAGCAAAGCCGATCGATCCGGTGAAATTGTATGCCGTGCTGCAGGAAGCAGTGCAGCACAGACGTTTTATGGAAATGGAACCCGATGGAAATACGGCTGAAAGTGCCGGAAGATAAGGAGGTTTTTATGAGGAAAAAGCTCTGGTTTTATCTGCGTTTCTTACGTCGGCAGCGGTTTTGTTTTCCTGCGTTCCATGGAGTGTTTCGGCGGAGGCTTCATCAGGCGGCGGCCGGGCGCTTGTCTGCGTCGAAGCCGGAAATGGTGAAAGTCTCCTTCAGGCGGAGGGAACCGGCACTTACAGCTGGGAGCCCCTGATGGATGTTTCGGACGCGGAAGGAGACGGTACGCTGAATGCTTCGGAAGGCAGCACGCGTGAAATCATGCTGGTCACTTCTTCCTGGATGCCCACGGATGAACTGATTTCAAAACTGGAGCAGCGCAGCGACGTACTGTATGCTGAGCCGGATACGGAAGTATCCGTTGACTGGGAAGGTTCGGAGGAAACGGATCTGCTTTCTTCTTCATCGACAGCAGACTATACTTCTTTTCAGTGAGGGCTTCAGAATAACGGCACGATGGAGGACGGCATTGCCGGGTATGATATCGGGAATACAGAAAAGCTGAAGGGCTCCTCGGATGTCATCATTGCCGTGGAGGATACCGGAATCCAATACGACCATCCCAGTCTGGCGGGCCGGATGTATGACCTTTCGGCCTATCCCCAGCTGATGAAAGATACCGGCTGCAGTAAATACGGAATCAACTTTTCGAGAGAAAACGGAAAGTACGGAGCGGACGCTGTCCTGGACCTTGCCGGACACGGAACGCACTGTGCGGGAATCATCTGCGCGGACGGAACGAACGGCGGTACTCAGGGTGTCATGAGCGATGCACGGCTTATCGCCGTACGGACACTGAATGCAGACGGTTCGGGGAGCTCTTCCCAGCAGATAGCCGGTTTCAGCTGGCTGGTCCAGGCAAAGACGAAATACGGGGTCAACATCAGGGCGATGAGCTATTCCGTGGGAGGCCCGAATGCATCCTACAGTGAAAAGCTGGCGCTGGAGGAAATGGAGAAAGCAGGCATCACCCCCGATCGTAGCTTCCGGAAATGAAGCGACGGATCTGGACAAGGTACCGGACAGCACAAGCCTTCAGCACACCGGATCCTCCATCGCTGTGGATGCCATGGATGCTGCCGGTGAGGTTACGCCTTATTCCAACTACGGGTGGGATACGGATGTCATTGCCCCGGGAGCAGGAATCCTCTCCACGATTGCCGATGTGGACAGGAATTTCTGTCCGTTTCTTGCCAAAAAGAGCGGCAGGGCAATTGTCTATGAAGGCTTCGAAGATGCCGGTGCAGAGGATGCGGTTGACCCGAGTACGGCCAAGGGGCTGAAATTCCATTATTATAACAGCAGCCGAAGCGGCGGGCTGGGAGATGCCGTCACGATCGGGAATCACTATTTCATCGGACAGCACTGCATGGAACTCAATTACGGAAAGGCAGATCATACGGGGCTTGTCACCGTGATTTCCGAGCCGATTGACCTTTCTGAAGAATTTTCCGACAAAGACCTGACGAATGTCTTTGCAAACCTTGCCCTCTTTACGAACGGCGGAGGTGCCAGCTATGTGGCAGTGGACTTTAAGACAACGGACGGTTTTACGAATCAGTTCATAGTTATGGCGGGGTCAGCGAATCAGTGGAAAATCGCATACGGCGGAGGCAACAGCAGCAGCTTCAGCGATATCAGCCAGAGTCCGCTGAGCAATGTTGCCAAGAGCGGAAAAACACTGGATACGAAGAATTTTCAGGTCAGGATCCAGGTTCTGATGAATTTGAACAGTCAGGTCTGGATTGATGATTTCGGAGTGGGTACAGGACTGGATCGTTATGAAATCTACGGCGGCACATCGATGGCGACACCGATGACGACCGGTGTCTACGGGCTGCTCTGCGCAAGCCATCCGGATGAAACGGCATCGAAGCTTTCTGCCCGTGTCGTCGGAGGAACCATAAAGGAAGACCAGTATTCGGAAGTCTGCAGCAGCAGCGGGAGAATCAATGCGGCCAAGGCAGATACCAATCCGGATCCGGTCATCCAGGATACTTCTCTTGCGGGCGGAAAACTTACACTCGAGGGATGGTTCCTGGGAGATGCAGGCACGGTCACGGTCGGAGGGCAAGAGGCAGATATCGTAAGCTGGACGGCTGATTCCGGCAATACCCGCGGATCCGTTACGGTCAGGGTGCCTTCCGGTCTCGAAGGCCGGCAGATTGTCGTTATAACACGGGAAGACGGCGCATACGGCAGGAAGAAGGCGGAAGTCAGCAGTTCATCCACGAAATTCAAAGAACTTGCGGTTCCGGCTTCCGGGCATGGCTATCAGGATGTCACATCATCCCAGCTGTTTACGGTCGGTGATACGGTCTATGCGATTTTCATGGACTACGGCGTTGATAACGCGAAGATATCGGGCTCTTATCTGCAGCGGTATGACGCAGATAAGAATGCATGGGAATATGTCGATAAGCTGAACAGCTACTGCGAGGGAGACGAGATAACCGATGCCGTCAGCATCGGCGGGAAGATTTATTTCATGTGCTCGAGTTTCAATCTCACTGCGAAAACAAAAGCAACGAAAGACTATAAGGGACAGATTGCGGAATACGACCCGGAAACTGCGGCTGTGACGCAGGTGGGATCTCTTCCGGATGCAACAAGCGGTATCCAGGCGGTTTCCTGCAGCGGAAAACTGGTCATTCTGGATGCGTCGCTGGAAGAAAGGAAGATCCTTGTCACTGACCTGACGAATACGGAATCCTACAGCCTGCCACCCTATGACGCAGGACAGGCATTTGATCTTACGCTGTGCAGCATCGGAAAGCATGCGGTTCTGACCGGTCTTTCCTATACCGGCGACGGATCCTATACGGATACCTGGGTGATGAATCCGGATGACGGGAAATGGGAACCGGCCGATGTGATGCTCAGCGATTCCGCGACCAAGAGTTCTGCATCCGTCAGTGCCGGCGGCCGGATGTATGTGTGGGGTGACAATACTTACGCGGACGGGCAGACCTTCTTCCGCAGTTATTCCTTCTGGGATGGGGACTGCACGCGTCTGGCCGGAAGCAGCCGATACGGTACTGGAGCCGCAGCAGCGCTGAAAGCTTTCCCGGACGGTGCGGAAACAGCTGTTCTGGTTTCAGGCAGGAATTTCCCGGATGCTCTTTCGGCAGCTTCTTATGCGGGGGCCCGGAAGGCTCCGATCCTGATTACGGATCCGGACCATATTTCCGAAGAAACAAAGAATGCGATCCTGGCCATGAAGATCCGGAAGGCTGTTATTATCGGCGGCGTATCTGCCGTATCGAAACAGGTACAGGAAGAACTGACTTATACCTGCGGAATCGAGAGTAAGAATATCAGCCGGATCCAGGGAGACGACCGCAGCGGAACGGCACGGGCTGTTTATGAAGAAGGGCTGAAGGAAGGAATCTATACGACGTCTGCCTGCGTCATCGCTTCCGGCATGAAAGCGGCGGATGCCCTTTCCGTTTCGCCCTGGTCTTACAGCCGGAAAATGCCGATTTTCCTTGCGGATGCTTCCGGTATGATTTCAGCAAAAGATCTTTCTTATGCAAAACAGTTCTCGAAGGTTTATATCGCGGGAGGAACTTCTGCAGTATCAGCTGCCGTACAGTCGGAAATCGGGGCAGCGGCAGTCCGTTTTGACGGAGCTGACCGCTATCAGACATCGGCGAAGATTGCAGCGGCATTTGCGGGAGGAAGTACGTCTCTTTACAGCGGCACGGCCTTTACGACGGGAAAGGATAGCAGTTTTGCGGATGCCCTGACTGCAGCCGCCCTGCAGGGCGGAAAACCGGCGCCGATCCTTCTGGTGGACGGAACTTCCGGAGCGGGTTTCGATCTTGTAAAACAGGTGTTTAAGAAATCAGGAGTGACATCCGTCACCATTCTCGGAGGGAACGCGGCCGTACCTGCAGAGACAGCTGCGGCCGTCAAATCAGCTATACTGTAGCGAGATACAAAAAGAGGCCTGAATCCGGCAGGCCTCTTTTCCGGTACTTCCGCGCAGGACGGTTCAGCCGTGCAGGCCCCGCTCCTGGCGGTCCATATCTTCCACGACAATATCGTAGATTTCGCCGACGGACGAACCGTATCTCAGGATATCCCACGGTTCATTTGTATGGAAATGAATCTTGATCGGGTCTCCGTCGCCGCCTACCGCGAGAAGGCAGTCACCCTTGAAGTTGCAGGTGATATAATCACGGACTTCGTCTTCATCCAGATCATCACCGTCAATCAGGAGCTGTGTATCGTATCTGTAAGTCAGCATAATTTCCTCCGTCTGGGAAAGGATTCTGTTTCTGATCTGATTATAGCATGTCCGAAACCTTTTAGGACGGAACATTTCGCTGAAAATGAATCCGCCTTGAATTCCGCTTCCGGCACTGTTATGATAATAAAGTACGCGGCCGTGACGGAATTGGCAGACGTGCAGGATTTAGGTTCCTGTGCCGAGAGGCGTGTGGGTTCAAATCCCACCGGCCGCATTTGCTAAAAAGGGAAAACAGGTTGCTTTTTCCATCTGAACGGATATAATTGGGGATGAGCAAATCTTTCTTATTTCCATTGGGGGATTCCAAAAATGAAAATCCTGATCGTAGGCTGCGGTAAAGTGGGCTATACGCTCGCGACACAGCTTTGCGGAGAAGACCACGACGTAACCATTCTTGACAAGGATGCCGATACACTGACCGATGTCACGAACGGCTATGATGTCATGGGTATTGTCGGTGACGGAACGAGCATCAGCGTCCTGCAGGAAGCGAATGTTGCAGACGCGGATCTGTTATGCGCGGTGACGGATTCCGATGAAAAGAACCTGCTGTGCTGCCTGATAGCCAGGAGAATCAGCAAATGCAAGACCATCGCCCGTGTGCGGAATCCGATCTACAGCAATGAGGTTCAGTTTTTCAAGGCAGATTTTGACCTTGCCATGGTCATCAATCCGGAAATGGCAGCAGCTTCTGAAATTGCCCACATTTTCCGCTTCCCATCCGCCATCAATATCAATACGTTTGCCAAGGGCCGCGTGGATCTTTTAAGGTTCAGGCTTAAGGAAGAAAGTCTCCTGTGCGGGATGATGCTCTCGGATATACGTACGAAGCTTCACTGCGACGTGCTGGTCTGCGTCGTCAAGAGAGGGGAGTCCATCACGATTCCTTCCGGCGATTTTATCGTACAGGCGGGAGACATCCTTTCCATCGTCGCTTCACCGAAAAACGCCGCGGAATTCTTTAAGAAAATCGGCGTCATGACAAATCCGGTCAATGCGGTGCTGATTGTCGGCGGCGGAAAGATAACTTATTATCTGGCGAAACTGCTTCACAATTCGGGAATCAACGTCAAGATCATTGAGCGCAACCGGGAGCGATGCGAAGAGCTTTCCGATCTGCTTCCGTCGGCAGAAATCATTTTCGGAGACGGCACGGACGAAGAACTTCTGAAAGAGGAAGGCATCGAGGAAGTTGCCGGCTTTGCGGCTCTGACCGATATTGATGAAGAGAATATCATGCTGTCGCTCTATGCACAGAGCCAGTCGAAGGTCAAGGCAAAGAACGTCACGAAGATCAACAGGATTACTTTTGACCAGGTCATCGGTGATCTGAATCTGGACAGTGTCGTGAACCCGAAGACCATCACGGCGGAATATATCCTGCAGTTTGTGCGTTCGATGCGTACGCCTTCCGCAGGCAGTTCCATGGAAAACCTGTACAAGCTGGATGAGTCCGGTGCGGAAGCCATGGAATTTTATCTGAAGAAGGAATCCGCTGTGACGGGGAAGCCTCTTTCACAGCTGAACATGCGTGAGAACATACTGATCTGCAAAATCTATCGCAACGGAACTCTGATTACGCCGACCGGACAGACGACCCTGGAAGCAGGGGATTCCGTCGTACTGGTGGCTCTGACAGAAGATAAGCTTGAAGATATCGATGATATCCTGAAGAACTGAAGTGAATCTTCAGGATAGGAGGAATTCATGAATTACGGAATGGTTTTCTACATTCTGGGCTGGATCCTGAAAGTGGAGGGAGCCCTTTTAGGTCTGCCCTGTCTTGTAGCCCTGATTTATCAGGAGCCGGCCGGATGGTGGTATCTGCTGGGAGCCGGAATCTGTTTTTTGGTCGGAACGCTGATGACGTTCCGCAAGCCGGCCAGCAGACAGGTTTATATGAGGGAAGGCTTTACGGTTGTCGGGCTGGCATGGCTTGTGATGTCCATGCTTGGCTGTCTGCCTTTTGTGTTCTGCGGAGATATCCCGAATTACATTGACGCTCTTTTTGAAATGGTATCAGGCTTCACGACGACCGGATCTTCTATCCTGCCGTCTGTTGAGAACCTGAATCACTGCACCCTGTTCTGGCGTTCCTTCTCGCACTGGGTCGGCGGCATGGGAATCGTTGTCTTCATGCTGGCAATCCTGCCGATTCTGGGCGGTTCGACGATGAACCTGATGAAAGCGGAGAGTCCGGGTCCGGTAGTCGGAAAATTCGTACCCAAGATCCGCTCGACGGCTGCGATTCTTTACGGCATCTATCTTGTCATCACGGTGACCCAGATCATTCTTCTGACCGCGTTCGGCATGCCTGTTTTTGAGTCGATATGCCATACGTTCGGATCCGTCGGCACCGGCGGTTTTTCCGTCAAGAACGACAGCTACATGAGCTACAGCCCGGCACTGCAGAATATCACGACGGTTTTTATGATCATGTGCGGCTGCAATTTTCAGTTTTATTATTTTCTGGTGGTGAAGAAATTCAAGTCCGCTTTCCGGATGGAAGAGGTCCGTACCTATCTGCTGATCATCCTGGCCTCTATCGTCCTGATTGTCATCAATATCCAGGGCATGTATCCGACAATGGGAGAAACCATCCGCCATGCAGCCTTCCAGGTCGGCACCATCATCACGACGACCGGTTTTGCAACAACGGACTTTGATAAATGGCCGCAGTTCTCCAAGACGATTCTCATTCTCCTCATGATCATCGGAGCCTGCGCAGGATCGACCGGCGGCGGCATCAAGGTGTCCCGAATCTGCATCCTGTTCAAAACCATCAGGAAGGAACTCGGAGTCATTATTCATCCGCGTTCGGTCAAGAAAATCCAGATGGACGGAGCACCGGTGGCACATGAGACCGTGCGCTCGACAAATGTGTTCATTGCGATTTATTTTGCAGTTTTCTTTATTTCCATCCTGCTGATTTCCGTTGACGAATTTGATTTCGCAACGAACTTCACAGCTGTGGCGGCAACGCTCAACAACATCGGACCCGGTCTTGCTGTTGTCGGACCGACCGGAAATTTCAGCCATTTTTCTTATTTCTCCAAACTGATCCTGACTTTTGATATGCTGGCAGGACGACTGGAACTGTTCCCGATGCTTCTTCTTTTCTCTTTCAGGAGCTGGAAGAAGTATAATTGATAAACCGGCAGGCGCCGGAACTCCGCTTATAGTCAAGAGGATAAAACCATATGATGACAAGAGAAAAGTATCTGACACTGTCGGTGTCGGTCCTCCGCGGTTTGGCAAAAACCCGCGGTATTAAGGGCACGTCGACGATGAAGAAAGGCGACCTTATCGACTCGATGCAGGCACTGGATGTCAGGGAAGCCGAAGAGGCGGCGAAAGCTGCGGAAGAAGCAGCCAGAGCGGAAGCTGAAGAGGCAGCCAAAGCGGCGGCCGCGGAAAAAGCTCCGGAAGCGGAAATGCCTGAGAAGACGTCCAGGGCTTCCAGAACGGAAGCAGGCGGGAAAAGCGCCAGGGCAGCCTCAGGAAAGACCGGAAAAGCAGCTGCCACCGTAAAAGACGGAGCAGACGCTGAACAGGTTTCCCACAGAGGCCGCGGCCGGCGAAGAATTGAAAAGAAAACTGAGGAAAATGCCGCAGAGAACATTTCAGCGGCAGCGGAACCGGAAGGGAAACCGGCTGCGGTCCCGCAGACCGGGAAGAATGTGCCGGAGACACGGAACGCCGAGACGGGCGCTCCGGCCGCCGCCAGGCCGAAGGAGAATGATCATTCCGTACGGGGAATCCTGGAAGTCATGCAGGACGGTTTCGGATTTATCCGTTCGGAGAATTTCCTACCGGGCGAAGATGATGTCTATGTCTCTCCGTCGCAGATCCGCCGCTTCAATCTGAAGACCGGCGATATGATCAGCGGCAATACGCGGCCGAAGGCACAGGGAGAAAAATTCGGAGCGCTCCTTTTTGTCCAGAGCGTGAATGACCTTCCGGCCGAAGAAGCAAAGCACCGCAGCAGTTTTGAAAGCATGACGCCGATTTTCCCGAATAAGCGGATCCGCCTGGAACGCATGGACGGTTCCATTGCGACCCGAATCGTCGATCTGATCAGCCCGATCGGAAAAGGACAGCGAGGCATGATCGTTTCGCCTCCGAAAGCCGGAAAAACGACGCTGCTGAAAGATATCGCCAAATCCATCCTGCGTCAGGATGCGGAAGCCTATCTGATTATTCTCCTGATCGATGAACGTCCGGAGGAAGTCACGGACATGAAAGAGTCTGTGGAAGGCAAGAATGTGGAAATCATTTATTCCACATTTGATGAAACGCCGGAGCATCACAAACGTGTTTCGGAAATGGTCATTGAACGGGCTAAGAGACTGGTGGAACACAAAAAGGACGTGATCATTCTGCTGGATTCGATCACGAGGCTTGCCAGGGCATACAACATCCTTGTCCCGCCGAGCGGACGCACTCTTTCCGGCGGTCTTGATCCGACAGCCCTGTATATGCCGAAGAGATTCTTCGGTGCTGCCAGGAACATGAGGGAAGGGGGCTCGCTGACCATTCTGGCAACGGCTCTGGTCGATACGGGTTCCAAGATGGATGACGTGGTCTATGAGGAATTCAAGGGCACCGGCAACATGGAACTGATCCTCGACCGGAAACTGCAGGAAAGAAGAATTTTCCCGGCCATCGACATTGTCAGATCCGGGACGAGGCGGGAGGATCTGCTCCTCAGCGTTTCCGAGCTGGAGGCAGTCAACCGCATGAGAAGAGCCCTGAACGGCATGAAATCGGACGAAGCGGTCGAATCGATCCTGCGGGCATTTACGATGACCCGCACGAATGACCAGATCATCAATGCGGTCCTGTCCGGCAGGCTTGTATAAGTTCCGGAAAGATTCCTCCTTGCATTGTAAAGGGGGGTATGTTACAATACATTCTGCTGTTTATCAACCTGTCCTGCACAGTAACCAGGACTTGAATAAGAAGAGGTGTTTATTATGAAAGAAGGACTTCATCCTCAGTATTATCAGGCAACCGTGACCTGCAACTGCGGCAACACGTTTGTCACCGGTTCAACGAAGAAAGAAATCCACGTTGAAGTCTGCTCCAAGTGCCATCCGTTCTATACCGGACAGCAGAAAGCTGCAAAGGCACGCGGCCGTATCGAAGCATTCAACAAGAAGTACGGCATGGGCGAAAGCGGAGAAAGCAAGACTGCGGAAGCAGACGCAACAAAAAGCGAATAGCACTGCAAAAGCAAACTTACGGGGACGGGGCAGATTTGCTCCCGTTCCCTTTGCTTATCTTTAATCCGTTTTTTGACAGGGAGACAGAAGATGCAGCATTCATCCGGAATAGGCGGCCAGGCGGTCCTGGAAGGCATCATGATGCGGAACCGGGACAAGTATGCCATCGCGGTCCGCAGGCCGGATTCTGAAATCGAAGTCGATGTCCGGGACTATAAAAGCGTGCTCGGAATCAGGAATGTTGAGAAGATCCCGATTGTCCGGGGCGTTTCCGCGTTCCTGGATTCGCTTGTCATCGGGACCTCCTGTACGATGTGGTCCGCGAAATTCTTCGATGACGAAGAGGAAGAAGCTCCGGAAAAAGACGGTGGCAAAAAGAAGAAAGATAAAGACAGCAGGACACAGGATAAAGACGGAACGCAGAAGCCGGAAATGAAGCCGAAGGCAGAGAAGACGGAAGCGGAAAAGAAAAAGGAAGAACGCCAGTGGAATGCCCTTATGACAGGCACCGTGGTCTTTTCAATTGTTTTTTCCGTGGCGGTTTTCATTCTGCTGCCGTATTTCCTGGCCTCGCTGCTCCGGAGATTTGCTGTATCGGAAACCGCGGTCCTTCTTGCGGAAGCCTTTCTGCGGATCGCGATTTTCCTGCTTTATATGTTCCTGATTTCCAGAATGAAGGATATCCAGAGAGTTTTTGCCTATCACGGGGCCGAGCACAAATGCATCAACTGCATTGAGCACAACCTGCCCCTGACGCCGGACAATGTCCTTTTAAGTTCGCGGCAGCATAAAAGATGCGGCACCAGTTTCCTGCTGATCGTCATCGTGATTTCGGTTATCTGCTATCTGTTCATCGGACTGCTGGGAATCACCTCTCCGCTCTGGAGAGTGCTGATCCGGATCCTGCTCATACCGGTCATCGCCGGTCTTTCCTATGAGCTTCTGCGCTATACCGGAAGCCATGACAGCGGCTTCATCTGCGCACTCTCCTCACCCGGGCTTCAGCTCCAGAAACTGGTCACGCGCGAGCCGGACAGGAAAATGACGGAGGTCGCGATCTCTGCGGTGGAAGCTGTTTTTGACTGGAAAAAATGGCAGGAGGAGAACTTTTCCGAATGACCTATCAGGCTTTGAATTTCATGGCGGCTGAAAGACTGAGGGAGGCAGAAATCGCCGACCCTGAAAATGATGCACGCCAGCTGGTGCTTTTTGCCGGAGACATGACCTTTGATGAATATACGCGGAAAATGAATACGGAAGCCCCGCCCGAAGAAGAGGAAAAGCTGCGGAAGGCGACGGAAAAGAGAGCCGGACATTATCCGCTGCAGTACATCACGGGACGGGCGGATTTCATGGGGCATGTCTTTTTTGTGGACAGCCATGTGCTGATTCCGCGCTTCGACACGGAAACGCTGGTCGCGGAGGCGGAAGGGCATATGCGGGGAAATGAAAAAGTCCTGGATATCGGCACGGGCAGCGGATGCGTCCTCTGTTCCATTCTCCTCGATTTTCCGGATGCGGACGGAACGGGCGTCGATGTTTCGGAGGAAGCGCTCAGTATCGCCGAATCAAATGCCGGACAGCTGGGAATCCGGAACGTTCATTTTGCCGAGAGCGATTTGTTCACAAATATCCGGGACACTTATGATATAATCGTATCCAATCCCCCGTATATCGAGAAGGATGTGATCGAGACCCTCGATCCGGAAGTGAAGGACTATGAACCCCTGACGGCACTTGACGGCGGCCAGGACGGGCTTTATTTCTATCGCAGGATTTCATCGGAAGCCCGGAAACACCTGAAAGAGGGCGGAATCCTTCTTTTTGAAATCGGAGCGTCGCAGGGCGCATCCGTGAAAAAAATCATGGAGGCTGACGGCTTCCGGGATATCGGAATCATCCGGGATCTGTCGGGAAATGAGCGCGTCGTCTCCGGAGGAATCTGATGTTTGAAAAACTGGAAAGAACCCAGCTCCGCATACGGGAGATCGTGGGTGAATTATCCGAACCGGAAACGGCAAACGATCCGCAGCGCCTTCAGAAACTGATGAAGGAACAGGCGGAGCTGCAGCCGGTGGCGGATGCTTATGAACAGTACAAAGCCTGTAAAAAGGATGAAGAGGATTCTCTTTCCATGCTGGAATCGGAAGAGGATCCGGAAATGAAAGCCCTTCTCCGGGAAGAGAATCAGAATGCCAGGGAGAAGCGGGAGAAGCTCGAAGAGGAAATCAAGATCCTGCTGCTTCCGAAAGAAGTCAACGACGAACGTTCCGTCATTGTTGAGATCCGTGCAGGAGCAGGCGGTGATGAGGCAGCCCTCTTTGCGGCGGACTTATACCGGATGTATGTGAAATATGCCGAGTCGAAGGGATGGAAATGCGAGATGATTTCCTCCAATGAGAACGGACTCGGAGGCTTCAAGGAATGCACGTTCTCCATTTCCGGAAGAGGCGTTTACGCAAAGCTGAAATATGAAAGCGGCACGCACCGGGTGCAGAGGGTGCCGGAGACCGAAAGCGGAGGACGAATCCATACTTCGACGGCTACCGTAGCCATCATGCCGGAAGCGGAGGAGGTCGATGTCGACATCGACCCGAAGGATATCCGCATCGATACCTACCGGTCGTCCGGTGCCGGCGGCCAGCACATCAACAAGACTTCATCGGCCATCCGCATCACGCATTTTCCGACGGGAATCGTTGTTTCCTGCCAGAATGAACGCTCGCAGTTCCAGAATAAGGACAAGGCCATGCAGGTCCTCCGTACGAAGCTGTATGAAATGAAGCAGATGGAGGCCGAGAGCGAACGGGCCGATCTCCGCCATTCCCAGGTGGGAACCGGCGACCGTTCCGAAAAAATAAGGACTTACAATTTCCCGCAGGGGCGTGTCACCGATCACCGGATCAAGCTGACGACGCACAACCTGACCGGTGTCCTGAACGGGAATCTGGATGAAATCATCGACGCACTGACTTCGGCGGATCAGGTCGCAAAACTGACCGCGCAGGAGCAGGAAGCATAAAAGGAGAATTCATTATGGATACGACGTTAGTTATTCTGGCAGCAGGAATCGGAAGCCGGTACGGCGGCGGAATCAAACAGCTGGAAAAGGTCGGACCGAACGGTGAGATCATTATGGACTATTCGATTTACGACGCGCTGGAAGCGGGCTTCAATAAAGTCGTCTTTATTATCCGCCGGGATCTGGACGCGGATTTCCGCAGCATCATCGGCAGCCGCATCGAGAAGGCGGTGAAGGTGGAGTATGCCTATCAGGAACTGAACGATCTGCCGGAAGGCTTCAGCGTTCCGGCAGGAAGAGTGAAACCCTGGGGAACCGGACAGGCCCTTCTTGCGGCAAAGGATTTCGTGCAGGAGCCGTTCATCGTCATCAATGCAGACGATTACTACGGGAAAGAAGGTTTTGAGAAAGTCCATGACTGTCTCATTTCCGGAGAAGGCAAGGACGAACCGGGCAATATCTGCATGGCAGGCTTCGTACTGGAAAATACGCTGAGCGATAACGGCGGCGTGACCAGGGGCGTCTGCATGCAGGATGGCAAGGGGCGTCTGATCGGAATCAAGGAAACGAAGAACATCATCAAGACCGATGCCGGAATGGGTGCGGCGGAAATGACGGACGACGGCCTTCAGGTCATCAACCCGAATTCGCTTGTCTCCATGAATATGTGGGGACTTCAGCCGTCCTTCATGGGCGTTCTGGAAAAAGGATTCCCGGGATTCCTGAAGAGCATTCCGGCCGGGAACCTTACGGCGGAGTATCTGCTCCCGAACATCGTGGACGGGCTCCTGAAAGAGGGAAATGCAGACATCCGGGTCCTGCATTCGAGTGACCGCTGGTTCGGCGTCACCTATCAGGAAGACAAGCAGACGGTAAAGAATGAATTCGCAAAACTGATTGCAAAAGGGGTTTATTCATCGCCGCTTTTTAAATAGACTGGGGGGAGAATCATGGGCAAGTATTTCGGTACGGACGGCTACCGGGGCGAGGCGAATGTCGACCTGACGGCGGAAAACGCTTTCAAGGTCGGACGCTTTCTCGGCTGGTATTTCGGAAAGAACCATACGGACGGGACAGCCCAGATCGTCATCGGGAAAGACACGAGACGCAGCAGCTATATGTTCGAAGATGCACTCTGCTCGGGAATCACTTCTTCCGGATCGAATGCATTTCTGCTGCACGTCACGACGACGCCTTCGGTTTCCTATGTCGTCCGGACGGAGGACTTCGACTGCGGCATCATGATTTCCGCCAGCCACAATCCGTTCTACGACAACGGAATCAAGATCATCGCTTCGAGCGGACGCAAAATGGATGCTTCGGTCGAGGAAATGATCGAGCGCTACATCGATGCGGGAGTGCCTGAAATTCCGCTGGCACTGCGCGAGAAGATCGGAAGGACGATTGATTTCGCGGCAGGGCGCAACCGTTACATCGGGCACCTCATTTCCATCCCGACGTATTCTTTCAAGAACATGAATGTAGGAATCGACTGTGCCAACGGTTCTGCTTCTTCCGTGGCAAAGAGCGTTTTCGATGCGCTCGGCGCGAAGACATTTGTCATCAGCGCAGAGCCGGACGGTACGAATATCAACCGGGACTGCGGGTCGACGCATATCCATGCGCTCTGCGAATATGTCCGGAACAGCCGCCTGGACATCGGGTTTGCCTATGACGGGGATGCGGACCGCTGCATCGCGGTCAATGAACTCGGGGAAGAGGTCAACGGCGACCAGATCATGTATGTCTGCGGGAAATACCTGAAGGAACGCGGCCAGCTCAAGGATGACATGGTCGTCACGACAGTCATGTCGAACCTCGGCCTCTACAAGGCGCTGGAAGCTGCCGGCATGAAATACCAGCAGACGCAGGTCGGCGACAAGTACGTTGCCGAGAACATGTCCGAGAACGGATACAACATCGGCGGCGAGCAGTCCGGCCATATCATTTTCAGCAAATATGCAGTTACCGGCGACGGCATCCTGACTTCCCTGTTTGTCATGCAGGCCATGCTGGAGAAAAAACAGAAGCTTTCCGAGCTTACGCGGGAAATGAAGATTTATCCGCAGGTCCTCCGCAACGTCATCGTTTCCGACAAGGAGGCGGCGCAGAACAATCCGAAGGTGCAGGAAGCAGTCCGGAAGGCAGGGGAAGACCTCGGCTCCAACGGACGAATCCTGGTTCGTCCAAGCGGTACGGAACCTCTGATCCGCGTCATGGTGGAAGCGGAGACCGATGAAATCTGCGGAAAGACGGCGGGAGCCATCGTTGAAGTCATGAAGAGCGAAGGATTGGTAAAAGCTTGAAGAAAATCGGCCTTTTGACGGCGGCGGTCCTTCTTGCAGCAGCCTGTTTATTTGCCGGCTGTGCAAAGACCGAAGCGAAGAGCGATTATGAAGAAGGCGTGAAGGAGCTGAAGGCCGGGGATTACGAAGCCGCCGGAACTTCTTTTTCGCGTACCGTTGAGGCCGGTGAATTCCTGGCGGAAGCCTACCGGGGCGAGGGTCTTTCCTATATGTGTCAGTCCGATTACGCGGATGCCTGCATTGCATTTGAAAAGAGCCTGCTGAATATAGAGAACCAGAGCGCCGACTTCACGAAAGACGTCAATCTTTATTTGGCGTACTGCAGGACGCGGCACAGCGAGACGGACAAGGCAATGGAGATCTACAACAGCCTGCTGAAGAAGGAGACGGACCCGGAAGTCCTTTTCCTGCGCGGAAGGCTTTTCATGCAGACAGGGGACGAGACCTCGGCAAAGACAGACTTTGACAAGGCAGCTTCCCTCAGCACGGACTACAACCTTTTCATCAATATCTACGAAATCTATGACAGCTGCGGCAAGGATGCGGACGGGGCGGATTATCTGGAACAGGCCCTGAACCTGGCGAACCAGTCTGCATCGGATTACTACAATAAGGGGCTCGTCAATTATTATCTGGAGAATTACAGCGAAGCCAAGGACAACCTGATCAAGGCGATTCAGGAAAACGGGAAAGATTCCGGCGCCATTCTGCTCCTGGGGAAGGTTTATCTTTCCATGGACGACACCGCGGATGCGCGTGCCATGTTCAAGGAGCATATCAGCGATAAAGACAGCGCGGCAGCAGCCTACAACGGACTTGCCCTCTGCGACATGGCGGACGGCAGCTACGACAGCGCACTGTCCAATGTCCAGTCCGGCCTTGCCCTGGATGACGAATCCGCCAACCAGAGTCTCCGCTTCAATGAAATCGTGATCTATGAGCACAGGCACGACTGGAGCACCGCCAAGACCAAGGCGGCGGCCTATGTCGGCTACTATCCGACGGAAGAGATGGGGCTCCGGGAGAATGAGTTCCTCTCTTCGCGGTAAATAAACACATCCAGGCGAAGCCAATATTCCCGTTTCGGCAGTTCGGCGAACCACAACCCCCGTCCCGGTGGTTCCGATGGAACCACTACCCCCGTCCCGGTGGTTCCGATGGAACCACTACCCCCGTCCCGGTGGTTCTGGTTCTGTATATAGCTCCATGTAGTACATTTGTAACAAAATAAACACAACATATTGTGTTTAGCCTATTGACGGCAGGCAGATCCTCTGTTAGAATAACCACTGTACAGAGCTAATGCCTGTTTTTTTTATTGTCTTAAAGCGTTCGGGGGAGCGCTTCCTACTACAGATCAGGGGAACAAATTCTTTTACAGGGGGTTAGGGAAATGTTTCAGGTATTGAAAAGAGATGGAAAAGTTGCGGATTTTGAGATGGCAAAGATCACCTCGGCCATCGAGAAGGCATTTGTCGCAACGAAGAATGAATACAGCAGCGACATGCTGGATATTCTCGGACTCCGGGTAACCTCGGATTTCCAGCAGAAAATCAAGGACGGAAAAATCACGGTCGAGGATATCCAGGACAGCGTTGAGAACGTCCTGATCCAGACCGGCTATTCCGAAGTGGCGAAGGCCTATATCCTTTACCGCAAGCAGCGTGAAAAAGTCAGGAATCTGAACAGCTCGATGATCAGCTACAAGGATCTGATCGACAGCTATGTGAAAGTTCAGGACTGGCGCGTCAAGGAAAACTCCACGGTCACCTATTCCGTCGGAGGACTGATCCTTTCCAATTCCGGTGCCATCACGGCCAATTACTGGCTCTCTGAAATCTACGACAATGAAATCGCGGAAGCACACCGCAATGCGGATATCCATATCCATGATCTTTCGATGCTGACCGGCTACTGCGCAGGCTGGAGCCTGAAGCAGCTGATCCAGGAAGGCCTCGGCGGCGTTCCGGGCAAGATTTCTTCTTCGCCCGCGAACCATCTTTCCACCCTCTGCAACCAGATGGTCAATTTCCTCGGCATCATGCAGAATGAATGGGCAGGAGCCCAGGCATTCAGCTCTTTCGACACCTATCTGGCGCCGTTTGTCAAGGTGGACAGCCTGTCCTACAAAGAGACCAAGCAGGCGCTCCAGTGCTTCATTTACGGCGTGAATACGCCGAGCCGCTGGGGCACGCAGGCACCATTTTCCAATATCACGCTGGACTGGACGGTTCCGAACGATCTGGCGGAGCTTCCGGCAATCGTCGGCGGCCGGGAAATGGACTTCAAGTATAAAGACTGCAAGAAGGAAATGGACATGATCAACAAGGCCTTCATCGAAATCATGATCGAAGGCGATGCCAACGGACGCGGCTTCCAGTATCCGATTCCGACCTATTCCATTACGAAGGATTTCGACTGGTCAGATACGGAGAACAACCGCCTCCTGTTTGAAATGACTTCCAAATACGGAACGCCGTATTTCTCGAATTACATCAACAGCGACATGAACCCGAGCGATGTCCGCTCCATGTGCTGCCGTCTGCGTCTGGACCTCCGCGAGCTGCGCAAGAAATCCGGCGGCTTCTTCGGCTCCGGCGAGAGCACCGGTTCCATCGGCGTCGTTACGATCAACATGCCGAGAATCGCTTATCAGGCAAAGGACGAGAAGGATTACTTCGACAGGCTGGACCGTCTGATGGACGTTTCCGCACGCTCGCTGCATGTGAAGAGACAGGTCATCACGAAGCTCCTGGATCAGGGACTCTATCCGTATACGAAGAGGTACCTCGGAACCTTCAGCAACCATTTTTCGACGATCGGCCTCATCGGAATGAACGAAGTCGGCCTCAATGCGAACTGGCTCGGCGGCGACATGACCGACGTCCGGACGCAGGAATTCACGAAGAAGACACTGAACCATATGAGGGAGCGTCTTTCCAATTATCAGGAAATGTACGAAGGCGAGCTCTTCAACCTGGAGGCGACTCCGGCGGAGTCCACGACATACCGCCTGGCAAAGCACGACCGTGCCCAGTGGCCGGATATCAAGACCGCAGGGGCGAAAGGCGACACGCCGTATTATACGAACAGCTCCCATTTGCCGGTGGATTATACGGAAGACATTTTCTCCGCACTGGATATCCAGGACGACCTGCAGACGCTTTATACTTCCGGAACGGTCTTCCATGCGTTCCTCGGCGAGAAGCTTCCGGACTGGCAGTCGGCCGCATCGCTGGTACGCAAGATTGCCGAGAACTACAAGCTGCCGTATTACACGCTGTCCCCGACCTATTCGGTCTGCAAGGACGACGGCTACATTGCGGGCGAACATTTCACCTGCCCGAAATGCGGCAAGCCGGCGGAAGTCTACAGCCGTATTACCGGCTACTACCGTCCGGTCCAGAACTGGAACGACGGCAAGTCGCAGGAATACAAGAACCGTACGGTCTACGACATCGGGAAATCCATGTTCAAAGGCGGCAAGGCGATCGTCCGCATGACGGAAGAGGATATCACCGCGGAGCCGGCAGAAGAGGAGTCACGCTATCTCTTTACGACTTCCACCTGCCCGAACTGCAGGGCTGCCAAAGAGATGCTGAAGGATGAGAACGTCAGGATCATCGATGCCGAGGAGAACCCGGATCTTGCAAAGAAATACGGCATCCTGCAGGCGCCGACGCTGGTTGTCATTTCCGAAGGCGAAGCGCAGAAATACGTCAATGCCTCGAACATCCGCAGGTATGTGGACAGCTTAAGCAGGGCAAACTGAATCAGGAAAAACGGAATCTGAAATAACTGGATAGGGAAAACAGATATGCTGCCCTCAGGCGGAACACTGAAAAGTGGGATTGCCTGAGGGTGTTTTATGTCCGGAAATGAAACCTGACAAGAAAGCTACAGCTGTACGCAGTAGCCCCGCGTGCGGCTGTAATCGATCGCAATACCGGTACCCTCCAGTTTTTTCCGGAGGCTGTAAATGTGATTATGGACAGGGGAGAGGTCGGAAAGCGGTTCGGCATTCCAGACGCCCCTTAATATTTCTTCTGTCGGATAATAGTGGTCCGGTTCACGGCACAGAAAATCGAGAACGGCGTATTCGCGCGGCTTCAGAAGCAGATCCCGGCCCTTGAAGAATACCTGGCGGGAGGTACGGTTCCAGACCAGAGGTCCGACCTTGTCCGGCTTGTCCGGAATGAATCTGCCGCGCCGGAGCAGGGCATCGATCCGGAGAAGCAATTCTTCTGTCAGATAAGGCTTGGCCAGGTAATCATCTCCGCCGGCGCGAAGCCCTTTGATAACATCTTCCTTTGTGTTCAGAGCACTCAAGAACAGGATGCGTACGCCGCTGTCATTTCCCCGGAGCGTCCGGCAGTAGTCCAGTCCGTTGCCGTCCGGAAGAAGGATATCGAGTACGATGAGATCCGGGCTGCATTTATCAGCCAGGACTTTCCCCTCGGCAAGCGTCGAAGCGGTGTAGACGCGGTATCCCTGCAGTTCCAGCATGGAAGCTGTTGCGCGGCTGATATTTCTGTCATCTTCCACAATCAGAATTAAAGGAGTTTCCATATCAAGATTCCTCCTTTGCCAATGGAAGAAGGATTGTTACTTCCGTACCGCTGCCGAGACTGCTCTTCAGGGAAATGCTTCCGCCGTATTCCTCGATGATCGTCCGGCAGATTGAAAGACCGAAGCCCGAACTTCCGTCGCTGCTGAAGCCGCGCTCGAAGGCATGCGAAGCGGTTTCGGCATCCATGCCGGTGCCGCTGTCGCTTACGAGGATGCGCACGCAGTTTCCTTCTTTCTCTGCGGACAGGATGATGACGCCGGCGCTGCTGTGACGGTTTGAATTTGCAATCAGATTATAGAGCACCTGGAAAATGCTGCCTTCCGCGACACGGACCGGGAGTTTTTCATTTATTTTCAGAATTTCAATCCGGTTGCCGTTTTTTTCACAGATCGGGTCGCAGAAACGGGCGGCCTTCATCAGAATGTTTTTCGTGTCGAGCAGGGACTGCTGCATCGATATTTCCTTACGGGCAGCAGATGCCTTGATCTGCTCCGTCATTGTCCCGAGGCGGACTGCTTCGTGCTGGACGATGTCGAGATTTTCCAGGGTATCAGATCCCGTCTGATTGTTTTCAATCTGCATTTTGGTTAGTCCTGCATAGGAACTGATGACAGTGAGCGGCGTCTTCATTTCATGACTGATGTCTGCCATGAAACCGGAGCGCAGCTGGCTGAGTTCCATAAGCTCCCGGTTCTTTTGCAAAATGGCGTCTTCACGGTTGGAGGCCAGCACCAGGGCTTTCTGCATTTCACGGATGCGCAGCATCATGCCGAGCATGACCGTAAAGATCAGAGTCAGGAGTCCCGTCTGCATAAGATTGATGTCGCCGCCGTTCCGGTAGCGGAACGTGTCAAAGAATACATAGAAAATGCAGACCGCTCCGCCGGCAAGCGTAAGACCGCTTCCGATGGCGCCGGTTTCCATTTTCTTATCATAATGACCCGAGGCATGACGGCGTCGGAAAATGCCGATGACAAGGGAGACCAGATAAACTCCGATATAGCCGGTCAGCAGATAATGAGCCACGGTCGTAAGAAGCGTATAGATGGAAGAGGGCAGAACGGCATACCACAGAATGAAAAAAGCCGTCAGGGCATAACCGGTGATCCGTACTGCTTTCGGAACGATTTTCGGGAACACTTTATTATAGAAAAGCTGGATGAACAGCATCGCTGTAATGAGGGAGCAGCATTCCAGCTTATGTCCGAGATACCAGCTGAGCTCCGGGAAAAAAATCATGACGGGTTTGGGATTGACGAAAGAGGAACGGATGGTAATGAAAAAGATGGCCGCGGCAAAATACAGAAGTTCCGTCTGGTTATGGAATGAGTAGTAAGCAATCAGAAAATACAGGCAGGATGAGAGCATCGCACCCAGGACAAGCATGATACGGACGAGACGCAGCTTTACCATCTGGGAAATGAGATTCTGAGGTCCGATGACCAGTTCAAAGAAATCCGCATAGGTATGGACATAATTGCTGCGCTCAATGACGATTTCGGTCGGAGAAGAACCTGCAGTGAAACAGACGATGTAGTTCAGGGTTCTCGGTACGAAGCCGTCTGCCGTCTTTGAAACCTGACCGACGGAAGAGAGCAGCTTTCCGTCCACCCAGAGCTTCTGGGCATACGTCGCGGAGTCCGCATTGATGGCATAGACCGTTCCCTCTTTCAGATGAAGCGTAATCCGGCAGGTTGCACAGGCGACTGTCTTGCGGACGGGAGTATTCGGATCAGAAGAGGGAATGTTTTCATTTTCCGCAAAATCATCCGGCGTGTAGAGCTCTCCGGGATAGAACGAAAAAAGCTTGCGTGAAACACGTCCGACTCCCGATGAGAAGTCGAAGGAGGAAAGTTCCGCCTGCGTCGTAAGATCCGTGTACGACCCGACAGTCCATGCGTTCGCCGTAAAGAGAGGAACGAGAAGCAGGATGAACACGAACAGAATCAGTGCGGTTCGGTTGTTCTTATAAAATGCCTTCATCAACTTCCATTATGGGCTTTGTGCTGCTTTTTTCAAGCATCAGGATTCCAATCTCCGCAAAAAAGGAGATTCGGAGGATGACTTTTCAATGGGTAAAAAATTATGCTATATGCAGAGGTTTCATGACTGTGGAAGGTTTGCTTTATCGTATTCTTTGGCAGGGAAACGAATCAGGGAGAGCAGGAGGGAAAGGAATATGAAAAAACGGGTATTATCAGTTCTATTAACAGTCTGCATGGTTCTGACAATGATGCCGGCACTCGGGAAAACAACAGAGGTATCCGCTGAAGATGAAAAATTCAGCAGAATCCTGAATGTAGCCAATACGATACCAAACGGTTACAATGAATCAGATACGTCGAATCCCTATATGAAAGTTAAAGACAGATCATTTCTGCTCAATAAACAGGACGAACTGCTGCTTTACACACAGTGGGATGATGGCGGTACAACGATGGGAACTGTGCAGCAGAATATCATGGATACATATTATCCGTATAACAAGGAAAAGGGTAGGACGACTACAGTTCCAAAAGATACAGATAGCTATAAGGAGAGTAACAGCGTGGCTGCGTCGCCAACAATGGAAGACCCTAAAAAAAGTACGGACCTCAATTGGATGGCCTATGTGACAGGCATTGCCTTTGATCCAAAGGGTACCGGTCATAAGGATCATGTGGCTTATGTTGGACTGAATACGGCACAGAACGCGATTATGACTTGGGTATTGGATACGACTACGAAAACTTATTCTGAACCGGCAGTCGTGAACGAAGGGATAACAACCAATTGGATACATCTTACAGAATATGCTGCACATGCCTTCTTTTCCATTACAGCCGGTGATTATGATAATGACGGATGTGATACTTTTATTGTGTACTCACCCGGTGCAAACGAAGTAAATCCTAATCTTTTAGAATATAAATTATCAGCGACTATATCTGCAGAAACAGGAAAATACCCTCTGGAATTAATTAAAACAATCAACATTGATAATCCATTTATTGTTGAAAATGTGAAACATTCTCCGCAGGATGGCTCCAATTACTATATGCGGACTATGTCACTGGCTACCGGAGATTTTGACGGTGACTGTGTTGATGAAATTGCGGCAGCGGTGGGTACCTATAAACTTAATTCGTCACAATGGGCTGACAAAGCAACTTACTGCACGCGCATATCTGTCTTTAATGAGAGCAATAATAATTTTACTACAGCTTATCAGACGGATCTGGCAGACACAAAGACATCAGGGACCAGTACTACTACTTATCAGATGATTTATGCGGGAGGAATTGCTTCCGGTGACGTAAATGCAGATGGAATTGATGAGATCGTAGCAGCCGGTTATACCGGTACGGCAACCGTTACCTATGGTGATAAAACGACATGGAGCGATCTTTACAACCGTGACAGAAATAATTTTGGTATCTCAACAGTTTATTATAACAGCAGTACATCTGCCTATGGCCGTTATGAAATAACGCTTACTAATATGAATGCTTATACCAGCGGGCATACCGGCGATGAGGCTGGAAAAGTTACATGGCCTATGCCGGTTCCTAAATGTGTTTCAATCAACGGGGATTCAGCGGCAGACAGCCTGTTTCTTGCGGGAACCCTTTATGACTGGTCGGAAGGCGGTCTGACACCGGCCTATACACCAGAATTTTTTAATAGTAAATATGACAAATATAACTCCGTCACTGACAATATCCAGGATCATTGGATTGAATACGCGGCTGTGGGAAATTTCGACGGGAATCAGGTGGGCCGGCAGCAGGTCATGTTCATCGCTGCCTTCAAAATCATAGGTGCTGAAGACTATTATTTTAAAATCGGAGTCATCGGCGGAGCAAGCTACGATGATAAATATAGGGATAAAGAAAAAACAATTCTTCAGAGTTACGGAACTGTCTCATCATACTATTGCAGCACGATGGATGAAGCTGCAAATCTATTTGCGGTAGGTGCGGAAAGAGGAAATTCGTGGTGGGATAAGGACTATAAGATCCTGAATGCCGCTATAGTCGCAGTTGATGATGACAACGATGGAGTTAAGGCTAAATATGTCAGCAAGGGATATGAGTATACAGATCCGCAGGTGCTTTCTGTTCTTCAGGCAGCTCCGTATTTCGGTGAATTGAATGATTATGCTGATTTTACGAATGGCGGGCAGACTTCCTACAGCGTTACTACGTCCTACACATATGGGAAAACAACATCTCAGAATGTTTCATTCGGAGTAGGCTTTGCGGGAAGTGTGAATGCTTCAGTAGGACTAGGGCTTCAGGTCTCTCTGGAGGCCGGTTATACTCTGGACTGGAGTAAATCCTATGAACATTCACTGACGACGGAATATACTTCAACATTTACTGCAGGTCCGTATGATCTGGTTATTCTGGAACGGATACCGGTCATTGTCTATAATTATCAGCTTCTAAATACTGACTACGGCACCTGGTCCGGTACTTATCAATGTACGGTACCTTTGGAGCCAGTCTACTCGAAACTGACTGTGGACGAATATAACAATTTTGTCATATACTATGCCGATTGGTATAAAACAAATATTACAGAGAAAACAGGTATCAATGACCAAAAGGTACTTCTTAAAAATATAAACGATTATCTGCCGGCAGATAATGAAGGGGATCCGACAGTTTATCGGTCAGACTGGGGTGCAAGAACAATCAATAATGTTTCGGATCATGCTGTTCAGCTTAGTAAGGCAACCTATGAAATCGGACACGGAGGAGGTACTACGACAAGCGAATGGAATCAGGAATCTTCTTACCAGAAGGGTGTCGAGTTCCAGCATGGTTTCCATTTCAGCCTCACTGCTCAGGGCGGACCTGCAGTAGCCGGCAACGGTGTTATGGGCGGTGCTTATGTCAATCTGGATTACAGCCGTGGTGCCGGTCATTATACGACAGATACGAAAGCACAGGGGGCTTCCGGTACCGTTCCGGATATTGATTCGGAAGCACTTGCAAAAGCAGGAATACCGGCGGATATATCCGGTGAATATGGTTTCAGCTGGAACTTCGGTATGTGGGAATGGGATCTTGGCGGGAAAAAGGTGGATTTCACAGGGCTGGTGGATGCAAATCAGCAGTCTATTTCTGACGGAAATCCCATTTTCTTCGGCTATGCAGTCAATAATATTACAAGACCATCCGCTGCCGTTACGAATCTTTCAGCACAGCTTGCTTCTGATAATTCGGCAACTCTTACCTGGTCGGCACCTGACAACACAAATCGGCCAGATATCACAGGCTATTGTATCTATTTGGTTAATACCGATGGAACATATACAAAGAAGGCAACAACAGACAGCACAGTTAATGCTTATACGGTTACAGGTCTTGATCTGAGCAACACGGATTATACATTTGTTGTGGCTTCTTTATATAATTCAAGTCTAAACAGGAGTCTTTATTCCAATGAGGCTACTGTAACGACACCAAAAAGGCTTTATACACTCACTTATTCAGGGAATGCGGACATAACGGCTATCTATACCGGAAGCAATGGCAATGTATCAAGCGGGGATTCTTGTCCGGAGGATACAGTTGTTTACTTTACGGCAAATGCGCATGATGGCTATGCTCTTACAGGATACAAGGTACAGTTCGGCACGGATCCAGAGGCGACTTATACATTTGACAGCTGTCAGAAAAAGGAATTTAATTTTAGGTTCCCATCCAATACCGTGACCGTTACAGTACTGACAAAAATGGTTGAAAGTGATATCACTTTTCAGCCCAATAATCCTGCTGAAGGCAATGTGACTGCTTTTGTTGGCAATACGGAAATAAGCAGCGGCGGAGGAACTGTTACAGATGTTGTTACCATTACGGCAGTTCCTTCCGGTGATAATGTACTGTTAGGGTGGCTCGTGACGGAAATAGATGAACAAGGTAACAGTGGCACTCCAGTTTTTATTTCCGATGACGGAAGCAAGCAGTTGGTTTTGAATCCGGTTAAACCAGGGTATTCTATCACGGCAAATTTTGCGCAGCCTACTGATCCGGATGCACAGAAGAAAGTTACCATTTCAGAACTTCATTATGGGAGCATTGAGATACGGGACGCAGATGGAACGATTCTTATACCGAACAACAGCAATCAGATTACTGCTGAGTTGAACAGCCATCTGACATTCACAGCAGTTCCAGTGAAGCTATATTCCCTGAAAGGCTGGACAGGAGATATTTCCGGCACGACAAATCCGATTACGGTGAAAGTCAGCAAGGACATGGTGGTTGGGGCAGACTTCAATGCACCGGTTATGTATCGGGTGGCTTTTTCTGCTGATCCGGCTGCAGGGGGATCTGTAAGCGCTTTGAATAACGGTACGACGTTGAATACAGGAACCGCCGTGGCAAATGGCAGCGTAATTTCTTTCTCAGCCGCTGCAAATACAACAGGTGGATCAGTTTATGCATTTAATGGATGGAAAGTCAATCAGGCATCAAATGATTCGGCAGCAGATGCTCTGTCGCTCACAATTGCCAGTAAGACGGAAGTTGTTGCAGACTTCATTGAGACGTATACAATTACAGCGAATGCCGGTTCCGGTGGAACGATTACACCGTCTGGAAAAACGACGTTGAAAAAAGGTGAAGATATCTCTTATCATATCGTACCAGATTACGGATATGCCATTGAAGATGTTCAAGTTGACAGAGTTTCGGTAGGGCCTTTGTCAAATTATTCTTTTTCGGGTGTTTCCGAAAACCATAGTATAACTGCTACATTCGAAGAGACATCAACCCCAGCACCTAATCCTGGCCCGGGCGGCGGAGATGAAACGCCGGGGACAAAGACCAGTGAAAGAGTTTCCGGAGGCACGCGTTATGACACCATGTCTTCAGCAATCACAAAAGCTTTCGAGGACGGTTCTTCGACGGTTATTCTGGCTTCCGGCGGAAACTGGCCGGATGCACTGGCAGCATCGTCCCTTGCAGGTGCGATGGAATGCCCGGTTATTCTGACAGAACAGGGACAGCTGACGTCACAGACCGCTGATCTTATTTCCTCGCTCAAAGCGACGGATGTCATTATCGTAGGAGGTACGGCAGCAGTTTCCGATGACGTGAAGAGTACGATTGAGTCAAAGGAAATTAAAGTGAACCGCATTTTCGGAAATGACCGCACGCTGACGGCAGACGCAATTGAAGGTGAAGTCATGAAATACAGCACGACGGATACGGTCATCATCTGCTCCGGTCAGAACTTCCCGGATGCACTTTCCATTTCTCCGTATGCCTATGCCCAGAAAATTCCGATTCTGCTGACAGGAAACAACGGAAAACTGACGGATGCTTCGCTTGCCATTGCAAAAGGATTCCGTAATGCCATTCTTGTCGGCAAGGAAGGCGCAGTAAGCAAGGATGTCGAAACACAGCTTCCAGATGTTTCCTTAAAGAGATACGGCGGAAATGAGCGTTACGGAACATCGGTAGAAATCATCAATAACTTGTTCGGCGGTAAGCCGTCAGCGCTTGCTGTTGCGACAGGCGAAGATTATCCGGATGCTCTCGTCGGTGCGACGCTTGCAGGGAAATCCGGCGGAGCTCTTCTTTTAGTAAACGGGATGGGCACATCGCTTACCGACAGTCAGAAGACAATCATCGGAAATGCAGACAGTGTCTGGGTTCTCGGAGGGGATCGCGTGGTGTCGGATGCGATGAAGACAGCTATTGATGATGCGCTGAAATGAAAGGAAATACCAGCATTTCAGGATAATACAATTAGCAAGAAAAATCCGGAAGAATCCTCAGTGGATTTCTTCCGGATTTTGATTCAGTGGAAAATCTTCTTGTTTTCGTAAACCGGTTCGCAGGTCATCTGGATTCCGAGCTTTTTCAGCATCCGCACATCGACCGGCGCGAGCATGACGGAAGAGTGGGACTGGCAGCCGGCGAGCTTCGGGAGCTGCGCCATGGCGTTGCGCGCATCCTGGGAAGTCGCGGCGGACAGCGAAAGGGCAATCAGCACTTCGTCCGAATGCAGCCTCGGATTTTTGGAGCCGAGATATTCCGTTTTCAGTTTCTGCAGAGGAGCGATCGCATCCGGGGAAATGATGTGCACCGGATGGTCGATGCCGGCCAGCAGCTTCAGTGCGTTCAGGATCATTGCGGAGGTTGCGCCGAGAAGGTCGGTTGTCTTTCCGGAGACCATTGTCCCGTCCTGAAGTTCGATGGCCGCTGCCGGAGCACCGGTGTCTTCGGCACGCTTCAGGGCGACGGAAACAATCCTGCGGTCCGACGTCGTCACATGGGCCTGCTTCATGATCAGTTCGATTTTATTGGCTTCTTCTTCTTTTCGGGAACCGTCGGCCAGCCCGTCGATGGCGGTATAGTAGCGGCGGATGATTTCCTGCCGGGAAGCCTCACGGCAGGCTTCATCGTTGATGATGCAGCTGCCGGCCATATTGACGCCCATATCGGTCGGAGACTTATACGGGCTTTCTCCGTAAATGTTTTCAAAGATTGCCTGAAGGACCGGGAAGATTTCAACATCGCGGTTGTAGTTGACTGTTGTGACGCCGTAGGCTTCCAGGTGGAACGGATCGATCATGTTGACATCTTCCAGATCGGCGGTCGCTGCTTCATATGCCAGGTTGACCGGATGCTTCAGCGGGAGATTCCAGATCGGAAATGTTTCGAACTTTGCATAGCCGGCATTGATTCCTCTCTTGTGCTCATGATAGAGCTGGGAAAGGCAGGTGGCCATTTTGCCGGAACCCGGGCCCGGTGCCGTCACAATGACAAGCGGGTGCGAAGTTTCAATGTAATCATTTTTTCCATAGCCTTCATCGCTGACGATGAGCGGGATGTTGTTGGGGTAGCCGTCGATGACGTAGTGCAGATAGACGTGGACGCCGTATTTCTCAAGATGGTTCTTGAACAGGACGGCGGCATCCTGTCCGGTGAACTGCGTAATGACGACGGAGCCGACGAAGAGGCCGCGGTTCCGGAATTCATTCATCAGGCGCAGGACGTCCGTATCGTAGGTGATTCCGAGATCGCCGCGGATTTTGTTCTTGACGATATCTTTAGCGGAAATGACGATGACGATTTCCGCCTGGTCCTGAAGCTGCATCAGCATGCGCAGCTTGGAATCCGGTTCGAAGCCGGGAAGGACGCGGGAAGCATGGTAGTCGTCGAAAAGTTTCCCTCCGAACTCCAGATACAGCTTGCCTCCGAACTGACTGATTCTTTCCCGAATGTGTTCCGACTGAGTTTTCAGGTACTTTTCATTGCTGAAACCGATCTCCATTGTTCGCCTCCATCAAATGTGTTTATTATACAAAAAATCGGCTGTGCTTGCAATATCGTGCTTGAATACTATATAATGATATCAATTTTCAAGGAGGAACTAAATGGCTGACAACAACGACAAGAACACGCCGTCCGGCGGCGGAAACCATAACAGGCAGAGTCTTCTTATCCTGCTTGTCGGCATCCTTTTGAGTTTAATCTGCATGAGCCTTTTTTCGGGGATGCTCGGCAATTCTTCATCCCGGGAAATCACTTACGATAAATTCATTTCGATGCTGAATAATGATGAAGTGAAATCGGTGGAAATTGATTCGACGACGGTTTACATTACGCCGAAATCACAGGTCGATTCCTACGGTACGATTACGTATTATACGACGATGACGGAAGACGATACGGCACTGACCGAACGTCTGGATAAATCGGGCGTGGAATTCTCCAGAAAACCGACGTCACCGGCATCGGAAATCATCACGACGCTTTTAAGCTTTCTGATTCCGTTCGTCCTTCTGATGGTCTTCTTCAGCGTCATCATGAACAGGATGAACAAGGGCGGCGGCATGATGGGCGTCGGCAAGAGCAAGGCAAAAACCTATGTGCAGAAAGACACAGGCATTACGTTCCGCGATGTGGCAGGCGAAGACGAGGCTAAGGAAAGCCTGCAGGAGGTTGTCGACTTCCTGCATAATCCCGGCAAGTATACAGCCATCGGCGCGAAGCTTCCGAAGGGCGCCCTTCTGGTCGGCCCTCCCGGAACCGGCAAGACGCTTCTTGCAAAGGCAGTTGCCGGAGAAGCTCATGTTCCGTTCTTCTCGCTGTCCGGCTCTGAGTTTGTCGAGATGTTCGTCGGCGTCGGCGCAAGCCGTGTCCGCGATTTATTTGACGAAGCAAAGAAGAATGCTCCCTGCATCATTTTCATTGATGAAATCGATGCTATCGGCAAGAAGCGTGACAGCGGACAGTACGGCGGAAATGATGAACGTGAGCAGACGCTGAATCAGCTGCTGGCGGAAATGGACGGATTCGAGGCTTCGAAGGGTCTTCTGATCCTTGCGGCAACCAACCGTCCGGAAGTCCTTGATCCGGCACTTCTGCGTCCGGGACGCTTTGACCGGAGAATCATCGTTGACCGTCCGGACCTGAAGGGACGTGTCGCCATCCTCAAGGTTCACAGCAAGGATGTCGCCATGGATGAAACGGTTGATCTGGAAGCGGTAGCCCTGGCAACTTCGGGAGCTGTCGGTTCGGATCTTGCCAATATGATCAATGAGGCAGCCATCCTCGCCGTGAAGAACGGACGCCATGCGGTTTCCCAGAAGGATCTTCTGGATGCCGTTGAAGTGGTCCTGGTCGGCAAGGAAAAGAAGGACCGCATTTTAAGTCAGGAAGAACGCCGGATCGTTTCCTACCATGAAGTGGGGCATGCGCTTCTGACAGCGCTCCAGAAAAATGCAGAACCGGTGCAGAAGATTACAATCATTCCGCGCACGATGGGAGCCCTGGGCTACGTCATGCAGGTGCCGGAAGAAGAGAAATACCTGAATACGAAGAAAGAACTGGAAGCAAGGCTTGTGACGACGCTCGGCGGACGTGCTGCTGAGGAAATCGTTTTTGATACGGTTACGACCGGGGCGGCCAACGATATCGAGCAGGCAACGAAGATTGCCCGCGCGATGATTACACAGTACGGCATGTCGCCGAAGTTCGGACTGATGGGACTGGCCTCCCAGGAGAACCAGTATCTTGACGGCCGCATGGTGATGAACTGCGGCGATGAGACGGCAACGGAAGTCGACCACGAAGTCATGCTGATGCTGAAGAATGCATACGATGAAGCACTGAACCTGCTTCGCGGACACCGGAAGACGATGGATGAAATCGCTGCGTTCCTGATTCAGAAGGAGACCATTACCGGCGAAGAATTCATGCAGATCTACCGCAGGGTCGAAAACATTCCGGAACCGGATAAAACACAGAAGACGGAAGAGCACCGCATCAGCGGCGGCGAAGTGATCGACGGGGCCGTGCAGCATATGGCCGGATACGCCGGCGCCCAGGCGCCCGGGAACGGAAACAACGCAGCCGGAAACGTGACGGGGAACGGAGCGGCCGGGAACGGAACAGCTTCCGGGAACGGAGCACAGTCTTCGGGAGAGGATCCGCAGAAGGAACTGGACATCCGGGATCAGATCAAACCTTTATAGGAAAATGAAAACAGAACCGCCGGGCTGCCTGCCCGGCGGATTTGATGCAGCGGAACCAATATGACGGATAAGAACGATTTCTCAATTGAAGAAGAACTGAAAAAGCTCCCGGCAAAACCGGGAGTTTATATCATGCACGATGCATCCGATGAGATCATTTACGTGGGGAAAGCGGTCAGCCTGAAAAACCGGGTACGGTCTTATTTCCGGAAGGTCGTGAACCGCGGGCCGAAGATCGACCGGATGATTTCCAAAATCGATCATTTCGAATACATCGTGACGGATTCCGAACTCGAAGCCCTGGTCCTGGAATCGAATCTGATCAAGGAATACCGTCCGAAGTACAACACGATGCTGATGGACGACAAGAGCTATCCGTACATCAAGGTGACGCTCGGCGAGAAATACCCGCGGGTGCTCCTGGCGCGCGGAATGAAGAAGGACAGTTCGAAATATTACGGACCCTACTCCAATGCGGGAGCGGTGCACGATACAATTGACCTGACGCAGAAGGTGTTCGGCATCCGGCCATGCAGCAAAAAGATTGACGGGGATGAGAAGATCCGGCCGTGTCTTTATTATCACATCGGACAGTGCCCTGCCCCCTGCGACGGAAAAATCCCGGAAGAAGAATACCGTGCGAATGCAGAGAAGGCGGTTGCCTTCCTGAACGGAAATGACAGGCAGGTAACGGATGAGCTGACGGCAAAGATGAATGCCGCCTCCGAAGCAATGCGCTTTGAAGAGGCAGCGGGATACCGGGACCTTCTGGAAAGCATCCGGCAGATCGGCGAGAGACAGAAAATCACCGGGACGGACGGAGACGACCGCGACGTTATCGCCATTGCGATGGAAGAGCGGGATGCCGTCGTACAGGTTTATTTCGTGCGCGGGGGAAAGCTGATCGGAAGGGAGCATTTCTATCTGACGGCAGAGGATACGGACGACCCGAAGTCCGTGCTCAGAAGCTTCATTTCCCAGTACTACGCGGGAACGCCGTTCATCCCGAAGGAAATGATGCTGAAAGAGGATATTGAAGACAGGGAGCTTCTCGAAGAATGGCTCTCCGGGAAAAAAGGTTCGCGCGTCACGATCCGGATTCCGCAGAAGGGCATGAAAGAGAAACTGACGGAGATGGCGGAAGAAAATGCCAGACTCGTCCTGTCCCGCGACCGGGAGAGAATGAAGAGGGAAGACAGCCGGACGATGGGAGCGGTCAGGGAAATTTCTTCCCTGCTTGGCATTCCGTCGGCCGGACGCATCGAGGCTTTTGATATCTCGAATATCAGCGGCTTTGAATCAGTCGGTTCGATGATCGTTTATGAAAAAGGAAAACCGAAGAGGACGGACTACCGGAAATTCCGGATCAAGAGCGTCCGGGGCGCGGATGATTACGCCAGCATGGAAGAAGTGCTGACGCGGCGTTTCAAACGGGCGAAGGAAGAATCGCAGGGCTTTGAGAAGATGCCCGACCTGATTCTGATGGACGGAGGCAAGGGACAGGTCAATGTCGCGCTGCGCGTGCTCGGGGAAATGGAACTGAGCATACCGGTCGCGGGCATGGTGAAGGATGATTTCCACCGTACGCGCGGTCTTTATTTTCATGATACGGAAATGCCGATCGACCGTTCCTCGGAAGGATTCAAGCTGGTCACGCGGATCCAGGATGAGGCGCACCGCTTCGCGATTGAATACCACCGCCTGCTCCGCAGCAAGGAACAGGTGCATTCGGTGCTGGATGATATTGAGGGTATCGGGCCTGCGCGCAGAAGAGCTCTCATGAAGAGTTTCGAATCGATTGAAAAACTCCGTGACGCATCGGTTGAAGAACTGGCAGGGACGCCTTCCATGAATGAGAAAGCTGCCCGTACGGTTTGGTCTTTTTTTCATGAATCACGTTGAGATAAAATCATGATTATGATAAACTAATCTTTGCGGGAGGAAGGAAACTTATGAATACAGTCGCTTTGTCAAAGCTGGCGGATTCGCTTCATCTTAAAAACCTGACGCCGGAAATCGATATGAGCAAAATCGAACTTACGACTCCGGATATCAACCGGCCGGCACTTCAGCTGGCAGGCTATTATGAACATTTCGCGCATGAACGCGTGCAGATCATCGGGTATGTCGAATATACCTATATCATGCAGATGGATGTGCAGGAACGTTCAAAATCCTACGAAAAGTTCATGTCCAGCGGAATTCCCTGCGTCATTTTCACGACGCTCACGGAACCGTCCGAGGACATGCTGGAGATTTCAAGAAAGTACAAAGTCCCGACTCTGGTGACGGAGCGGACGACCAGCGGTTTCATGGCGGAGATCATCCGCTGGCTGGGCGTGGAGCTGGCACCGAGTATTTCCATCCACGGGGTCCTCGTCGATGTCTACGGCGAAGGCGTGCTGATCATGGGAGAAAGCGGAATCGGGAAGAGTGAGGCTGCTCTGGAACTGGTCCGCCGCGGACATCGTCTCGTCAGCGATGATGTCGTGGTGATCCGCAAGGTTTCCGATGTCACTCTGGTCGGATCCGCACCGGATGTCACAAGGCATTTCATTGAACTGCGGGGCATCGGCATCATTGACGTTAAAACCCTTTACGGTGTTGAACATGTGAAGGATACGCAGCAGATCGATCTGGTTATCAAGTTCGAGGAATGGGACAAGGACCGTGAATATGACCGTCTCGGACTCGAAGAAGAATATACGGAATTCCTGGGCAATAAAGTCGTATGCCATTCCATCCCGATCCGTCCGGGCAGAAACCTGGCCGTCATCGCGGAAACGGCAGCTGTCAATCACCGTCAGAAGAAGATGGGATCCAATGCGGCGCAGGAACTTCTCCGCCGTGTGCAGCAGAATATTTCTTCCAAGAAAGGAGAATGACCTTGTCAGAATACTGCTTCGGTATTGACGTCGGAGGAACGACTGTCAAGTGCGGTCTTTTTAAGAAAGACGGTACACTGGTTGAGAAATGGGAGATACCTACCCGTCAGGATAATGCCGGCGATCAGATTCTGCCGGATGTAGCCGCAACGATTCTGGCCAAGATGGCGGAAAAGGAAATCTCCGCGGACAATGTCAGCGGAGTCGGCATCGGAATTCCGGGACCTGTCCGCAGCGGCGTGGCGGCTGTGGCCGTCAATCTTCATTGGGGCGAAACGAAGGTGGAGGAAATTCTTTCCGGCCTGACCGGACTTCATGTGCGTGCGGAAAACGATGCCAATGTCGCAGCTCTGGGTGAGATGTGGCAGGGCGGCGGCGTCGGCAGGAAGAACCTGATTCTTGTAACCCTGGGGACAGGGATCGGCGGCGGCATCATCGTGGACGGGCGGATCGTGGAAGGAGCGCATGGCTCCGGAGGCGAAATCGGACATGCCCATGTTGATGACAGCATCACGGATCCGTGCAACTGCGGAAACTGCGGCTGCCTTGAGCAGGTCGCTTCCGCGACGGGCATCGTGCGTCTGGCGAAAGAAGAGATCAAGAAGCATCCGGAGATGAATTCCACGCTTCAGAGGGATGATTCACTGAATTCAAGAAATGTTTTTGCGGCATACCGTGACGGTGATCCGCTGGCGGATATCATCGTCAACCGCTTCGCCCATTACCTGGGATTTGCTCTTTCGACCTTTGCAGCCGTGACGGATCCGGAAGCCATTATTATCGGCGGCGGAGTGAGCAAGGCAGGGCAGCCGCTGATCGATATCGTCAGCCGCTACTATCGTGAGAAAGCTTTTTCAGGCTGCAGGAATACGCCTCTGGTTCTCGCAAAGCTGGGAAATGATGCAGGCATCTACGGATCTGCGTACATGGTATCCGGCACGGCGGATTTCTGATCAGCTGTATTCTGAAAGATCAGCTTCATTACTGAGATTCTGAAGCCGGCTCCCCGTTCAGCGGATTAACGTCTGTTGACTGGGGGGCCGGAGTTTCTTCCGGAACGGATGAAGTGTCGGACGTCGGTACGGATTCGGCCGCGGAAGAAGTATCCGGAACCGATGTTTCCGGCGTCGGCGCAGGCGTCAGGGATTCCGTCGGTGTCGGCGTAGGCGTCAGGGATTCCGTCGGAGTCGGGGTCGGTGAAGGCGTGGTGACTACATCTTCGGCGTTGTGCTCATCGCAGTACTTGGTCGGGGCCGTGTCCGCAGAGAAATACTCTGTGGTTTTCGGGCATCCGCTGCGGGCAAGGAGCCCGGTCTCCGAGCAGACGGTTACCTTTTTCACGTCGTCCGGAACTTCAAAATCCGTGATCAGCTGATCCGCGGAAATCTGCGTCATGATCTTTTTCCATAAGAGCTTATGATATTCACGCGCGTCATCCGCCAGTTTTTCGTTGTTGTCATAGCCGGACCAGATTCCGCAGGTGTAATACGGAGTATAGCCGACGAACCACAGATCGTTGTATGCGGAAGTCGTTCCGGTCTTGCCGGCGACTGGCATGCCGCTGTCCAGTCTGACGGCGGTTCCGGTACCCTTTGTCACGACGTCTTCCATCGCGCTGGTCAGCAGATAAGCCGTGCTGTCGGAAATGGCCCTGCTTTCTTCCGGCGTATTGTCGATGACGGTATTCCCGTACTGATCGGTAATCTTTGTATAGAACAGAGGCTTGATGTATTCGCCGCTGTTGGCGACGGCCGCATAGGCAGCCGTCAGCTCCAGGTTGGAAACACCGTTGTAAATGCCGCCGAGTGCGAGAGGCTGATAGACATCGTTGTTCCTGCTCAGCGTGGAAAAACCGAATTTCAGAAGCTGATTGAAGGCGGCAAGAGGCGTGATGTCCGTGATGCATTTGACGGCAACGACATTGACGGATTTCGTGATGGCCGTGCGGATCGTGATCGGTCCCAGATAATTGCCGGATTCCGCGTCGTTGACGGCACGCCCGTTGGAGTACGTGTACGGTTCGTCCGTATAGACCGTGGCGAGAGTCATGTCATCATCATTGAGGGCTGTCGCATACGTGGAAAGAATCTTGAAAGTGGAGCCGGGCTGACGGGTCGTATTCGTAGCGCGGTTCAGCGTAAGGGACGCCGTCTTTTCACCGCGTCCTCCCTCGATCGCTTTTACATAGCCGGTATGCTGGTCCATGATGACGATGGAAGACTGAGGCTCCGGCGAAAAGCTGGTTCTTTCGGCGACAATCGTATCCGTGCTCTTTATGACACGGCTCTTGTAATCGTCAATGCAGGCCTGTGCTTCTTCTGTCGTATCGAAGAGAAGCTGGAATTCCGGATTCCCGTTATCGCGGTAGTATTTCCGCAGCATTTCCTTGCTGTAATTCGTGATTTTTCCGTCGGCATCCTTGACGGAAAGAGCCCAGTCAAAGCTGTACTGGACATCTGCCGGGAAATTCGATTCATCCGTATATTCTTTGTCGCAGATTGCCTGGATGTTCTGGTCCTGCGTCGTATAGATCCGCAGGCCGCCGGAATAAAGCATCTGGTAAGCCTGTCTCTCCGTATATCCCTTCTGGCTCTCCAGATCCTGAACGACCTGTTCCGTCAGTTCATCCACGAAATAAGAATAGACGGTGCTGGTTTCTTCCTGTACTTTCTGGGCTTCGGCAATGCGGGTATAAACATCATCCGCCTCTGCCTCATCCATCTGTGCCTGGGTGATATATCCCTGTTCGACCATCTTGGTCAGAACTTTCTTTCGCCTTTCCGCATTATAATCGGGATGGCGGATCGGGTTGTATTTTGCAGGGTTCTGCGTAATGCCGGCAATGACCGCGCATTCGGAAAGCGTCAGGTCCTGGACATTTTTATTGAAATATTTTCTGGCGGCTGCCTGTACGCCGTAAGTGCCGGCACCCAGATTGATCGTGTTGAGATAGTTTTCAAGAATCAGGTTCTTGTCCTTGATTTTTTCTTCCAGAAGAACGGCCAGATACTGTTCCTGAAACTTTCGTTTGACCCGGTCGACCAGGGACTTCTCCTGCGTCCAGGTCGTAAAGACATTATTCTTCAGAAGCTGCTGGGTAATTGTGCTGGCGCCTTCCGTGAAACGGAATTTGTTTTTGATGCCGGTCAGAAGCGCGCGGATAATGCCGCGGACGTCGATGCCGCTGTGCTGGTAGAAGCGTTCGTCTTCGATGGCGACCACGGCATGCTGCAGATTGACCGGAACGCTGTCTATGGAGACTGCCATACGGTTCGCATTGGAAGAGACGAGCTTCTGCATCTGGTTGCCGTCGGAATCATAGACAAAGGTTGCAAAGCCGGTGGGGGAAATGCTGATGCTGTCGATATCCGGGGCATTTGCGATAATTCCCCGGATGACGCCGACGGAACCGCAGACGGCAATAACGCAGACGGCGATGACCATAAAGAAGATTGCCCGCACCGCAATCACGCCCACGCGCTTTTCTGCCGCCTGGGAAGATGAGTCAAGCATGTCCTGCTTATATTCAATACTGTGTCTGCTGTAATCCATGGCTCAATTATAGCAAAAGAAGCCGGTAAAAAAAAGGAAACGGCTGAAGAGTTCACAAATTTTGAGCTATGGACACGGAGGCAGCGGCACTTTTCCCGCTGCAGGAGAAAATGCGAAAGGTAAAAACAGAGTGCGGAATGGTAAAAACAGGGCGCAGAACGGTATAAACAGGATGCGGAACGGTAAAAACAGGATGCGGAACGGTGAAAAAAGGTTACAGAGCGGGAGAAACAGGTTAGAATAGTGAGCATGAGCGAAGGAAGAAAAACCATATACCATGGCGCATCCGCTGAAATCACCGAGAAGAAGTCACGCTTCATCGGTGCGGTTTCGCATGCGGAATCCGAGGCGGAAGCCCTGGCTTTCCTGGAATCGCAGCGAAAGCTCTATTACGATGCCCGGCATCACTGCTCCGCATTCCTTACGGGAAACGGATCTGAAACGGTCCGTTCCAACGATGACGGAGAGCCCGGCGGATCGGCCGGACGTCCGATCCTCTCGGTTCTGGAAGGGGCGGGACTTCACGATACGGTCTGCGTCGTCACCCGCTATTTCGGCGGGACGCTGCTGGGGGTCGGAGGCCTGATCCGTGCCTATACATCTGCTGCGAAGGAAGCGCTGAAGGCAGCAGTGATGATTGAAAAATTCCGGGGAGAAGTGACTGCCGTGACAACGGACTATTCTTCGGACGGAAAACTGAAATACCTGTTCGCCGAACGAAAGATACCGGTTCTTAAAACAGAATACGGGAGCAGCGTTACGACTAGGCTTTTGGTTCCGGAAGATGAGTGCGAAGGGCTGATTCATCTGATAACGGAAACGACCGGCGGGCGTGCGGAAATCATCAGGGAAAGAGAAATCGTCTACGGCATGGCTGACGGAAAACTGATTCTTCCGGAGACATGAAAAAAGGAGCTTCTGCCAAAGGGCAGAGGCTCCTTCTGCAATCAGGATGTCTTATGCTTTTTCCGGCTCCGGATAATCTGTCCCGAAGGTCTCGACCGTCATCTTCTCGATGACCTGATCGGTCTTCGGACGGTCGCCGAAGCCCGTTCTGGTCCCCGCAATTTTATCCACGATGTCCATGCCTTCGGTGATTTTTCCGAAAGCGGCATAAGAGCCGTCGAGGTGCGGTGCGTCTTTGTGCATGATGAAGAACTGAGAACCGGCAGAATCAGGATCCATGGCACGGGCCATGGAAAGCACGCCTTCCGTATGCTTCAGACTGTTGCTGAAGCCGTTCGACGAGAACTCGCCTTTGATCTCATATCCGGGGCCGGCCATTCCGGTGCCGTCCGGACATCCGCCCTGGATCATGAAGCCGGGGATGACGCGGTGGAAGATAAGACCGTCATAGAAACCTTTTTTAATCAGGCTGATGAAGTTGTTGACGGTGTTCGGAGCGACATCGGGATAGAGTTCCGCTTTCATGATGCCGCCGTCTTTCATTTGTATCGTAACGACTGGATTCGACATGGCAACCTCCGTAACTTTTCTTTTCCGCTCATTATACCCTTGCCGGCCCGCCGCCGCAAGTATGTGACGGCACACATCTCCGCCGTCATCGCATCGTGCAGAAATGCCGACGAAGCTGACGCTATCGTCATCAGGCAGAACCTCCGACTCCCGTCTGCAGTTAGAACTCCTTTTTTTAGTCAGCCCTCCCGGACAGACGATGCACAGGTTCATCCGGCAGCGGCGTGTTCCGTGAGAGGGCGTCCGAGGAGGCCGGTACACGGCGAGGTCATATCGAGCCGATGTACCGCTGCACGACGAGCGAGCGGGAGCGTCCCGATCACGGAATATGCCGTGCGGATGAACCGTCTTCATCACCTGTTCCTCAGGCGTCCGGCGTTGTGCGGCGCGGCCGGTTGTGCTATACTGAAATCCACCGAATAAACGAGGAAAACAATATGATTTATGAAACCTGCAGTGCGGAAGAAACTTTCGCACTTGGCAAGAAAATGGGAGAAACAGCCTCTGCCGGACAGGTATATGCCCTGATCGGAAATCTCGGGGCGGGCAAGACCGTATTCACGCAGGGGTTCGCGGAAGGACTGCACGTGGAAGGTCCGGTTGTCAGCCCGACTTTTACGATTCTGCAGGTCTATGTTGACGGGCGGCTGCCTTTTTATCATTTCGATGTATACCGCATCGAAGAGCCTGAAGAAATGGACGAAATCGGATACGAAGAATGCTTCTACGGCGACGGGGTCTGTCTGGTTGAATGGGCAGATCAGATTGCCGACCTCATGCCTCCCGGCACCATCCGGATTGAGATTGACCGCGAAAGGGAAAAGGGAGATTCCTTCCGAAAGATTACCGTGAAAGGACCTGAAAAATGAAACTGATTGCTCTGGACAGCTCGGGACTTGTCGCGTCAGCCGCCATTCTGGCAGACGGACAGCTTCTTGCCGAGTATTCCGTCAATTATAAGAAAATGCACAGCAGGACGCTCCTGCCGATGCTGGATGCCATTGCGAAAATGACCGAGCTGGACCTGGAAACGGTCGATGCCATTGCGGTTGCAGCAGGACCGGGTTCCTTTACAGGACTTAGGATCGGCTCGGCAACGGCCAAGGGAATCGGTCTGGCACTGGAAAAGCCGATTGTTGAAGTCCCGACTCTGGCGGCACTGGCTTACAATCTCTATGATGCAGAGGGAATCCTCTGCCCGATCATGGATGCGCGCCGCCGGCAGGTCTATAATGCCCTGTACCGTTTTGAAGATCATCAGCTGAAAGAGATCTCGGAAGAGCGGGCGCTTTCTGTGGAGGAACTGTGCGCGGAGCTGAATGCAGCAGGAACGGAATCTCAGGAAGCTGGCAGTTCCGCTGAATCTGAACCGGTCATTTTCCTCGGAGACGGAGTCAGCGTCTACCGGGAGACGATTGATGAACTGATGAAGCGTCCGTATTCCTATGCACCTGCGCATCTTTCCAGGCAGAGGGCGGGAGCCGTCGGGGCGTTCGGGGAAGTCTTATTTGCCGAAGGAAAGTTCGTGAAGGCTGAAGAGCACGTACCGGTCTATCTGCGCAAGTCGCAGGCAGAACGGGAAAGAGAAGCCGGTGAGGCTGAAAAAAGTCAGAAGGAATCCGGAAAAAAGGTATGAAGGAAGAATCCATGCAGATCCGTGAAATGGGAATTGATGATCTTGCCGAGGTCGAAGATATTGAACAGGACAGTTTCGGGGATGAGGCCTGGTCGGGAACCGGTTTCCTGACTTATCTCATCCGCGACGACACCCTGTTTTTAAGTGCAGAGGAAAACGGAGAAATCGTCGGCTACGCCGGGCTTTTGATGGTGCCGGAAGAGGCCGATATCCTGAACATCGCCGTGAGAAAAGACCGGAGACAGTCCGGTATCGGGACGGCACTCATGGAAGAGCTGATCCGCCGGGCACCGGAGCACGGGGTTGTGACGATTCATCTGGAAGTGCGCGAAAGCAATGCGCAGGCGGCAGCACTCTATGAAAAAGAGGGCTTCGTCCGGACCGGAATCCGCAAAGACTACTACACCAACCCGCGTGAGAATGCCGTGACGATGACAAGAACTGAGGTAAAGAAATGATTGATATCAGCCTGCTGGGGACAGGAGGAATGATGCCGCTGCCGAAAAGGTGGCTGACTTCCCTGCTTCTCCGCTATAACGGCAGCAGTCTTCTGATTGACTGCGGCGAGGGAACACAGATCGCCCTGAGGGAAGTAGGATGGTCGTTCAAGCCGATCGATACCATCCTGCTGACGCATTTCCATGCGGACCATATTTCCGGCCTGCCGGGAATGTTCCTGACGATGGGAAATGCGGACCGCACGGATCCGGTGACGGTCATCGGTCCGAAAGGAGTCGAGCGGGTCATTGCCGCGGTAAGGGTCATGGCGCCCGAGCTTCCTTTTGAAGTCCGCTGTGTTCCGATTGAAGGAAATGAACAGGAATTCGATGTTTCCGGACTGAAAGTGAAAGCGTTCCGCGTGAATCACAACATCCCCTGCTACGGCTACAGCGTGAGTCTGGCAAGGGCGGGCCGCTTCGATGCGGAGGCTGCGAAGGCGGCGGATATTCCGCTGAAGTTCTGGAATCCGCTCCAGAAGGGCATCACGATTGAGTATGAGGGCAGGACGCTGACGCCGGACATGGTCATGGGCGGCGCAAGAAAAGGACTGAAGCTGACATACTGTACGGATACGCGTCCGACGAAGTCCATCGTCGACAATGCCTCCGGTTCCGATCTTTTCATCTGCGAGGGAATGTACGGGGATCCGGAGAAAGAGGCGAAGGCAAAAGATTACCGTCACATGACGATGGAAGAGGCGGCAAACCTTGCAAGAGATGCCGGCGTGAAGGAAATGTGGCTGACGCATTACAGCCCGTCGCTGGTACGTCCTTCCGAGTATATGGAGAAGGTCAGGAAAATATTTCCGAATGCATCTGCCGCCAAAGACGGCAGGACTGCGGTTCTGAATTTCGAGGATGAAGATGAGTGATGCGAAGATACTGGCAATTGAAAGTTCCTGTGATGAAACGGCGGCATCGGTCGTCGTCAACGGGCACGAAGTCCTTTCCAATGTCATTTCCTCGCAGATCGACCTTCATACGCTGTACGGAGGCGTCGTACCGGAACTGGCTTCGCGGAAGCATATCGAGAAGATCAATTATGTCGTGATGCAGGCTCTTTCCGATGCGGGAATGAAGCTTGCGGATGTCGACGCGGTTGCCGTGACCTACGGGCCCGGACTGGTCGGCGCCCTGCTGGTCGGCGTGGCCGAGGCGAAAGCGATTGCCTGGGCTGCCGGAAAACCGCTGATTGGCGTGCATCACATCGAAGGACACATTTCCGCCAATTATATCGAGCATCCGGATCTGGTGACGCCGTATCTGGGGCTTGTCGTTTCCGGAGGCCATACACACCTGATCATCGTGGAGGAACCCGCGAAGTTCCGGATTCTCGGAAGAACGGTGGACGATGCGGCGGGCGAGGCTTTTGACAAGGTGGCACGTGCCATCGGCCTCGGCTATCCGGGAGGCCCGAAAATCGACAGGCTGTCGAAAGAGGGAAATCCGGAGGCCATCGAATTTCCGAAGGCGAAAGTCAACGGATCGAAATATGACTTCAGCTTCAGCGGCCTCAAATCGGCTGTCCTGAATTATCTGAACCACGCGGAAATGACGCATGAAGAAGTCAATCGTGCGGATCTGGCTGCCTCTTTCCAGAAGGCAGTCGTCGATGTCCTGTGCGAACACACCGTGGAAGCGGCAAGAGAATTTGAAATGAAGCAGGTGGCCATGGCAGGCGGAGTCGCCTCCAACAGCGCCCTGAGGGCGGGCATGCGGAAAGCCTGCAGCGATGCGGGACTTCCGCTCTTTATTCCGTCACCGATTTTCTGCACGGACAATGCGGCGATGATCGGCGTGGCGGCCTATTATGAATTCCAGAAAGGTCATCTGAGCGGATGGGACCTCAATGCCGTCCCGAATCTGAAACTGGGAGAGCGGGTATGAAAAATATCGCCATTGTCCTTGCAGCCGGAGAAGGCAGGAGAATGGGCGGCACGCTGCCGAAGCAGTTCCTTGTCCTGGACGGGGAGCCCCTGATCTGCAAGTCTCTGCGTGTCTTCGAGAAGAGTCCCGAAATCGACGGGATTCTGATTGTGACCTCCGCAGACTGGATGGAATACTGCCGGAAGGAAATCGCCGAAGGATACGGGTTCAGCAAAGTCACCGGTATTATTGAAGGAGGAGCGGAACGCTATGATTCTGTCTATGCCGGCCTCTGCGCCTGCAGGGACTGCGGGTATGTTTTTATTCACGATGCCGCACGGCCTTTCGTGACAGAAGAAATCGTGAAGAGGACTTACGACTGTGTCATTTCCCACAGGGCCTGCGTCGCGGGAATGCCTTCGAAGGATACGGTCAAGATCGCGGACGATGAGGGAGCGATTGAAAGCACGCCGCCGCGCAGCCGCGTCTGGATTGTGCAGACGCCGCAGGCATTTGAATATGCTTTGATTCGACAGGCTTACGACATCATGATGAGAAAGGGAATGAACGGCATCACGGACGATGCCATGACAGTTGAGCGGGCAGGACTCGGAAAGGTCATGCTCGTGGAAGGTTCCTATGCAAACATCAAAATCACCACTGCGGAAGACCTTGGAAAAGGAGAAAGAAATGGCGGAAAAATTTGATGTGATCATCATCGGAGGAGGAGTGACAGGCTGCGCTGTTGCACGGGAACTGTCACGCTATCATGTAAATGCCTGTCTTCTGGAAAAAGAGGAAGACGTCTGCGACGGGACTTCGAAAGCCAACAGTGCCATCTGCCACGGGGGATACGATACGGAACCCGGGACGCTGAAATCGCGCTTCAACCGCGAAGGCAACCACAGAATGGCGGAAGTTTCCAGAGAACTGGATTTTCCCTTCAAGCCGATCGGTTCCCTTGTTCTGTGCAAGAGCACAGAAGAGCTGCCCAGGCTGCAGGCACTTTATGAAAAAGGACTGGCGAACCGGATTGACGGAATAAAGATTCTGTCACAGGAAGAAGTGGCGGCCATGGAACCGAATATCACGGAGAAAGCGGTGGCAGCTCTCTATGCTGAGAAGGCTGGGATTGTCGACCCGTTCCTGATGACGGTTGCATTTGCCGAAAATGCCTTTACGAACGGCGTGCAGTTCCGTTTCAATACAAAGGTCCTGAAGATTGAAAAGGCGGAAGACGGCTATCGCCTCGAGACCGGCAGCGGTGAATATTCTGCCAAAGCGGTCGTCAATGCCGCCGGCGTCTATGCAGATGTATTCCACAACATGGTCAGCAGCCGGAAAATCCGGATTACGGCACGCAAGGGCGAATACTGTCTTCTCGACCGATGCGACGGGAATCTGGTTTCGCACGTGATTTTTGAACTGCCCAATCCGATGGGAAAGGGCGTCCTGATCACACCGACGATTCACGGCAATCTGATGATCGGACCGACGGCAGTCGACGTGGAGGACAAAGAGTCGACGAATACGACTGCGGCCGGAATGGAAAATGTCATTGCCAGGGCGGCTGACAATCTCAAAAATCTGCCGCGGCGCGATTTCATCACTTCCTTTGCAGGACTCCGCGCACATGAGGATTCGGATGATTTTGTGATCGGGGAAGCGGAAGGAGCGGAAAACTTCTTCGACTGCGCAGGCATTGAATCACCGGGCCTGACGAGTGCACCGGCGATCGGGACAGCGGTCTCGGAAAGCATTGCCCTGAAAATGAACCTGTCTTTGAATCCGGATTTCAATCCTGTCCGGAAAGGAATTCTGAAACCGTCTGAACTGACGGCGGAAGAAAGGAATGAGCTGATTGCAAAAGAACCTTCCTACGGCCGGATCATCTGCCGCTGCGAATCGGTTTCGGAAGGGGAAATCCTGGACGCAATCCGCAGACCGCTCGGGGCAAGATCCCTGGACGGGGTCAAGCGGCGCGTGAGAGCGGGCATGGGAAGATGCCAGGCCGGTTTCTGCAGCCCGAAGACGATGGCCATTCTCAACCGTGAGCTGGGCATGCCGATGGAGGAGATCACGAAGACCGGAATCGGTTCGGAAATCGTGGAAGGGAGGACCAAGGAGAATGATCGGTGAAAAGAAAGCTTACGACATCGTCATCATCGGCGGAGGTCCTGCCGGGCTGGCCGCAGCTGTTTCCGCAAAAAAGAACGGCATCGATTCCGTGCTGGTCATCGAACGGGACAGCATCCTCGGCGGTATCCTGAACCAGTGCATCCATAACGGCTTTGGCCTGCATACCTTCAAAGAAGAACTGACCGGGCCGGAGTATGCGGCACGTTTTATCAGGATGGCGGAAGAAGAGAAGGTCGAAGTCCTGCTGGACACGATGGTCATGGACATCGACGCGGAACGCCATGTCACGGCCATGAACCGGACGGACGGGCTCTTTACGATCGATGCCAAAGCCGTGATCCTGGCGATGGGCTGCCGTGAACGCCCCAGGGGAGCCCTGAACATTCCGGGCTACCGTCCGGCCGGCATCTATACGGCGGGCATGGCCCAGAGGCTTGTCAATATGGAAGGGTATCTTCCGGGAAAGGAAGCTGTCATCCTGGGTTCCGGAGACATCGGCCTCATCATGGCAAGACGGCTGACGCTGGAAGGCGCGAAGGTCAGGGTCGTGGCTGAGATCATGCCGTATTCAGGCGGGCTGAAAAGGAATATCGTTCAGTGCCTTGACGACTTCGGCATTCCGCTGAAGCTGTCGCACACGGTCGTCGACATCCGCGGAAAAGAAAGAGTGACCGGCGTTACGATTGCGGAAGTGGATGAACATATGAAGCCGGTTCCGGGGACGGAAGAGGACTATGACTGCGACACGCTGCTGCTTTCGGTCGGCCTCATTCCTGAAAATGAACTTTCCAAAGACGCCGGCGTTGCGCTTTCACGCGTGACGTCAGGACCGCTGGTTGATGAAGAACTGGAGACGGAACGCGAAGGAATCTTCGCCTGCGGCAATGTGCTGCATGTCCATGACCTGGTTGATTATGTTTCCGAAGAAGCGACGGAAGCGGGACGCTGTGCGGCGGCTTACGTGCGGCGTCTGAAAGAAGGAGCGGCACCGGAAGAGAAATCGGCAGCTGTCCCGATCGAGGCAGCCGGCGGCGTACGCTACACGGTGCCCGTGAAGGTCCATCCGGAACGCTTAGGCGATTTCCTGACGGTGCGTTTCCGTGTCGGGGCCGTGTACCGCGACTCCTATATCAGCGTCTATCTGGATGACCGCAGGGTGCTGCATAAGAAAAAGCAGATCCTGGCACCCGGGGAAATGGAAACGGTCCTCATTAAAAAAGACGAATTCATTTCCGGCGAACCGGTGGGATGCATGACCGTGAAGATCGAGGAGGCATGACGATGAAGGAAAACAAGCAGCTGACCTGCATCGGCTGTCCGATGGGATGCACGGTCACAGTAGAGATGGAGGATGGAAATGTCCTTTCGGTTACGGGGAATACCTGCCGGCGGGGAGAAATCTATGCCCGCAAGGAAGTGACCCATCCGACGAGAATCGTTACCTCGACGGTCCGGATCGAGGGCGGGACCTTCGACATGCTTCCGGTGAAAACCGCTTCCGATGTCCCGAAGGATAAGATCTTTGCCTGCATGAAATCGCTCGACGGCATCACGGTCAGGGCGCCCGTCAAGATCGGGGATGAAGTCGTGAAGGATGCCGGCGGAACGGGCGTCAGCTTTGTCACGACACGGGACGTGCCGAAGGCTTGACGGCAGACGGCCATTGCTTAACGGCGCGATTGTCCGCAGCCGGGCCCGCCCGCGGTCTGCAATTGGGTTCTTGCCAAATTGTCCGGCGTTTGCTATAATCATCATGCCGTGTGAAAGCATGGCTATGGAGAGGTATCGAAGCGGTCATAACGAGGCGGTCTTGAAAACCGTTTGTCCTTCGGGGCGCAAGGGTTCGAATCCCTTCCTCTCCGCTGAAAATCACAGAAACGCCATGTGCGCTTCTGTGATTTTTCTTTTACGGAAATAAATGACAGCCGGGAGGATTCTATGCACGGTAAAACGGCAGAAAAACTGAAGAAATTGATCCGGGACAACCCGGCCATCGGGGAGCTTCTTGCGGAATCCATCCGTACCGGTCAGAAGGTCAATCCGGATCCGGAAAAGAATCCGGTGCATGATCTGGAAACTTTCTGTGACTATCTGGACTGGACGGAGTGTCCGCTGCCCTGGGAAAAAATGAAATTCGCACAGAGCGGAGAACTGACCGAAACCATCGATCAGGCCATGGCCTATTTCTATTTCCTGCTTGATCAGCCGCTGCCCGGACTGGAAGGGCGGGGACTGTTCCGTCCGTGCCTGGTGTATGCAGAGGAGATGAGAAGCTGGGTCAATGAGGCCGTGTCAGCCTGGGGACGTTCCCTGGCGCTTCCGCAGTCCTGGACGGAAGGCACGCTTGCCTACGTACAGGAGACGCCGGCCTTCCGCATGCAGGAAGGCTGGTATGAGGATCCGTCGAACTGGCATTCCTTCAATGATTTCTTTTCTCGGAAGCTGAAGGATCCTTCGGTGCGTCCGGTTTCGCAGCCGGAAAATGATGCGGTCTGCGTCTCGCCGGCGGATTCGGAATTCCAGGGCGTCTGGGATATCGGGGAAGATTCGGTCCTTGCGGCGGATGACGGCGTCTGCGTCAAGTCGAAAACATTCCGGAGCGTGGCACAGATTCTCGGAGAGGACAGTGTGTATGCCGGCTGTTTTGCCGGCGGGAAAATGACGCATTCCTTTCTCGGCATTACCGATTATCACCGCTACCATTTTCCTGTCAGCGGGATCATCCGGGAAGTCCGCCTCATACCGGCACTCGATGCGGCGGGAGGCGTCATGTTCTGGGATACTAAGAGAAAGAGATACAACCTGGAACTCGGGGAACCGGAATGGCAGTCGACAGAGACGAGGGGGTGCGTCATCGTTGAGACGGAATCCTTCGGAAATGTTGCCGTCATCCCGATCGGGATGTGCCAGATTTCCTCCGTCAATTTTACCGGCGGACTGGAGGTTGGAAAGAAAGTCAGGAAGGGAGATCCGCTGGGTCATTTCCTGTACGGAGGCTCGGACTTCATGATGCTGTTTGAGAAAAGGGCGGGATTTAAATACACGGTCGGCCCGTCCCGGAAGCATCTGCTGGTCGGGGAAGAATTCGGAAGAATGCAGAAAAAATAAAACCGGCATCGCTGCCGGTTTTTTCGTGGCTTAAAGAACGCCTTTCCTGGAATTCTTGAGGACCGGGATTTCGGTCATGTCTTTGTCCATCAGGTGTTCGCCGCTGTATTTTCTGGTTTCGGAAACGATGACCTTTGAAAGCAGCAGGACGGCAAAGATGTTCGGGATGGCCATCAGTCCGTTCATGAGGTCTGCGAGGTTCCACAGAAGATTGAGCTCGGCGACGGAGCCGATGAAGACGCCGAGAACCCAGAGAATTTTATATGGGAAAATGATTTTCTCGCCGAGAAGATAGACGGCGCAGCGTTCGCCGTAATAATACCAGCCGAGAATCGTGGAGAAGGCGAAGGTTACAAGGCCGACAATCAGGATCGGCGTGCCGACCAGCGGAATCTGCGCGAAGGCAAGAGAAGTCAGTTCCGCGCCGTTTCCGGAAAGGCCGTTGATGTTCGGGTACTTGATGATGCAGGAGACAAGGACGAGGCCGGTCATCAGGCAGATGACGACGGTGTCCCAGAAGGTTCCGGTCATGGAGACCATTGCCTGTCTCTTCGGGTTCCGCGTCTGGGCTGCTGCCGCGACCAGAGGAGCGGAGCCCATGCCGGATTCATTGCTGAAAAGTCCGCGGGCAAAGCCGTAGCGGCAGGCGACCATGACCGTGCTTCCTACGAAGCCGCCGCCCAGTGCTTTTGTCGTGAAGGCTGCGGAGCAGATGGTCTGAACCGTCTGGCCGAGGACGTCGCGGTTGAGAATCAGGATCCAGAGGCAGCCGATGAAATAGAAGATGGCCATGAAGGGAACCAGTTTCTCCGAAACGGAAGTGATGGACTGGATGCCGCCGATGATGACGAGGGCAACGAGAGCTGCGAGGATAATGGCAACGACGATGGGACTTACCTGCGGGAAATTGGTCGTGATGTTGGCCGTGACGGCATTGGCCTGGACGGTACAGCCGATTCCGAAGGCGCAGACAGCTGCCAGAATGGCGAAGACGATGCCGGCCCATTTGGCATGGAGGCCGCGGTCGAGAGCATACATCGCTCCGCCGATCATGGTTCCGTTTTCACTCTTCACGCGGTACTTGACCGCAATCAGGGTCTCTGCGTATTTGGTGGCGATGCCGAAGATGCCGGTCAGCCACATCCAGAGGACGGATCCGGGACCGCCGAGGGCGATGGCCGTTCCGACGCCGATGATGTTACCGGTGCCGATGGTTGAGGAAAGAGCGGTCGTCAGGGCGCCGAACTGCGAGACGTCGCCTTCCGCGTCGGGATCTTTCTGAAAGGACATTTTAATGGCTTTGAAGATGTCTTTCTGGATGAATCCTGTCCGGACTGTCATGTAGATGTGTGTTCCGAAAAGCATGATGATGAGCGGCCATCCCCAAAGAAAATTATCGACCGTACTGATGATAGAAGAAAAGTCCATATGTTTTCCCCCTGACTTTTGAGCCGGTTCCGATCCGGCAAAAAAATATGATGCTATTATAACCGATGTATGAAAGCATGGCTATAAAAAAATGAAATTCAGTCTCATGCAATTTGTCAGGGAAGATGATAAAATAAAAACGAAAGTGAGGCTGAAATGCTGAAAATCAATGACAGCGTCATGCACAGGACAAGCGGCGTCTGCCGCGTGAAAGCCATCCGGGAGGATGATCTGGGTGCCGGAAGGCAGCAGTATTATGTGCTGGAACCGACCTATGACAAGGGAATGACCATTTATATCCCCACATCGAAAGAGCATGACCAGCTGCGCCGCCTCCTGACGGCCAGGGAAATCAAGAGTCTGATTGAGAATGTTTCCGGGCATGAAAATGTCTGGATCAGCGATGACCGGAAGCGCCGGCAGTATTACCGGGACGTTCTGAGGAGCGACGATCCGCAGAAACTGATCTGTCTTATTTCCACGCTGTATCAGAAGAAGACCGAAAGAGAAAAGGAAGGCAAAAAGTTCTACGCGGAGGATCAGGGTATTATGGAGGAAGCGGAGAAGATTCTTCACGGGGAGATTGCTTTTGTTATGGATATTGAACCGGACGAGGTTGTCAGCTACATCGGCAGTGTCCTGGGCGGGGAAAGAGCGAAAGCTTAACGCAGTGATTGCGGCAGCTGAGGTCTGCGGCCGTCAGAGAAGCTACTGAGACTTTACCACGTTATGGTAACCTGCAATAGAAAAATGACCTGATAACGAAAAAAATATTAGTTTCTAATTGTTACCTCGCCCGTGTTGTGATATTATTAAAAACAGAAATCGGCGGGGTGACGATATGGCTGACTTTGAACTATGTCCCTATTTTGAACAGGCAATTTCTATAATCGGCAAGAAATGGACGCCTTTAATCCTTCGAATTCTTATGGAAGGACCCAGGCGTTTTTCTGAGCTCTCAAGGACAATTCCTCAGATTTCCGCGAAGATGCTTGCGGACCGCATGCGTGAACTCGAAGAATGCGGTGTCGTGCGGAGAAAGGTCTTTCCGGAGACGCCCGTGCGGGTCGAGTACAGCCTGACTGAAAAAGGCAGGGCACTCAAACCGACGCTGGATGCCATCCAGGACTGGGCCAGTGACTGGCTTAAGACGAATGAGGCTCTGATTCATGATTGACTTTTTAAAAGAAGAAAAAGTAGATTCCCATCTGATTGCAAGAGTTGAAGAATTCCGGAAGAATCATTTTGTTCCGAAAGAGGAGAAGAGCAGGATTCCCGATCCGAAGTTCCGCTATTACGGCAGGGATATCTGGGAACAGGCGATTTCTGCCCTGCTGTGCGGCAAGAACCTCCTTCTGGCAGGACCGAAGGCAACGGGAAAGAACGTCCTTTCCGAAAATCTCGCGGCCGTTTTCGGACGCCCTTCTTATGATATTTCTTTTCATGTCAATACCGATGCCTCAACCCTGATCGGGGCAGATACGCTGAAGGACGGAAACGTCATCTTCCGCGAAGGCCCGGTCATGCGCTGCGCTTCCTGCGGCGGCTTTGGTATCCTTGATGAAATCAACATGGCGAAAAATGAAGCAATTTCCGTTCTCCACGGTGTTCTCGATTACCGGAGAATCATTGACGTGCCCGGCTATGACCGGATCCATGTGGACGACGCGGCACGCTTCATTGCGACGATGAATTACGGCTATGCGGGGACACGGGAACTGAATGATGCTCTCGAATCCAGGTTTGTCGTCATTTCCATGCCGTTTATTTCTGCAGACGGACTTCAGAAACTGATCCGCAGGCAGTTCCCGGCACTGGTCAATCCCTATCCGGAGCAGTTCGGGGCGCTGTTTTTTGATATCAAGAAGAAGAGTGACAACGGGGAAATCTCCGAAAAGCCGCTTGATCTGCGAGGCCTTCTCGACGCGATCGATCTGATGAACAGCGGCCTCGAAGCCAATCTGGCTCTGGACATGGGAATTACCAACAAGTCGTTCGATCCGTTTGAGAAGAAAATGGTCCGGGACATGATCAAGGCCAGAATCCCGAAAAAACTGGAACGGAACAAGCTGTTCAGTGACTGATGGAATCGTATGAGGAAGCCAACCGGCGGGCATTGAATGCGGTATGGAACGCGGCGGAGAACTATCATGTCAACCCCGTGTTTCTTTCGTGTACGGTTCATGAGGATACGGATTTTTACCTCAACACGATTGTCGGGCTGGTGCACAAATGGTATGATGAAGGGCCGCTCCTGGAATTGTTCCGGAGTTTCGAGGGCAGTGCCTTTCAGGTGCAGTACGATACGCTGGCGCTGATTGCCCTGGAAAATGCGGCATTTGAAAAAGAAAAAAAATACCGTCCGGTTCTGCCCGAACTCAGAAGGGCTTACGCCGCCGAAGGTCTGCGGATCAGCCGGGGACGCACGAAAGAACAGATGTATGAAATTATCCTGGACGGACATTTTCACAGGATCCTGAATGAAAGATATTTTCTTCCGAAACGGGAGCAGGCATTGCTCGATGCCCTTTGTTTCGAGCCGGACATGACTTCTCCGGAAATGAAGCTGAAGCTGCAGTCGCTGCTGTCTGCCTATTTCCGTTCGCACATCACCGACGGAGGAACGAAGGACACCATTCGCGTCAGCCTGCCTCATTTCATGAAATGGGTTCCGTCCGGGCATACGGTGCTGAGGAATCCGGGCTATCACGACAAGGATGCCGATACCGAGGAAACCGGCGGAAGGCAGAGTGAGAAGAAGCACTTCTTCGGTGCCAGGGCCAGGGAAGAAGAGGATGAACTGGTACGTCAGAAGCTTGTTGAGTATTTCGGGGCGTCCCTGTTCGGGCGAAAGGAAAATGCGGCCATCGACCGCATGCTGTGCACCGGAAGCCATAAGGGCTGCCACCTGCTTTACACCGACGGGCAGAGAAGTTCCGCCGCTGCGGATGCGAACATCCCGCACAGTCTCTACGAGGATTCTACGCAGATCCGCGTGCAGAGGCAGGAGCAGCGGAACCTGGACTTCTACAATGCGTACCACGGAAAATTCCAGAGTGCCGTCACGAGACTTTATGAGAAAATCATGAATGTGCTTCTGACGGAGCAGACTGATGAGATCTACCGTTCGAAGAACGGCATCCTGGATTCGGTACGTGTCTGGCGCAGCATCGCTTTCCGGGAAGAGAAAGTTTTCCTGAAGAAGGAAATCCTCAATTCGGGCAAGCTCTGCGTGACACTGCTTCTGGATGCTTCGGCTTCGCAGATCAACCGGCAGGAAATCATTGCGGCGGAAGCCTATATCATCGCAGAGGCACTCCGCCTGTGTGAAATACCGACGCAGATCTTTTCCTACTGCAGCACGGGCGGCTATACGGTGCTGAACCGGCTGAAGGAAAAACAGGAGACGGCTGAAAATTCCGCGAGGGAGAACCGCCGGATCTTCCGCTATGCGGCGGTCGGCTGGAACCGTGACGGCTTAGCACTGCGCGGCATTACCAAAATGATCGACCGGAAGAAATATAAGAACAACCTGCTGCTGATGCTGACGGATTCGGCGCCGAATGATGAGAGGCGGATTCCTTCGTCGGATTCTCCGATCCGTTCGAAGGCTTATACGACAGCGGAAGGAATCCGTGATACAGCCGTCGAGGTGCGTTCGCTTCGGAAGGACGGCGTGAGAGTTGCCGGCATTTTCTACGGCTCTGACATGGACTGGCCCTCAGCCGGTCAGATATTCGGAGAGGATGTCGCCCGGATCGGCGACATCGCCGATCTGGCAGCCAGTGCCGGCGAGTTCATCCAGAGCGAAATCGGACGTGTTTCGGCATCGTGAGAAAATTATCCTCACCGATGCCAGTTCCGGCGCAGGACGGTAAAGATCATTTTTTTAGGATGAAGGGAGAAGGACTATGCAGATTATGGTAGTAGACGGACAGGGCGGAAGGATCGGCTGCGAGATCATCGAAGAAATCGTGTCGAGGAAGATCGACTGCAGCATCCTGGCCATAGGCACCAACAGTCAGGCGACGGCACAGATGCTGAAGGCCGGAGCAGCGATGGGTGCTTCCGGAGAAAATCCGATCATCGTGAACGCGCCGAAAGCAGACATCATCGCAGGTCCGATCGGGATCATTGCCGCGAATTCCCTGCTGGGAGAAATCACGCCGGCCATGGCTGCGGCCATTTCCGAAAGCCCGGCGGAAAAAGTCCTGATTCCGGTCAGCCGCTGCCACGTCAAAGTGGCCGGGAGCCGCGAAATGAAAGTCAGTGAATATATCAAAGATACGGTCGATATCATTGCACAGATGCTGTCACAATAAACGAAAAGGGTGCAGGGCGGAAATGCCCGGCATCCTTTTTTCTTTCAGTCCGACAACGGAAGGAAGCTCTCAGCTGTCCCTTAGCATCCGCTTTTCAAATTCCTCCGGCGGAAGAGGCTTCGAGTAATAATATCCCTGTACGTAATCGCAGCCGAGGTGCTTCATCAGATCGACCTGTTCTTTCGTTTCGGCACCTTCCGCGACGACGCGGACATTCATCCATTTGGCAATGCCCATGATGTAGGTCATCAGTCCCGGATTTTCCACCGTGGTCCTGCTGTCTTCAAGGAATTTCAGATCCAGTTTCAGAACGTCGATCGGCAGGCGGTTCAGCATGTTGAGGGACGAATAGCCGGAACCGAAATCGTCCATTTCAATCGTAAATCCCTTCTCCTTCAGCTTCTTCACGATGTCGATCAGCTGTTCCGGATCGCGCGTGTAGGCGCTTTCCGTTATTTCCAGATAAATGTTTTCGGAAGTCACGCCGCTGTCCGTGATGATCTTCTCCAGAACTTCCGGAAGCAGAGGTTCGTAGACGTCGACGCGGGAAATGTTGACGGACACCGGCACTGATCTGCCGTATTTGTCAATCCACCTCCGGACCGATTCGGAAGTCTTTTTCCAGACGTATTTGTCCAGCGAGGAAATCTGACCGTTCCGTTCAAAGAGCGGGATGAAAAGATTCGGAGGGATGAGGCCGCGTTCCGGATGATTCCACCGGACCAGCGCTTCGGCACCTGCCAGCTTTTCATCCGACAGGCGGTATTTCGGCTGGAAATAGACAATGAACTGGTTCTCCGCCAGGGCACTTTCCAGACTGCCGCTCAGGGCCTGCTCATCCATCAGCTTGCGGCGCATCTCATCATCATAACGGACGAATAGGGTGTTGTACTGGTCCTTGGCCGAGTCGGAGGCAATGAAAGCGCGGTCGCACATCGTGCTGAAAGGAATGCCGTGTTTTGTAATTTCATAGAGTCCGAAGCGAAAACGGATGCGCGGTCCGTTCGGGTCTGTTTCAACGCGGCGGAAAAGGTACGGAAGAAACTGGGCATAATCACTGCGCCTCGGGAGGAAAATCAGGAAATGGTCGCCCTCGGTGCGGCAGACGATGCCGCCGGTCATGTGAACGGAATCGAGGGCACTGTCCGCGATCTTCCGCAGGACCTGGTCACCGATGCTGCGGCCGTAAAGGTCATTGACCAGCTTGAAATTCGTGACATCGACAGCGATGATGTCATAGGAAGTGTCGCTGTGTTCCGACATCAGTTCTTCACAGTAGGTGTAGAAGAATTCCCTCGTGTAAAGACCGGTCAGCGTGTCGTGCTCGGTCATGTTGATGATCGCAGTGGATTCCATCAGATTGATGGTGTTGGCCACGCGATATTTGATGATCTGCTGGTTGTAGGGCTTGGTTACGAAATCGGCGGCCCCCAGGGAAAGCGCCTTGATTTCATCCTCATCTCCGTCGGAGGAGGTTGTGACAATGATCGGAATCGCAGAAAGAACGGAATCTTTCTGGATAGCGGCGAGGACTTCGTAGCCGTTCATGTTCGGCATCTTTAAATCGAGAAGGACAGCCGCAATCCGCTTTCCGGAGCGAAGGATTTTCAGCGCCTCGATTCCGTCGGTCGCGGTCACGATATTATAATCGGTTTTCAGGAGATTTGTCAGGATCAGGCGGTTGATTTCTTCATCATCGACGACCAGGACAGTCCTGCGGATATTCTCTATGGGATTGACTCTTACCTGGGAAGATGCCATTGGTTGTCCCCCTTATAAATGGCTGTTCATTTATATTTTAAGGTCGCGGAAAGACAAAGTCAATATGAGGAAAGTGTCATAACCGTCCCGGATCCGGTGCCGGGCAAATTGTCTGAAAATCAGAACATAAGAAATGCACTCTTGACAGACAGAGGGCGGGAAGGTATTATTATCCCCGAACAAAGGCGTTCAAGTCAATCTTGAGCGCCTTTTTTTTATTTTCCGGAGCGCTCAGAGAATCAATTAGCCAGAAAGGATGAGTGCTATGGAAGAAAAAACAGTGAAAAACGCAGCAGATCTTTTCGGAGAAGATGTATTCAATGCATCCGTCATGATGGAAAGGCTGCCGAAGAGCGCTTATAAGAAACTGCAGCAGGTTCAGAGAAACGGCGCGGAGCTCGATCTTGCAACGGCGGATGTCATTGCCCATGAAATGAAAGAATGGGCGATTGAAAAGGGTGCGACTCATTATACGCACTGGTTTCAGCCTCTGACCGGCACGACAGCCGAGAAACATGATTCCTTTATTACTTCTCCGATGCCGAACGGACATGTCCTCATGAGCCTGTCGGGAAAAGAGCTGATCAAGGGAGAGCCGGATGCTTCTTCATTTCCGTCGGGCGGTCTCCGTGCGACGTTTGAAGCCCGCGGCTATACGATCTGGGACTGCACGTCCCCGGCTTTCGTCCGGCATGACGAGAGCGGCGCGATTCTTGTCATCCCGACAGCTTTCTGTTCTTATACGGGCGAGGCGCTCGATCAGAAGACGCCTCTGCTCCGTTCCATGCAGGCAATCAATGAACAGTCCCTGAGACTGCTGCGCCTGTTCGGAAATACAACTTCTCAAAAAGTGACTCCTTCGGTCGGACCGGAGCAGGAATATTTTATCGTTGACAGGGAGAGATACCTGCAGAGGGATGACCTGATCTTTACGGGCAGGACACTGTTCGGCGCGATGCCGCCGAAGGGGCAGGAACTCGACGATCACTATTTCGGAACGATCCGCCCGAGGATTGCCTCTTTCATGAAAGACGTCAATACAGAACTCTGGAAGCTCGGAGTTCCTGCCAAGACGCAGCATAACGAAGTCGCCCCTGCCCAGCACGAGCTCGCTCCGATTTATGAAGAGGCCAATGTGGCCATTGACCACAATCAGGTCGTCATGCAGACGCTGAAGAGAGTGGCAACCCGTCACGGTCTCCGCTGCCTGCTTCATGAGAAGCCTTTCGACGGAGTGAACGGTTCCGGCAAGCATAACAACTGGTCGATCACGACGGATGACGGCATCAATCTGCTGGATCCGGGCAAGACGCCTCACGAGAATATCCAGTTCCTTCTGGTGCTGGCCTGTATCCTGAAGGCAGTCGATACGCACGCAGACCTTCTCCGCGAATCCGCGGCTGATGTCGGAAACGATCACAGGCTCGGAGCGAATGAGGCGCCGCCGGCAATCATCTCCATTTTCCTCGGAGAGCAGCTGGAGGATGTCATGAAGCAGCTGGTAAAGAGCGGATCCGCCAAGAGCTCCCTGAAGGGCGGCAAGCTGAAGACCGGCGTCATGTCCCTGAACGACGTCAATAAGGATGCGACGGACCGCAACCGTACTTCACCGTTCGCTTTTACGGGAAATAAGTTCGAGTTCCGCATGGTCGGTTCGCGTGATTCCATCGCGGCACCGAACACGGTGCTGAATGCCATCGTGGCGGAATCTTTTGCCGAAGCCTGCGACAAGCTCGAGAAGTCAAAACATTTTGATACCGATGTGCACGATCTGATCAAGGAATACATGACGGATCACCAGAGAATCGTCTTCAACGGAAACGGCTATTCTGAGGAATGGGTAAAGGAAGCGGAGAAGAGGGGACTTCCGAATATTACTTCCATGGTGGATGCGATTCCGACCCTGACTTCCAAGAAAGCAGTCAGCCTGTTCGGTGATCTGAAGATTTTCACGAAGGCAGAACTGCTGTCAAGAGTCGAGGTAAAGTATGAAGCTTATTCCAAGGCAATCAATATTGAAGCGCTGACGATGCTGCAGATGGCCGGTGAGAAGATTATTCCGGCGATGATGAAGGAAACCGCAAAGCTGGCGGATACGATCCTTGCAGTCAAGAACTGCGGCGGGGATGCCTCTGTCCAGGAGGAACTTCTTACGGAAGTCACGAAATACCTGAAGGAAAGTGCAGCAGCCAAGGCCGGACTTGAGAAGGCAGTCCGGAAGGCACAGGCAGCGCCGGAAGGAAGAGAAAAAGCTGTCCGGTACCGCGACGATGTCATTCCGGCCATGACGGAACTCCGGAAACCGGTGGATGAGGCAGAGCGGATCATTGACAAGGAAATCTGGCCGATGCCGACTTATTCAGACTTGCTATTTGAAGTCTGAGGAATTAAGATAAGTGATATTTTTAAGAAAAGGCTGAGGCCGAACATCACAAAGGGGTGATACCATGAAGCATTATACGAAGAAAGACATCATCAATCTGGTCAAGGAAGAGGACGTAGCTTTCATCCGGCTTCAGTTTACGGATATTTTCGGAACACTGAAGAATGTGGCCATCACGTCGAGCCAGCTGGAAAAGGCACTGGACAACGAATGCATGTTTGACGGTTCTTCCATCGAAGGCTTCGTGCGTATCGAGGAGTCCGATATGTATCTTCATCCGGACTTTGATACCTTCTGCATTTTTCCGTGGAGGCCTCAGCAGGGCAAAGTCGCCAGGATGATCTGCGATGTCTATAAAACCGACGGCACTCCGTTCGAAGGAGATTCCCGCCACATCCTGAAACTGGCAGTGGCGGAAGCCGATAAAATGGGACTGACGCTGGAAGTCGGACCGGAATGCGAATTCTTCCTTTTCCAGACCGACGATGATGCGGTACCGACAACGGATACCCGCGAGCAGGCAGGATACTTTGATCTCGGACCGGTTGATTTCGGCGAGAATGCACGCCGAGACATGGTGCTGACGCTCGAGGAGATGGGCTTTGAAATCGAAGCATCCCATCATGAAAGCGCACCGGCGCAGCATGAGATTGATTTCCGCTATGACGATGCACTGTCGACAGCGGACAACATCATGACCTTCAAGCTGGCCGTCAAGACGATTGCCAAGCAGCACGGTCTGCATGCGACATTCATGCCGAAGCCGAGGGCCGGGGTGGACGGATCGGGCATGCATATCAATATGTCCCTCGTCCGGGACGGCAGAAACATTTTCTCAGATCCGAAAGATCCGGAAGGACTTTCGGAAGAAGCATACTGGTTCATGGGAGGAATCATGCAGCACATCAAGGGCATGAGCGCCATTCTGAATCCTCTTGTGAATTCCTATAAGAGGCTGGTGCCGGGATACGAGGCACCGGTCTATATTGCGTGGAGCGCAAAAAACAGAAGTCCGCTGATCCGTATTCCTTATGCACCGAATGAAGAGCTGAAGCGTATCGAACTGAGAAGTCCGGATTCCTCGGCGAATCCGTATCTGGCTCTTGCCCTGTGCCTCCGCGCAGGACTTGACGGCATCAAGAATAAGATCAATCCGCCGGCATCCGTGAACCGGAACATTTTCCAGATGAGCGAGGCTGAGAGGGCAAAGCAGGGAATTGAAATGCTGCCGGGAACACTCAACCAGGCTCTTGCAGATTTCCGGGAAGACCTTTTTGTCCAGAAGGTACTGGGCAGCCATATTTCCGATAAATACCTTTCACAGAAACAGCTGGAGTGGTCGCAGTACTGCAGTCAGATTACGCAATGGGAGATTGAACAGTACCTGAACAGATTCTGATTCCGGAGGCGCCTTTTGGTTAATATCATCGTGGTTTTCAGAAAAATCGAAGACGCCAGGAATATCAAAAATATTCTGATGCGCAGCGGCTTTTCTTCCACGTCCGTAAGCAGCACCGGAATACAGACCATCGGGCAGATCGACAATCTGAAGAACGGAATCGTTATCTGCGGATATCGTCTGACGGATATGCTGTATTCCGAGCTTCGCGAAAACCTGCCGGAAGATTTTGAAATGCTTCTGATGGCGAAGGAAGACGTGCTTCCGGCTCTCCGGGACAATGATCTCGTCTGCCTGCCGCTTCCGGCAAAGGCGAAGGATCTGGTCGATACCGTTGCGATGATGCAGCGGAATGTCGAAGTCCGCATCAAAAAACGGAAGCTCCGGCCGCGCATGCATACGGAAGAGGAAGAAGAGATCATCCTCGAGGCAAAGCGCGTCCTGATGAACCGGAACAACATGACTGAACCGGAGGCGCACCGCTACATCCAGAAAAGCGCCATGGATACGGGAACAGGATTCGTAGAGACCGCACAGATGGTCCTCGATCTTTTCCAATAAAGATTCTGCAAGAATGAAACATCTTTGAAAGGAGGATGGAGCAATGGCAGCAAATGAAATCATTTATATGAAAGGTGTCACGGAAAATAATCACAATCTGGAAATGGCGGAGCTCCTGAACCCGTCAAAGATCGGAACAGCCGTCACGACGCGCGGAGCCGTGCACACGATCCGCCGCTTAAGCCGCGTAACGTTTCTCGTGCTGAGAAAACGGGACGGCCTGATTCAGTGCGTTTCCGAAGGGGAGAAATCACCCGAAGGACTGGAGAGCCTGACCGAGGCATCGACTGTCGAGGTAAACGGCATTCTGAAGGAAAATGAGAAAGCCCCGAACGGGGTGGAAATCAGTCTCATTTCCATCCGGGTGCTTTCCGTCCCGACGGAGCCTCTGCCGGTGCCGATTTCCAAACTGAAAATGAACATTTCGCTGGAAAAGAATTTGAATCTCCGCCCTGTCACGCTTCGCAATCTGCGTGAGAGGGCTAAGTTCAGGGTGCAGGAAGGAATTGTTCGGGGCTTCCGTGATTATCTGTATCAGCAGGGATTTACGGAGATCCATACACCGAAGATTTCATCCAGAGGCGCCGAGGGAGGCGCCAATATTTTTAAGCTGGAATACTTTCACCGCCCGGCAGTCCTGGCACAGAGTCCGCAGTTCTGGAAGCAGATGACGGTCGGCGTGTTCGACCGGGTCTTCGAGGTAGGGCCGGTCTTCCGTGCGGAGAAGCACAATACCAAGCGGCACCTGAACGAATATACCTCTCTGGATTTTGAGATGGCCTATATCGACAGCTTCTACGACATCATGGAAATGGAAACCGGCGTCATCCGATCGATGGTTTCGATGCTGGCCGAAAACTATCAGAAGCCGCTGGAGCTTCTGGGCGTGACAGAGCTGCCGAAGACCGAACGGATTCCATCCGTGCGCTTTGACAGAGCCAAGGAACTGGTGTCGGAAAAATACGGGAGGCCGATCCGCAACCCGTATGACCTTGAGCCGGAGGAGGAAGCCCTGATCGGGCGCTACTTCAAGGAGGAGTGCGATGCGGATTTCGTGTTCGTGACGCATTACCCATCGAAGAAAAGACCGTTTTATGCGATGGACGATCCGCAGGATCCGAAATTCACGCTGAGTTTTGACTGTCTGTTCCGCGGTCTGGAGATCACGACCGGCGGACAGAGAATCCATGACTACGCAGAGCTGATGAAAAAGATTGAGAAGAAAGGCATGACGGCGGAAGGAATGGATGCCTATCTGATGGCCTTTAAGCACGGCATGCCGCCTCACGGAGGACTCGGCATCGGACTGGAAAGATTCACAATGCAGATGCTGAATGAAGAAAATGTCAGGGAGACGACGCTCTTCCCGAGGGATCTGACGAGGCTGGAACCATGAGCGGACAGAAAATCACGGATGAGACGATTGATGAGATTGAGATTCTCGCAAAGCTGACGCTGTCTCCGGAGGAGCGGGAACAGGCCAAGTCCGATCTTTCGGAAATGCTTTCTTATATTGATACGCTGAAGGAGCTGGACACCGAAGGCGTCGAGCCGATGTCACATGCATTTCCGCTTGTCAATGTGATGCGGGAAGATATTGTGACGAACGGTAACGGGAAAAAGGATTCGCTGGCCAATGCGCCGGCGGAAAAAGACGGCATGTATCAGGTGCCGCGTACATTTGAATAGGAGGCTGCCATGAAACTGGAAGAAATGACAGCCCTGGAGCTGTCGGAAAAAATCAGGAACAGGGAATGCACGGTGCAGGAGGCACTTTCTTCTGTGCTGGAAAGCATCCGCGAAAAGGAAAACATCAATCACTGTTATGTGACGCAGGAAGACGAAGAGAAGCTTTTTGAGAAAGCGGATGCCCTGCAGGTTGCCGTCGGAAGCGGCGGACTCAGCGGGGCCCTGGCCGGAGTGCCGGTCGCGGTGAAAGATAACCTCTGCGTGGAAGGAATGCCGTGCACCTGCTCTTCAAAGATCCTGGAAAATTTCCATCCGTCCTATACGGCGGAAGCGGTCAGGAACCTGGAGAAAGCAGGAGCCCTGATCATCGGAAAGACAAATATGGATGAATTCGCAATGGGCAGCACGACGGAGACTTCTGCTTTCGGACCGACCAGGAATCCGGTCAATCCGGACTATGTGCCGGGCGGCTCTTCCGGCGGATCTGCCTGTGCCGTGGCGGCAGGAGAAGCATTTGCGGCGCTCGGCTCCGATACCGGAGGTTCGATCCGTGAGCCGGCTTCCTACTGCGGCATCGTCGGCCTCAAGCCGACCTACGGAACGGTTTCCCGCTTCGGACTGGTTGCCTACGGTTCTTCCCTTGACCAGATCGGACCTCTGACGAAAGACGTATCCGATGCGGCCGCTGTTCTGGGAATCATTTCCTCTCATGATCCGAAGGATTCCACTTCCGTCAGGAGAGAGGACACCGATTTCCTTTCGGCTCTTCATGACGATGTGAAGGGAATGAAAATCGGAGTGCCGGAGGAATACTTCGGAGAAGGCCTGGATCCGGAAGTCTCCAAAGCCGTGCTGGAAGCAGCCGGCGTGCTGAAGGAAAAGGGAGCTTCGGTCGAGAAATTCAATTTAAGTTATGTAAACTATGCCGTACCCTGCTATTATACCATCGCAGACGCAGAGGCCAGTTCGAATCTTGAAAGATTCGACGGTATCAAGTACGGCTACCGGACCAAAGAGTACGAGGACCTGCACAGCATGTACAGGCGGACGAGAAGCGAGGGTTTCGGTCCGGAAGTGAAGCGCAGGATCATGCTGGGAAGCTTTGTCCTGAGCTCCGGTTATTATGATGCCTATTATCTGAAGGCTCTGAAGGTCAAAGCCCTGATCAAGAAATCCTTTGACGAAGCCTTTGCAAAATACGACCTGATCCTGGGACCGGCTTCCCCGACGACCGCGCCGCGCATCGGGGAAAGTCTTTCGGACCCGATGAAGATGTATCTGGGCGACATCTATACGGTGCCGGCCAATCTGGCTGGTCTTCCGGGAATCTGTGTTCCGTGCGGGAAAGATTCCAAAGGACTGCCGGTCGGACTGCAGCTGACGGCGGACGCTTTCTGCGAAAAAAAGCTGATCCGTGCCGGTTATGCCTATGAATGCGCGGGGAAGGAGGCACGGAAGAATGTCTGAGAGATATGAGACCGTCATCGGCCTGGAGACCCATGTCGAACTGGCAACGAAGACGAAGCTGTTCTGCGGCTGCTCCACGGAATTCGGAGGAGCGCCGAACACGCATACCTGTCCTGTCTGCACCGGCATGCCTGGCTCCCTGCCTGTCCTGAACCGTCAGGCACTGAAGTATGCGATTGCTGTGGGGCTGGCAACCAGCTGCGAAATCACGCGTCACAGCAAATTCGACCGGAAGAATTATTTCTATCCGGATAATCCGCAGAACTATCAGATCTCGCAGCTCTATCTGCCGATCTGCCGGAACGGACATATCGAGATCGAGACGGCAGCGGGAAAGAAGAGTGTCGGCATCCACGAAATCCACATGGAAGAGGACGCAGGGAAACTGGTCCACGATGAATGGACAGACACGTCGCTCGTCGATTACAACCGTTCGGGAGTACCCCTGATCGAAATCGTCTCGGAACCGGATATGAGAAGTCCGGAAGAAGTCATTGCCTATCTGAAAAAGCTGAAGAGCATCATCGGCTATCTGGGAGCCTCGGACTGCAAGCTTCAGGAAGGTTCGATGAGGGCAGACGTGAATATTTCCGTGAGGCCGTTCGGCTCCGAAGTGCTCGGGACCAGGACGGAAATGAAGAACATCAATTCCTTCAAGGCGATCGCCCGCTGCATCGAGGGAGAACGGGAAAGACAGATTGAACTTCTTGAGGAAAAGAAGGAAGTCGTTCAGGAAACCCGCCGGTGGGATGACAACAAAGAGTACTCGAAGGCGATGAGAAGCAAGGAAGACGCCAAAGACTATCGCTATTTCCCGGATCCGGACCTTGTGCCGATCGATGTCAGTGATGAAATGCTGGAGGAAATCAGAAAGGAGCAGCCGGAGTTCGCCGGGGCGAAAGCAATCCGCTATCAGAAAGAGTACGGACTGCCGGAAAAGGACATTGCCATCCTGACCGGAGACCGGCATCTGGCGGATCTTTTCGAAAAGTCGGCGGCTCTTTCAGGAGAGCCGAAGAAAACCGCCAACTGGCTGATCGTCGAGACTCAGCAGCTGCTGAAAGAAAAGGAAGAAGATCCGGAGGATCTCCGCTTCAGCCCCGAGCACCTGGCATCGCTTGTGAGGATGACGTCGGAGAACAGGATCAGTTCCGGTTCCGCAAAAGAGATCTTTCTGCACATGTATGAGGATGACTGCGATCCTGAAAAGTATGCGGAAGAGCACAGGCTTCTGATTGTGAGGGATGAAGGAGCACTGAAGGCGGCTGTGCAGAAAGCGGTTGACGGGAACCCGCAGGCCGTTTTGGATTTCCGGAACGGAAAGAAGAAAGCGGTCGGCGCCCTGATCGGCAGCGTCATGAAGGAGATGCACGGAAAGGCTGATCCCGCTGAGGCAGGGAAGCTGCTGGAGGAAATCCTGACTTCCTGAATTTTCGGAAAATCGGATAATCCGGGTCATGCGGGAAAACAGTTTTTCAGCAAATTGTCTGAAAATCAGAAAACTTTCCCGAGAACTCTTTACAATTGAAAAGTTGTGTTGTATAGTTTCTCAAAAGGTCGCAAAGAAGCGCATCGAACTTCTTTGCGACCCTTTTTTATGCTTTGAACACAGGAGGGCTGTCAAATGTTTCAAGTCAGAAATCCGCTTCCGGTTCCGCCGCTTTACGATCCTTCGTACGAGCATGATGCGTGCGGCATCGGAGTATGCGTCGATATCAAGGGAAGGAAAAGCCGCCGCAATGTGGACGACGCGCTGAAGATCGTCGAGAACCTGGAGCACCGTGCCGGACGCGATGCTGAAGGAAAAACCGGCGACGGCGTCGGAATCCTTACCCAGATTCCGCACAAGTTCATGCAGAAGGTGACGAAGCCGCTGGGCATCGTGCTGGGAAATGAACGCGAATACGGCGTGGGCATGTTCTTTTTCCCTCAGCGTGAAATGGAACGCAGCCGTGCAAAAAAAATGTTCGAGGTCGTCATCCGCAAGGAAGGACTGAACTTCCTCGGATGGAGAGAAGTTCCCGTGGATGCTTCCGTCCTCGGGACCAAGGCGCTGGAATGCATGCCGTGCATTATGCAGGGCTTTGTGGAAAAGCCGCCGCGCACGGACAAAGGGCTGGAGTTCGACCGGAAGCTTTATGTCGCGCGCCGCGTTTTCGAACAGTCCAATGACAACACGTATGTCGTCTCTCTCTCGAGCCGTACGATTGTCTATAAAGGAATGCTTCTGGTCAGGCAGCTGAGGACATTCTACAGCGACCTTCAGGATCCGGACTATGAGACGGCCATTGCCATCGTGCATTCCCGTTTCTCGACGAATACTTTTCCGAGCTGGGAGAGGGCGCATCCCTATCGTTTCATCGTGCACAACGGGGAAATCAACACGATCCGCGGGAATGCAGACAAGATGTATGCGCGCGAGGAAAATATGGATTCCGACAATCTTCACGGCGAGATGCCGAAGATCATGCCGGCCATCAACGCTTCGGGCTCCGACTCCGCAATGCTTGACAATACCCTGGAATTCCTGACGATGAGCGGAATGGATCTGCCTCTGGCGGTCATGATCACGATTCCCGAGCCGTGGGAGAACAACAAGAATATTTCCCAGGAGAAGAGGGATTTCTATCAGTATTATGCGACGATGATGGAGCCGTGGGACGGTCCGGCTTCGATTCTGTTTTCCGACGGAGACGTCGTGGGAGCGGTTCTGGACCGCAACGGCCTGCGTCCTTCCCGGTATCTCATCACGAAAGATGAGCGGCTGATCCTTTCTTCCGAAGTCGGCGTCCTTCCCGTCAGGCCTCAGGATATCCTGTTAAAGGACCGCCTGCGTCCGGGCAAGATGCTGCTGGTCGACCTGCGGCAAGGAAAGCTGATCGACGACAACGAACTGAAAGAGAAGTATGCGACGAAGCAGCCCTACGGAGAATGGCTCGACAACAATCTTGTTTTCCTGAAAGACCTGCGCATCCCGAACAACCGTATCCCTGAATACGGAGGCGAGGAACTGCAGAGGATGCAGAAGGCATTCGGCTATAATTATGAAGAAATCATCGACGGCATCCTGCCGATGGCTGAGACGGGAAATGAAAAGACGGCATCGATGGGCGTCGATACGGCGCTCCCGGTATTCAATCCGGGCTACCATCCTCTGTTCCATTTCTTCAAGCAGCTGTTTGCGCAGGTAACGAATCCGCCGATCGATGCGCTGCGGGAGGAAGTCGTCACGTCGACCTCCGTCTATATCGGGACGTCCGGAAATCTTCTCGAGGAATATCCGAAGAACTGCAACGTGCTGAAGGTCCACAACCCGATCCTGACCAATACCGACCTTCTGAAGATCAAGAACATGCATGCCGAAGGCTTCAAGGTCGAAGTGCTGCCGATCACTTATTACGCAAGCACATCCCTTGAAAAGGCCATCGAGCACCTCTTTGTGGAGGCGGACCGTGCCTACAGGGACGGCGTGAACATCATCATCCTGTCGGACAGAGGATTCGACGAAAACCATGTCGCGATTCCGTCCCTTCTGGCAGTCTCTGCCCTGAACCGGCATCTGGTCAACACGAAGAAGAGAACGTCGGTTGCACTGATTCTGGAATCCGGAGAGCCCTGCGAAGTGCATCATTTCGCGACGCTGCTCGGCTACGGAGCCTGTGCGGTCAATCCGTACCTGGCGCAGGAAACCATCCGGGGCCTTATCAGCGACGGGCTGCTGGATAAGGATTACTATGCCGCGGTCAACGACTACAACAAGGCGATTCTGAACGGCATTGTCCGCATTGCTTCGAAAATGGGCATTTCCACGATCCAGTCTTATCAGGGCTCGCAGATTTTTGAAGCCATCGGCATCAACCAGGATGTCATCGACCGGTACTTTACCAATACGGTCTGCCGCGTCGGAGGTCTTTCTCTGAAGGATATTGAAGAGGAAGTTGAGAAAAGACATTCGAAGGCTTTTGATCCGCTCGGTCTTTCCCTCAATCTGACGGTCGATTCCATCGGCGATCATTCCATGCGCAGCGGAGCGGAAGAACACCTTTACAATCCGGCGACGATCCATCTGCTGCAGCTGTCGACGAGGACCGGGAATTATGGTCTGTTCAGGCAGTATACAAAACTGATCGATGAAGATTCTTCTGTCATGAACCTGCGCGGGCTGATGGACTTCCGCTATCCGGAAAAAGGAATTCCGATCGAAGAAGTCGAAAGCGCGGATTCCATCGTGAGGAGATTCAAGACCGGGGCGATGAGCTACGGGTCCATTTCCAAAGAAGCCCATGAGACGCTGGCCGCTGCGATGAACTCCATCCACGGTGAATCGAATACCGGGGAAGGCGGAGAGGACGAAGAGCGGCTGAACGTGCGTCCGGGCGCTCCGAATAAATGCTCGGCGATCAAGCAGGTCGCTTCGGCGCGTTTCGGGGTCACCTCCGAGTACCTGTGCTCCGCGAAGGAAATCCAGATCAAAATGGCACAGGGAGCGAAGCCCGGAGAAGGCGGGCATCTTCCGGGAGGCAAGGTTTATCCATGGGTGGCAAAGACCAGGCATTCGACGCCGGGCGTGGCGCTGATTTCGCCGCCGCCGCATCATGATATTTATTCCATCGAGGATCTGGCGGAGCTGATCTACGACCTGAAAAATGCCAACAGGAAAGCAAGAATCAATGTGAAGCTGGTCTCCGAAGCCGGCGTCGGCACGGTTGCGTCCGGCGTTGCCAAAGCGGGAGCGCAGGTCATCCTCATTTCCGGCTATGACGGAGGAACCGGGGCGGCACCAAGAAACTCCATTCACAACGCGGGACTTCCCTGGGAGCTCGGCGTTGCGGAAACCCATCAGACCCTGATTCTGAACGGCCTGCGCAGCAGGGTGCGCCTCGAGACGGACGGCAAGCTGATGACGGGACGGGATGTCTGCATCGCGGCCATGCTGGGTGCGGAGGAATTCGGCTTTGCCACAGCCCCCCTGATTACGATGGGCTGCGTCATGATGAGAGTCTGCAATCTGGATACCTGCCCGATGGGCATTGCGACGCAGAACCCGGAACTCCGGAAGCGTTTCTCCGGCAAGCCGGAATACGTCGTGAACTTCATGAAATTCATTGCCGAGAATCTGCGCGAGTACATGGCGAAGCTCGGCATCCGCACCATTGATGAGCTGGTCGGCAGAAGCGACCTTCTGAAAAAGAAGGATAATCTTACAGATTATGAACAGAAAATCGATCTGGACAGGATCCTGGGAAACCCGTATGCGGGAAAGAAGGATACGGCCTGTATTTTTGATCCGAAGCATGTCTACGATTTTCATCTCGAGAAGACGCTGGATGAAAAGATCCTGCTGAAGGAACTGGAGCCGGCGATCGAAAAGAATGAAGCGAAATCGCTGGAAGTGGATGTCCGGAATACGGACCGCGCCTTCGGTACGATTCTGGGTTCGGTCATTACGGAGAAGCTCGGGAAGAAAGCCCGGGAGAACCAGTACCTGATCCGCTGCAGCGGTGCGGGCGGACAGAGTTTCGGCGCTTTCATCCCGAAGGGGCTGACACTCGAACTGACCGGCGACAGCAACGATTATTTCGGGAAAGGCCTGTCCGGAGGGACGCTGGTCCTGTATCCGCCCAAAGGCAGCCAGTTCAGACAGGATGAGAATATCATTGTGGGAAATGTGGCGCTCTACGGAGCGACGAGCGGGAAAGCTTTTATCTGCGGCGTGGCCGGAGAAAGATTCGCCGTGAGGAATTCCGGGGCGACGGCAGTGGTCGAAGGCGTCGGAGACCACGGCTGCGAATACATGACCGGCGGCCGCGTCGCGGTCCTGGGCATGACCGGGAAAAACTTTGCGGCCGGCATGAGCGGCGGCATCGCCTATGTGCTGGATGAGAAGAATGACCTTTATACCCGCCTCAACAAAACGATGATTGCCTCCTACGAACTGTCCGATAAATATGATGTAGCCGAATTGAAGGGCATGCTGGAAGAGCATGTGCTGAGGACGGGGTCCGTAAAAGGAAGCGAGATTCTGGCTCATTTCGAGGAATATCTTCCGAAGTTCAAAAAGATTATTCCGCATGATTATGAAAAGATGCTGAAGCGCATCGGAGAAATGGAAGAGAAAGGCCTGTCGGAATCGCAGGCCCAGATTGAGGCATTCTATGCCGCAAAGAAGGAGGCCTGAAGATGGGCAAGCCGACAGGATTCATGGAATATGAAAGAGAGGTTTCCCAGACGGTCGATCCGAAAGAACGAATCGCAGATTTCGGGGAATTCCACATTTACCTGAGCAGGGAGGAACAGCAGATCCAGGGCGCGCGCTGCATGAACTGCGGCGTGCCGTTCTGCCAGTCCGGTATGATGCTGATGGGCATGACATCGGGCTGTCCTCTTCATAACCTGATTCCGGAATGGAATGACCTGGCCTACAGGGGAAGCTTCGAACAGGCCTATGAAAGGCTGGTCAAGACCAATAATTTCCCGGAATTCACTTCCAGGGTCTGCCCTGCTCTGTGCGAAGCAGCCTGCACATGCGGGCTTTATGACGATCCTGTGAGCACGAAGGAAAATGAATACCGGATTATTGAAAATGCTTTCCGAAACGATCTGGTCAGGGCGAATCCTCCCAGGACGCGCACCGGGAAATCGGTTGCCGTCATCGGATCGGGACCGGCCGGGCTGGCAGCAGCCGACGAACTGAATAAACGGGGTCATCTGGTAACCGTCTTCGAACGCAGCGACCGTCCCGGCGGTCTTCTGATGTACGGCATTCCGAACATGAAGCTCGACAAGAAAATCGTTGAGAGAAGAATTGAGCTCATGAAGAAAGAAGGAGTCATTTTCAGGACCGGAACGGATGTCGGAAAGAATACGGCAGCGAAGGAAATTCTGAAGAAATTCGACCGGGTCATCCTGGCCTGCGGAGCAAAGAATGCACGCGACATCAGCGCACCTGGGAGAGAAGCGGAAGGCATTTATTTTGCCGTTGACTTTCTCTCGGCAAATACGAAAAAACTGCTGGATTCGGATTCGGGAAGCAGGGATTTTATTTCAGCCAAAGGGAAAAATGTCGTCATCATCGGCGGCGGGGATACAGGAAATGACTGTGTCGGAACCTGCATCCGCCATGGCTGCAAGTCAGTCGTGCAGATCGAGATGCTTCCGTGTCCGCCGAAATCAAGAGCGGAGAATAACCCGTGGCCGGAGTGGCCGAAGGTCCTCAAGACCGATTACGGCCAGGAAGAAGCCATTGCCGTTTTCGGAAAGGATCCGCGCATTTATGAAACGACGGTGAAGGAATTCCTGAAGGACGGCAGGGGAAACCTGTCCGGCGTGACTGTTGTGAAACTGGAATGGAAAAAAGATGAAAAGACCGGAAGAATGAACCCGGTGCCTGTGGAAGGCAGCGAAAAGACGCTGCCATGCGAGCTGCTGCTGATTGCAGCCGGTTTCCTGGGGAGTGAGAAGTATGTGACGGATGCCTTCGGAGTGAGCCTGACTCCGAGGACAAATGTCGAGACGGAACCCGGCAGATATGCAGCGTCGGCGGACCGGGTCTTTACGGCCGGCGATATGCACCGTGGTCAGTCGCTCGTCGTCTGGGCAATCCGTGAGGGGAGAGAAGCGGCCTATGCGGTCGATTGCGATCTCATGGGATATTCGAATCTTTCGGTTCAGTAAAGAAAGAACCCGGTTCCGGCTTTTTTTGCGGCCGGAGCCGGACATCACGATTCTGTTATTTTTTTTGTTGCAAATCGTTCAGGGCTCTGATATAATTACCTTTGCTGTTTCTACAGCACAATCATTCATACATGTTCGAGCATCTTGGAGAAGTACCCAAGCTGGCCGAAGGGACACCCCTGGAAAGGGTGCAGGCCGTTAATAGCGGCGCAAGGGTTCGAATCCCTTCTTCTCCGTCCGTGGGCTTATAGCTCAGCTGGTTAGAGCGCACGCCTGATAAGCGTGAGGTCGGTGGTTCGAGTCCACTTAAGCCCATTGCAATTTTGCCCGGATATCATGTATAATGTAAGTAAGTGTTTTATTCCTCGATAGCTCAATGGTAGAGCACTCGGCTGTTAACCGAGGGGTTGTAGGTTCGAGCCCTACTCGGGGAGCTGCCATGATCTGCATGGCAATCTGGCCCCATGGTCAAGCGGTTAAGACATCGCCCTTTCACGGCGGTAACAGCAGTCCGAATCTGCTTGGGGTCATTTTTTTATGGATCTTTAGCTCAGTTGGTTAGAGCAACCGGCTCATAACCGGTCGGTCCTGGGTTCGAGTCCCCGAAGATCCAGTACTGAAAAATCCATGAACCTCGTAAGGCCCAGTGGCTCAGTTGGTTAGAGCGCCGCCCTGTCACGGCGGAGGTCAGGGGTCCGAGTCCCCTCTGGGTCGTTTTTATTTGCCGGTGTGGCGGAATAGGTAGACGCAAGGGACTTAAAATCCCTCGGAGTAAAATCCGTATCGGTTCGAGTCCGATCACCGGCATCGAACCTTTTTTATCCCTTTTTTTATTTCTTTCACCGGAGTCTATCCATGAAAAGTCCAATCCTTTATTACGTGATTCCCTGCTACAACGAAGAAGAGGTGCTTCCGGAAACTTCGAAGCGCCTGCTTGAAAAATACAATCAGCTGACGGCAAAGGGCGTGATCAGCCCCGAAAGCCGTATCCTTTTTGTGAATGACGGTTCCTCTGACCGCACCTGGGAAATGATCCGGAAACTCCATGAAATGAATCCGGTTTTCTCCGGCCTGTGTCTTTCCCGCAACCGCGGACATCAGAACGCGCTGCTGGCGGGACTGATGACGGCAAAAGATTATTGCGACGTCTCCATTTCCATGGATGCCGATCTGCAGGATGATATCGAGGCATCGGATCAGATGCTGGAGAAATTTGAAAAAGAAGACTGCGATATCGTATACGGCGTGCGCTCGAGCCGGGAAAAAGACACGGCTTTCAAGCGCGGTTCGGCCATGTTCTTCTACCGTCTGATGGAGCATTTCGGTGCCTCCACGGTCAGCAACCATGCAGATTACCGGCTGATGAGCCGCAGGGCCCTGATCGGCCTTTCACAGTTCCGGGAGGTCAATCTCTTCCTGCGCGGACTCGTTCCGATGATCGGATACAAATCGGACAAAGTCTATTATGAAAGAGGAGAGCGCTTTGCGGGAAAGAGCAAGTACCCGCTCAGGAAAATGATAGATTTTGCTTTTGAGGGAATTACATCGCTTTCCGTCAAGCCGATCCGAATGATCACGAATCTCGGCCTGCTCGTCTTTTTGGTCAGCATTGTCTTTCTGATCTGGGGCATCGTGCAGCATCTGCGCGGCGTGACCGTGCCGGGCTGGAGCTCCCTGATTGTTTCCATCTGGGCAATCGGAGGACTGGTGCTTCTGTCCATCGGCGTCGTAGGGGAGTACATCGGAAAAATATATCTGGAAACAAAAGGCCGCCCGCGTTTCATCATTGAGGAAACGCTGAACGAGGGACGGAAAAAAGAAGAATAAGAACCACGGGGACGGGGGTGATGGTTCCTGAAAAGGAACCATCACCCCCGTCCCCGTGGTTCTTTTTATGTCCGGAGTTTATTGACCTCCCGGTCATAGGTCAGAATGCCGTTCACTTCTTCCTCGACATCGGAAAGCTGAGTATAGACTGCGGCGGCCAGACCGTCCTTCTCCAGCGAATGGATCTTTTCCTTCAGTTCCGCGAAAGATCTGCGGAGCGTTTCCAGGTCCGTCACTTTCGTATAGGTAAAATCTTCCGTTGAATAGGAATGTCCGCTGACATGCCAGGAGAGTCCGCCGTATTCCGAAAAACAGAACGGACGCTCTTTTTCCGGTTTTACGGTCAGGGCGCGCCAGTAGTTGTGCAGGGAGACGATGTCGCCGGCTCCCTGGTCATACCAGCCGCTGGCATGATCCACCGGACGCGTAGGATCCCAACGCTTCATTTTCCGGAAGACTTTTTCTGCGTCGAACTGTCCCCAGCCTTCGTTAAAAGCGGTCCACAGGCCGATGCAGGGACAGCTGTACAGCTGCTCCATCGTATCGTGGCAGCCCTTGAGCCAGGCACGGCGGCCTTTCTCTGAAGCACGCGAGAATATCGGGTAATTGCTGTCCGGGAAACGTTTGGTGATAAAAGGCAGCGCGGTCGGCAGGTAGAGCATGAAAGTCATGAGTGAGCGTCCGCCTCCGTTGAGCATATCCTGCCATACAATCATTCCGAGGCGGTCGCAGTGATAATACCAGCGCATCGGCTCGACTTTGATATGCTTGCGGATCATGTTGAAGCCAAGTTCCTTCATGGAAAGGATGTCGGAGATCATTGCCTCGTCGGAAGGAGCAGTGTAGAGACCGTCTGACCAGTAGCCCTGATCGAGGACGCCGTACTGGAAATAAGCCCGGTTGTTGAGCGCCAGATACGGAATGCCCCGTTCGTCGCGGATTACGGAGAATTTTCTCATCGCGAAATATGAAGTGACGCGGTCGTCGCCGGCAGTGACCTCAAAAGGACACAGGCAGGGATCCTCCGGCGTCCACGGACGGACATGCGGAACCCGAATACGGATTTCTTTTCCGGAAAAGCCGTCGGCGGAAGCCGTCTCTTCCCCCTGCATCCGGATGCAGACCCGGCAGGGAAGAGAAGTGCGGACCGTAATGCAGACGGTCTGTTCGTCAAAAAGCGGAGTGATCTTCAGGCTGCGGATATAAACATCGGGAACTTCTTCCATCCAGACGCTCTGCCAGATTCCGCTCTGCGCGGTATAGAACATGCCGCCCGGCTTCAGTTTCTGCTTGCCGCGGTCCATCCAGGCCGTATCGGAAATGTCCCGGACACGGACCGTCAGGGTGTTTTCTCCCGGCACGGCAAAAGAAGTTATGTCAACTGAAAAGGACAGGTAGCCGCCGAAGTGGCTGCCGGCTTTCTGACCGTTGAGGAAGACTTCGCAGATCTGGTCGACCGCTCCGAAATTCAGGAGCAGTCGGTGCCCGCTGGGGATTTCCGGCAGAACGACGATTTTCCGGTACCACAGGAATTCATCGGGCTGAAGCTGCCTCTCCACGCCGGAGAGGATGGATTCCGGGGAAAAAGGCACGAGAACCCGTCCGTCATAGGAAGACGGTTCAGCAGCTTCTTTTGAGAAAGGGGAAAAGGCATATTCCCAGATTCCGTTCAGGCATTTCCAGGAAGACCTTGCCATCTGCGGGCGCGGATATTCCGGAAGGACGGAATCCGGACGGAGATTCTTTCCCCATTTCGTCAGAAGCTTTTTCGGTACGGTTTTCTTCTTTCCGAACTGAAAAGTGGAAAGGATATCGGAGAGATTCATGCGTTCATTATAGCGGATGAGGATGGGTTTGACAAACGGACGGAAGAAAATTATGCTGTTTCCGGATGAGATATGATACAGAAAGGACCTTCCGGCAAATGAAACAGCTGAATCATGTTACGCACGGCTTTCCGCCGTTTTACGAAAAAAAATCCAGAATCCTGATCCTCGGGTCGTTCCCGTCGGTCAAGTCCCGCGAAGTGAGCTTCTTTTACGGTTTTCCGCGCAATCGTTTCTGGCAGGTGACAGCCGAACTCCGGAAATGCGCGGTTCCGGCATCTGAAGAAGAGAAGAGGGAGTTCCTGCACCGGAACCGGATCGCGCTTTATGACGTCATCGAAGAGTGCGATATCCGCGGTTCCTCGGACAGCTCCATCACGAATGTCATTCCGGCGGATCTGAAGCCGATTCTGAAGAAAGCGGAGATCCGCGCAATTTTCGTGAACGGAGCGACGGCCTCGAAACTTTACGACCGCTATCTGGAGCCGGAGCTGAAGGTTCCGGCGATCCGTCTGCCTTCGACAAGTCCGGCCAATGCGGCCTGGTCTCTGGAGAAACTGGAAGCAGAGTGGAAAATCATCAATGAGTACCTGGACTAAGAATCAGTCTTGACACCGGTACCCCGTGGGGGTATTATATTCCCAGGAGGCCGATATGAAACAGAAATATGATATCACGGGAATGACCTGCGCTGCCTGCCAGGCTCACGTCACGAAAAGCGTGGAAAAAGTAGAGGGCGTCAGGGACGTCAATGTCAATCTGCTGCAGAATTCCATGACAGTTGATTATGATGAAAACGGAACGGACGATGCAGCCATTATCCGCGCCGTTGAAACGGGAGGATACGGAGCTTCCGTAAAAGAAGATTCCGTACGGCAGGCCGGGACGTCTGTGCCTTCAGGCGATACGACTGCCGGGGGCAGGGTGCCCGTGCGCGATATTGCCAAAGAACAGGCACTGGAAATGAAGCATCGCCTGATTCTTTCCGTCTGCTTTCTGATTCCCCTGATGGCTCTCAGCATGGGAATGATGTGGGGATGGCCGATGCCTTCCTTTTTTCAGGGAACGGAAAATGTCGTGACCTATGCCTTTACGCAGTTCCTTCTGGTTCTGCCGGTCATGTTCATCAACCGGACGTTTTATACCGGTGGCTTCAGGGCTCTCATTCATCGCGCTCCCAATATGGATTCCCTGATTGCGGTGGGATCGGGAGCAGCTTTCGTTTACGGAATCTTTGCCATTTACCGCATGAGCTGGGGCCTCGGACACGGGGATGAAGCGCTTGTCATGCATTACCATATGGACCTGTATTTTGAATCGGTCTCGATGATCCTGACGCTCATTACCGTCGGGAAATACCTGGAAGCGCGTTCAAAGGGAAAAACGTCGGATGCCATCCGGAAACTGATCGATCTGACGCCGAAAACGGCTCTTGTGGAAAGAGACGGGAAAGAAACCGAAGTACCGGCGGAGGAAATCCGGAAGGGCGACATCGTGATCGTAAAGCCGGGGACTTCGGTTCCGGTTGACGGAACCGTCCTTTCGGGCAGCACATCGGTCGATGAAAGCGCCCTGACGGGAGAGAGCATCCCGGCTGAGAAAAGAGCCGGGTCAAAGGTCATGAGTGCGACGGTCAACGGCTCCGGGATCATCCGGTTCCGGGCGGAGAAAGTCGGGGAGGATACGACGCTGTCGCAGATCATCCGGCTTGTCGAAGAAGCTTCCGGATCCAAGGCGCCGATTGCCAGACTTGCAGATAAAATTGCCGGTGTCTTCGTTCCGGTGGTCATGACGATTGCCCTGGTCACCGCCATCGTCTGGCTGATTGCGGGCGCGGGTCCGGAGTTCGCGGTTTCCTGCGGAATTGCGGTCCTCGTCATTTCCTGTCCGTGCGCACTCGGACTTGCGACGCCGACGGCGATCATGGTCGGGACGGGCCGCGGCGCCGAGATGGGAATCCTGATCAAATCTGCCGAGAGCCTGGAAACGGCCCATAAGATCGACACGGTCGTCATGGACAAGACCGGCACGATTACGGAAGGTCATCCGGCTGTGACGGACATCCTGACGATGGGAATGGTTTCGGAAGAGCAGCTTCTTTCCGCCGCCGCTTCGCTTGAGAAAAACTCTGAGCATCCGCTTTCGGAAGCTATCGTGAAAGAGGCGGAGAAGAGACAGGTTCCTTATTCGGCGGCGGAGAATTTCCATGCCGTGCCCGGACGGGGCATCGAAGGCACGGTCGGCGGCCGGGAATTCTATGCGGGAAATGAAGCCTTCATGAAGGAACGGGGCATTTCCGAAGGCAACGCTGTGATCAGCGCAGGCCGTCTGAATGAAGAAGGAAGAACGGTTCTTTACTTTGCGGATGAAACAACGGTCATCGGTCTGATTGCCGTCGCGGATACTCCGAAGCCGACCTCAGCAGGGGCCATTTCCGAATTTAAGAAAATGGGCATCGAGACCGTCATGCTGACGGGAGACCGGAAAGAGGCAGCGGAAGCCATCCGGAAGAAAATGGGCATCGGGCGCGCGGTGGCGGAAGTGCTGCCGCAGGATAAGGATGCCGAGATCCGGAAACTGCAGGCCGAAGGACGGAAGGTCGCCATGATCGGCGACGGCATCAACGATGCGCCGGCCCTGACCCGTGCAGACGTCGGAATCGCCATCGGCGCCGGAACCGACGTGGCCATTGAATCGGCAGACATCGTCCTCATGAAGAGCGACCTGACGGATGCCGTTTCTGCCGTGAAGCTTTCCAAAGCAGTCATCCGGAACATCAAACAGAACCTGTTCTGGGCATTCTTTTATAATACAATCGGTATCCCGCTCGCGGCAGGCGTGCTGTATCCGGCTTTCGGACTGAAACTGAGTCCGATGTTCGGAGCAGCCGCGATGAGTCTGAGCTCGTTCTTTGTCGTAACCAATGCGCTGCGGCTGCGCTTTTTTAAGCCGGATCCGGCAGCTGCAGAAAATGGAATAACCCGGGCGCCGGAAACGGAAAAGCCTGCGGATATAAAAAGGAAAACGGAGGGTAAGAAAATGGAAAAGACAGTCAGTATCAGCGGAATGATGTGCGAACACTGCGTGGCTCATGTGAAGGAAGCACTGGAAAAGGTAGACGGCGTCAGGAGTGCGGATGTCTCACTGGAGAAAAAGAACGCGGTGGTGACCCTGAACGGGGAAGTCGGGGAGGAAGCCCTGAAAAAGGCCGTGACGGATGCGGGCTATGAAGTCCTCGGCGTGCAGTAAGACAGGAGGCAGATTGCCATGATGGCAGATCCCGAAAAAATCTCGCGTCTTGTAAAAACGGCACGAGGGCAGCTGGACGGCGTACTGAGAATGATCGATGAAGACAAGTACTGCATCGATATCTGCAACCAGCTGATGGCGGCGGATTCCATTATCCGCAAGGCAAATAATGAGATTCTCAGAGCCCATATGAAAGGCTGCGTCAAAACGGCGATGGAAGAGGGCAAGGGCGATGAGAAAATCGATGAGCTGATCGGCATTATCGAGAAGCTCAAGTAGGTGTTCCCCGAGCCGAAGCAAAAAGATGCTGACATTGATTTCTCCCCGGCGTATAATGATAGAAGCGTGAAAAATGCGCACGGGGGGAACTGAAAATGGAAGGTCTGTTCAACGCGATCAACAATGTCTTCGGTTTTGTGACGCCTATTTCAGATGCGCTTTGGGATTTCCCGAAGAATTTCGACTGGTGGGCAAATATCCCGGTCCTGGGGAACTTTTCCCTGGCGCTGATTCTGCTGATCGGCTCGGGAATCTTCTTCTCTTTCAAGCTCGGTTTTATTCAGGTAACTCATTTCAACCGGACCGTGAAATATCTGGCCAAGAAAGAAGAACACCGGACGGGAATTTCTCCGCTCGCGGCTTTCTTCCTGAGCACGGCCATGCGCGTAGGCCCCGGCAATATCATCGGCGTTACGGGCGCAATCGTAGCGGGAGGTCCGGGAGCTCTTTTCTGGATGTGGATTTCCGCCTTCTTCGGAATGGCGACCGCTTATATTGAAGCAACTCTGGCCCAGATCTTTAAAGAGAAAAAAGGGACGGAGTTTGTCGGAGGCCTTCCGTTCTACGGACGCCGCCTTCTAGGGAACAGCGCTGCAGTCGGCGTCATCCTCTGCGTTATATACCTGCTGTATGCTGTCGGCTGCCTGCCTTCTCAGGGATCCTATTCCGTAACGGCAATCGGAACGATCGTCGATACGATTGCCGGGACTCAGATGCCCAGCAATTCCCCGTTCTATTACATCGTCGGAATTCTGGTGATCGTCCTTGTCGCCGTGATTGCCTTCGGCGGCATCAAGCGGGTCACGAAGTTTACGGATATGGCCGTACCGGTCATGGCCGTGGTTTATTTCCTGGTGGTCATCATCATGATCGTCATCAACTTCGATCAGATTCCGTATTTCTTCTCATCGGTCTTCGGCGGAGCGTTTAAACCGCAGGCTATCTTCGGCGGTGCCTTCGGAATTGCTCTGGCACAGGGCGTGAAACGTGGACTGATGTCAAATGAGGCAGGCCAGGGAACCATTACGATGTCCGCGGCCGCTTCCGATGCGGATCATCCGTGCAGTCAGGGATGCATCGCTTCCGTAGGCGTTTTCCTGGATACGATTGTCATCTGCACGCTGACAGGCTTCATCGTCGTCATGTCCCACCTGTGGACTTCCGTCAACGACTTTGCGGATATCGACCGCCTGCAGTATTTCCAGACTTCCATTTCAGGGCTGAAACCGGGGGAACCGTTTACCGTCGTCATCAGCGTCCTGCTTCTGGTCTGCTTCACGCTTTTTGCCTTTACGACGCTGCTCGGCATGTTCTCATTCTCTGAAATCGCAGGTTCCAGAATCAGTCAGAAGAAGGGATGGATCACCGCAATCCATATCGTTGATCTGGCCATCTGCGCTTTCGGCATCCTGAGCAAGATCGCCGGCTATGATCTTTCCCAGATCTGGGCTTTTTCGGATCTGGCCAATATCTGCATCGTCTTCTGCAATATCCCGATTCTTTATGTCGGGTTCCGCTATGTCATGAGGGCAACGAAACATTACAAGAAACATGACGGCACGCCGTTTACTTCGGAAGTTGCCGGCATCAAAGAACATCTCTATTGGGATGACAAAGCACAAGGGAACGGATGATCTTTTCAGACTCTTTACTGGATACGACAATCGACTGCCTGAAGATGCTGCCTTTTCTTTTCCTGGCGTTTCTTCTGCTCGAGGCGCTCGAGCATCATTCGTCGGAGAAAATGAACAGCCTGCTTCTGAAGGCAGGAAGCTTCGGGCCTCTGATCGGAGGACTTCTCGGCTGCATTCCGCAGTGCGGGTTTTCCATCATGGCATCGGATCTGTACGCAGGCGGCGTCATTTCACTTGGAACGCTGCTTGCGGTTTTTTTGTCGACCTCGGATGAGGCGCTGGTCATCCTCGTCTCGACAGCCGGACATTTCGGGGATATCCTGCGTCTGATCGGCGTGAAGATCGTGATCGGAATCGTTGCCGGGTATGCCGTTTATCTGATTTCCGCGCTGATACGGAAAAGGCATCCGGAGAAAAAGAAAGAAATCGGCGATCTGTGCCGCGATGCGAAATGCGGCTGCCATGAGGAAGGCGGAGGAATCCTGAAGCCGGCGCTGAAGCACACGCTGCAGGTTTTTCTGTTCCTCTTCCTTTTCACTTTTGTACTCGACGTGCTGCTGTCCTTAATCGGAATCGCCAGTCTGTCGAGAATCATGCTGGCAGACACAGTCTGGCAGCCGGTGCTGGCGGCCCTGATCGGTCTGATCCCTAACTGCGGAGCATCGGTCGTGCTGACGCAGCTTTATCTTGAAGGAGTCATCAGCTTCGGCTCCATCGTGGCAGGGCTGTGTTCCGCTGCCGGTCTCGGACTGGTCATGCTGTTCCGGATGAACCGGAACAGGAAAGAAGATATAGCCATCACGCTCCTGCTCTACGGAATCTCGGTGCTGGCAGGTATCCTCCTGCAGATTCTTTTCTGAAAGAGAATCCTATGAGAAAATATTTTTCCCCCTATGCGGGGATGAAAAGAGACGTCTATGTTCTGGCTGCGGCAAGATTCATCAATTGTCTCGGCTCTTTTATCAATCCGCTGATTACCCTGATCCTGACGCAGAAGCTTCTGATGTCCGGAGCGGAAGCGGGACGCCTGGTGGCACTTCTGGTCATCACGCAGGGTCCCTGTCTGGCCGCGGGCGGAAAACTGGCTGACCGGTTCGGACGGAAGATCGTATTTGCCGTCGGCTGCTGTCTGGGTGCGTTCTTCTATCTGGTCTGCGCCTTCGGGGCATCAGGACAGACGATGATCTTTTTCCTGATCCTTTCGGCGGACATGGTGGCACTGGCAATTCCGGCGGAGGATGCGATGCTGGCGGACGCGGCTCCGGAGAGTCAGAGGCAGCCGGCCTTTTCCCTGATGTATCTGGCCATCAACATGGGCATGGCGGTCAGTCCGATTCTCGGAGGCATCCTGTTCCTGCATCATTTGCAGCTGCTGTTTCTGCTCGATGCCCTGACGACACTTTCTTGCGTGGCAATCATATTCATTTTCATAAAGGAGACGAATCCTTCTTCCCGGAAAAACGAAGAAAGCGGAGCGGAGGAAAGCAAGTCTTCCGGTGCCGTTTTGACGAAAATGACTCTTTTCCGGGCACTGAGGAAGGTGCCGGTCCTGGCCGTTTTCTTCTGCCTGATGTTCCTGTTTGATTTTACCTACACGCAGTGGAACTTTCTTCTGCCGATTCAGTTCGGAGAGGCATTCGGCGACGACGGCGCCAGACTCTACAGCTATCTGTGCTCGGCTAATGCGGTTACGGTCATTGTTCTGGCGCCGGTCGTTACAAAGATGGAAAAAAATCTCCACCCTCTTTTTGCCATCGGCATTTCCGGACTCCTGTACACGGCAGCCTATATCGGATTCGGACTGCAGGGGCCGTACATTGCTTACATTTTCTTCGGAGAACTTTTCACGATTGCAGAAATCTGGACGGCAATCCGGACCGGTCCGTTCATCTATCATTATGCACCGGAAGAGTGCCGTGCCCGGGTTGCTGCGTTCAGTAATTTTATGCGCGGAGCGGCGGAAGCACTGGGACCTCTCCTGATGGGCATGCTGATTACGGTTTTCGATTACCGCACCGGCTGGTTCCTGACGGCGGTCTGCATACTGGCCGGAGCTTCGGGAATTTTTCTGCTTGACCGCTCTGTCCGTCGGCAAGAGAAAGCCGGTACCCGTCCGGAATGACAGAAAGAAAGGACAGCGGGCCTGTACTCTTGACGGAAGTCTCCCGGGGCGTTATTATATTCATAGCATATATGTATGAAATGGAGACCGACTCATGAAAATTTCTACAAAAGGCCGTTATGCACTGCGGATCATGCTGGATCTTTCCATGCAGGACAGCAGTGCGCTGATTCCTCTGAAGGAGATCGCGAAGCGGCAGGAGATAACGCTGAAATATATGGAACAGATCATCACGCCGCTCTCCAAGGCCGGCTATGTGACCTCTCTTCGGGGTTCCAGCGGCGGATACCGGCTTGCAAAAAAACCTTCCGAGTATACGGCCGGAGATATCCTCCGCGTCATGGAGGGGCCGCTCTCTCCTGTTGCCTGCCTGGAAAATGAAGCCAATGAATGTCCGCGGGCCGAATTCTGTCCGACTCTTCCGTTCTGGAAGGGTCTTGCGAAAGTCATCAACGACTATGTCGACAGCGTGACGCTGGAAGACCTGAGAGACCGGTATCTGGCCGGTCAGAACGATTATATGATTTAAAAGCGCCGGTTCATTTTCCGCTGTCTTCGTGGCGGACAAGAGTCGAGTATTTCAGGAGCTCTTTCTTTGAAGAAACGCCGAGCTTGCTGTAGATATTCCGGTTATGATACTTGAGTGCATTGATGGTGAAGCCTTCGGTTTCCGTAATTTCTTTCGAAGAACGGCCGGACATGATCAGACCGAAAACTTCCCGTTCTTTCGGCGTCAGCTTTTTCAGATTTTCCTTGAAAATTACATAACTGTCATCATCGATTTCTTCACGGACTTTGGGCGCCAGCCGCTCAAAGTCCTGTTTTATTTTTACGGCTTCTTCTGCCGAGGCCGCTTGTTTTGCACGGATTTCGGCAATTTCCCGGTGAATCGGAGTAAGGAACCGACGGCTGAAAAACAGGCTGACCGTAACCGCAAAAAAAACAAGGAGCAGAACGAGAAGAATCAGAGCCATCCGGTTCCGGCGGACGGTGCTGTCATAATCTGCTTTCGGAATCAGAGCGTAAAGAACAGAAGAATTCCCTTCGGGAAGGAAGCTGTCCGTCCGCCCGATGCCGATGTAGGAGGTATCAGCTCCCGAGAAAAGCAGGAGACTTCCGGCAGCGGGAGACAGGGTGCATTTTCCGGAAACGGCTTCGTAATAGCCTCCGGAAATGCCGCTGCTCAGGCATGCGGAACCGTCAAGGGAAACAGAACTGCCGGAAGATTCGGAACCGGACGCGGAAACAGGGATGCCGGAAGAAACGGGATCGAGGAGGAGCGTCATCCGTGAGAAACGGGAGGGCTGAGAGAATCGGTTCTTGAAAAGACTCTGGCTGATTTCAAAGCCGCAGACGCCGCAGGAATTTCCGTCGGGGCCTTTGACCGGAAGGAGCAGGAGCATTGCCTTTTCGGAAGTGCCGGGAAGTGTGATGAGACTGCTGAAACAGCAGGACTGGTCCGGGGAGGCGCCGGAGGAGAGGACTTTCTGATATCCGGGAAATAAATTCGTCCGGAATTCCAGACGCCACTTTCTGTGGGGCAGGACGCCGTGCTGCTTCCCGATGTCGGAAATGCCGCGGTACAGAAGAACATTTTCCGGATAAGTGCTGCCGCCAAGCTCCAGATAAAGACCGGTGCGGGAATCTGCGGATTTCTCTGCGGAACTGTTGACGGTGGCATCCAGGATCACAAAAGCTCCGGAGCAGTCAGAACGGAGCAGAAACTGCCGCAGCGGTTCAAAGAGCGATTCCTGAACGGAACGGATGGCTTCCTCAGAGTCGTTCAGGTCAGAGAAGGAAAGGTTCTGCTCTTTCAGGGAGGACGTCAGGACCTGTGTCATTTTTTCAGACATCTGGATGCCCGCGGCGGCCATATTTTCCGTCTGCACGGAAACTTCTTTTTCAAAGACTGACAGATGGAGATCCAGCATGCTGAAGGTTTCAGCCCGGGCATCGGAAAAACGGCCGATCAGGAAGAGACCCGTCACGACGGCGAAAACCAGGAGCGCGGCCAGTAGAAACATGTAGCCGAAGAGTTTTCTTTTCATGGCTTCCATGAAAGAGCCTCCTTATCCGGCAGAGACAATGATCTGCCAGTATTCCATGGACAGCGCATCGGACTGTTCGCCTTTGAGAAAACGGGCATGCCAGGCAGACTGTTTTTCCCGGACGGCGGAATAAACTTTTTCGACATTCTGGTAGAAGACCGGATTGGAAGGATCCGTCCGGAAGGTGCAGGTGTTCCTGACCTTGGATAATGCGTCATAAAGGGAAGCATAAGCTTCATTTGCAAAGGAATGTCCGGGAATCTGTTCGAACGCGTCCGTTCGGACCGGCATATAGCCGGCAGAGACCGCAAAATCGAGATTTCGCCTGCTTTCGGTCAGCCAGTGGGCAAAGAGGGAAACGGCTTCCTGCTTTTTTCCGTCGGCACGCAGAGCGCAGAGGCCGACGCCGGCCTGAGTGGCATAAGGTGTTCCGGAGGCAGAAACAGGAGGCGGAAGAATCTTCAGGTTCAGCGGCTCGGAGGTGTTGTCCGGATAGGTGACCGTATCGTTATAATAAAGAATGGCGGCTGAGGAGCTGATGCCGGCAAGGACTTCGCCGGTCATGACCTGCGTATTGGAATACTGGTCGGAGAGTACTGCGGTTCCTTCCGCGAGAGCTTTCCCGAAGCGCAGCGCAGCTTTCCGGAAAGAATCATTCTCCGGGCTGAACCAGCCGTCGGAGCGAAGAACATCGGAACCTGAGGCTTCCGCCTCCAGCATTTCCGAGATCAGGGGATAATCAAAAGCACAGAAGGGCTTGCCTCCGGACCATCTGTAATAAGCATCTGCAGCCCTGTAGAAGCCTTCCCATGTCGACAGGTCGGCTTCCGTAATCCCGCAGGCGGATGAAAAACGCTGAAACTGCGTACCGTTCAGAAACAGGAGAAAGGTTGATTTCGAGACCGGAAAAACAGTCAGATGGTTCTCCAGAGTCCCTTCTTTCAGGAAATCCGGAACAAAACCGGACAGTTCCTGTTCCGAAAAACAGTCTTTCCAGTCCATCAGGCTGTTGGTGCCGAGGGCTTCGGCATTGGACGGGTGGCAGAAGAAGAGATCGGGCATTTCTCCGGAACCGGGTTTCCGATCCCTGGCATCCAGAAGCTGCTGCCCGATGGCAGAAGCATTGCTCATAGCCGTCACATCGATCAGAACGCCTTTCTTTCGTCCGACCGTATTGTTGAATTCTTCAATCAGGGCATTCATCGGTGATTCGGCCTGTTCGCCGAAGACATGCCACATCGTCAGGGTGACAGGCACATCCGGGGAAAGGCCGGAGGCAGAACCGGAGCAGCCGGTAAAAAGAAAGGAAAGGGAAAGGAAAAAAGCCAGCAGACAGGCGGTTTTTTTCATAAACGGCTCCTTCTTAAAAAAAATCCGTTTTTCCCTACCCTTTTTGAGGTTCAGGGTAGGGACAGTTCTTGTGAACATCCCTATGCTGAATCTGTCAGATCAACAGAGATTCCTGCTGATTTTATGATACAGCAGTCAAACCTGTGAATCAAGAAGGAGGAAAAGAAAGATGAAGAAGATGAGGCATTTCACCAGGGTTCTTTGTGCAGGCGGACTTCTTTTGGCAATGCTTCTTCAGACGGCCTGCGGTGCAGCGGCTTCAAAGCCTGGTTTTGTCGGAAAATGGCTGTTTTCTTCCATGGAATCGGGCGGGGAGGAAATGACGGCAGCCCAGCTCGGCAGCATGGATGTCATTACGATGGAGTTCACTTCGGACGGAAAAGCCAAACTGGGCGGTGAGGGAAACAGCGGGACCGGAAAATGGACGGAAAAGAACGGAACCATCACGATTGTTGATGACGAAAGCGGACAGACGGATACTGGAACACTCAAGGATGCGGATACACTGGTTCTGAAAAACGGAGAGGATACGGTCACGATGGTCAGGGAAGGCTCGGATGCGGCGAAGAAGATAGCTGCCGGCATCCCGGCTTCCGCATCTGAAGGTGACAGTACAGCCGCTGAAAGCAGTGCGGAAAATGAAGCAGCAGGCAGCACTTCTGCGGAATCTTCCGGCCAGACGGAATCGTCGGCAGCGTCTATGATGACGGAAAGTACAGAAACTGCCTCTTCTGCGGATTCCTCCGCTTACGCCCTGACGCCTGTCACGGTGGAGAATTCCGAAATCTTCAGTCAGGAAGGCGTTTCGGTTTCCATTACCGGCTATTCGGACAAGGATTACTACGGACCGGCCCTGGAGGTTCAGATTGTCAACAGTTCCGGTCAGGATATCGCTGTCCAGACTTCGGATTCTTCCGTCAACGGCTATATGATTACCTATCAGCTGTGGGAAGAGGTCGGGGCAGGTAAAAAGGCAAATTCGGAAATCTATCTGCCGGTCACTTATCTCCGGGATGCAGGAATCGATACGGTTGCGGAAATGGAATTCCGGCTCAGCCTGGTGAATCCGACAGACTATTCGACTGTCGTGACGTCGGATCCGATCACGGTGAAGACTTCCGCTTACGGCAGCTATACACAGAAGGACCGGAATGACGGAACGGAACTCTACAATCAGGACGGAGTCAGGATTGTTTCCCTCGGATACGGCACGGATGCCTTCATGAACCAGGCAGTCATGATTTTCGCGGACAATCAGACGGACAAATCGATTGAAATATCGGTGGACAAGACGTCGGTCGATGACACCATGGTCGATGCTTCTCTTTATATCGATCTGCTGCCCGGCAAGAAAGCAGTTTCCGGCATCACCTTTATGGATACCCTGAAGGATCCGTCCGTACTGGACTGCGTATTCGACATTGAAGACATGGCAACCTATGAGTACATCGGTGAATCGGAGCATGTGCAGATCAGCATGAAGTAAGACGCGATGCGGCCCTGAAACCATGACGGCTTTCCCGGGAAGGGAAGGCCGTCTTTTTTGGGGAAATGCCTGGTATTTTATACCACAATTCATGCCAAGTGGGGCAATCGGCGGCAGATTTGGTTGAAAAAAGATGTCGATGTGATAAGGTAAAGTCGGGGAGGGGAATGAATGGGAAAAGAGAAAAAAAAGCACGGAACGAAATCAGGACGGATTGAAAAGGTCGAGGCATTTGAAAATGCCGTCAAAGCAGAGCAGATCAGCCATCCGCAGTCGCGAAAAGTACTTTTTATTCTTTGCGGACTTGTGATCCTCTGTATGATCCGTCAGTTCGTATCAGGAAATTATGAGGGCTTTGCCCTGTGCATTCTGACGCTGCTCCTCCTGATCCTGCCGAGCACGATTCAAGTCGGACTGAACGTCGTGGTGCCGCAGAGATTTGAAATCGCCATGCTGGTTTCAATCTATGCCGCGGAAGTGCTGGGTGAAATCAATAAGTTTTACGTCATCATTCCGTACTGGGATACCATCATACATACCTTTAACGGGTTCCTTGCGGCCGGAGTCGGCTATTCTCTTGTCACGCTTCTCAACAAGAATGAGAAACTGACATTTGCCCTGTCGCCTGCCTTTACAGCTTTGGTTGCCTTCTGTTTTTCTATGACCATCGGAATTTTCTGGGAATTTTTTGAATTCGGGATGGACTGTCTTTTCAATCTGGACATGCAGAAAGACACGGTCATCCATACGATCGGAAGCATTTCGCTGGATCCCGCGCATGGAAATGTCCCTTACCTGATCACAGGAATTACCAGTACGGCCGTAAACGGAAAGAATCTCGGAATTGACGGATATCTGGACATCGGACTCATTGACACCATGGAAGATTTATTCGTCAATTTTATCGGTGCCCTTGTCTTTTCCGTCATCGGCTATCGCTACAGCAAAAGCCAGGGGAAAGACAATGCCGTAATCAAGAATTTCATTGTTGCAAGGTCCCGCGGCTTTCAGGAAAAGAGCTCTTCATGACCGGCTGCAAAAGGTCATGTATAAGATAAGGCTGTTTCTCAGAAAGGAGAAAAAATGAGCGGAGAAATGACAGAAGTCTACGATGGCACGAAGCTGTTCTGCAACCAGGAAACATCTGAAAATGACAGGGCTGCCTGCGTGATTGTGCATGGCCTGTGCGAACATCAGGGCAGGTATGATTACCTGGCACAGAAAATGCATGAGGCGGGAATCGGCACCTACCGGTTCGACCACCGCGGCCACGGGCAGAGTGAAGGAGAGTGTGCATTCGTCAACAATTATGATGAGATGCTGGATGATGTGAACTTTTTTGTCGGCAAGGCGCTTTCGGAAAATCCGTTCAAGCCTGTCTTTCTTCTCGGACACAGCATGGGCGGGTTCGCTGTTTCCCTTTACGGCGCCAAATACCCGGATAAATACCTGCGCGGCATCATAACCTCCGGTGCCCTGACGGAAGATTCCGGCGGACTCATTGCAGGCATCCCGAAGGGCCTTGATGTTCATATGCAGCTGCCGAATCAGCTGGGATCCGGCGTCTGTTCGGTAAAGGAAGTTACGGACTGGTACGAAAAGGACCCGCTGAACCGCAAATCATTCAGCGCCGGGCTTGCCTATGCGATTTCCGACGGGATTCGGTGGTTCGGTGAAAATAAAAAGGATTTTGCATTCCCAGTCCTGATGATGCATGGTGAGAATGACGGCCTTGTGAACCGGCAGGACACGATTGACTTTTTCAATGCGGCGGCATCGAAAGACAAGCAGATGAAGATTTACGGAAACTGCTGTCATGAAATCTTCAACGAATGGTGCAGGGATGAAGTAATCGCGGATGCGATCCGCTGGATGGAAAACAGGATTTAATCTGTGGGGAACGCTGTAAAGACTACGAGTCTTTTTCCCTCAGGAGCAGGGCGGCATTGACGACGACAAGCACGCTTCCGCAGTTGTGCATGAGGGCACCCGTGACCGGATTGAGCACCCCGCAGACGGCAAGCGTGACAGCCGCTATATTGATGCAGAGAGACAGGATGATGTTCTGACTGACTCTCTGCATCACTTTTTTTGTCAAATAAAACAGGTACGGCAGCCGGCGGAGCTCATCGCTGACCAGTACCGCGTCGGCCGATTCGACGGCGATATCGGAGCCGATTCCGCCCATGGCAATGCCGGCATAGGCCGTGCTTAGAGCCAGCGCGTCATTGACTCCGTCGCCCACCATACAGACCGGTTCCTTTTTCTCATTGTATTCACGGATGATCAGCATCTTTCCTTCCGGCAGAAGGTTAGCCCGCACATCGTCAATGCCGGCCTTCGCGGCGATACTGCCGGCAGCGTCTTCATTGTCACCTGTCAGAAGGACGGGGGTGACGCCTGCTGTTTTTAACTTCCGGACTGTTTCCGCGGCATCGGGACGCAGTACATCTGCAAGTGCGAGAAAACCGGCCGGCACGCTGTCGATGGCCGTATAAATGACCGTAGCTCCTGACGCATAATATGGAACGGCGGCACTCCTGATCTTTTCCGTGAGAGGAATCTGCAGATCCTTCATCAGCTCCGGCTTGCCGGCTGTGACCGTATGACCCTCGATTTCAGCAGTCACGCCTTTTCCGGCGTACATCTTAAAGTTTCCTGCGGGGCTGAGCAGTCCGTTTCCCGACGCATAGCGGGAGAGAATGGCTTTCCCCAGCGGATGTTCGCTTTTCTGCTCGGCCAGCGCCGTAAAGCGCAGGATATCCGCTTCGCTGTATGCACTGCTGACCGAAACGACTGCCGTGACTTCCGGTCTGCCGCAGGTCAGCGTGCCTGTTTTGTCAAATGCAATCGTCTTTACTTTCGACAGCCGTTCGAGCGCATCGCCGGAACGGATCAGGATGCCGAATTTTGTCGCATTCCCGATACCGGCCATGATGGCGGTAGGCGTGGCGAGGATGAAAGCGCAGGGACAGAAAACAACGAGGACGGTGACCGCACGAATCATTTCCCGGGTTGCAATCCCGGCAATCACGGCAATCGTCACAGCGGCAAGGACCATCCAGGTTGCCCATCGGTCGGCCAGTCCGACAATGGGTGCCTTATTTGCATCCGCTTCTTCGGCGAGTCGGATCATTCTCTGAAGGGAACTGTCGGTGCAGAGTTTTGATGCCTGCATTTCAAATGTCCCGAACTGGTTGACCGTTCCGCTGGTTACGCTGTCACCGGCTTTTTTGTCCACAGGAATGGATTCCCCGGTCATGACGGACTGGTCAATGGAGGTTTCACCAGAAAGAATGATGCCGTCGACAGGGACGGTTTCTCCGGCAAGAACCGTCAGGAGATCGCCCACCCGTACTTCGGAAGCAGGCAGGACCCTGTCGGATCCGTTTCGCTTTACGCGTGCGGTCTGGGGAGTGAGCTTGATCAGTTTTTCAATACCGTGCCTTGCCCTGCGTGAAGTGTACTGTTCAAGAAGGCTGCCGACCTGCATGATCAGGGCTACTTCCCCTGCGGCAAAATATTCGTGAATAAAGACGGAGGCGATCAGTGCCATGGAGACCAGAACATCTGCCTTGATGTCATGTTCTCTGATCAGGGCCGTCACGGCACCGAAAATAATCGGGATTCCGCAGAGCACGATGGCTGCCCAGGCAATGTCAAAAGGGATAATGCCGGAGAGCCATCCTCCAAGAGACAGAATAAGTGACGCCGCCGATATCAGAGTACAGATAACCGTGGGTTTCGCTTCGCCGGTCACCCAGCTTTTCAGGAGCATATCTTTATCCTTCCGCGCAGGTCCCCTGATTTTCCGGAATGCGCACCATAGCATTATTTACTGCGAATCCAGTGTATGGTATAACCGGTTCGAATGCAATAAACAGATATCCGTTTTTTGATGGGTTTTACGGGGAAAACGTAAAAAATTCCGGAAAAGGATTGACAGGCAGGGATAAATTACCTATAATACATATAAAATCAATAGGAAATATATGAAATATAAACGGCATTTCAAACCAAGGAGGACACAGTCATGGCTAAAGTTTATCAGGGAACAGCGCAGCTCATCGGAAATACACCGCTGGTGGAATTCGTGAACATTGAAAAGGAAGAGGGCATCGAAGCCCGTGTACTGGCAAAACTGGAATATTTTAATCCGGCGGGTTCCGTCAAGGACCGTATTGCCAGGGCGATGATCGAGGATGCGGAAAACAGGGGACTGCTGAAGGCAGGTTCGACAATTATTGAACCGACATCCGGAAATACCGGAATCGGCCTGGCAGCCCTGGCGGCATCCAAAGGCTATCGGATTATCCTGACCATGCCTGAGACAATGAGCGTCGAGCGCAGGAATATCCTGAAAGCTTACGGCGCGGAGATTGTCCTGACGGACGGGGCAAAAGGAATGAAAGGGGCTATTGCCAGGGCAGAAGAACTGCAGAAGGAAACGCCGGACAGTTATATTCCGGGACAGTTCGTGAATCCGGCCAATCCGAAGGCGCATTACGAGACGACCGGTCCGGAAATCTGGAAGGATACAGACGGGAAAGTCGATGTCTTCATTGCCGGCGTCGGCACAGGCGGCACTGTTTCCGGAACCGGAAAGTATCTGAAGGATCAGAACCCGAAGGTACAGGTTGTTGCCGTCGAGCCGAAGAGTTCACCGGTTCTTTCCGAAGGACACGGCGGCCCCCACAAGATTCAGGGCATCGGTGCCGGTTTTGTTCCGGAAACACTGGATACCAAAGTTTATGACGAAGTTTTCCCTGTAGAAAATGAAGATGCCTTTGCCGCAGCGAAGCTGATCGCGAAAAAGGAAGGCGTTCTGGTCGGTATCTCTTCCGGAGCTGCTTATTATGCAGCGCTGGAAATCGCAAAACGTCCGGAAAATAAGGGGAAAACCATCGTTGCCCTGCTTCCGGATTCCGGTGACCGTTATTATTCGACAGCACTTTTTCAGGAGTAATTGACAAAAAGACGAAACAAAGGTAAAATGTACTTTGCTGCGGTGATAAAGGCAGGCTGCAGTAAGGTTCATTTGCCTGTGTGAGTGTAGCTCAGCTGGATAGAGCGTCTGGCTACGGACCAGAAGGTCGCGAGTTCGAATCTTGTCACTCACGTGATCAGCCGCATGCGTTTCTGCATGCGGCTCATTTTTTTCAAAGGAGTTTTCTATGAAGAAGAAAGTTGTCATCGGGGTGATTGTTGCCGCTGCGGCCGTTGCTGCCGCCTTTTTTTTGTACAGACATTTCAGCGGCACGTCTTCTTCGGGAACACCGACCGTTTATGTTAATAAAGTTTCCCTGATCATATCGCAGATGAACGGGACGACCGATAAATTCGCAGGCGTCGTGGAACCGCAGGAGACCTGGGACGTCAAGCTCCAGGAAGGAAAAACCGTTAAAGAGATCCTGGTGAAGGAAGGCGACGAAGTTCAGGCAGGAACTCCGCTTTTTACATATGATACCGCACAGGCGGAAACCGATCTGGCACAGGCACAGCTGGATTCCGAGAAACTGGACAACGACATCAGCAACTATAATGCACAGGTCGCGGAGCTGACGGCGGAGCGCGACAAGGCTTCCGATGACGCAAAGCTGAATTATACGACGCAGATCAGTGAAGCACAGATGAATATCAAGAAAGCAGAGTACGACAAAAAGAGCAAGACTGCCCAGATCGAGAAGCTGCAGACAGCGATTTCCGGTGCCACCGTCACGTCGCAGATTCCCGGCATCGTCAAGTCGGTCGCCTCTACCGATTCTTCTTCGACGGACAGCGCAGGAACTGCTTTCATTTCCATCCTGACGACCGGCGAACTCCGTGTCAAGGGAACAGTCAATGAACAGAATGTTTCTTCGGTCACGGAGGGACAGAAAGTCATCATCCGTTCCAGAGTGGATTCGGCAAAGACCTGGACAGGGACGATGGGAAAAGTCGATACACAGGCTTCGGCAAATTCCGGTTCCAACAACATGATGTACAACGGCGGCACGACGGACTCTTCTTCGACATCAACGAATTATCCGTTCTATGTTGCGCTGGATTCCTCGGACGGACTGATGCTCGGTCAGCATGTCTACATTGAACCGGACAGCGGTCAGGATGAAGTGAAGACCGGACTGTGGCTGTCGGAATATTTCATTGCGGATCCGGATTCATCTCCCTATGTATGGGCGGACGACGGTGCCGGGAAACTCGTGAAAAAAACGGTGGTGCTCGGAGCTCATGATGAAAATCTGATGGAATATGAAATCACCGGCGGCCTTACGGAAGATGACGAAATCACGTATCCCGAGGACACGCTGACAGAAGGCATGACGACGGGACTTGGTTCTAACGGAGAAATGGGACTGACCTCCTCCGGAGATTCTGCTTCCGGCGATGCGGAAATGATGTCCGGTGAAGAAAGCATCCTGACGGATGGCGGAACGGCTGCCGGTGATGCCGGTACCATGACGGACAGTGCTGCGGCAGCGGGGGAATCATGATTCTGGAAATGACGAACATCTGCAAAACCTATCAGCAGGGCCAGATTGAAGTTCCGGCGCTGAAGAACGTAAACTTCTCAATGGAAAAAGGGGAGTATGCGGCAATCATGGGACCTTCCGGCTCCGGGAAATCGACGCTGATGAATATTGTCGGATGTCTGGACAAACCGACGTCCGGCACCCTGATTCTTGACGGAAAAAATATTGCGAAATGTACGGACAACGACATGGCGGATCTGCGTCTTTCCAAAATCGGATTTGTTTTCCAGAATTTTCAGCTGCTTCCGCATCTGACGGCGCTTCAGAACGTTGAGATGCCTCTGACTTATGCGGGAATTCCCAAAAAAACAAGACGTGAAATGGCCCGCGCGGCGCTGACGAGAGTCGGGCTTGAGGAGCGCATGAATTTCAATTCCACGCAGCTTTCCGGCGGACAGAAGCAGAGGGTGGCGATTGCACGCGCCCTGGTCAATCATCCGGTCATTCTGCTGGCTGACGAGCCGACCGGAGCACTGGATTCCGCATCGGGCGAGCAGGTCATGAAACTGTTCGGGGAACTCAACGAAGGCGGAATGACTGTCCTGATGATTACGCATGATGCCAATATTGCGGCCCACGCCGGGATCATTATGAACATCCGTGACGGAGTCCTCTCTGAAGGCGCCTACACGGCGGAAGACAGGACAGAAAGACGAATGGAAGACCAAACGGATAACGGGGCGGAAAACAGTCCGTCCGGATCGGAAACGGCTTATACGGCAGAGCATAAGGCGGAAGACGGATCATGAAAATGAAGAAGACACTGCTCGGAATATTCATCGGCATTGCATGCACGGTTCTTGCTGTGTTTGTGATCCGTGCGGTCCGGGCAGCCAATACGGCACCGGTCAAGGTTGTTGCCGTCAGTGAGATTACGGAACAGTGGTATGGCACGGACGTCAGCATGAACGGAAATGTTTCCAAATCCGTCACGCAGAACATCTATGCCTCTGACGATAAAGTCATTTCGAAAATCGATGTGGCCGAAGGACAGAACGTTGATGTCGGCACGCCGCTGGTTGATTATGACATGACACTGAAGGAACTGGAGCTGGAAAGTGCACAGATCAGTCTGCAGTCCCAGCAGAATAAGCAGGCCGCTCTTGAAAAAGAACTGGCCAAGCTGAAGAGCACGACACCGGTTCCGGATCCGACGCCGACACCGAAAGAGACCCCGGTCCCGGAACCTGCATCCGTTGAGACTATTTCCGAGGATACTTCCTCGGAAGAAACATCCGTTTCGGAATCGGCATCATCGAAAAGCTCTGCTTCATCATCTGCATCATCGGGTACGGGTTCGACGGGATCGTCTTCATCATCGGGCACGGGTTCGACGGGATCGTCTTCATCATCGGGCACGGACATGTCAGGATCATCCGCATCATCGGGCACAGGGTCGACAGGATCGTCCGACTCATCGGCTGCGGCAGGTTCAGACAGTTCGGCGGACCCGACAGCTTCAGATGTTTCGGGACCGGCTGTTTCCGGTGATTCATCAGCAGATTCCGATGATTCTTCGGCATCTCTTTCCGGATTGTCGGCGGAATCGGACACCGAGACGACAATCACGGAGGTGTATTCCTACGAGGAAGGAACGGATGTGCAGGAGCCTGATTCGACTGCCTCTGCGGCGGCAGTCTATACCGTGTCCGAACTGAAGAAAGCCATCCGGGACAAACAGGAAGAGCTCAGCGGCGTGCTTCTGGACATCAAGCAGTCCAATCTGGATATCGCAAATATGCAGATTTCCCTTCAGCAGGGAACCGTGAAAAGTACGGTGAAAGGCACCGTAAAGACCCTGGCCGATCCGACTGCCAGCCAGAATGCAGGACAGCCGTTCCTTGTTGTGGAAAGCAGCGACGGCTATTACGTGAAAGGAGTCGTTTCCGAATTCCGTCTCGGAGATCTCTCCGTCGGTCAGCAGATTTCGGGCACAGCTTATGAAAGCGGAACTTCCTTTTCAGCGGAAGTAAGGGAAATCTCGCCCTATCCGGACACGTCCTCTTCTTCCTCGCGCGAATCCTTTTATCCGTTCCTTGCCTTTGTTGCGGACCCGACAGGTCTTCAGGAAAATGAAGCCGTTTCCTTCAATCTGACGGTCGGCGCCGAGGATACGGGCATGATCCTGATTCCGGCAGCCTTTGTCCGGACGAAGGGAGGCATATCCTATGTCTATAAAGCAGACAGTGAAGGAAAGCTCAAGAAGCAGGAAGTGACCACGGGCAGGACCATTTACGGATACTATCTGGAAATCAAAAACGGCGTTGCGGCAGAAGATAAAATTGCCTTCCCCTACGGGAACGATGTGAAGGACGGCGCCAGGACCGTCGATGCGCCGGCCAGTGATTTTGCACTTTATTAGGAGGAACGAATGGCTGAAGATATCCGTCTGGCATTTCAGGGAATCTGGTCGCACAAGATGCGGTCTTTCCTGACGATGCTCGGAATCATCATCGGAATCGCCTCGATCATTTCCATTGTTTCGACCATCAAGGGAACACAGGAACAGATCAAGCAGAATCTGATCGGTTCCGGGAACAATACCGTAACGGTCAGCCTGAAAGAAGGAGAGTCTGATTACGAGATCGGATACGAAGGCAAGCCGAAGGGGTTCTCCCCGGTTACGAAAGACCAGGTTTCACAGATTCAGGAACTGGACTCCGTCAGTTCCGTGTCTCTATACTGTGCACGGAACTATGCCGACGGGGTATATTATAATTCGACGGCTCTGGAAGGCGGCAAGGTTATGGGAATCGACGCTTCCTATCTGCAGACCTGCGGCTACTGCATCCGCGAAGGAAGGGCTTTTGTCACCAGCGACTACACGAATTACCGGAAAGTCGTCCTGCTGGATGCTTCTGCCGCGAACAGCCTCTTCGCGGGCGAGGATCCGGTCGGAAAGACCATTGAGATTCAGGGACAGCCGTTCTCGGTCGTCGGGGTCATCGAGAAAACGAATCTCGTCGAGCCGGTCATCAACAGCATGTCAGATTACCAGACTTATCATCAGGCAGAGAGCGGGATGGTCTGCATGCCGCTTGCTTCCTGGCCGATCACCTATTCCTATGATGAGCCGGAAAATGCGGTCGTCAGAGCGGTCAGCACGGAAATGATGAGCAAGGCCGGCAAGCAGACAGCGGATATCCTGAACGGAAGTACCGCAGCCGATGCAACAATCAAATACCAGGCAGAAGATGTCCTTGAGACAGCCCGCAACCTACAGTCCCTTTCCGAAAGCACGAACAGCCAGCTGCTGTGGATTGCCAGCATTTCTCTGCTGGTCGGAGGAATCGGCGTCATGAACATCATGCTGGTGTCGGTTACGGAACGCACGCGTGAAATCGGTCTGAAAAAAGCACTCGGAGCAAGAAAGCGGCGGATTATGGTTCAGTTCCTGACGGAGTCCGCCGTACTGACAAGCATCGGAGGCGTTCTGGGCGTCATCGTCGGCATCATCCTTTCGCAGGTCATTTCCCGGGTATCGTCCGTGCCTGTGGCGATCAGCGTCCCGGCAATTGTTTTCTCGGTTGCCTTTTCGATGGCAATCGGGATCATCTTCGGACTGCTTCCTTCTATGAAGGCAGCAAATCTCAATCCGATCGATGCACTGAGGTATGAATGATGGCAGATACAATTAAAGACGGAACCGGAAAACTCTACTACGACGACGCATATGCGACGGAATTCGAAGCCAGGGTCATTTCCTGCAGGGAAAAAACGGACGGGAAGCATCCGGAAGGGAAACAGCAGAAATCTTCCAATCCGCTCTATGAAATCATTCTGGATCAGACGATGTTCTTTCCGGAGGAGGGCGGCCAGTCGCCGGACCTGGGAACGCTGAACGGAACGGCGGTGAAAGACGTGCAGATCCGGGATGGGGTGATTTCCCACATGACAGGGAAGGCCTTTGAGGAAGGCAGCACCGTCAGGGGCGCTGTTGACTGGAACCATCGCTTTTCCAATATGCAGCAGCATTCGGGCGAGCATTTATTTTCCGGGCTCGTCCATCAGAAATTCGGCTATGACAATGTCGGCTTCCATCTGAGCGACCGGGAAGTGACGCTGGACTTTAATGGACCGATCACGGATGAGCAGATCCTTGAGATCGAGCATCAGGCGAATGAAGCCATTTCCGCGAATCTTGAAACGCAGATTCTTTACCCGACGAAGGAAGAGGAAAAGCAGATCGAGTACCGCAGCAAAATTGAGATTGAAGGGCAGACGCGGCTGGTCAGATTCCCGGGCATCGATGTCTGCGCCTGCTGCGCACCCCATGTGCGCCGTACCGGCGAAATCGGCATCCTGAAGGTCGTAAGCCTGCAGAACTACAAGGGAGGGGTCCGCGTGAGCATTCTGTGCGGGATGAGAGCCCTGCAGCTTTTCGACAGGGAGCACGGCAGCCTTTCCGCGATTTCAAATTATCTGACGACTTCTGCAGACCTGGCGTATGATTCGGTCGTGAAGCTGAAGGAAGAAAACGGAAGACAGAAGAGCGCGCTTGCAAGGGCAGCGGCTTCGGAAATGGAGCGGACAGTTTCGGAGGTTTCTCAGGATCTGAAAAATGTCTGCCTCTTTACGGACGGAGCAGACGGCAAGGCGGTCAGGGATGCGGTGAATTCCCTTGCCGGAAAGCATGAGGGCATCTGTGCCTTCTTCAATGGAAATGATGCTGACGGATACAATTTCATCATCGGCTCCCGGACGCGCGATTCACGCGAAGCCGGCCGGATCCTGACAGAGAAATTCGGTGCAAGAGGCGGCGGAAAACCCGAGATGATTCAGGGCTCCGTGAAGGCCTCAGCCAAAGCAATCCGGACGGCGCTGGAAGAAATATCTGCCGGCTGATCCGGCTTTTTTGCCGGCAGCAGGATTCAATGGAAAAACTGATATACAGATCCATTCCGTCCAGCCCGTGCCCTCTGCGTGAAAACGATTCCCGCGTGCACGATTTTCTGACAATCTTTTCATAAAGTATAACAAGAGCCTCTCCTGCGGAACTCGTCTGAATGCTTTCGAAGACAGAAGTCTTCAAGCTCACACAGTCCTCGGAGAGGCTCATACTTTATTCAAAGATTGCCGAAAATCAGGCACGCGTCCATCATGTTTTCACACAGAAGGTACGGACCGGGCGAAACGGATTTATACAGCAGGCTGTCAAAGAATCCTTCCGCCGGCACAAAGACAGATCAGACCGCCGGATGCTTATTCTTTGTAGCCGTCCGGATTGTTCGACTGCCATCTCCAGGCGTCCTCGCACATCCTGGCGATGTCCCGTTCCGCCTTCCATCCCAGAATCTCATTTGCCTTCTTCGGGTCGGAATAGCAGGTCGCGATGTCACCCGGGCGGCGGGCTTCGACGGTATAAGGAATCTCTTTCCCGCAGGCCTTTTCAAAAGCCCTGATCACATCGAGAACCGAGTAGCCCACACCGGTTCCCAGGTTGAAGATATTCACTCCGCTCAGCTTCTCCATGCCTTCAATTGCCTTTACATGGCCGACAGCAAGATCGACGACATGGATATAGTCACGGACGCCCGTGCCGTCGGGAGTATCATAATCATTTCCGAAGACATGCACGAACGGAAGCTTGCCGGTCGCAACCTGTGCGACATAAGGCAGCAGGTTGTTGGGGATTCCCTTCGGATCCTCTCCGATCAGACCGCTTTCGTGCGCGCCGATCGGGTTGAAATAGCGGAGCAGCATGATGTTCCATTCCGGATCGCTCTTCCAGATATCGGTCAGGATGCGTTCCTGCATGGACTTTGTCGCACCGTACGGGTTCGTCGTTTCGCCCATCGGGCACTCTTCAGTGATCGGCACGAAAGCCGGATCGCCGTAGACCGTCGCGGAAGAAGAGAAGACGAATTTCTTCACGCCGTGCGCACGCATGACATCGCAGAGCGTGAGAGTCGTTTCCAGGTTGTTGTGATAGTATTCAATCGGCTTGTGCGTCGACTCGCCGACGGCCTTGTAGCCTGCGAAATGAATCACGGCATCGATCTTTTCCTTATCGAACAGTTCCGTCATCGCTGTACGGTCCAGAACATCAGCCTGATAGAAAACAGGCCGCTTTCCGGCAATCTGTTCGATGCGGTCCACAACCATCGCCTTGGCGTTATAGAGGTTATCCGCGATGACAACGTCGTATCCTGCGTTCAGAAGTTCCACGCATGTGTGGCTGCCGATAAAGCCGCAGCCTCCGGTAACAAGAATCTTCATTTTACATCCCTCCTTCTGGAAAATGAATCAGGTTAAAGTGCGCGTACGCCGTCGCCGACGCCCGCACAGTAGAATTCCGCTTTTCTGCCGAACTGTTTTTCATAAGCCTCGCCAAGGGTTCCGATGAAATCCTCCATTCCGTCATTCCGCACGATATTGACGGTGCAGCCGCCGAAGCCGGCACCTGTCATGCGTGCTCCGATGCAGGAAGGCTGCTCCCAGGCCTGCGAAGAAAGAAAATCAAGCTCCGGGCAGGAGACTTCAAAGTCATCCCGCAGGGATATCTGCGAATCCTTCATCAGCATGCCGAAACGCTTGAGGTTGCCGGCTGCCAGTGCGGAAGAAGCCTGAATCGTCCGCTGGTTCTCGTAAATCACATGTTTTGCACGCTTCCTGGCCACTGTGTCATGGATGCAGGTCCGGTACTCCTCATACTGCTCTCCCAGGATGTCGCACAGATAATGCAGCGGCAGAAGCTTCTTCAGGTCATGCAGTGCCAGGGCGCATTCTTCCTGACGTTTGGAGTATGCCGTTTCCGACAGGCTGTGCCGGATATTCGTATTGGCGATGACCAGCGACAGGCCTTCCAGCTTGAAAGGCGCATACCGGAAATGAAGCGTATTCGTGTGCAGGAAGATCGCATTGTCCTTTTTGCCCATGGCAGAAGTAAACTGCCCCATGATGCCGCAGGCAATTCCGTTGTAGCGTCCTTCGGAATACTGCGCAAACTGCGCAAGGTCGATGCGCGTCAGTTCGGAGGTAAGACCATAAGTGTCACGGATCATCAAGGCGGTCAGCAGCTCGATCGAAGAAGAGGAAGAGAGTCCCGAACGGATCGGGATGTCCCCGCTGATCAGTATGTCTGCGCCGGAAGGAATTTCGAAACCTTTATCGGCAAATGTTCGGAAGATGCCCATCGGGTAATCTGTCCAGGAATGATTCTCTGTCGGCACGGGGTCATCGGGCATACGGGAAATGATTCCGTCTTCTTCGAAATTGACAGAGTAGAAATTGATCTGCCGGTCTGTACGCTTGCGGATCAGCCCGACAGTGCCGTATGTCAGCGCGCACGGAAAAACGTGACCGCCGTTATAGTCGGTATGGTCACCGATTAAATTGACTACTCCCGGAGCAAAAAAAACGGCGGGTTCGCTGCCGTCGCCGTAGAGGTCAGTAAACTTTTCGATTAAACTATTTTTATCCATCATCTTAACTGCTTCCATGTTTCATAGTATAATAAATTTACCGGTTTCATGCAATGATTTTAAGGATAAACAAAAAAAATGAGTGAAAAAGACAGAGTCATTTTCCACGTTGACGTGAATTCAGCCTTTCTGTCCTGGTCCGCCGCCGAACGGCTTGAGGAAGAGCCGGGAGCGGCCGATCTGCGCCTGATTCCTTCCGCCGTAGGAGGAAACCGTGAGACAAGGCACGGAATCATTCTGGCGAAGTCCATCCCGGCGAAGAAATTCAATGTTCATACCGGAGAACCTGTGGCGCAGGCCCTGAGAAAATGTCCGGATCTGCTCCTCGTGCCGCCGGATTTCAGAATCTACAGCCGCTGTTCGAAAGCCTTTATCGCCGTGCTGGAAAAATATGCACCGGTCGTCGAGCAGGTTTCCATTGATGAAGCCTACTGCGACATGACCGGTACCGGAAAACTGTACGGCGATCTTACGGTCATGGCGCACCGGATCAAGGATGAGATCAGGGAAAGGCTCGGATTTACCGTAAATGTAGGCATTTCCAGCAGCAAGCTGCTGGCAAAGATGGCGTCCGACTTTGAAAAGCCGGATAAGGTACACACGCTTTTTCCGGAGGAAATACAGGAGAAAATGTGGCCGCTGCCCATCGGAGACCTCTACGGCGTCGGAAAGGCTTCTCTTCCGAAAATGGAGCAGCTGCATATCCGGACCATCGGGGATGCCGCCCTGGCGGACCTGGTACGCCTGAAAAGAGTCTTCGGGGAAAAGGGCGGAACCTATCTGCATGAAGCGGCAAACGGACTGGACGATTCTCCCGTGTCTGCCGAGCATGAAGCGGAAAAAAGCTACGGAAATTCCACAACCCTTTCCTCTGACCTGACCGCGTCAAACCGCGGGCGCATTCTGGCACCGACACTGCTAGCTCTTTCCGACAGTGTCGCTTCAAGGATGAGGAAAGACGAACGCCGCGGGCAGACGGTCAGCGTTCAGCTGAAGACAGCGGAATTTGTCACGCACAGCCGGCAGATACGCCTTGAGGAACCGACAGATTCCACCGATGAGATCTATGAGACATCGGTGCGTCTCTTTAATGAACTGTGGAACGGGAAGACGCCTGTTCGGCTGATCGGGGTGACGGTTTCCGGTCTGGATGAAAGCGACTGCCGCCAGCTTTCCTTCTTTGAGGATGAAAAAGAGACGCAGCGCCGCGAAAAACGCCGCAGGCTCGATGCGATGACAGACCGAATCCGGAATGAGTATGGAAAGAAGGCAGTCGTGAGAGGAAGTCTGCTTCAGGAACCGGGTGCGGAAAACGCAGAAAGAAAACATACGAAGAAGGAATCGTGAATGAAGCACAGATTGCACAGGAAAGAAGGACAGAAATGAAGCATCGCACAGTAAAAATCACCTTGCTGACAGGATATCTCGGCGCAGGGAAAACTACGCTTCTCAATTACATTCTGAAGAACCAGGAAGGCTTCCGCGCTGCAGTCATCGTGAACGATATCGGTGAAATCAACGTGGATGCCTCGCTCATTTCGAAAACGGGAAAAGTCTCGGAAGGGGAGAAAAATCTCATCCCGCTGACGAACGGGTGCATCTGCTGTACCCTGAAAGCGGACCTTTCCAATCAGATCTGGGACCTGGCTGAAAGCGGAAATTTCGATTATATCCTGATTGAGGCCAGCGGCATCTGCGAGCCGGTGCCTATTGCACAGACAGTCTCGGGCATCTGTGCAGAGATTAACGAGGACGGAGAAATAACGGCGCGTCTCGACGGAATTATAGCAGTCGTCGATGCGGCACGTCTTGCTGCGGAATTCGGATGCGGAAAGAAACTGGAACGGAAAAAGGATGAAATTGCGGAAGACGATATCGAGAACCTCCTGATCCAGCAGATTGAATTCTGCACGCGCATTCTTCTGAATAAAACAGATGCCGTGACAGCAGAGCAGCTCAGTCAGATCAAGGCAGTCATCCGGAAGCTTCAGACGGAAGCACCGATCTTAGAAACACAGTTCGGGCAGGTTCCCCTGAAAGAAGTCATCGATACGCATTCCTTTGATTTCAAAAAAGCAAGCATGTCTGCCGGCTGGATTGCAGCGCTGGAAAACCCGGAGGAGGAGACTGAGACAGAAGAGTACGGGATCAGTTCCTTTGTTTACTTCCGGAGACGACCGTTCATCAAGGAAAAACTTTGGGCCTGCAGCAGAAACTGGCCGAAAGAAATCATCCGCTGCAAGGGAGTCCTGTGGTACGCGGAGGATCCGGATATGTCGGTCATGTTTGAAAGTGCGGGAATCCTGGTGCAGGAGTCCGAAGGAGGACGCTGGATAGCGGCTTCAACAAAAGGGCAGATCAGAATGGCGCTGTCCGATCCGGACATCAAAAAACTCTGGGATCCGAAAGTCGGCGACCGCATGGTTAAACTGGTTCTGATCGGCCAGCATATGAATCGGGAAAAACTGACGAAAGAACTGGACGAGTGTCTGGCGGCAGAATAAGCAGCAGATGAAAAATACTCCGGCCGAATAAACAGCCGGAGTTCTTTATCTTTCAGCGGATGAAATTTGTCCAGACATGCTTTTCATACTGCGGAGCAGGAATACCGGCTTTGCGTCCTGCCTCGATGGACTTCAGAAGCCAGGCCATATTGGCTCCGAGCGTGCGCAGGGTCTGCATTCCCTCAGCATCTTCCAGAACCTGTTCCGGCGTGCTTCCGTGAATCTGGTTCCAGTACTGGGAAGTGACGATCGGCATGCTGTTAATGGAAAAATATTTGTTCATTTCGTCGAAAGCCGCGGAAGCTCCGCCGCGCCGGCAGGATACGACAGCCGCGCCGGGCTTGCCTCTGAGAACACTGCCGGCAGAATAGAAGAGCCTGTCCATCAAGGAAGAAACGGCTCCGCTGATGGCTGCATAGTGGACAGGAGAGCCGACGATGAGCGCATCTGCGTCCGCGGCCTTTTTAGCTGCCGCATTTACCGGATCATCAAAAATACATCTTCCGAGCTCCCTGCATTTCCCGCACGAAATACAGCCGGCAACCGGTTTTGTACCGATCCAGAAAATTTCGGAATCAATGCCTTCCTTTTCGAGAATCTTCTGAATTTCGCACAGTCCCGTATAAGTACAGCCTTTTTCATGAGGACTGCCGTTGATCATCAGTACTTTCATCTGAATACCTCTTTCCTTCCGGCATCTGTTCCGCCGGAAATGATGATGCTATTGTAACCGATAATCGGTTCATTTGCAAAAACTGCAGGCAGGATGATGTCGGCAGCAGGCGTCATGAGGGAAAAGGAATGGCGAAGGGGAGACAAGCGTATCAGATGTCATATGGGAAAAAGAGCGGATAGCCGGCGATGAAAAAATGTTTGCAGAAAAGGCGCGATATGATATAATCAGCGGCGATACAAAAACGGGGGAATTCTTATGACAGGCGGAATTATCGAAATCGATCTTCACGGAATGAGGTATGAGGAAGCCTATGCACGTGTCCGGAAAGAAGTGCTCAGAGCGGACAGCAGTGTCTACCGCATCCGTCTCATTCACGGCTATCACCGGGGCACCGATTTGAAGCGGATGGCGGAAGAAGAATTCGGATATGGGCGCGAACCGAAAGTCCTGCGTGTCGCAGGCGGAGACAACCCCGGAATAACAGAACTGATTCTAAGGGAGTATTGAAAAATGATTACAATCGACAAAAGTGTTTATTTGGCAAAAGGAAGCATTGTTACCGGAGACGTTACCATAGGCAGGGACTGCGGCATCTGGTATAATGCCGTGATCCGCGGCGATGAGGCACCGATCTTTATCGGCGACCGCAGCAATGTCCAGGACAATGCCGTCGTGCATGTGGATGAGAGTCAGCCTGTGACAATCGGATCCGGTGTGACAATCGGACACGGTGCAATCGTGCACAGCTGTTCCATCGGTGACGATACCCTGATCGGCATGGGTGCCATTATCCTGAATGGTGCAATGATCGGGAAGAACTGCATTATCGGAGCCGGTGCGCTGGTCACGCAGGGTACCGAAATTCCGGATAATTCCGTTGCATTCGGAAATCCGGCGAAGGTTAAGCACGGCATTACGGACGATGCCCTTGAAGCCAGCAAGAAAAATGCAGAGGTTTATGTCACGCTTGCGAAGAAGGCATTGCAAAAAGCTGAAGCTTAGGATATAATATTCTGCGTGTGATTCAGCACAGGCTGCTTTGGCACAGGTGGAAGTGCACATCATTGGTAGTGATGAGGTCCCGGGTCCGAGTCCCGGAAGCAGCTGGTCTGAATGGCCCTTGAGGTGAAAGCCCTGAGGGCCGTTTTTTATTGTATTTCCGGGATTTTGGTCCTTTTGTGCACTTTCAGAAATAATGCGAGTGCAGGCATATTTGTGACTGCACGGCTGCCTTAAATGAGGTGTATTGGAGGGATTATCTTAAAATGGTTTACGGGGAGACAACATCTCATGGATGATGCCAACAATGCGTTAACTGGAATAAGAAAAATGATTAAAAAAAATACATCAACTTGATATACTGTTGAAAAGTCGATGGATATGCGAGCATTGATTTGAGTATAGAAAAGCTTTTGGAAAAGATATCAGAAGCAGGGTCACCATTCGCAGAGTAGGGAAATTGAGAAATACGCATGGACGATGCTTATAAACCCCCAGTTTACACAATGTCATTAACTTAAGGGAAAGCAGCCCAAATTAAATGGACTGCTTTTTTCTTGACATGTATGTAGTGAGATGTAATAATTAAAATAGAAGATATAATTTATTATATTATGCTGTTTAGTAGTGATACTATGTTCATTAAAATACTGACAAAAACCTATGGAAAACAAAAACATTACTATGCCAGTCTTGTCGAAAACAACCGTGTAAACGGTCGTGTCGTCCAGACAGTCAAAGTGAATCTTGGCCCGGTCACAGAAGAGCAGATTCCTTTTCTTAAAGCGGCCTATGCAAAAAAGAAGCCGCGGCTTGTCTACGATGAATAGTCGAGAAAGATGGGGGCTGTGCGGTGAAAAGACCAGTGAAACGCGCCTATTCCGATCTGGAGCATATGCGGCAGGCGGAGTTTCAGCAAAAATGCAGGCTTATCAAGCAAAGCCATTTCACCAGAAACCGCAAGATGCCCTTGAGGAATCTTCTTCTTTCTATACCGTTCCGCAAAGGGCGTACGCTTCATGTGGAGCTGAAATACTTTAAGGAGATATTCAGGATGGACAGTGACATTTCAAAACCGGGTTATTTGAAACAACGCCTGAAACTGAATCCGGAAGCCATCCGGGATCTTATGCGTTTTCATGCCAGGATTTTTTATGAAGACACCGGCTCGGTTTCACTCTGGAAGCATCATATGATTCTTGCTGTGGATGGCACCTCATGCAATATCCCATCCACGGAAGAGAACATCTCTCTTTACGGTAATGCTTCGAGACATGGCACCAAAGAAAGGCCACAAATCGGGGTATCGTGCCTTTTTGATGTACTCAACCGCATGGTCATCGACCTGAGTGCGGATGCCTGGAAATTTGATGAAAGGTCAAGGGCTTTGCAGCAGATTGATGCGGCCGAAGAAGTCATCGGACGCAGAGACGGCATTTATCTGTTTGACCGCGGATATCCTTCCGGTATCTTTTTTATGGATCTTATGGAAAGGAAAAAACTGTTTGTGACGCGGCTCACAACATCGACGTTCCGCAGGGAACAAAAAGCCATGAAAACCGATGATGAATGGATGGACGTCAGGTTTGATGATGGTCGTATCCGTGCTCATACCCAGCATGGCAGGATGGAAAATGCGTCCAGAATGACTGCGGCAGGAAAGATACGACTACGTTTCGTAAAGGTAGAACAGCCTGACGGCGGCAAGGAATGCCTTGTGACAAACCTGACAAAAGGACAGGCAGATACGGCGGAAATCGCACAGCTTTACCGTATGCGGTGGGGAATTGAAAGTGCCTTTGACGATATGAAGAACAAACTTGAGATGGAAAACTTCACGGGAAGCAAACGGATCATCATGGAGCAGGACATCTACGCATGCGGATATCTTTATAATCTGATAAATGATTTCATGCAGGATGCTCAGAGGGATCTGCCAAAACCAGCAGGGACCTATAAATATCCAATGCGGATCAATAAGAATGTCGCCATCGGGGTGATGAAGGAAAGTTTGATCAGGATGTTTCTTGAGCAGGATAAAAACATTCAAAAGAAAATATTAGATGGCATCTTGCAGGAGATTCAGAGCAATCTTCTTCCTGTCCGGGAAAACCGACAGTATGAAAGAGCAGATGGACAGCTGGCAAGTAATTACTCAAACGTACGTAAACGGAGCTATTGAGAGATAGCCTGGTAAAACTGTGGATTCATCAAAAAAAACTGTCGGAGACTTTACATTCAGTAAGATCTCCGACGGTTTTTCTTTGATGATTCCTTAAGTTAATGACATTGCCAGTTTACAATGATTTAAAAGAACACGATTCGTCCGAGTTCCGGAAGCAGCTGGATAAAGGCGCTCTTTTGGATGAAAATCCGGAAGAGCGTTTTTTGCTGATTGTTTTCATGGAATGAAATTGACAGAACGAATGATAGACAGTCTTTATCCTATTATATGATATAGTATTTTTATACGATTGATTATCAGGCGGCATGAATATTCGGAGGTACATATGAAGTTGATACGGATACTAAGTGATAAAACGGTATAAAGGCAGATCAATTATTTTCCGGTCAGGATTGATATCCGACAATCCGGGAAATTGCTGCAGATGAGAAAGAACAGGATGAACTTTTAAATTGGGGGGAGGGAACACTGGCTATGGAACAAACCACAATGGAAACAGAAAGACTGATACTGCGCCCCTGGCAGGAAAAAGATGCGGAAAGCCTTTTCAGGCAGGCAAGGAATCCGAATGTCGGACCGACAGCAGGATGGCCGCCTCATAAAAGCATTGAAGAAAGCCGTGAAGTCATAAGAAATATACTCTACGGAAAAGAGTGCTATGCCATCTGCCGGAAACCGGATGATTCGCCGGTCGGCAGCATTGAGCTGAAACTGAATGGCCATACAGATATGACTGAAAAAGAGGATGAATGCGAGCTCGGCTACTGGATCGGAGAAGAATTCTGGGGACAGGGTATGGTTCCGGAAGCTGCAAGGGAACTGCTGCGCCATGGATTCGAAGACCTGGGCATGAATGTGATCTGGTGCGGATACTATGACGGAAATACAAAGTCGAAAAGGGTGCAGGAAAAAGTCGGGTTCATTTACCATCACACCTGTCAGGATGTACCGGTGCCGCTTATGGGCGAAAGCAGGGTCGGACATGTAAACTGTATGACAAGGGAACAATGGATGCATTCTGCTGAATTCTAAAAATGGCTGTACATTCCGGCAGGAAGAGCAGGACGGGCAAAGATGAGGAGAAGTCGTATGATTGCAGTACGGGATATCCAAACAGCGGTTGCAGTTTCCAATCATGATGAATAGAAAAGCTTATATGAACCTATTTGATTTAAAACGGTTTCTCATGGATGAAGGAGCTTCCCTTGTGGGCTTTGCTGATATTGGAAAGCTTTATGATGATACTGCATGCTGCGGATTTCAACGGTACCCCAAAGGTGTTTCCATAGCAGCAGCGATTCCGCGGGATGTCATTCTCTCTATCAAAGAAAAACCGACACGGGCATATTTCGATGCTTATCATTCCATCAATGATAAACTGAATCAGCTGGCAATGAAATGTGAAATGCTTCTGCAAAAAGAGGGCTTTGCTGCGTATGCCCAGACGACCGGCAGGGTGCATGAAACGGAAAGCTATCATACGCCCATGCCGCATAAGACCGTCGCCGTAAGAGCAGGTCTCGGCTGGATCGGGAAATGTGCGCTCCTGGTTACGGACCAGTATGGTTCGGCAATCCGCCTGACTTCTGTCCTAACGGATGCGCCGCTGCCTGCTGATTGTCCGGTTGCACGGTCGAAATGCGGTGCATGCAAAGCCTGCTTCGAGGCCTGTCCTGCGCATGCCGTCACCGGTATCCTCTGGGAGCCGGGCATTGAAAGAGAAAGAATGTTCCATGCCCCTGAATGCAGGGAGAAGGCAAGGAAAATTGCGATGGATGAGCTGCACGAGGAAATTACACTGTGCGGGAAATGCATCGAGATCTGCCCTTATACCAGGAAATATCTGTCATCCGGTAAGGAAAAAGATAAGGATCAATCGGAGCAATGAAAAGTTGAACCGGCAGCTGCAGCTGCAGCCTGACTGTACAGGCAGGACGATGCTTATAGAACTCCTGAGAGCTTTTTTTGCTGTGCACGGATGAACCGAGACGCGTATTGAATTAGGCAAATCATAATGTTATATTTACATCATAATCGCAGCAGATCAGAGGCTGCACGCTGCCTGCTGAAAACGGAAGAAAACCGGAAATTCGACCGGCTGTGCAGAAAATCGTATCAGGAGCAGAGCGTGTGCTCCGGGGGTGCAGGGAAGTGAAGAACCGCAGGCAGTGATAGGAATATCCTGAAAAAGGGGGATTACGATGCAGATCGATGCCCAGGCACTTTCATTTATTAAACGTACGAATCCGGGTGATTTCGCTGTTTACCGCGTGAACCACGGAGCGCTTGTCACGCTGCTTTCTTCTCCGAGCCTCCCTGTTCTGTCGGACATGACTCCGGGCGAATATGCGGCGCTGACTGAAACGGACGCGGTGGCCATTGTTCTGGATGCAGACAGGAAGATGGTGTCTGAGAAGCTTGAAGGATTGATGAAAGGATTCGATGAGTCAGCAGCTGCCACGCTGGCTTTCCGCATTCTGCACAGGACGAGGGACTTTATCTGGGTACGGGCCAAGGCCTGCTGGATTGGAGAAGACGGCAATCAGCCGGTGCTGATGGTCAATTTCGCAACGATTTCCGCAGCCTCCCGGGAATATGTCAGCCTTCTGGATAATACCGGAACGAGCATCTATGTGATTGATAAAGGAACATATGAACTTCTTTATGCCAATGAGACTGCAAAGCAGGCCTGCGGAGACCGGAATTACCGGAATATGAAGTGTTTCCGGTATTTTAATGGTCTGGAATCTCCCTGTCCCTGGTGTTCCCTTTCTCTTATGAAGGATGGAGCTGCCCATGTTGCTGAGAATTATGTTCCGACGCTGAACCGATGGTATCGGCATGACGTACGGGACATCGACTGGTATGGACATGATGCCGCAGCCTTTTATATTACCAATATTACGGAGCAGAAAAAGCAGCAGAAGTCCGAAGAGGAACGTTTCTCCAATTTCTATCGTCAGATTGCCGCTGCAAACCCGGACGCGCTTGCCATGTTCCGCCTGAACCTGACGAAAAATACCTGTACGGATGTGCAGAGCATGTATGAAACAGCCCATCGGCAGCAGAGCTCCGGGACAGTCGTCGGATATCTTGCTGCCTGTGCAGAAATCATTACGGATGAGAAAATCCGCCGGGATTGCCTTGCGCGTTTCAATCTGCCGAATCTTCTGAGGGAATTCCAGGACGGCATTACAGAAATGTCCATTGAATATCCGATCCGTTCATCGGAAGGCGAGACAATCTGGATTGACGGCATTATTTCCATGCTGCAGAATTCCATCAGCGGCGATATCGAGGGAATCGCCTATGCGCTCAATGTGACCGGAAGGAAAATCAATGACAGCATCCTGGCGCGGATCACGGAGGAAAGGTACGATCACATAGGGCTCATCAATCCGGCCACGCACAGCTATGAACTGTGGAAGAATGATGAAGACTACGGGCTTGGTTCCCACCAGAAAACGGATTACGATAAGGCCTTTGAGGATATTCTGAACCATTATATCCGTCCCGAAGACCATGATCTTTTTGCTGATCATGGAAAACTTGAGAACATCGTCGCACGTCTTGGAGAAAATGGCTCTGATTCATTCGTTTACCGCCGCCCTTCAAAAACCGGCGGCTGTCTCTACAAGCAGGTGAAATATGTCTGGCTTGACTCAAGGCATGATCGTATCATCGAATCGCAGACGGACCTGACCTCACTTTATGAACAGCAGATTGAGCAGGTCAGGCAGCAGCATGAGGCGGAGCTTGCCAGGGAGAAGGCACTCAGCGCGGAGTCTATCCCGGCCGGCATCGGCGTATTTGATTACATGGATGGCATGCTGTGTCTGAATTATATGAACAACGGTTTTTATCAGATGATGAATCTGCCGAGGGAAAAGTATGCGCAGTTCAAGGGAACGAATGTGATCAATGCGGCATTTAAAGAAGACCGGCCGGCCCTGCTTCAGGAAGTTAAGATGTCCATTCGTGAAAAACGTCAGATGCGCTGTCGTTTCCGTCTGCAGAATGGTACGGAAAATGGACACTGGGTTGAGGTCGCTGCCAATCATGTTCCGCTGGATGGATGGACGGAACGTTTCTATGCCGCCTATTATGATGTGGACGAGCTCCTTCGCACGCAGATGGAGATGCAGGAAAAGGAATTGGTTTTCCGCGATATTCTGTTATATTCGGATATTACCTATTTTACCTTTTACCCTCTGCGTCACCGCTATGAGGTGGAAGTCCTGCCGGCACGGCACAGCGGCCTTCCGAAGGCCATGGATGATTATCCGGAATCCTATATCCGCTATTTCGGATTGGGTGCAGATGATGCAGAAGCCTACCGCACCATGGTGAAAGAGGTTGAAAACGGGGCGCCGGAGGCTGAATGCACGGTCTTCATGAAACGGGAGGGAGAGTCAGGATGGTACCGTATCCATCTGATGAATGTTCCGGATGAAAGCGGGCATACCTTAAAGGCAATCGGCAACGTATTCAATGTAGATTGGACCGTGGAGGCGGAAAAAGCCATATCCGATGAGAGGATGCGCCTTAAATCCCTGCGGGGCGTTTATCTGGCAACGGCAAGCTTCAACGTAACGAAGGATACGGAGAATACATTCAATGCCGGCAGCGGCATTTCACGTTCCGCAGCAATTGATGATGAGGAGCTTGCCCGGGCCGAAGAGATAGAACCGCTGATCCGCAGACAGAATCCCGCAACGCTGAGCACACTGCTTTCTGCTGCAAGGCAGATCCCGGATGAGAAAGAGCGCAGGAAATTCATTTTAATCAGCAGCCATGAGGGACTTCTCCGGCGGTTCCGGAACGGACAGCGTGACATTACCCTTGAATACCGCAGGTCGGTGGGAAGCAAACTGATATGGGTTTCGACCAGGATCATTCTGCTGGCAGATCCTTCTACGAATGATGTACAGGCCTTCTTCTATACGCGGGATATTACCGAGCAGAAACAGACAGAACGGATCACGAAACTGACACTTGAGAAGAACTGTGATTATATTGCCGTTCTTGATTCTGTCAGGCGCACCCTGCGCTTCAGAAGCTGTTCCGATGAAAACGAAGTCACGCGGGATGGGTGGAACCTTGAGACAGAGAATGACTACGACCGGGCTTCGCAGACTGCAATAGACCGGTTTGACCTTGTCGGCGGAGAAGGAGATCTGAGCAGCCGTGTATCCGTCGAGAAAATTGCAGCAAGCCTTGGGGAGTCGGATGAATATTCCGTGACCTATGACCGGAGCATGCCTGACGGAAAGGTGCGTCGCAAGCAGGTGCAGTACCGCTGGCTTGATGAAACGAAGAAAGAGGTCCTGGTCGTCCAGACGGATATAACGGCCGCCTATATCGAGGAACAGGAACGCACACGGCGGCTGCAGGAGGCACTTGAAGCGGCAGAAAAAGCCAACAGTGCCAAGACAGAATTTATTTCCCGAATCAGCCATGATATCCGTACACCGATCAGCGCCATCACGAACATGACGGAGTTTGCAAGGGAAGACGTGGATGACAGGGATAAGCTCCTTCATGATCTTGACAGGATCAAGGCTTCCAATACCTTCCTGTTAAGCCTTATCAATGATGTCCTGGACATTTCAAAGATTGACAGCGGGAAGATTGAACTGCATCCGGAACCGTATCCATATGATGAATATATCGAGATCATCCGGAATATTTTCGAGCCTCTTTGCAGGGAGAAGGGGCTGGTTTTCAGAATCGAGCGTGGCAGTGCGGCGGTGGGACATGCTGTGCTTGTCGACCGTGTCCGATATAACCAGATCTCCCTGAACCTGCTGTCCAATGCCGTGAAGTATACTCCGGCAGGCGGAAGTATCACCTATGCCTCACATGTTCTGCCGAGACCTGACGGGATGGTAGAATGCAGTTTCGATATCAGCGATACAGGCATCGGAATGAGCAGGGAGTTCCAGAAGTCCATGTTCGAACCTTTCACCCAGGAGTTTGATAATCCGGAGAGGAATAAAATCCCCAGCGGTACCGGGCTTGGACTGTCTATCGTAAAGCGGCTTGTCGATCTGATGAACGGAAGCATCCGCGTGCAGAGCGAACTGGGAAAAGGGACCTGCATTTCCGTCAGCTTTATTCTGCCGGAAGCGTCTTCGGAGCATGTGGAAAGTGTCAGCAGGATGACAGGCGGGAATACTGAGCCGGAAAAGCTTTCCGGAAGGGTGCTCCTTGCCGAGGACAACGACATCAACACGGAAATCGCCCTGAGGATCCTGGGTTCATTTGGAATGGAGGCCGATCATGCTGAAAACGGACGGCAGGCAGTGGAATTCTTCAGCAAGTCTGAAACCGGGCGGTACCGTGCCATCCTGATGGATATTCAGATGCCGATCATGAATGGATTTGATGCGGCAAGAGAAATCCGTAAGCTGAACCGCAGGGATGCGAAAGATATACCTATCATCGCGATGACGGCCGATGCTTTTGAGGAAAGCATTCGTGCGGCTAAAGATGCCGGGATGGATGATTACGTGACGAAGCCGATTGATACGCGGAAATTGTTTGCAGTACTGAAAGAACGGCACCGGCACCGCGATGATGATGACCGGTTTCCGGATTCTTCCAATAAACGGGGATAACCGGATGCAGGTCCGGAAGAGTGCATTTTTATATTTTCCTGTTGACTCTGACGCTGCGTCATGGAATATGCTTTGGATACACGGAGGAGAAAAAATTGACAGTAAAAGAGATGAGCAGTCTGACCGGCGTAAGTATACGTACGCTGCATTATTATGATCAGATCGGACTTCTTCATCCTTCGGAAGTTACGGATGCGGGGTACAGAAAATACAGTGAAAGCGAACTGGCCAGGCTTCAGCAGATACTGCTGTTCCGCGAACTGGAATTTCCGCTGAAGGATATCCGGGAGATACTTGACAGCCCGGACTTCGATCAGAAGAAAGCCATTGAGCAGCAGATCAGGCTTCTGTATCTGAAGAAGGAACATCTGGATGCTTTGATTCTCCTTGCCCGTGAAATCAAGTCAACAGGAGGAAAGAAGATGGATTTCAAGGCGTTTGATACAGCGAAGATTGATGAATACGCCAAAAAGGCAAAAGAAGAATGGGGAAAAACCGATGCCTACCGGGAGTATGAACAGAAGAGCAATGGCAGAAGTGTCAAAGAGAGCATGGAAATCAACGAAGGACTTATGAATATTTTTAAAGAATTCGGTCAGATTAAAAACCGGGAACCCGAAAGCGCGGAAGCACAGAGACTTGTAAAAAAACTGCAGGATTATATTACGGATCATTTTTACCGCTGTACAGATGAAATACTGTCCGGGCTTGGGAAGATGTATGCGGGGGATTCAGAGTTTACAGAGAATATCGACAGGGCCGGCGGGAAAGGATGTGCAGCGTTTACGGCTGCTGCTATCGATTCCGGCATGCACCTGAAAGAGTGATTTCCTGCATCAGCGGGATTGCTTTCTATGCGGCTGAATGGCCTCTTCAATGATAAAACGGAGAGGCCGTTTTCATGCACGCCTGGATTTCCGGTATTGATTGGGAGTCAGGCTGAAAACTTCTTTGAATTTTCTGCAGAAGTATCCTGTGTTTTCAAATCCGGCATCCCTTGCAACTGCGGATACGGTTTTCTCTGTTGTCTCGAGCAGGCCGGCTGCCCGCTTTAATCTGTAATGAATGACATAATCGATCGGGGAAATGAAAACGTATTTGCTGAAAATATTCAGGATGCTGCTTTTGCTGAGCGAGACTGCCCGTGCAAGCTCTTCAAGAGTAACATTTTTCTGATAATGATCCTGAATGTACTGCAGCATGATCTGCAGTCTGGCCTGATCCCGGATATCTGTCCTGCGGTTTTGACCGGCATTGTCTGTTTCCATATTCTCGTACATGACCTGCCAGAGCTTCAGAAGCAGTTGGACCGTCTGTATTTCGCACGGACGGTCGTCATTCTGTAATTTAAAAACTGAGTTCAGGATTGCAAGGCACTCCTTCTGCCAGCGGACATCCGGGGTGAAAATCTGGATGTCCGCAGAGGAAGAAAGGATGGGCTTTATATATTTCAGGTAGATCAGGCTTTCCTTCGGTGCCAGCAGCGATGGGGAAAATACGATGTTGGGGATGACGGCGGACTCCGCGGATACAAAGCGGTGGATGATCTGGCTGTTGATAAAGATACCTTCCCCGGCTGTCAGGGTAAACTGATGATTTCCAGCGGAAACGGTTACGGTTCCCTTTTCGACATAAACAAATTCAAGTTCCGGATGCCAATGCCAGTCAATGTAGTGAAAATCGAATTGATAAATGTCTTCTAAATAAAACATAAAAGGATATTTTTCATCGCCGTGAGAGACATTCTCACGGCTTGTTTCGTCTGTTAAGATCCGCGGGTAGGAATTATGCATATTTATTTGCGCCTTTACGCACCCTTCCAGAAATAAAATCGAATAAATACTCATATAATGAGATATTGTGTAATAAATATACGCTTTTATTCATTGAATATCTACTGAAAAAACGATATGTTTTAATAAATTGTAGAAAGAACGGGGCATAAAGTCAATATGGAAAAGAACTACCGGAAAACGCTGACGGCATGCTACTTAGGATTTATTACGCAGGCAATCTCAGCAAACTTTGCACCTCTTCTGTTTTTGAAATTCCACAAGGCCTATGCCATTCCTTTAGGGCAGATAGCGCTGATTTCGACAGTCTTTTTCTTTACGCAGCTTCTTGTCGATGTATTCTGTGCGAAATTCGTAGATCGGATCGGATACCGGAAGAGTGTCGTGGTGTCGGAAATCTGTTCGGCGGCAGGACTGATCGGACTGGCGTTTATTCCTGAAATATGCGGAGAGCCATTTGCCGGGATTCTCATCAGCGTCATCATTTACGCGGTCGGAAGCGGCCTGATCGAAGTTCTGTGCAGCCCGATCGTAGAAGCGTGCCCGTTTGAAAATAAAGAATCTGTTATGAGCCTTCTGCATTCCTTTTACTGCTGGGGTTCCGTAGGGGTTATTGTCCTTTCAACATTGTTTTTCGCAGTATTCTCCATTGACAGCTGGAAGTGGCTCGCCTGTCTGTGGGCACTCGTCCCTCTCTGCAATGTCTATAATTTCATGACCTGTCCGATTGAACCGCTTGTCGAGGACGGCAAATCGATGGGAATCAGGAGCCTTTTGAAAGTGCCGGTCTTCTGGATTGCGATTGTTCTGATGGTATGCGCAGGCGCCTCAGAGCTCTCCATGGGACAGTGGGCTTCCGCGTATGCGGAGTCGGCCATCGGACTTTCGAAAACGGTCGGCGATCTGGCAGGTCCATGCATGTTCGCTGTCATGATGGGCATCAGCCGCGTTATTTACGGAAAATACGGAGAAAAACTGAACCTGATGGCTTTTATGATCTGTTCCGGAGCTTTATGCCTTGTGTGCTATCTATTGGCGGCCCTGTCTGCGAATCCGATGCTGGGCCTGATCGGCTGCATCCTCTGCGGTTTTTCGGTCGGCATCATGTGGCCGGGTACCATCAGCATTTCATCAAAGCGTCTGCCGACGGGAGGAACGGCCATGTTTGCCCTTCTGGCAATGGCCGGAGACCTGGGCGGCGCTTTTGGTCCAAGTCTGGTCGGAAATATTACCCAGAATGCAAATGATAATCTGCATGCCGGTATGCTGGCAGGAAGCGTGTTCCCGCTGGTCCTGATTGGTTCACTTGCGGCAATGAAACTGACTCAGGGCAGGACTGCGCCGTGCGGAACACAAGAGCAGTCTGAATGAAAGTGACGACGGGTGGCGTCCTTCCGGATGAAGATCCGAAAGAACGCCTTTTTTTTACTGCAGTTGGATGAAATGCAACAGGTATGCTACAATAATCAGAAGGTCGGTGAGATGACCCGGATTTCATTTATCATGACAGAAAGAGTGAAAGAATGGAAGCTTTGAATCTTGGAGAACTTTTCCGGCAGAATCCTGTGTTCTGGGATTCCTGTTCGTGGCCGAAGGAATTTCTCCCGGCGGGGTTTTTGCAAAGATCTCTTGAAACGGAAGCCTACGGACAGGGTCCTGATGTCCGGCGGGCTTTTGAACGATGGGAAGAATGGATTCGTGCAGGCCGCTATAAGCTGTTTAATCTTTATTCAGAGAAAGAGTGCGCGGAGAATCCGGATAAGAAGAATGTAAAACTGCTGTATTTCCAGGGAAAACCCGGACAGAAATTTCATATCATTTGTCCCGGAGGCGCCTACACCCATGTGGCAACCTGGCTGGAGGGAGTTCCGCCGGCGATGGCAATTACTGAAGAAGGGTATCATGCCTTCGTTTTAGTCTATCGCTGCGATTATGCATGTACGGCCTCCGGGCAGCTGATGCCGAAGCCGATGGAGGATTTGGCTCAGGCACTTACTTTCATCATTAAGAACAGCCGTGATCTTCAGGTGGACATTGAAAACTATGGTGTCAGCGGTTTTTCTGCCGGCGGACATCTGGCAGCTTTCTGGGGAAGCAGGAAATATGGATATGCGCATTACCGGCTGCCGGCGCCTTCGGCATTGATTCTCGGATATCCGGCCCTTTCCTCTGAGATTTACTATGAACTTCTGCAGGGAACAAAAATGGATCATTATCCGGAGGCAAAGACAATGACAGACTCCTATCTCAGGCTGATGGGAGGTCCTGCGTATACGCAGGAGGAAATCCGGGATTTCAGTGCGGAATACCATGTGACCGGTGAATATCCCCCTGTATACTTTGTGCATAATGAAGACGATCCGCTGGTCCCTTACGAAACTTCTCAGCGCTTCTGCAAGGCTTTGGAGAAGGCGGGTGTCACCCATGTATTCGAGTCTTATCGTACGGGCGGTCATGGTTTTGCTTTGGGATACGGGAAGGAAGCCTGCGGCTGGTATCAGAGAGCCCTGAAGTTCTATGCTTCTGTCTGAATCAGGAACTGAGGGGAAGCTGCAGAACGAAAATGAAAATCATGTATCAACAGGGGGACGTATCATGAATTCCAAAACCATACAGGATATTATTCAATTTCGCGATGACCGAGACTGGAAGCAGTTTCATAATCCGAAAGACCTGGCAATTTCCATCAGCCTGGAAGCAGCCGAGCTGCTTGAAGTATTTCAGTGGAGCGGGTCTGACACCAGCGCTGATTCTCATATGGATAAAATCAAAGAGGAACTGGCAGATGTCGTGAATTACTGCGTGCTGATGGCTGATGCATGCGGACTGGATCTGGATGAAATTGTGGAAGAGAAGATAAAGCGCAATGCCGAGAAATATCCCGTGAAGAAGGCATATGGTTCCAGTAAAAAGTACACAGAACTTGGTAAAAAGGATGAAAAATAATTATGCTGGTCTATTCGGCTGAGAAATATCAGTTTCATGATGATGTCATCAATCATAATATTGCCCAGGTTATCAAGAGCAGTTTATTTCATCACGGGATTTTCGATGAGAATGACCGTGAATTCATTTCCTGGGAAAACTCTCTGGTCAGAATGGATGAAGTCCTGGAAGATGACCGCTTTTCAGATGATATCCAGGTTGCCGTCGAGTATCAGGTGCCGCAGACGGCAAAGAGGGTAGATTTTATTGTTTCGGGAGCTGACGAAAAAGGAAAAGAAAATGTCGTTATCGTGGAACTGAAACAGTGGGAAAGAGCTCAGCGAACGATGCGGGACGGTCTTGTGTCAGCATATACCGGGGGAATGACGCGGGTTGTTGCACATCCTTCCTATCAGGCATATTCCTATGCAAAGACCATAGAGAACTTCTGCTCAACAGTGCAGGATAAGCCGATTTCACTTTATCCGTGTGCTTATCTCCACAACTATTCAAGAAGCTATCTTGATGAACTGGTCAATGACTCCTATCAGGAGGTATTGGATGAGGCACCGGTTTTTATCAGGAATGACTTAAAGAAGCTGAGAGACTTTATCGGCCGTTATGTCCGGTCGGCAGCAAAAAGCAATCTGATGTATGAAATTGATAATGGTAAAATCAGGCCGTCCAAGGCACTTCAGGACACCCTTGCCAGCATGATGCACGGGAACCCGGAATTCATACTCATCGATGAGCAGAAAGTTGCCTACGAAACAGTCAGACGTCTTGTTGAAATGGCACTTATGAACAATAAGAAGTATACCATTATTGTGGAAGGCGGTCCGGGAACCGGGAAAAGCGTTGTTGCAGTCAGTCTTCTGGCTGACTTGATCACGAAAGGCAGGACAGCTTGCTATGTGACAAAAAATGCTGCTCCGAGGAATGTCTATTTTGAGGAATTGAAACAGGGAAAATTCAGGAATAATTATGTGAAATTCCTGTTTAAGGGATCCGGTTCTTTTGTTGAAAGCAGGGAGAATGATTTTGACTGTCTGATCGTGGATGAGGCACACCGGCTGAATGAAAAATCCGGTATGTATAAAAACAAAGGTGTCAATCAGATTAAAGAAATCATTGACGCATCAAGGGTCAGCGTGTTTTTCATTGATGAAGATCAGGTGGTTACCTCGAGTGATATCGGGTCTGTCTGTGAAATTGAGAAATGGGCAAAGATCTGCGGAAGCGAAATTTTCTATAACGATGATATTAAACTCACTTCACAGTTTCGCTGCAACGGAAGCAGCGGATATGTTGCTTTTCTCGATGATCTTCTCGGCATCAGAGAAACAGCGAATGCAGATGGTTTCGATCTGGATTTTGACTTCAGGGTATTCGACAATCCTCTGGAAATGAGAGAGGAGCTCCGGAAAAAGAATGAAATCAATAATAAAGCCCGAATGCTTGCAGGCTACTGCTATGAATGGATAACAAAGAATTCAAATGATCTGAATGTATATGACATCGAACTTCCGGGAGGCTTCAAGGCACGCTGGAATTTCAGCAGTACATCTACATGGGCTATTGATCCGGACTCTTTTGAACAGGTGGGCTGCATCCATACTTCGCAGGGGCTGGAATTCGATTATATCGGCATTGTTATCGGCAAGGATCTCAGATATGAAAACGGGAAAGTCATAACAGATTCCTCCAGAAGAGCCAAGTCGGATGCAAGTCTCCGCGGAATCAAGAATCGCCCGGAATATGCCGAAAAAGTGGACCGCATCATACGAAACACTTATAAAGTCCTTATGACGCGCGGACAGAAAGGCTGTTATCTCTATTGTGAAGATTCAAATCTGCAGCAGTATATCAAGTCACGTCTGGGGGCAGAAGAGGAAGACAGACCGGAGTTAGTTGCCGAAGAGAATACTGCTTATGAGGTGAGGAGAAAGTAAAACCGGAATGGATTGACTGCTCCGCGGCGGGAAAGCCTTGTAAAGCAGGGAGAAACTATTATGCAGGAGAATAAAAAGGCAGGGCAGAATCAGCTGCACGCATCAGAATCAGAAGCAAAAGCTGAATATGATTCCTCCTTCAAACGCGTCAGCACATCGGAAATGAAGCGCAGGTCAGTCTCTGAATTTGAAGGCCTGAAAGTAAAAGAATGTTCATTTACCTCCAATTACGGACAGAAGCTTTTCGGCTGTACGTATTCAAAAGAGAATACGGAGCCGGAGGGCGTCATCATCATGGCACACGGCCTCGGCATCGGCGGGCAGTGTGTCTATATGGATTCTGCCGATTATTTTACATCCGGCGGATATCTGGTTTTTGCCTATGACGCAAACGAACGGACCGGAGCGAAGGTGATACGGTGATCGGCATGGAACAGGGACTTATTGATTTGAACTGTGCCATTGAATATGTCAGGCACGACAGTCGGCTGAAAAATTTTCCCATTGCGCTGTTCGGTCACAGCTGGGGAGCTTACTGTGTCTGTGCCGCATTGAATTTTCATCCGGAGGTAAAAGCTGTTGTCTCAATTTCCGGGTTCAATTGCCCGGCAGATTATTACAGAGAACTGTTCGGCAGGGAGAACCATGCTTTTCTTTCATATTTCAGCAGCCGTGAGAAGGAAACTTTCGGAAAATATACCGACTGTACGGCGATGTCGGGGTTTGCCAAAACAAGAGCCGGGATTATGATCATTCACAGTGCCGATGACAGGAACGTTCCCGCATCAGCAGGGTATGATCTTTATTACAGGGAATACAAAGATAATGATCGATTCCATTTCAGAAAAGATGACAGCCGCGGGCATCTTTTTATTTTCTATACAGAAAGGGCAAGAGAGTATGACCGCAGGTTTTATATCTGTGAACAGAGCCTGGAGCTGTCGGAGTTCGGCCGGCTGAATGTGTTTGATAAAACTGCCGGATATGAAATTGACAGGGATTTTTACAAGGACATACTTTGTTTTTTACCGGAAATACTGCCGTCTTCAGGAGTGAGGCCGGAAATCAGAGCCAGGAATTCAGGATAGCCGTTTCGCTTTCTTGACCCGGTACATCATCGTATCGGCTTCATTTAGCAGTACATCGAAAGAGCCGAACTCCGTCCGGGTTGAATAGCCGACGCTGACGGTCAGCTGAAGGGGAAAATCGTGCCTTCGGTTGCATTCATCCAGGAGGCTATTGATTTTTTCGATAAGAGCGTTTACCTGTTCATCCGATGCGTTTTCGTAAAGGATGCAGAATTCGTCGCCGCCGATTCTTGCAAGAAGACTGTGGATATCCGCACAGGCTTCTTTCAGGGCTGAAGCAACTTTTATCAGTGCCTGGTCGCCGGCGAGATGGCCGAAGGTGTCATTTATTCTCTTGAATTTGTCGATATCAATGACCAGAATGGAAACGGAATCGATAGTTCTGGATTTTTGCTGGATTCTTTCATAATAGAGCATTATGGAAGAACGGTTGTTTATACTGGTAAGATAGTCGGTTGTAATATGCTGTTTCTGGATATTGACGAAGGTCCACAGCAGTCCGATGGCAAAGAAATCGAGCAGGAGGTAACTGCTGCTCAGGGCTGATTGGAAAAAAAGTCCGATGACCGGCAGAATGATGAAGGATGCAATGACAAAGCAGCTGGACCTTTCAGAATCAATCTTTGTCTTCAGGGCTTTTTGAACGGCATAGATTGATGCAGCCAGAGGATAGATGAAAGTGAAAGCGATATCGAGATAGGCAAGCCAGCCGAGAGAGTATCGGTTGGCATCTGTCAAATAGAACCTTGAGTGGGTCAGAGGATTCAGGAGCAGACTAAGCAGATTGCATGCAAACGGCAGCAGGACGAGAATGCGGTTTAATTTCCCGCGGATTTCGATTCCCATCAGATGGAGTGAATAATAAAGCCAAAGAAGACTGATCAGCGCCTGCAGGAAAATTGCTGCGGTATTCAGCAGGAAGAGGACTTCCCTGGCGCAGGCAAATGTGGCTCCGTCATAGATCCAGCACAGCATCTCCGCTATCATATCGGCAATCGTTGCAAACATGACATTCCGGAGCCGAATCCAATCCCGGCTTCTGTCTTTATGATTGCTGATCAGAAGTACGAGGAGCATGGCGACTCCGATGATGCATATTTTCGCATATTCCATTTATTCATAACCTTTCCAAGAAAATTCAGACATTCTTATCATTCTTAATGCAGTCAGCGCTGTTTCCTGACGGCAGAAACGAATATCTTTTCCCTGCCGTGTTTATCGGAGCGTGCTGTCAATGGAAGTCTTCATCACAGCAGAAATCGCATTGTCTCCTCCAAGGATCCAGACGCTGCCGGCATTTTTGAGAACCGTCTTCTGATTTTCCGTTAGTGAGGTGCCATTTCCGTCAACGAGCAGAATGGCTCCGTTGGATTTGCCGGAAAGAGCCGCACTGACAAGGCTGTCCGGATAGTTGCTTCCTGTCGAAACGGCAAGTGCAGCAGCCTTCCCGCCGAAGAGTCCATTGATAATTTCAAGAGAAGTACTGTAGCGGTCGCTTCCGCCGTATCTCTTTACGGCAACGCCGGAAAGCTGCGTTTCGACTTTGCCGCTCACCGCACCTTCTTTTCCGACGATGACGGCATTCCTGAATTTCTTTGCAATGGTGAGGGATGCCCCGGTCAGTTTTCCGTCGGTTCCCGTCAGCAGAATCGGATCTTTCTGTGCATACGCATAGGATGAGATGGAAAGTGCATCCGGGAAGTTCTGTCCGGAACTGATGATGATTGTATCGGAAGAGGATGATTTCATGATTTCTTCCTCGACCTTTTCAGCCGTCTGCATACGGTCAGCCCCTCCGATCCGATCTGTCCGGATGCCCATTTTTTCGATGGCAGCTTTCACGTTATCGGAAACGGCTGCCGTACCGCCGACGATTGCCGCGTCTGACACTCTGAGAGATGTGAGAAGGTCGGATGTCTGCCTCGTGAGCTGATCCGGTTTCGTCAGGATGACCGGACAGCCTTTTACCCCCGCAAGAGACGAGGCCGCCAGAGCATCCGGCCAGTTCTCCCCGGAAGCCACGATGACCGTGGAAGAGCCGTCCGGGAAAGCATTTTTCACCGCTGCTGCCATTGTATCATAGCGGGCAGCTCCATAGATCCGGCTGTACGGCGACGTGCGGTACCTTGCGGTAATGGTTCCGGAGGCGAACAGAGGGATGACCAGAGGCGAGCCGGATCCGATCGAGATGCCATCCTTGATCCAGTCCATCAGATAAAGGCCTTCCGGGACAGTCGCCGTGAGCACAGCGGTATCCCCGCTCCGCATGGTGATTTTGGAAGAGCCTGCAGCACCCCCGCATGAGATCAGTGCGCTTCCGTTCTGCTCAGCATTTACGCTGACTGTGATGTCTGTCGTCGTGACGGTGCCGGCCAGAGAGTCCGGAAGCGTATAGAACGTGCCGGCATTTCCCTCCAGCCCTGCTACATAGACTTTTCCGCCCAGCATGGCCGCGCCTGTCGGGATGATTTCCGAAACAGAAGTTCCGAGGCTTGTTCCCAGGCCTTTCCATTTCATGCTGACCGGATCCACCAGGACCGTATCGCCGATTCCGGAAAAGGTATCCGATCCGAGCTGCAGAATGCCGTTTCCGGTGTTGGCGCGGATATACCGGATCTGATCGTAACAGGTTTCCGTCTTCCATTCCGGTTCACCGGAAAGGCTGCCGAGATTCTTCCAGCTGCTTCCGTCATAGGCAAGCGTGACGATTGCCGGCTGATTGGCATCGACTGCCGTGAAATAATCAGTTGTGCCGCTTCGGAAGTATCCCGTAATTCCCTGAATGTTCCCGATCGTACTGATCGGCACTTCGACCCGCCGGAATTCTTCGCTGTCCGGATCCAGGAAGAAGACAGTTGAAGCCAGCGCATTTCCGATTCCCAGGTCCGTTAAATCCTCTGTCATGATGAGACAGATTTTTCCCTGTGCGCTGTAAGCGGCCGTGTTGAAAAAGACTGGATCTTTCTCGTAGAGCCGTCCGACATCGAATGTCCCGATTTTCTTAACGTCGGACCAGGTATTTTTGCCGATATCGTATTCGGAACAGAAGACATCCGTTTCTTCTTTTCCGTCACTTTCACGGACATCCGCATTGAAGGCATAGAGTTTTCCGTTCCGGTAAGCATAGCGGAGCATCGTCTCCGGAAGCCCGGTACAGCCTTCCATCATCTTTTCAGCAGACGAAAGCTTCGTCCATGACGAAGCGGAGGAGGCAGAAGAGGGATCCGTGCAGCTGTACAGGAATTTTCCGTCCTGATCTGCAAAGAAGATCCTGTCCGATCCGGCGACAAGCACGCCGCTGGCCATTTCTGTGTCCGATCCCGGAAGCGCACCGATCCGGACAAGCTTCGAGGAATCTTTCCTGGGCACGGTATAGGAAGCGTTGTAAGTCCGTCCTGTCGAGCTGTCGACGACGTCGAACCGGTGCTTCCCGCCGTCGAACAGGGCATCGTCTGCCGTAAGGACGATGGAATCCTCATCCTGCGAGGTTACGGCAAATTTATTCTGATGCGTGGTTTCGTCTACATAAAGCGAGGCGTCTCCCAGGCCGTAGCCGTTGACTGTGATGACATTCCCGCTGCAGGAAATGGACCAGGTACTGGCATTGATGGCGGAATCTGACGCGCTTCCCCTGCTGTCCAGGGCCTTGCCGAATGAGAAATGTCCCTGGCTTGCTACCGTCTTTTCTATTCCTTTGGAGGTGTAGGAATCCACCATCGGGACAGTACCGCCCACGAGGCGCCCCCTCAGATCCAGCGGGGATTCATCCGGATAGAGCGAGGCAAGTTCGGCACAGCATCCTGCAAGGAACGGAGTGGCCATAGAGGTTCCGCTCATGAAGCCATAGGCTGAAATGTCAGATTTCTTTGTTATGCCGGCAATGGAATACCGGGCGGTCACTTCTGTTCCGCCGTCCGCCGGCTGCTTCATCACCAGCATAAGTATACAGCTCAGGGTCTTGCTCGACAGGACCGTTTCCGGGATGGTTCCGTCCAGGCTGCTCTTATGCGAGGTCGAAGCAGTCCCGAAGGAATAATTGTACAGGGAATTGATTTCGGAATAGCTGGTGCCGACCGCGAACCCTGCCTCGGCGTATTTTGATTCATTTCCCTCACCGCCGAAGGGAACGCAGCTGATGCCGGACACATAATCGGATGCCGGGCCGGATAATCCGTATAATGGGTTCTCTTCGGTCCAGCTGTAATAAATCCGGTAGTTCCAAAGTTCTGAATCCGACAGGGTGTTAAGATCGGTTACCGTGACCCGGATGGTGCGGAGGCCGTCCGCCTCTTCTTCCGCAATCCTGAAATGGGCAGCATCGGATTCTGTCATTGCTTCTAATCGGTTGCTGCTGTTCACATGGAACAGATAACATTTAAGGTCCGTAAATTTCTCCGGCGTCAGCAGGTCCCCCAGCTGATTTGTATAGACGGCACCGGTTTCATGGTTCAGATATTGGACCATCGGGTCGTACTCGTAGAGGGCAGGATTCGTCTCCGAGGAAACGGGAACCGTGGACAGCATCGAGGCCCCGGGTGAGGCAACGTCGACTACCGTGCTGTCGTAGTTGGAGAAATTGACAAGCTTGTTCTGCTGGTTGCTGGCCCCGACAATGATCATATAGGGGCTTTCCACTGAAAGCGGCGCACCTTCATAATTATCCAGGGTATCCATGTTTTCATTTCCGGCGGCGAATAAGGAAAGGATGCCTGCCTTCCCTGCCTGGTTTATGACATAGTCGAGGACAGGCGCATAGGAACCGATGAGCCAGGAGTTGGAAATCACCTTTACGTTCTGCCCGGCCAGTTTCGCAGTAATGATATACTGATAGGCGCGTATGCAGGCGATGTCGAACGGTCCGTTTCCATCGTCCCAGCAGCCTTTCAGGGCCATGATCTTTGTATGCCGGGCTGCAGAGGCTACTCCCGTGCCGTTGTTCGACTGTGCGGCTGCAAGGCCTGCGCAGTGCGTGCCGTGCTCGCCTCCGCGTCCCGGCATGGGATCATCATCCATCTGGCCAAAGTCATAGCCGTACAGTCCCGGGAGACCGATGTTTCCGGGATTTACCCACATATTGCCGGCTAGGTCCGGATTGGTATAATCGACGCCTGTATCGAGGACTGCCACAATATTGTCCTTTGCAACAGAGGAGGCTGCGTCCGCTTTCAGGGCTGCGGGCAGATCGACGCCCGCTGAGCTGTCGGCAAGTCCCCACTGGAGACCGGACTGATAAAGCGGATCATCCGGAGAGGACGAAACGAAAGCAGGAACATCGTCCGCTGCCGCAGATACGGAATCAGAAGCTACCTGCGTGGCCGCTGAAGCGGAGACTGACGGTTCTGCCGTTTCTGTATCTGCCTCGGGGAACGTCAGAATAGCTGATTCCTCTGCGGTTTCCGGGAGATCGGAAAGCTCATGCGTGTAATTCGGCTGGGCACATTCGACGCAGGGAAGGGAATCAAGCTGACTGACCAGATCCTCCGTGCTCAGGGTATCACTTTTTATGACGGCAATCCGGAGATCCGCCCCGGAAGGAATATCGACGGAAGAAGCATCGGTTTCCTCTGACGAGCGCAGAACAGATTCAGATTCATCGACTGTACTGAAGTCCAGGGTTTCTGAGATGCTGAAGCCCGCCGACGTCAGTATCTGCGATTCATCGCCGGAGGATGAAAGGAGTCCGGGTGCAGTATCGGCATGGTAAAGAACCAGGGCTTCCCCCTCCGTGTACGTCTCATTTCCTGATACAGCGGATTCGGATTGTCCTGCCGGAGATATGACCGGATCTGCCTTCACAAGAAGGCCGTTCTGTGATGCGAATACATTGGCGGGCGAAAGCGCACATCCCATCATGAAGACTAAAAACAGGGCAAGAATCTTTTTCTTCATCAATGCCTCCTGATCGGTTCTTTGTGCAAGGAATATGAAAGAAAATTATCACTTTAATTATTTGCATCTGGACTACAACAAAAGTACAACAAAAGTACAACAAAAGTACAACAAAAAAGCGGCGCGGCCGCAGTCCGGATCGTCATCCGTCCGCTGCCTGCCTGTCTTTTCCGGTCGCTTTTGCGACCATCGTGCGACCATCGTTCAGAAATGAATTCCGTGGTTTGTCAGAGATTTGTGGTACATGCAGAGTATAATTAATTCCATCTGAGGGTATTTCCTGCAGATCGCTATGCGGCGTGAGGATAAAGGAGGAATCTTATGAAGCTTCGTCGATTTCTGAGAACAGTACCGGCAGCCGCAATGGCAGCCATCATGACCCTGGGCATGAGTCCGGCAGCCTATGCGGGAGGCAGGGAGATTCCTTCTTCTGCCGTCGCTGGTATCCCTGCGGCAGCAGATCTACTGCAGTCGGCAGAAGAGAGCAGCCTGACGGAGAAAAGTACTCCGACGGAGGATGGCATCCTGGTCTTTGCCTGCGACGGAAATGGGGAATATCATCTGTATAAGGCTCCGGATTTTCAGTCTGTCAAGAATAAATCTTATACCGAAATCGTTACCCCGGAGGGCACATCCATTAACGGAGATATCCTGAAACTGAGCGATTTTCATTACGAGACTTCCGCAAAAGTCGCCCTGTATATTGCGGCGGATTTTGCCGGCATCCGGCTTTCCGGAAACAGCAGCATCGTCTGCAGCAGTCAAAGCACGGGAACGGAGGAGAGTATTTTCTGCCGTACACTGGAGAGTGAGAAAGACCTGATGATTCTCGGGTCCGGTTCGCTGAGCCTGCAGGCGCCGGTGTTTGATGTCACAAACGATGTGACCGGTTATATCAGCAGCGAAGCCCTGTATGCAAAGGGAAACCTCCGAGTTACCGAGAATGCTGCCGTTGAAGCAAAGGCGGGAGATATTTCACTGAAAGGCAGCGGCTGCAATGATTACGGCAATGCGAAAGCTCTGTACGTTATGTCAACCGGCATTCTCTGCGAGGGAAATATGGACATTCAGCGGTATGCCGGGATAACGGCAGTTGCCGGTAAAACCAATGCGGAAAGCACGGCCGGGACGGAAGAGAATGTCCTGTGCGAGGCACAGAGCGTGGCCATCATTTCATACGGCAGCTTATCGATTACGGATAAAGCCCGGGTCGCAGCGACTGCGCAGGACAGCAAAAGAAAAGGAGAAGCATCCGTACATCCGCCCTTCGGAGGATCGTTCGGCATCATATCCGAGGGGAACATGACGATGAGCGGCAAGTCCTTGACTGCTGCCAGCGGATGCACCAATGAGGTCTCCAGCATCGGCATCAATGTGCGCAAAGACCTGAATCTGAACAGCGGTCTCGTCAGGACCACCGCGGATACGGCAGCAGATCCGCTGGAGGATGAAGGAAGCATCGGAATATACACAGAAGATAAGATGACCTGCAATTCCGCGGATGTGTACACCATGGGAGCAGATACCGGCGCAGTCGCAACCGATGTCACACCAGTCGTCGGGACTGTCAAAGGATGTACGGAAGCGGGCAAGGGCTGGGATGCAGCGGAAGCGGCGGTGACCGTTTCCCCGGTCAATGAGAAATATGGCAGGTATTCCTTTGTAACCGGAGAGGGGCCTGCAAGAACCCTGGTCATCAAGGGAATGGTAACAGCCGGGAACAACCGGTATGAAACCGCAGTCAATACTGCGAACGAGGTCTTTCCGGACGGCTGCAGTACGGTCGTGCTTGCAGCGGGAGCGAACTGGCCGGATGCTCTGGCTGCTTCCACGCTGGCCGGGGCAAATCACTGTCCGATCCTGCTGACGGGCAGTGATTATGTCACAACAGAGACAGCAGACGAAATTATTACGCTGGGGGTTTCCAAGGTCTTCATCGTAGGCGGGGAAGACGCGGTGACCGGGGTAATCCCGGAGGTGCTGCAGATCATGGGGATTTCGGAGGAGAAAATCACCCGTAAATCAGGGAATGACCGTACGCAGACAGCGGATGCGGTCGCGGCCGAGATCATGCAGACCGGTACGTCCGATACCTGCTTCATCTGCTCAGGCAATGATTTTGCAGATGCCATTTCCGTCTCATCCTATGCCTACCGGAATCAGAGTCCGATCCTTTTGACAAAGGAGGACGGAACGCTTACGGAAGCCAGCGCAGCAATCGCAAAGAAATTCAGCAGGGTGTACATCATCGGAGGCGGGAACGCAGTAAGTACGAAAGCCGAGGAACAGCTTGCCTCTGTCAGACCAATCCGCATTGAAGGCAGGGATCGTTTTGAGACGAACCGGAAAGTCATCAGCACGCTTTATCCGGACGGCTATTCCTTTGTCAGAATTGTAACGGGAGAAAACTATCCTGACGGACTGACTGGTTCTTCCCTGCAGGACAGCAGCGGCAGCCCGGTTCTTCTGGTGGATGGAAGTGCTTCGTCACTTACAGAGGATCAGATCCGCATCATCAATGCCCGGAGCGACAAAGAGAAGGTGGGCGTCATCGGAGGAACTGCTGTTATCCGTCCGCAGATGAGACAGGCAATACAGGCGGCGGCGTTCGGATAAATCTGCTTCATTTGAATCATTCCAAACTTTTATCATGACCCTTTTCCCTTGAAAATGGCGCTGATAAGCGGTAAAACAATCGCGAAAAATAAATATGCATTCAATTAGAAATGCAGAAGACAGCCATCTTGAAAAGGAACGGGAAAACAGTTGAAGATACTTACACTTGACAATGAAGCTCTTGCTCTTGAGAGCCTGAATAACGCAGTCCGTGCTGCTGAACCCGGCGCTTTGCTGAAGAGTTATACGCGCGCTTCTGAGGCGCTTGAAGCTCTTGAGAAAAATCATTACCATCCGGATATTGCGTTCCTTGATATTGAAATGCCCGGGATGACCGGCATCGAATTAGCAGGACGGATCAGGAAGGCATCTCCCGGAACCTGGCTCATTTTCGTAACAGGATACTCCCAGTATGCTCTGGAGGCATTCAACGTCCATGCGAGCGGGTATCTGCTAAAACCGGTTACAAAGGAGGACGTCCGGGAGGAACTGAATCTGATTGAAAGCCGGACTCTGTCGGGAAAGGAAGCGGAGAAGAAACTGCAGGTGCATTGCTTCGGAAATTTCGAGGTTTTTTCGGAAGGGGTACCGGTTGTTTTTACCAGAAAAAAGGCGAAAGAACTTTTTGCTTATCTGGTGCATAAACGCGGCGCCGTCTGTACGACAAGAGAGATGGCAGCGGTTCTTTTTGAAGATATGCCGTATGATCTGGCACGTCAGAACTATCTGCAGACACTGATTACCAAGCATGACCCAGTCACTCAGAAATGTGGGTGCGGAATCAGCCGTCATCCGCACGTTCGGTGCGCTGGCTGTCAATGAAGCCTGTATAGACTGCGATTTTTACCGATTCCTTTCAATGGATCTGACGGCACTCAATTCCTATACGGGCGAATACATGAGCCAGTATGAGTGGGGTGAATTCGTACTTGAATATCTGAATCAGCAGAAACACGGCGTCCATAAAATGATCAAAAAAAGAACCGGGGAAATATCCCCGGTTTTTTTCATGTCCGTCATAATCATGAAATTGATACCGAAGACAGCGGTTCATTCTTCGGAATCGTAATGACAGCGGTTGTCCCCTTGTCCGGTACGCTTGTGATGACCAGCGTTCCGCCGCACATCTTCTCCAGCCGGTTGCGTACATTGTTTATTCCGATATGTGTCCGTCCGTCTGCTTTGGGGACATTCACGTCAAAACCGGCGCCGTCATCCCTGACCGTAACGACAAAGGAATCGCTTCTTTCGACAGACGAAATCCATACGGTTCTGCCTTCTTCGCGCTGCATGACACCGTAGCGCACCGCATTTTCCACCAAAGGCTGCAGCGTAAGCGTAGGAATCCGAAAATCTTCTGCTTCGATGCTGTATTCTATGTGCAGGGTATTCCCACCGAAACGCTTGATCTCGAGATTCAGATAGTTCTGTGTGTGGGCCAGTTCATTCCTGAACGGAATGGGATCCGATTGGGAAAGGGAATCCAGGTTGCCTCTGAGAAAATGGGAAAACTGGACGATGGATTCTTCCGCTTCGGGAGCCTTGCCATGGCACATCGTCTGGATGGCTGTCAGTGTATTGTACAGGAAATGAGGCTGTATCTAGCTGAGCATGATTGCCATGCGGGAACGGTCAAGTTCCTGTTCCTTCTGCAGAACCGCTGCGCGGGATTCTGAAAGCTCTCGCTGGCTTTCCAGGAATTCTCTTTCACGGTCGACATAGATGACCAGGAACAGAAGCAGCATGGCTGCGAATGTAGTCAGTGCGAGAATCGGGACAATGAGCAGTGAATCATCAAACAACGTGCAGAAGACCGGCAGGAGAATATACAGGGCATAGGCCAGATATTCACCTCTTTTCTGTCTGGAATGCGCATGAATCATTCTGTGGACTGAAAAAACGGTCGGAATCATCAGATAAAAGAAATTGACGGTGCCATGAATGGCAGTAAAAAGCACAGTTTCCTGATAATGGTTTTCTGCGTCGATATAGAAAAGCAGTCCCGTGAAAATGGAAATGATATCGAGAGTGCAGATGATGACAATGGGAATCTGCATCAGAATATTCGAGGTCCGGTTCTCATGAAACGGAAAATGCAGACGTTCGTCCGTGAACCGGTACCAGTAATAGCAGCCGCAGGCGACAGAAATGTCGGCAACGGCATTGACAGAAGCGTTGAGAAGAACAGGAAGATGCAGGAAGCCGCTTTCCGTAAACGCCCAGACCATATCCGTTGCGAGCATGACGATATTGAAGAGGAACATGGTTTTCAGCATCCGGATTCCTTTTTCCGGACTGATGACCTCTTTAAGGCGCAGCATCAGGATAATGGAAAAAAAGAGGCAGAATGCTTCCGTAATAATGTAGGTCAGATAAACAATGTTCATGGCACCGGCACTTTCAAAAAAGATTTATGCAGGAGGCTGGAATAGAGCGATGTTTCAGGAGCCATGCTTATACTATCGTCTTTATCAGCGCGCTGTCAAGAACTAATCAGGGAATCCCGGAATGGCCGTTCCTGCAGAATACGGGCAGACAGCTCCTCCGATGAGAAACCCTTGATTTGTAATACATTTGTTGTAGAAATCCGGACATAATCAGGATGGTAGGTTTAATATCAGGGAGGAAATGACTATGGAGAAGAAAGTTAGAAATCTGTCGGAAAAAGCCATCAGCATCCTGCTTTGCGTTCTTATGATCTTCAGTTCAGTCAATCTTACGGTTTTCGCCGATAATCAGGATCCTTCCGGTCAGGAAGAGCCGGGCTATGATGCGGAAGCCTGGGCCGAACTGATGGATGAGGATGGAACTTCGAATTCAAAGGATTATCTGAATGATCCCTCCGGTACGCAGGTTTATGTGGAACCGGCAACCGGAATCACATGGGTCTATACCGTCAGCGGCGGAGAAGCGACCATCACAAAGAGCTATATCGGAACACAGACGAACAAAGTCTATGGAAAAGTGACGGTTCCGACTTCACTCGGGGGTTATGCGGTTACGGGACTTTACCGCTGCTTTGAGGCATCCAATATCACATCCGTCATTCTTCCGTCGGGTGTCAAAAACCTTACCAGCGCTTTTAAAGGATGCAGCCAGCTGCAGTTTATCCATCTGCCTGCGGGATTGACTTATATCGGAGACCATACATTCGATGGCTGTACGGGTCTGCCGTCGCTCTATATTCCGGAAACAGTTACCTATATCGGCGATTATGCTCTTTCCGGGATGGATTCCATTACGACAATCGTCCTTCCGGATTCGGTCAAGTATATCGGTATGGGTGCAGTCTGCAAAAACTCCCATCTGACCTCGCTGCGGCTTCCGAAATCCATTGTCTTTGAGGGCAAGGGCTGTGATATTAAAACCTACGCTTTTGCAGAGAATCCGAGACTTACGAATATTTTATGGCCGAGGGATTTTGTCTATATCCCGTCGTGCAGCTTTTATCATGATACAGCACTTTCAAGTGTAGGAATTCCGAATACGCTTAAGGGAATTGACGCAGGTGCCTTTGAGAACGTCCAGTGGGTTTTTCTATATTATGAAGGTTCGGAAGCGCAATGGAACCGTCTCAGTCAAAGTATTGAAGCGAAAATCAGCGGAGGACACTTAAGCAGCCAGGACCTTTCCAATTATGACAGCATGTATAACAGCAGTGAATACAGCATTGCCGTATACGGCAAAGAGTCAAAGGAACTGCTGAACAATGTGCAGGCTTATGTCATAAGCCAATATTCTTCTGAAAACAGGACATACTCTTCCGAAAACGGTTATGTTGATTTTACGCTTTCCTCCAGAGAGAAAATGCCAATATCACGATTAAGATTTCTTCCCAGGATATGGATAATACGACGCAGCAGATGTACTCCAGCGTGAATATTACCTCCGGGAGCCTGAAGGCGAACGCGGTAAATTCAGTTGATCTGCCTTTTGTCAATGTTGAAGCGCTGGCACCGGATCTGTCCAAGATGAACGGGGACACAGTCGAATCCGGAGGACCGGCGGTAAAAATTCCGGGGCTTAGTTTTACATCGTTCCTGACATCGAACGGTTTGAATTTCGGACCGGTCAAGGTCAAAGTCTCAGTGGATACCGAGAAAAAAAGGTATAAGATCACTTTGTCGACCAACAAGAATTTCGGCGGTTCGACAGATGATGATAAATCCAAGGCGTACGATGAGGCAAAGAAACTGATCGATGAAGCCAAAAACCTGAGCACTTTCCAAAAGGAACGCTTCAAGACTCTGTTTGATGAAAAACAGAATGCGACAGTCGGATTTCAGGCATCGGGTTCCTTGGTAGGATACTGCGAATTCGGTTTTCCGGATGAACGGCACAGTGAGCCCTATCTGACGAGCGGCGGAGCTGTCGTATCCTTTGAAACAGCTTTGGATAAAACCTGGCGGCCGGCCGGTGCACTGGGTCTGGTCTTTGTGCATTTTAATATAACCCTGGGCGTTGACGGATCTCTGAAGCTGGAAAGAGATGATTCTGCGCCGAGTTCGGTAGCCTATACGCTTTCCATTAAGCCGCATGGCCAGATTACCCTCGGGGCCGGCATCGGATGGATGTCTTTCCTCGGATTGGAAGGCGGCGGAAGCTTCGGAGCGGATGTTACGATCACCTGTTCCAATAAAGTCGATCCTAAACAGGAAATCGATCCGCTTAAGATTACACTCAATGGATACTTCTATGCAAAATACAAAGTCTTTTTCTGGTCCGGAGAATACCAGTGGCCTGACGGCGATGAATCGGTATGGCAGGTCTATCCGAAGAAAGTTGCCAACCTGAATTCTTCAGGGGGTGAGGAAATGTCCGATGTTATTTCGGATTATTCTAATTATTCCCTCGATTCCCGTGATTATCTCGACGGGGCATCTGATGATTTCGTGTCACTGAACAGCGGGGATACAGAAGCTTATGAAATGAAGAACGTTTACCCGCAGGCGGAGCCGAAAATGGTCAGGCTTTCCGACGGACGGATCCTCTGCGTATGGACAGGAGACAACGGGGACAAGAATAATAAGACGAATTACACCAGAATCATGTACGCGATCCGTTCGACCGACGGCATCTGGACATATGGCGGTGAAATGGATCCGACAGACGATAAGGCTGAGTTTGCGCCGAATGTCGTTGTATCCGGAGACAAATGCTACATTTTCTGGAAACGCGCCTGTGAGAAGGTATCTGACGATATCACTCTTTCCGAGATGGTCGGGAAAATGGATCTGTATATGAGCATCTATGACGGCTCCGGATTTTCAGCGCCGGTGATGGTCAGCGGCGGCACCCATTATCTGCCGCTCTTCTATGTCGCATCGACAAACGGAACGGATGTCACCTTTGCCTGGGGTGAAAACGATGCAAATTCCCAGTATCAGAAGGCCGGGAAGAATCAGCTCTATGTGAGGAAAGTGACGAACGGAGTCCTGGGCGATATCCTGACTTACAGCAAGGATGCCGGTTACCTGAACAGCATCGTGATGGGACAGAACGGCAGCGATCTTTATGTCAGCAAGGATTCGGATGATAACCGGGATACTTCCGATGACAATGCCATCTACCGGATCAGCAGCACAGGAGAAGTCAGTGCTTTAACGGACGGCTACAGCAACGATTCGGATATCAGGATGATTGACGGAGTGATTTACTGGAACAGATCAGGTTCCCTCTATGAGCTGAATTATTATAACGGTCCTTTTAATACCGGAGCCAGCTGCGGCGCGCAGTATGATGTCGTGGGGAACGGCGACGGTTCGGTTACCGTTTTCTTCATTCAGGGAAGCGGCTTGACGAGTGAACTTTACATGACAAAAGGCCGGACATGGAACTTCACGACGCCGGTTGCCCAGACGGCATTTGGTGACTATTTAAGTTCGTTTGATGCAGAAACGGATACGAGCGGAAATATCATCATTGCGCCCTGCAAGGCCGATGTCAATGAGGACGCTGTGACGGCCCTCAGTCAGGGGAGCGATATCCTGAATCTGGGGAGCAGTGAAGTTTACGGAAACAGTGATATTCTGTTTACCGGAATTACGCCGCGTTATGATCTTTCCGTCGATTCAACTCTTTATTACGATCCGGATTCTATCGAAAATGATAAAGATGCAGACCTGACGGTAACAGTCCTGAACAACAGCACGGAACCGGTCGACAGGGAAAAGATTACACTGACGGATGCTTCCGGCAATGCTGCCGGTGAATATATCACGAATGTACCTCTGGCAGTCGGCGAGACAAAGGATATCACCTTTACGCATCATATGCCGGGTAATCTGGATGGCTATAAGATCAATGCAAAAGTCACGATTCCGGACAAGACGGAGAATGATGATACAGACAATGTTGCTTCTTCCGTTTTGGGATATCCGGATCTGACACTGACCGATGTGAAGGCAGAAGCATTCCCGAATGACAATGGTCAGGTTTCTGCCGTACTTGGCAATACGGGAACCTGCAATGCCGACAATGTCAAAGTTGAACTTCATCTGGATACGGCGGACGGCGAACTGATCGGAACGGAAGACATCGGCCTTGCAAGCCCCGGATCTCTTTCCCAGGTCGTCATCGACGATCCGGCTATGCTTTCAAGAGTTACACAGGAGCAGGGATGGGTCAGATACTGCCTCGTGATCAAATCTGATGACACGGAGTCGGATTACGGCGATAATACGGAAACTGCAATTTATGAAGCTCCGGATCCGGAATTTGTCATGATGAATCTGTCCGGAAAGACCATTGCAAGCGGAAGCACGCTGAAGCTTGAAGCCAAGGCAATTCCGGCAAGCGCGCATGCAATCGTGCGCTGGCAGTCCATGAATCCTGAAGTGGCGACTGTGGATGACAGCGGAAATGTGACGGCCGTTTCGGAAGGTGAAGCGGAAATCATGGCAATGGCAGGCATGAAGACCGCAAGCTGCAAGGTGACCGTAAGCGAAACCGAACCCGATGTGACCTGGGTCCGGTACTGCGGAGATTCCCGTTATGCAACGGCTTCAGCCATAGCCCGGGCTGCATTCCCGAACGGTGCAAAGAAGGCTGTCCTGGTTTCCGGGACATCGCTTGCGGATGCTCTGACGGCGAGCGGGTACGCCGGTGCAAACAAGCTTCCGATCCTGATCACGGATGGCGATACACTGTCCGAGGAGACAATGGAATTGCTGAATGACCTGGGTGTGGAACAGGTCCTGATTGTCGGCGGAACGAGCGCAGTTTCCCAGGATGTTGAGGATACGCTGACCAATACGCTGGCTATCAGCAAAGATTCAATCGACCGCGTGTATGGGGATGACCGATACCTGACGGCAGAGGCACTCTATGAATACGGTGTAAAGGACGGATCCTTCAAGTCAAAGGATTCCTGCATCATTGCAAGCGGAGCCGCTTTTGCAGACGCGATTTCGGCATCTCCGTGGAGCTACAGAAACGGCTGGCCGGTCTTCCTGGCAGGCGACAGCGGAACGATGTCTGACAAATCCCTGGCTGCGGCTTCTGCCTTTGCAAATAAATATGTGATCGGCGGCAATGTGAGGATTACCTCGGAAACACTGGCAGCGCTCGGAAAGGGAGCCATGAGGCTCAGCGGCGATGACCGGTATGGTACATCGGCCAGTGTCGCGTCGTATTTCCTTAAGACGACAGACGGGGCGGATTACGGAAACATTGCCTATGCCTCCGGAAATGACGGCCATCTTGTCGATTCCCTGACGGGCTGCATGCTTCAGGGCAGCAGGAACTCAGCAATCATTCTGGCGGACAATAGTGAAAACGAAGGCATCTATCTGACGGGTCATGAAGTACGCGGAAAAGGTGCTGCGAACTTTACGATTCTGGGCGGGAAAGCCTGCATCACGGACGAAACGCAGGATGCCATCGCAAACGAACTGGGATAGCTGAAACGGAATCATGATCAGGAGGAATGAATATGAAGATGAAGTGGAAAATGATACTGTCCGCTTTGGCGGCAATGACCCTGCTTATGATTCCGTCGGCATCCGTATCTGCACAGACGATTACGCTGGATACCGACGGCCCGGAATATACCGGCGATTATCTGCTGACCTGGAATACATTCGGGAAAGTGGATTACCTGACCTACAACGGAACAGCGAATCCGGACCAGGCGCTGGATGACAGCTGGGAGAAAACCGGCATCATTGGTGCGGCCGGTGCAGACGGAGCGGTAAAGGAAAGTACGGTCGGCTCATCTGAAATTCTTTCGGATGCCGGCGACATGCTGAATCTGACAGGCACGGAAGACGGTTCTCTTACCGGGACGGCAGCAAAGACCTATCAGACAGGGGATACTCTTTCGCTCACGACTTATATGTACTACGGACAGGCAATGTACACACCTGCAGAATATACGGCAGAATGCGTTGCCGTTACGGACAGCTGCACTTTATGGTACAATACCGTCGCCGGTCTGGAAAATGCGGCGACAAAAGAAGATATCATCTCGCTTGCACCGAATCTTCAGGCCTGTGCAGACAGAATGAAAACAGTATTCGGAGATTCTGCCCGGCTGGATACCGACCAGGATGGAAAAGTAGCTTTTGTTTTTTATCCTATGTCCACACCAGAATCTGGGAGGCTTCTTCTTTGACGGTGATTTTGCACTCAATCAGATGGATATGCTGAATCTGAATATCGAAGATATGCATAAAACCGGTGAAAGCATGAAGACGGAACGCATGATGGGCGTCCTGGTGCATGAGTGGCAGCATCTGATCAGTATAAGTCAGACCGGCGGAGAAATGAATGTAACAGAAAAAGACCCCGAAAGCCAGTACAGCTCAAGAACCTTTTCCTGGCTGGGTGAGAGCTTTTCCCAGAGTTCGGCAGGAATCAACGGATATGCCAAAGAAAGCATAAAACCGCAGATTGCACAGGCAAATTGTATGATCAGAGTCTTTCCATGCCTTTTGCGTTCCAGGGAATTTTTGTACCGGGCAGCACTCCTCTCAGAGCAGACATCTACACAGACTGGTATCTGTTCGGCCGGTATCTTTCCGCCCAGACAGAAGGCTGTAAGGGCGGCGGTGACGAAATCTACAAAACCATATTTAATACGGACCGGGAAAATTTCGAAGAAAACGGAGCGACCTATACACTCGGAAAATGCAACAGCGATACGGCAGAAAAGGCGCTGACTGCCATGGATTACCTCGGCAGCGGAGAAAACGCAAAGGCAGAAGATTTCAGTGAAATGCTGCGGAACTTTGTTCTGGCCACTTATTTCCGTCAGGACAGCGGCGTCTATTCACTGGGCGGGCTCGAAGGCGTCGATCTCTCTTCGATTGAGATTCCAAAAGCCTGTACAGTCACACAGACTCCGCAGAAGCTTCCGGGCGGCTATTCCGCCTGTCTGACAAAGATCAACAGCAGCGGAAGCATTGCCGTTGATGCGGATGCGTCCGGAGCGGATATACGCCATGCCGGCATTAAAATTACCTATGACGGCGTCAAGGGAGAAGTGAAGAAGAATTCCGACGGCACCAGGACGGTCACGCTTACAATGACGGATAAGAATGTGCAGATTTATTACACGACGAACGGGGATATTCCGTCCGCGGATAACGGAATTTTATACAGCGGACCTTTTACCATGCCGGAAGATGTTAGTGTAAAAGCGATATCCGCAGATGCCTGGGGTGAATCAGACCCGTGGTACTACGACAGTTTGCCTTTTGTCACAGGATTTGCCGGCAGCAATCGCTTTGAGACGGCTGCAATGCTTGTGAACAACGAATTCCCGGAGGGGGCGGATAAGGCAATTCTGGTTTCCGGTGAAAACTGGCCGGATGCCCTGACAGCAACAGCGCTGGCAGGCGCCATGGAATGTCCGCTTCTCATTACGGAGAAGGATAAGCTTACGCAGAGGACGTCTGACCTTATTTATGAGCTGGGCGTGTCATATTTGACGATTGTCGGCGGGACCGGCGCCGTGTCATAGGGCGTCCAGGATGCCCTGACGGCGAAGAACGGCATTCCTGCCGATCAGATCAATCGCATCCGGGGCGGCGACCGCGTGGAAACAGCCGAAGAAATCGAAAAAAGGTGATGGCTTTAAGCCAGGCGGATACCTGCTTTATCTGCTCAGGGAACAATTTCCCCGATGCACTTTCGATTGCTTCCTATGCGAACAGGCACAGCACGCCCATCCTGCTGACGCAGGGGAATGGCATGCTGAGCAGTGCATCACTTACTATGGTCAAAGGTTTTGCAAAAATCTATATCATCGGCGGACCGGCTGCCGTAAGCAAGGATGTCGAGGGCCAGCTGTCGTCGGCAGGGGCCGCTGTTCCGAGGCGTTTATTCGGGGATGACCGCTATGCCACGAGCGTCGCTGTTGTTAATGAGTTTTACCCGGAAGGCCTGGATCTTCTCACCATTGTCACTGGCGAGAACTTTCCGGATGCCCTTACGGCAGCCGTCTCATTAAGGAAATGCGACTGTACAATTCTCCTGGTCAACGGCAGGAACGGTTCCCTGACAAAGGACCAGATCCGTATCATACAAAGTCTGCGTGCTATTGACGGCGCAGTGACGGTCGGCGGAGAAGGCGCGCTGTCGAAAGCGACCAGGGCAGCAATCGACGATGCCGCAGTCAACGATCCTATCGCCCGGATGAGCGCGATCTATTCGGGAATGATGGAGCGCAAGACGACTGCTGAGCCGATCCTGCGCACGGTCGATGAATTCCCCGGACTGATCTGCGGGAAATGTTCTTTCACATCGTATCAGGGGACGAAACTTGCCGGGTATAAGTATTCCAGAGAGGGACTTGTGCCGAAGGGGGTCATCATCATGGCCCATGGCCTTGGCCCGGGTGGCCAGTGCGTCTATATGGACCAGGCGGATTACTTCACCAGGAACGGCTATCTCGTCTTTGCCTTTGATGCGACCGGAAACGACAGAAGCGCGGGCGATTCCTGCATCGGCATACAGCAGGGGTCCTGGATCTGGATAAGGCAATCAGTTTCGTTGAACAGGATTCCGTGATGAAGAGCCTTCCGATTGGACTTTACGGACACAGCTGGGGCGCCTACTGCGTATCTGCCGTCCTGAAGCTTCATCCTGAGGTAAAGGCTGTGACGGAGATTTCGGGATTCAATGAATTGCAGAATCTGCTGGAAACACAGTTCGGCAGAAGCCTTGTTCCTTATTACAGCTGGTATGTTGAATGGAAGCTTTTCGGTGATTATGCATTTCTCACCGGCATGAAAGGTTTCGAGAAAACGGATGCCGATATCATGGTTATCCATAGCGTGGATGATCAGAACGTTCCGATTTCGACCGGATATGACCTGTATTATGATAAGTACAAGGATGACAGCCGGTTCACATTCGAAAAGTATACGGACAGGGGGCACCTGTATATCTTCTATACGGATGCGGCAAGGAAGTATGACGAAGCATATGACGCAGCGCGGACAGCCTATTTCCAGGAAAAAGGTCTTCGGGATACGACGGAAAACCGCAATGCCTACTATGCGGATCATCCGTTTGACAAAAAGACCGGCTTCGAGTTGGACACGGCATTCATGGGGAATATTCTGGCATTCTTTGATAAGAACATCAGAGGATAAGGAAACTTTGAATTCCTCAGTTTTCTTCAGGATATAAGCGAAGCCCCGGTATGTCTGAATCTTCTTCATTCAGGCATGTACCGGGGCTTCGTTTATGATACAATGATAAAAATAGAAAAAAAAGCAGGATGCCGGCCGGCCGGAGAAAAAACCGAAATGGATGCAGCGGAAAAGAAAAGATTCTATAAAGAACTCTTTTCACTTGCGATACCGATAGGACTTCAGAATCTGCTTGCTGCGCTGATCGGGGCAACGGATGCTCTGATGTTGGGAAGGCTTTCACAGGATGCCGTTTCGGCAGTATCACTTGCAAACCAGATTGCTTTTATCATGGGTTTGTTCAGTGCAGCAGCTGTCGGCGGAGGCGGAGTCCTCATTGCCCAGTACAGCGGAAAAAATGACCGCAGAATGGTGAAGAACCTGTTCTGTATGATTTTGAAATGGTCCTTTGCAATTTCCTGCGTCTTTTTTGTACTGGCTGTGTCTGCCCCGGAATTCCTGATGCGGATTTACACTCCGGATGCAGCCCTGATCAGAATCGGTGCATCCTATCTCCGGATTGTAAGCTTTTCCTATCTGTTCAGCGGGATTGCCCAGTGCTATTTCCTGATGATGAAAATTGAGGGAAAAGCAGCAAAGAGCGTCATGATTTCGGCTGTCACGCTTGTAACAGATGTTGCGGCTGATTTCTTTCTGATTTACGGCATAGCAGGATTGCCCGGACTGGGAGCTGACGGTTCGGCCTATTCCACGGCGGCGGTTGAAATGGTGGCACTCATCTGGTGTATCCGTGAATCCTTCAGGGGTGAAAGCACCCGTCCTGACCGGCAGGGTTTCAGATGGCACTCAGCGCCTGTCACTAAAGATTTCATGAGGATTGCCCTGCCGATGCTGGGCAGCTCGCTTGCCTGGGGAGCCGGCTTTTCAATGCATTCCCTGATTATGGGGCATCTCGGAAGCGATGCTACGGCAGCTGCATCCATAACGTCCATCGCGCAGGAGCTGGTTACCTGTGTCTGCAAGGGTATTTCAGCCGGATGCGGCATCATGATTGCCGGGATTCTCGGACAGGGCAGGTTTGATCAGGCCAGGACATACGGAAAAAAGTTCTGTCAGATTTCCTTTTGGACCGGCGGAATCCATATGGCACTTCTGGCAATTCTCGGCCCTGCTGCAGCGGAGTTCTTTGTCCTGTCGGATACAGCAAGGCAATACCTGATATTCATGCTGATCTTCAGCGGGTTCTACGTATTCGCATTTTCAATCAATACCATTATCGTCTGCGGCATTTTTCCGGCAGGCGGCGATGCAGGATATGATGCCGTCAGCGTTTTATTTGCCTCATGGTGCTTTGCACTGCCCCTGGCTCTTCTGGGGACCTTTTTATTCAAGTGGCCAATAATGATTGTCTATATCCTGATGTGTTCGGATGAAATCGTTAAGCTTCCGTGGATTTATCCGCGGTATCATAAATATCTGTGGCTGAAGAATCTGACAAGGGAGGAAACAATATGAAGATGACATCTGCCGAGGCGGCAAAGAAACTTAAGGAACTGAAGGAAAAAATAAACGTCATCCTGATGAAGGAACAGAAGAGTGAAACTTTTGTCGCAGCCGTGTCGGAGGATCCGGAAAGCGTACGTCCGGTTTACGACTATGAGGCGACGCGAAAAGAACAGGAAGAGCTTGAAAAAAAGATCCGTCTTCTGAAGCACGCGGTCAGCGAATTCAATCTGTCGAAAGAAGTGCCGGGATTTCAGATGACAGTCGATCAGCTTCTCATTTACATTCCCCAGCTCACACAGCGGAAGAACAGGCTGTCGGAGATGGCGGACCGCCTTCCGAAGAGCCGCACCGGCGAGGGCAGCTATTCCAATATCATCGATTATACCTATGCCAATTACGACATTGAAAAAGCAGCTGCGGACTATGCTGAAACTTCCGAAGAACTTTCCAGAGCTCAGATGGCACTGGATCTGATTAATACGACGGAAATGATGGATGTCCCGGAGTGACGGACATGGTTCTCATTTCCTGAAGGAACGGTCCGGTATTTTCCCTCCTGTCCGGCGAAGATAAAAGATCCTGATGAGGGTCGATGTCCAATGTCTTCGCTTTTCCGTTATTTTTGATGTTATCTGTTTTCAGTACGCGTTCAATGTCTTCGTAGCTGAAAAACCCATAGCAAAGAAATCTGATCCGGACAGGTAAAAACTTTGTTTTGGGGCGGCGGAAGTATGGGTTACAGGCTGCCCCGAAATACAGAAACCGGAGAGGCGTATTTTATGAGTGACGAACCGGGTTTTCTTCAGAAACGTCTGCGCGAGCTTTCGGACCGGGCCTGGTCCGAGAGCCGTTTTCTGTTTACAGATTTTCTAAATGAATCGGAAATCGCTGAATTCCATGATCTTGAAAAAACTCTTGCGCCGTGCGGCACGTCTGTATACGGCGGTTACGAGGGAGCAGAACGCCTGATGATCCGCTTCGGCTCTCCGGAGGTTTTCGGGTACGTTCAGGAATTCCCAATCTGCTGTCTGCAGGTGAAGCGGCCGGCAGTCAAATTTGCGGATGACCTGACGCACCGGGATTATCTCGGTGCACTGATGAATCTGGGCATCGAACGCTGTGTCATCGGAGACATTCTGACAGATGGAAATGAGAGCTTTTTTTTCTGTGAAGAAAAGCTTTCTTCTTACCTGTGCGAGAATCTGACGCAGATCCGGCATACGCATGTACGGTGCCTGCCGGCTGATACAGTTCCTGAAAGCCTCCGCCCCGCTGTGCAGCAGCTTCAGGGACAGGCAGCATCGGAACGGCTGGACGCTGTCCTTTCAAAAATCTGCGGTCTTTCCAGAACGGAAAGCCTGGAGCTTTGCCGTCAGAAAAAAGTCTTTATCAACGGACGGATCTGCGAGGACAATTCCCGGCTGCTGAAAAGCGGAGAGGTGATTTCCGCAAGGGGGTACGGAAAGTTCCGCTATCTCGGAAGCAGCGGAAGCAGCCGGAAAGGAAAGCTGAATTTCCTGTACGGGAAATATATATAAGTATTGACTTAATTAGATTCCTGCGTTAGTATTTAAGCAGATACTTAAACAAATGGAGGCGGAATCTATGAAAATTGCAGTCACCTATGAAGACGGAGAAGTGTTTCAGCATTTCGGACATTGTGAAGAATTTAAAATCTATGAAACGAAAGACGGAAAGATTGAATCCTCAGAAACTGTCCGTACGGAAGGCAGCGGCCATGGGGCACTTGCCGGTTTTCTGAAGAACCACGGGGCAGAAGTGCTGATCTGCGGCGGCATCGGCGGCGGAGCAAGAGAAGCGCTGGCCGCGTCAGGTATTCAATTGTATCCGGGAGTGTCCGGAAATGCGGATGAAGCAGTACAGGCCCTTCTTGGCAGAACGCTGGTTTATAATCCCGGTGAAATGTGCAGCCATCATCATGATCCGGGAACATGCGGAGGTCATGAAGACGGTACCTGCGGTCATTCGGGCGGCGGATCATGCGGGGAAGACAGGCATGGGTGCCGCGGCAGCCTGACAGGAGAATAAGATGGAATACGGTGATGCGCTGAAGGCACTTGCGGATCCGAGCAGGATGAAAATTCTGGAGCTTCTTTCGAAGCGAAGCTACTGCGTGGGAGTCATCGGACAGATCCTCGGAATTTCCGCACCGGCAGTTTCGCAGCATATGAAGGTCCTGCAGGAAGCGGGCCTCGTCGAAGCCAGAAAAATCGGCTATCATACGCATTACAGCGTAAACCGCGAACTTCTGCGCAGGACGGGCGAGGAGCTTGTCTTTCTGTCGGAAACGGTTCCGATAACCTGCGAGCGCCAGGGAATGCGGTGCGGCGAAAGCGGAATGAGAAAGTGCATGAACGGCTGTCCGAAAAGGAAAGACAGCTGAAATAAGTCCGGCTTATGTTGTGATTCCAACATAGGCCGGGCTCTTTTTCTGCTATCATACAGCGAAAGCAGATTCCGTATACAGCACGGGAAGTGAGGAAAGAGGAAATGGCTTATCAGATTAAAATGAAACGCATCTATGCTCCGCAGGAACCGGAGGACGGCATGCGAATTCTGGTCGACAGGCTCTGGCCGAGAGGCATCAGAAAAGAAAATGCGGGCCTTGACGCCTGGCTGAAAAATGTTGCGCCTTCAAATGAACTGAGAAAAAGTTTTGCGCATCAGCCGGAACGGTTTCCGGAATTCCGGGAAGCATACAGGAGGGAACTGGAGGCAAACCCGGATGCGCTTTCATTTGCAGAATCCTGCAAAGAAGCTTCTGCCGGGAATCCGATTACTCTGCTGTACGCGGCAAAGGACGAAGCCTTCAGCAACGCATCCGTTCTGCTGGAGTGGCTGCTGGAATTGTAACGGAGGCAGAACGGAAGCTGCTTCGAGTGGAAACGGCAGGAAGAAACACAGAGGCAGTGCTGAAGCTGCTTCAGAGGAAGAGGTGAAGCAGCTTCGTTTTGTGGAGCACGACAATGGAAAGGTCCATGAAAAGATGGGCGATGAGGATGCTGACGATGACGCCGTTGGAGGTCAGCAGAAAGCCGTTCTTGAAACCATACCAGCAGATCAGGGCGGAATAAGAAAGGAGCAGGAGGAGAAGGGGGACATTTGCAGCAAGGCCCTTCATCGTATTCCGGAATTCTTTCAGCGTGAAGTCAAAGTAAACAAAACGTCCGATTGCCAGACTGATAAAGTAGATAATCAGGGAGTTGTAGTTGGTGTCCTGATAAATGAAGCGGATGTAGAGAAGGATAAAAATGATATAGAAAGTGCTCAGCAGCCGCAGTGACACTTTCTGGTCCTCTTTAATATGGGTCAGCCTGACCAGGATGATATCGAACCAGTTTGTCATGAAGACGGAAAGAACGATAAAAACAAGCAGGATAAGATCCCGGTACTCAGTCCAGAAGCCGGAGATGGAAGGTACATACTCGTCAATGAGGTAGTAGAGTGCAAGGAAAAAGAGAACGGATGAGCTTGAGAAAACAAGCTCGTAAAAACTTTCGGCAATCCTCACCGGCCGCGTTCCGTTTTCCTTCATGTCGCTGATGATGTATTCCTGGGACATGTTTCTGCGTTTTTTCTTCTGTTTCTCCTTGGCAAAAAGGAGCATGACGGCAAGAACCGCAAAGAGTCCGCTGAAGGATACCAGAAGAAAAGAGCCTGCATTTTTCAGATTAAAGTAGTGTTCAATGTAATAAGTGTCCATGATTAAGGTATCGTAGCACCCGACTGTGATGAAAATGTGTTCCAAAGAGGGCGGTTTCCGCATGACAGGACTGCTGAAGTGAATAAGGTGATGAAATCCTGGGGAAAATGCGATATAATCCTATCTGCTTAATTAAAACGGCAGGAGACGGATTTCCTTGAAAAATGAATACAATAAGACGATGGCAGCCTGTTTTACAGGATACATCGTGCAGGCCATCGTCAATAATTTTACGCCGCTGCTTTTTCTCACCTTTCAGAAAAATTATCAGATTCCGCTTTCACAGATTACACTGCTGGTAACGTTTAACTTCGGAATTCAGCTGATCGTGGATCTGCTTTCCGTCACGTTCGTGGACAGAATCGGATACCGTGCTTCCATGATCCTGGCACATGTCCTTTCGGCAGCCGGGCTGATCCTTCTTACGGTTCTGCCGGAGGCAATGCCGACTCCCTTTGCCGGAATTCTGACGGCGGTCATGGTCTATGCGGTCGGAGGCGGCCTGCTGGAGGTGCTTGTCAGTCCGGTTGTAGAGGCCTGCCCGTCTGATAATAAAGAAAAAGCAATGAGCATGCTGCATTCTTTTTACTGCTGGGGACATGTGGGAGTCGTACTGATTTCCACTTTGTTTTTCTATACCGCCGGTATCGGGAACTGGAAAATACTGTCGCTTCTCTGGGCACTCGTTCCGATCTGCAATGCTTTTGTCTTTACGAAGGTCCCGATTGCTTCTCTCATCCGGGAAGGAGAAGAGGGAATGCGGATCAGGAATCTCTTCGGCATCCGGATTTTCTGGATCCTGATGGTCATGATGATCTGTGCCGGGGCAAGCGAACAGGCGGTCAGCCAATGGGCTTCGGCCTTTGCGGAAAAAGGTCTTGGTATATCCAAGACGGCCGGCGATCTTGCGGGTCCGATGACTTTTGCCGTCTGCATGGGAATCTCCAGAGTGTTCTACGGAAGAAACGGAGAACGGATCCATCTTGAGCGGTTCATGATTTACAGCTGCTGCCTGTGCATCCTTTCCTATCTCGGAATTTCCCTTTTTCCGCTTCCCCAGCTCAGTCTATTCGCCTGTGCGGTCTGCGGCCTCTCCGTAGGAATCATGTGGCCCGGAACATTCAGCAAGGCTTCGGCAGCTCTTCCGAGGGGAGGGACGGCCATGTTTGCGCTGCTGGCGCTGGCCGGAGATATCGGCTGCTCTTCCGGGCCGACAGTTGTCGGGCTGGTATCCGGCGCGTGGAATGACAATCTGAAAGCGGGCATTCTCGCTGCTGTCATTTTCCCGATTTTGCTTCTGATCGGAATACTTGTCTTCAAAAAGAGCGGAAAGAAAGTCTGAGATTCCGGAATCTGATGACAACTTTTTAAAACTGTATCTCAAATTCCTACATGTGCCGAAGATTGTAAATTGTCTTCCGGACACTGTCTCCCTATAATGATGGCAGATTGAAAATCTGAAGGGAGGACAGAAACATGCGAACGTACCGGGACGACGGGAATGAGGATCTGGCCGGCATCTTTATCGATAACTGGAACAAAAGACTGAAATCTTTTCGGGTGGCCGGAATCGCCGCGGCAGTTCTGATGGTGATACTCGGCATCGTGCTCTGCGCTTTTCCGGGACAGTCAATCCGGGTCATTGAAATCATCGCAGCCTGTCTCATTATGGCTTTTGGAATCTATGAACTGACGGATTACTTTCATCTGCCGGTCATTCTTCAGCGCGGCGGCATTCTGATGAACGCGGTTCTGAACATTTTTCTGGGAATTCTTCTGATAATCTCCCCGGCCTATGTGACGCTTGCTTCCTTTGCTTTTATTTTCGGATTCCTGCTGATGATCTTCGGCATCGATCTGCTTGCCGTATCCGGGAAGCTGGCTTATTTCAATGTTACGAATTACGGATGGGTCATCGCTTCCGGCATCATCAGCATTGTGGCTTCTGTCTTTTTCCTCTGCCTGCCGCTTGCCTCGACGATTGCCCTGAATTATATCCTTGCCGTCTATCTGATTGTAGGCGGAGTTGCTGTTTTCATTGAATCGGTTTCCATGAAAGATTTCAGAATAGGAGAGTAGGATGGCAGCCTTTACGAAGAAAGCAATTATTGATAATTTCCTGATTCTTCTGGACGAGAAGCCCTTCAATGAGATTACCGTGAAGGAAATCGTTGAGAAATGCGGCATTAACCGGAAAACATTCTATTACTATTTCCATAACACCTATGAGCTGGCTGATGAGATGTTCCGTGAAAAAATCGATGAAAGACGGAAAGAGTTTACAGGTGACCAGACGATTTTTGAAGAGTTCCTTTCCGTTTACGATTTCCTGAAACAGAACCGGAAGGCCACTCGGCACGCCTATCATTCCATCAGTGCACGGGCACTGGAGGATTATACCTATAAGCTCAGCCATGAACGCATGGCGCAGTACGTGACGGAACAGGCAGAAGGATGCCGATGCACGCCGGAAATGATTCGCGGCGTGACAGACTGCTATACAGCAGCCCTGACCGGACTTTCGCTCCGGTGGGTCGGAAGCGATATGCCGGACGATTTCCAGGAAAATATACGCAGTATTTTCCGTTCCATTGACGGCCTGACGAAGGCAATTCTTTCTTATCACATCTGAGATCCGGACAGTATATCCGTATCCCGGAAGTAAAAACCGGACAGCATATCCGCTTCTGACGATACGAACATCCGGACAAAAAAACCGCAGTGTGGGAAAACCTCACACTGCGGTTTTTTTGCCCATTGTGAGAAGAACCTCTCCACTCTATGCTTAAAATGAGGTGAAACTATGAGAATTATTATGATTACACCGGCAAGTGCCCTGAGAAGGTTTCCGCCGTACCGGCTGGCGGGAAAAGCCTACGGGCAGTCCAATTCCATTACGGGTCCGCTGATTCTCGGAGGCATTCTGAAAAAAGCCGGTCATGAGGTGGAAGCCTACGAAGAACTGAACGGGAGCGTTCCGTTTAAGCATCTGAAAGACGCGGATGTCGTCTGCCTGTATACCCTGACCTGTTCGGCACCGCGGGCTTATGAACTGGCTGAGTGGTTCCATGCGAATACACATGCCAGGGTTCTGATCGGCGGCATCCATGCCTCTGCTCTTCCGGAAGAGGCTGCACGGTATGCTGACCAGGTCATCGTGGGAGAAGGGGAGTCTGTTATCCTGGATGTTGTAGAAGGCCGTATCAGGGATAAAATCGTCAATGCTCCCTGTCCGGAAGATCTGGACCGGATTCCGTTCCCCGACTATTCCATCCTGAAGACGCCGTGCAGGAGTGCGAATGTTATGTCAACCAGGGGATGCCCGTTCTGCTGTTCTTTCTGTACGACATCCAGGATGTTCCATCCCTACCGCCAGCGTTCTGTCGACAGCGTGATTGAAGAGCTCCGGTATTATAAGAAGCTCGGATTCCGATATATGAATTTTGAAGATGATAATTTTACGGCTGACCGCGAAAGGGCAAAGGAAATCTGCAGAAGGATGATCCGGGAAGGCCTGACCTTCAAGGAAACTTTCTTTTTCGGCCGCACGGATCTTGCGAAAGATGAAGAGATGCTCGACCTCCTGAGAGAGGCTCATTTAACCCGTGTTCTTGTCGGAATCGAATCGCTGAATCAGAAATCGCTGGATGCCGTCAACAAGCACCAGAGCGTGGATGACATCAAGAAATGCACGGCAATCCTGGCAAAGCACGGAATACGTCTGATCGCCAGCATCGTGCTCGGCATTGATACGGATACGAAAGAGGACATCATCCATTCCGTTGATTTCGTCAAGAGCTGCAATGCCTATCAGCTGCAGCCGGCCATTCTGACTCCGTATCCGGGAACGGATACTTACCGGCAGATGGCCGCCGAGAACAGGATGATCACGACCGACTGGACGATGTTCGATATGATGGATGTCACCTTCCTTCCGAAAAGCATGAGCCCGTGGGAACTGCAGAACCTGTTTTACAGCATGGGCATCCATTTCTATGATTTCAAATCAATCCCGGCCATCTGGAAGGCATTCGGACCGGAATACGGGATGCGCAGATTCGCACTGGCCATTCTGTTCCGGCTGGGAGTCGTCGCGGCAAGAGGAGCTTCGCATAACTGGAAAAGTACGCAGATGTACAAGCTCCGGCATTACAGCAGGCAGGCCGGAAACCATCTGAGCCGCAAGGAAGAAATTGCCTGAGTGAAAAAGTATACGGACTGTGCCTTTCGCACAGAAAACAAAATAAAAAGAGGAGAAAAAATGAACGCAAGCGAGAAACTGAAAAAGAAAGCAGCCATGGCGGCCTATGACATCATGGCCAAAAACCCGGAAAAGAACCTTCCGAACCTGCTGAATAAGCTGATCAGCATGGACGACGGGAAAGTGGCCGTCTACGATCAGGTCAGCACCATGAAGAAAGTACTGTCAAATCCGGACAACATGGTCTTGAAAGAAGTCCTTGAGATCTACCGGGATGTGGACAATGAACAGTGCCGGAAACTTTTTGAGACAATCGTTGTTGACGGTTCGCTGATCGGTTCTCATGAACGGAAAAAGAATGCTGAAAAATACGGCTGCAATATTCCGTGGCTGATCCTGATGGATCCGACAAGCGCCTGCAACCTGAAATGCACCGGCTGCTGGGCAGCAGAGTACGGTCATACCCTGAGCATCACGATTGACGAGATGGAGAACGTCGTTCAGCAGGCAAATGAACTCGGGTGCTATCTGTTCCTTCTGGCGGGCGGCGAGCCCATGATGAGGAAAGACGATATCCTGACTCTCTGCAGAAGACATCAGGACTGTGCTTTCATGCTGTTCACGAACGGCACGCTGATTGATGAGGAATTCGCCGATCATATGCTGGAAGTGAAGAACCTCATTCCGGCCGTCAGCATTGAAGGATATGAAGAGGACACGGATTTCAGACGCGGTGAAGGAACTTACGAAAGAGTTATCAAGGCGATGCAGATTATGAAGGAAAAGAAGCTGATGTTCGGCACTTCCTGCTGCTATACTCGCAGAAGCGCGGAACTGATCGCCAGCGATGCCTATTTTGACACGGTCATCGGATGGGGTGCCAAATATATGTGGTGCTTCGCGTATACGCCGATCGGTAAGAACGCAGTTCCGGAACTGATGATTACGCCGGAGCAGCGGAAGTACATGTATTATAATATCCGCCGCCTGCGTCTTGAAAAGCCGCTCCTTGCCATGGATTTCTACAACGATGCCAAATATGTCCGCGGCTGCATTGCAGGAGGCAGGACCTATCTGCATATCAATGCCAACGGAGATATTGAACCGTGTGCATTTGTTCATTTCGCGGATTCCAATATCCGGACCGATACGCTTCTTGGTGCGCTGCAGAAACCGCTGTGTATGGAATTCAAGAAAAACGAACCGTTCAACAAGAATATGCTCCGTCCCTGCCCGCTGGTCGACAATCCCGGAAGGCTGACGCTCATGGTTGAAAAGACAGGCGCCCATTCGACGGAAATGCTGGAAAAAGATGATGTCAAAGAACTGACCGGAAGATGCGTAGAGTTTGCAAAAGGCTGGGCACCGATTGCCAAAGAGCTCTGGGAAGAAGAACTGAAGACAGGTCAGGCGAAAGAAACGGAATGAGAATCCGTAACGGATAAAAGTGAAAGGAGGAGGTGAGGGTTCATGGACAGACACATTCGCATAACAGCCTGGATTGCGGTAGCTTTTGCTGTATCGGGAGCCTTCCTGCTTTTTCCGATCGGAACGCCTGCATTGAATTTCCTGTTTGTTATCGTAAAAATCTGCATGGTAGCCGGGCTGCTGACTTTTCTGTACACGGGCAACAGAAAATCGGGATTTACGGTATGGGCAATTGCCAGTCTCTTTGCCGTTCTGATGACCATCCTGAAATGGAGCATGAACGGTGCATCGGTTTTCCTTTATGTCGTCAGCATCCTTGCCGATATCGGTTTTCCGATTCTGCTCTACACGGTTTATAAGAAATACAACCGGTAAATCATCGCCGGAAAATTTTCGGTTGACACCGCCTGCTTTTCTGTGATATACAGGAATCAACTCTTTGCACTGCTTTACATACTGGTTCAACAGGAATGCAAAACGACAGTACAAACTGAGCAGGCGATGCCCGAAAGGGCGTGGGGCCGGGCCGCAGGACAGCGGCAGCGGATGGCAGATCATGCGCATCTGTGGGACGGTTGTCAGTTCCGCAGATGCGCTATTTTTGACCCTTTGCGCCTCCTGCATGAACCCCTTGGGAAAAGGAGAACGTGCCATGATGCCTGCTGCAGGAATACAGGAAATGAAGAAGACGGATGAACGTCTTCTTGCTGTTTCTACGATGGACAGGAATGCCCTGTTCACGGAATTCGGGGTGGATGAGAACGGACTGCGGGAAGAAGAAATCCCGGAGCGCCGCGAAAAATACGGAAGCAATGAAATCGCCAGAAAAAAGAAAGACAGCCTGCCGAAAAGGCTGCTGCTGTCTTTTGTCACTCCTTTTACCGTCGTGCTTTTTGTCCTGACTGGAATTTCCCTGTTTACGGATATTCTCCTGCCGCCGCCTGACCAGCGGAATTATATGACGGTCATCATGGTCGTATCCATGGTGGTGATCAGCGGGCTGATGACCTTTATCCAGGAATCCCGCTCAGAAAAGTCTGCGGAAAAACTGTCTTCCATGGTAAGGAATACGGCTTCAGTCCTCCGGGACGGAAGAAGGACGGAAATACCGATGGGCGAGCTGGTGGCCGGAGACCATGTCTTTCTTGCTTCCGGAGACATGATTCCTGCTGACCTGCGTCTGATTGCGGCGAAAGATCTTTTTATCAACCAGTCTGCGCTGACCGGTGAAAGCGAGCCTGTCGAGAAATACGCCGAACCGGATCAGAAACGTCCGGCGTCTGTCATGGAATGCCGGAATCTTGCCTTCATGGGAAGCAATGTCATCAGCGGCTCGGCGGAGGGAATTGCTGCCGTAACCGGAAGCGGAACGGCTTTCGGACGCATTGCCGAGAAGCTGACCGGGAAAAGAGAATCCACCAGCTTTGACGAAGGAATCAGCCGCGTCTCCTGGATGCTCATCCGTTTCATCCTGGTCATGGCACCGACGGTTTTTCTGGTAAACGGCCTGTTCAAGACCGGAAGCGGCCGCTGGCTGAACGCACTTCTTTTTGCACTGTCCGTCGCGGTCGGCCTGACGCCGGAAATGCTGCCGATGATTGTTTCGGCGAATCTGGCAAAAGGCGCGGTCATTATGTCCCGCAAGAAAGTCATCATTAAGAACCTCGGTGCCATTCAGAATCTCGGGGCTATGGATGTGCTCTGCACGGACAAGACGGGAACGCTCACGGAAGACCGGATCGCGCTGGAATATCACTGCAACATCCACGGCGAAGAGGACCGGAGGGTTCTGAGGCATGCGTTTCTGAACAGCTTTTTTCAGACGGGGCTCCGGAATCTGATGGATGATGCCATTATCCGTCATGCGGATGAAGAAGAGATGGTGCCGCTCCGTCAGGAATACCGGAAGGTGGACGAAATCCCCTTTGACTTCAACCGCCGGCGGATGAGCGTTGTGGTCGAGGACCGGAACGGCAAGACGCAGATGATCACGAAGGGCGCCATTGAAGAGATGCTGGAGTCCTGTTCATTTGCCGAGTATGAAGGCAGGGTCGAACCGGTTACGGAGGAACTCAAAGAGATTATCCTGAAAAAGGCAACGGAATTCAATGAATGCGGTTTCCGTGTCCTCGGCATTGCCCATAAGACCCGTCCGACGCAGGGCAATGCTTTCTCTCCCGATGAAGAAAAGGACATGGTGCTGATCGGCTATCTGGCGTTTCTGGATCCGCCGAAGGCCAGTGCCTCCGAAGCAATCGCAAATCTTCACAGCTACGGGGTTTCCGTCAAGATCCTGACCGGAGACAACGATGCGGTTACGAGACATATCTGCAGAGAAGTCGGCATGCCGGACGGGAAGATTCTTCCGGGGTCGGAGCTTTCCGCCATGACGGAGGAGGAACTGGAAAACGCGGCGGAAAAAGTCAGCGTTTTTGCCAAACTCAGTCCGGATCAGAAAACACGGGTGGTCGCGGCTCTCCGGAAAAAGCATACCGTCGGATTCATGGGTGACGGAATCAATGATGCGGCAGCGATGAAGGCTGCAGACGTCGGCATTTCCGTCGATACGGCTGTCGACATTGCCAAGGAATCGGCGGATATCATCCTGACGGAAAAGGATCTGAATGTCCTGGAGCAGGGAATCATCGAAGGCCGCAGGACTTACGCCAATACGATGAAATATATCAAGATTACGGCCAGCAGCAATTTCGGCAACATGTTTTCCATTCTGGCAGCGAGCATTTTCCTGCCGTTTCTGCCGATGCTTCCGGTCCAGATCCTGATCCTGAACATGATTTACGATATTTCCTGCCTGGCGCTTCCCTTTGACCGCGTGGATGCCGATTATCTGAAAATACCCAGGAAATGGGATGCGGGTTCCATCAGCCGGTTCATGTTCTGGTTCGGCCCTGTGAGTTCAGTTTTTGACATCCTGACGTATTTCGTGATGTTTTTTGCCGTCTGTCCGAAGGTCTTCGGGGCGTACGGTACTCTGGATGCCGGCGGAAAACTGGCTTTTACTGCCCTGTTCCAGGCCGGATGGTTCGTGGAATCCCAGTGGACGCAGACATTTGTCGTGCATTGTCTCCGGACGGGAAAGATTCCGTTTCTTCAGAGCCATGCTTCGGTTCCTGTTTTTATCATGAGCGGCGCGGGCATTCTGGTAAGCACTTCGCTTGCCGTGCTTCTGGGATTCGGGTCCAGCCCGCAGCCTCTGCCGCCGGTTTATTTCCTGTACCTTGCGGCGGCGGTGGTTTCGTATGCTTTTCTCGTGGGTGCAGTCAAGCAAGCGTATGTCCGGAAATACGGGAATCTGCTGTGACCTTCCTTGCAGGAAGAACTTTTTCCCGCAGGAGTAGCCATGCTATAATATAAAAAAGGAGACTGGTTATGCTGGATGTTTTTTTGGTAGGAATCGGAGGGTTTGTCGGAACGGCTGCCCGGTATCTGATCGGGCTGATCCCGGTAAAAAGCGGGAGCGTCTTCCCGTGGAAGACGCTCGCCATCAATATTCTGGGTGCATTTGTCATCGGCCTGATCAGTGCCCTTGCCGTAAAAAATGAATCAATGGACCGTCATCTGGTACTGATGCTGAAGGTCGGGCTGTGCGGAGGGTTTACGACTTTCTCTACCTTTGCCTATGAAAATGCGGATCTCCTGAAGAATGGACAGACATGGATTTCCGTCCTTTATATGGTGCTGAGCCTTGCCGTGGGAATCGCGGCTGTTTTTGCCGCACAGGCACTGGTCCGGTAAAGAACAGCAAGGGGGCGGATGAAGCAGCTTCAGCCGGCTACCGTATCATAAGGCCAGTCTACGATTCCTCCCATGTCATAGATCTGCGTATAGCCGATATCCGCCAGTTTTCCGGAAGCATTGGCAGCCCGGATGCCGGTGCGGCAGTAGACAAGGATGACGGCATCAAGGTCCGGCAGTTGTGCAGGCTTTTCGGTGCCGATGCTTTCAACCGGGATATTGATTGCATCCGGTATATGCTTTTCAGCAAATTCGTCAGGCGTCCTGACGTCGACGATGGTGACGTTCCCGGCATCAATCATAGATTTCGCTTTTTCGGCATTAATGACCGTGTACGCATCTCCTTTTACGGAACCGGAATCATTTGACGCAGGATGGCTGTTTCCGCAGGCGGACAGAGTCAGGACAAAAACCAGCGCAGCAAGGACAGACGGCAGACTTTTTCTATTCATCTTTTTTCTCCTTCTTTTTTTAAATTATACAGGAACAGGCAGTCCGGAAGCAAGGCTTTTCAGAAGGCTGCCGGAAAGGCAGGAGGGGACTATGTCGAAGAAGAAAAGACTGGATGAAGAACTGAGATTTTACGAGGTGCCGCATGGAGAAAGCGTTCTGCTTCTGACGGGACCTGCCTGGACCCGGCATTACGGATATTTCCGTCAGCATTTCCATAACCTTGATGAGATCGGTTTCTGCCGGGACGGTTCGGGACGGCTGGAAGCCGGTGAAAAGACCTGGCGCTACAAAGCCGGTACCTTTACCTGCTTTATGCATAATGTCGCGCATAATACCGAGAGTGCGGAGCCGGATCAGCTGGATACCTGGGATTATCTGTTTTTTGATGCCGGTGCAATCCTGGAAAAGTACGGCGGTATTTCCAAGACTCAGGCAGAGCGTTTCCGTATGATTCTGGACGGCCGAATCTGGATCGAAGATGCGGCAGAAGAGAAGACTCTGGCCTGGCTCTTCGATGCCATCCGGGAGCGCATGACCGGCAAGCCGGACGGATTCCGCTCCCGGGAAGTGGGGTACATGGCAGCGGCTCTGATGATGCATCTGGCTTCCATGAATCCGGAAAAGAATATCGGAACGGCGCTTATGAATACGACGGAAGCCGTGAATCAGGCACTGTCCTTCATCGATGATCATTTCGGCGGGGAAATAAGGATCAGGGATCTGGCGGAGCAGTGCTGTCTGTCGGAAACCCATTTCCGGCGGCTGTTCAACGAAGCGGTCAATATGGCGCCGAATGATTACATTAACCTGGTCCGTGTTCAGAAAGCCTGCGATCTGATGCGCTTTACGGATGCATCGATGATGACAGTTGCCGAAAAAACGGGATTTCATTCACAGGTTTCTTTTAACCGGAATTTCCTGAAGGTTCTCGGGACCACGCCTTATAAGTGGAAGAGGGAAAATGAGCCGGTCAGGGCCAAGCATAAACTGAAGATTACGGTACGGGACGGCTGGTAAAGCCGTCCTCTTTTTTTTGTGCATTTCACACAAAAACAAGTAGGCTGTTTTATATCCGTGGTCGAATTTGTTAAAAATCAGAAAGAAACGAATATTTTTTGGGAATTATTCAACCGATACAATGAATACAGTTGAGGCAGGGACCTCGACGGAAATGAGAGAACTGTTCTATAAACGGAGTAAACAGCAAAGGAGAAGGAAAATGAAAAAACTTTTAGCATTGGCACTGGCAGGGGCAACGGCAGTTTCGTTATGTGCATGCGGAAGCAGCGCATCGACGGGTACAGCGGCATCGACGGCGGCGATGAGCTGACGGTATGGTGCTGGGATCCGGCATTCAACATCTATGCAATGCAGGAAGCAGAGAAGGTTTATCAGAAGACAGACCCAAACTTCAAACTGAACATTGTCGAGACACCGTGGGAAGACATCCAGACGGCTCTGACGACAGCAGGAACATCCGGCGACTACAGCACTCTTCCGGATATTTTCCTCTGCCAGGATAATGCATTCCAGAAGAATGTCCAGAATTATCCGGACATGTTCACGGATCTGACAAACAGCGGTGTTGATTACAGCCAGTTCGGTGCTTCCAAGGTAGCCTATTCAACAGTCGGCGGCAAGAACTACGGTGTTCCGTTTGATTCCGGCTGCGTCATCGGCTGCTACAGAACAGATATCCTTCAGCAGGCAGGCTACACGATTGACGATTTCAAAGATATTACCTGGAGCCGCTATATCGAAATCGGAAAGGATATCCTTGCAAAGACAGGCATGCCGCTTCTTTCAGCCCGTGCAGATGAGACAGACCCGATTATGTACATGCTTCAGTCCGCAGGCGCATCCCTTTTTGATGAAAAAGGAAATCCGACCATCAACGGCAATGAGACTCTGAAAACAGTTATGTCAACTTATAAGGAACTGATCGATTCCGGCATTCTTCTTCAGGTCAACAGCTGGGATGAATACATCGGAACGCTGACAAACGGACAGGTCGCCGGTACTGTCAACGGATGCTGGATCCTGGCCTCCATTCAGACGGCAAAGGATCAGAGCGGTAAATGGGATATCACCAATATGCCGAAACTGGAAAATGTCGCCAATGCCACGAATTATTCCAATAACGGCGGATCCAGCTGGGCAGTTTCAACCAACACGAAGAATGCAGAACTTGCGGAGAAATTCCTGGCAGCCACGTTCGCAGGCAGCACCGATTTCTACGCAACGATCCTTCCGTCTTCCGGTGCGATTGCAACTTATATCCCGGCTGCAAAATCCGACATCTACAATGAACCGCAGGAATTCTTCGGCGGAGACAAGATTTTCTCAAAGATCGTTGATTATTCTGCGAAGATTCCGAGCAACAATACGGGCGTCTATTACTACGAAGCGCGTTCGGCAATTGCAACAGCCAATACGAATATCCTGAATGGCGCAGACATCGATTCTGAACTGAAGACTGCTCAGGAAACCGTCGAATTTGCAATGCAGGGCAGCGGAACATCTACGCAGTAATCAGCAGTGTCAACCTGTACCGCCGCGGAACCGCATCTGCGGAACGCGGCGGTGTTCTGTTCAGAAGAGGAGGGCAGCAAAGTGGCAAAAGCTGCTAAAACAGTAAAGAATGGTTTTTCCCTCGAAAAAAAAGAAAACCGCACAGGATGGATTTTCCTTGCACCGGCAGTCGTCCTGATTGCAGTCATGAGTTTCTATCCGATGATCCGGGCTCTGATCCTTTCCTTTGAGACCGGTGCCGGCAAGAACATGCGCTGGACAGGAATCACGAATTACACGCGCATGTTCCAGGATAAGCTGTTTATACAGTCTCTCGGCAATACGTTCCTGTATCTCATTATCCAGGTTCCGATCATGCTGGTGCTGGCACTCATTTTTGCGACGCTGCTCAACAACAAGAATCTGAGATGCAAAGGTTTATTCCGCACGATGATCTTTCTTCCGTGTGCGACTTCCCTCGTTTCCTATGCCATTATCTTCCGCAGTTTGTTCGCAAACGACGGTTTTGTAAATAGGATCCTGATGTCCATCGGACTGATCTCTTCACCGGTTGCCTGGCTGACGACAACATGGACGGCACGGCTGGTCATTATTCTTGCACTGGTATGGAGGTGGACAGGCTACAACATGGTGTTCTATCTGGCAGGCCTCCAGAACATTGACTATTCCGTCTATGAAGCGGCAGCCATCGACGGTGCTTCCCCGTGGACGACCTTCTGGAAGATAACGGTACCGCTCCTCAAGCCGACGATTCTTCTGACAGCCATCATGTCGACAAACGGCACCCTGCAGCTGTTCGATGAATCTGTAAACCTGACGGCAGGCGGCCCGGCCAATACGACCATGACGATGTCGCATTACATTTACAATCTGTCCTTCCAGGGAGCGCCGAACTTCGGTTATGCGTCTGCACTGGCTTTTGTAATCCTGATCCTTGTGGCAATCCTGGCCTTTGTTCAGATGAAAGCAGGTGATTCCCGTGACTAAAGGAAAAAAGATTATTTCCTATGCGGTACTGATCATTGCATCTGTTTTCTCCGCATTCCCGCTGTACTGGATGCTGGTATCGGCAACGAATAAAAGTACGGATGTGGTCGGCGGACGTCTGATTCCGGGAAGCTACCTGATTCAGAACTGGACAGCCCTGCTGAAAGCGCAGAAGGTCGGAGAGGCTATGCTGAATTCCTTTTTTTACTCGATCCTTCTTACGCTGATCTCACTTTTTATCTGTTCGCTTGCAGGATACGGATTCGAGATCTGTCATACAAAAGGCAAGGATCATGTGATGAGCATTGTCCTGCTGGCGATGATGGTACCGTTTGCCGCGACGATGATCCCCCTGTTCCAGATGTTCAGCAAGGCAGGACTCCTGAATACGGCGGCAGGTTTTATCCTTCCGACGATTTCGACGCCGTTCCTGATCATGATGTTCCGTCAGAGTGCGCGAAGCTTCCCGCACGAGATGATCGATGCGGCACGTGTGGACGGACTGAATGAGTTTCAGATTTTTGTTCAGATGTTTTTCCCGACGATGAGATCGACCTATGCGGCGGCAATGACCATTACTTTTATGAATGCATGGAATGCCTACCTGTGGCCGAAAATCATCATGACAAACGGCAAGTCGCTGACGATGCCGATGCTGATTGCAAACCTGAAGGCAGGATATGTGACGGACTACGGACAGATGATGCTGGGCGTTACGCTCTGCTCACTGCCGACCATCATTGTCTTCTTCCTGCTGCAGAAGAACTTTGCAAACGGAATCACAGGTGCAGTGAAAGGCTGAAAATAACTTTCTGGAGAGGGTAACGATATGGAACAGGAATTTGATATTGCCAGAATTGCTGATCCGGAATATTTTGCGGAAGGATGTCTTCCCGCACATTCCGATCACAGCTATTTCGCAACTGCAAAGGAAGCGGAAAAAGGAAAAAGTTCCTATATACGCAGCCTCGACGGAAAATGGAAATTCTTTTATGCGGAAAACCAGGCTTCTGTGCCGGAAGGTTTTCAGAAGCCCGGTTTTGATGTCCATGCATGGGACGAGATCCGGGTACCCGGCCATCTGCAGACGCAGGGATACGATGCACCCATGTATGTCAACACGCAGTATCCGTGGGACGGACATGAAGAAATCAATCCGGGCATGGTGCCGGAGAAATTCAATCCCATCGGATGCTATGTCAAAGACATTCTCCTGCCGGCCTTCCCTCGGGGGAGGAGGGCCGGACTCTGTCTGGAAGGCGCGGAAAGCGGAGCAGCCGTCTGGTGCAATGGCCATTACATCGGCTACTGCACGGACAGCTTCACGCCGCATTCCTTTGAACTGACTTCCTGTCTTACGGAAGGGACAAACCGCATTGCGGTCATGGTCATCAAATGGACGGCAGCCAGCTGGTGCGAAGACCAGGACTTCTTCCGCTTCTCGGGACTGTTCCGGCCGGTATCTCTTTTTGTGATTCCGGAAGAGCATGTTTATGACCTGAAAGCGGTTCCTGAGCTGACGGACGATTTCAGGACAGGAAAAGTCCATGTGGAACTTTACGGCTGCGGAGAAGGAAAAGCAGCAGTCGGGATCGTGCCTTATTTCCCGGAAGAGGGGAAGGGGAAAGGCAGAAATCCAAAAGTCCTGGCATCGGCGGAAGTCTGCTTCAGCGGAAAAAGCAGTCTTTCGGAAGCGATGGAACAGCCGGCAGCGTCGGCGGACCTGTTGCTTCCGAATCCGCTGCTTTGGAGTGCGGAATGTCCGAATCTCTATGCCCTGAAAGTGACGCTGAAAGAGGAGACGGTGATCTATCCGTTCGGATTCCGCAGGATTGAGATCAGGGACGGAATCCTTCTGATCAACGGAAGACGGATTGTTTTCAAAGGGGTCGACCGTCATGAATTCAGTGCGCTGGGAGGCAGAGCCGTCACGGAAGAAGAGACGCTCACCGATATCCTGACCATGAAACGGAACAATATCAACGCAATCCGGACATCCCATTATCCGAACTCCTCTTATCTGTATCAGCTGTGCGACCGGTTCGGCATCTATCTGATTGCGGAAAACAACATGGAAACACACGGCACGTGGGAGGCAATGGAACGGGGAATCCCGAACGCCGGAAAATATCTGCTTCCGGGCGATAATCCGAAATGGCAGCCGATGATGGTTGACCGGATCAACAGCTGCTATCAGAAGGACAAGAACCATGCTTCCGTTCTGATCTGGAGTCTCGGAAATGAAAGCTTCGGCGGAAAAGTGATCCTTGCCATGTCAAAGAAAATCCGTGAGCTGGATCCGCTGCGCCCGGTTCACTATGAGGGAATCTACTGGGATCCGCGGTATCCGGAAACGACGGATTTTGAAAGCCAGATGTATCCGCCGGTCGAACGCATCCGGGCGACGCTTGAGAAGAACAGGAAGAACGGCTGCGTGAAACCGTTTATCTGCTGCGAGTATGCGCATGCCATGGGCAACAGCAACGGTGCCCTCCACAAATATACGGAACTTGCCGATACGGAACCGAATTACCAGGGCGGCTTCATCTGGGATTATATCGACCAGTCAATGACAAAGAAAGACCGCTACGGGAAGACGTTTCAGGCTTACGGCGGAGATTTCGGCGACCGCCCCAACGACGGGGATTTCAGCGGAAACGGCATCGTCTATGCCGAAAAACGGGATCCTTCGCCGAAGATGCAGGAAGTTAAATACTGCTATCAGAACATCGAGGCACAGGTCTCCGGGAAAGAGGTCCTGGTCATCAACAAGAATCTGTTCCTGCCGACTTCCGCATACGACTGCATCGTCATTCTTTCCAGGGATGGAAATGAGACAGCCCGGCAGATGCTGAAGACAGATGCCGCGCCGCTGTCGGAAAAAAGATACCGGCTTCCGTTCGGGGCTCAGAAAGAACCGGGGGAATATACGGTAACGGTATCCTTTGTTCTGAAAGAAAAGACATCCTGGGCTGAGAAAGGCCACGAAGTCGCTTTCGGCCAGTATGTATACCGGATCGAAGATAAGAAAAAAGGTGAGAAGAAACCGGCATACCCGGAAGAATTTACGGTCGTCCGCGGACGTCAGAACCTCGGGGTGCAGGGCCGGGACTGGGAAATTCTGTTTTCCGAAAAAGCTTCCGGAATGATTTCCTATCTGCATCAGGGCAGGCAGATGATTGCGCGCCCGCCCATGCCCGATTTCTGGAGGGCACCGACAGACAATGACCGCGGAAACCATATGGCCTTCCGGCATTCTTTCTGGAAAACGGCAAGTCTTTATTCAGCGGACCTGAAGCGTCAGCCTGACCGCATACGGGTGAAAGAAAATGCTGTTTCGGTTTCCTGGAAGTATTCGCTTCCGGCAAAGAATCCGCAGGACTGCCTGATGGAATACACGGTGTATCCGGACGGAACGGTCCGTGTCCGGATGACGCTGCAGCTTCCGGAGGAGGCAGGGGATCCGCCGCTGTTCGGGGTATCCTTTAAAATGGATGCGGATTATGACCGCCTGAAATGGTACGGTCTCGGGCCTGAGGAGACTTACTGCGACCGCTGCCGCGGCGCGAAGCTCGGCATCTATGAAACGACAGCCCGGAAGAGCATGGCAAAGTATCTGATCCCGCAGGAGACGGGGAACCGCACGGGCGTAAGATGGGCGGAAGTGACCGGAGAAGACGGGCACGGACTTCGCTTCGAAGGCAGCAATATGGAATTCAGCATCCTGCCCTATACGTCGCATGAACTGGAAAATGCCCTGCATGCCAACGAGCTTCCGGAAGTCCATTATACCGTCGTGCGTGCAGCCCTTGGTCAGATGGGAGTCGGAGGAGACAATTCCTGGGGTGCCGAGACGCATCCGGAATATCATCTGCCATCCGGGAAAAAACTTACTTTCACGTTTGCCATGAAGGCAATTTAATCACCATCAGAAAGTTTTACAGGCCCTTCGGCCCGCAGTGCGGACCGGAGGACCTTTTTTGACACAGACCCGGCAGCGCATGCCGGTACAGGATTATTTCCAGGAGGATTATTTCATGGATTCTCTGTGATTTACAGAGACAATCCTACAGCTGCCGTGTTAAAATAGAAACGGAAAGACAGAAGTCCGTTCAGTACACGGAGGGGATTATGATGGAAAACCGATTCATGGAAAAAGCACAGCTTTTACTGAAGAACAGGGATACGGTCGGCAAATGCTTTATGCTTTCGGAAAGCTCCGTGGAGCTGGCAGGGGCGGCCGTTTTTACGATGCGCGGAAAAGAAGCGACAGCGGAAGGAATCAAGAGCGCCAAACATCTGCTGCACAGCAAAGTCGGGATGTTTTCCGATATACGCCTCTACGGAGAAGAAATCTTTATCTGCATGACAGCATCTCAGGACGACCCGGAAGAATATCTGCAGAGGGCAATCAGCGCTTATGACTGCCTGAAAGAAAAGTTTTTCTGGAGCACGTATCTTCCCTTTGCGGCCTTTTCGATTGCGCAGGATTTTCCGGAGGAGGAATATGAAGGAATCGCTTCCAGGGCGAGACTTATTTACGATGAGATGAAGGACAGGCATCCGTTCCTGACCGGAGAGGAGGACAGCCCGCTTTGCGTCATGATGGCTGTCTCGGAACGGGATTCCTCTCTGGTTACGGATGATGATGAGAAATGCTACCGGATTCTCGAGGGAGACTTCTTTGACAAGAATTCCGTGCAGATGCTGAGTCATATTCTGGCTCTTCAGGAGGGGGATGCGGAAAGCAAGTGCGCAAGAACCATGGAACTGTTTGAGAAAATGCGCGAGGCAAACCTGAAATTCGGGAGCGGCTACGAACTGTGTTCCCTCGGATACCTTGCCATGAGCGGCCGTGACAGCGATGTCCTTGTCAGCGAAATGAGCGAGATGGACGGATGGCTGAAAGAACAGAAAGGATTCGGGTTCCTTTCGATGACGACGAAGGCACAGAGGCTGATGATAGAAGGAATGCTGCTCCGGGATGACGGGCGCGGAGACAGCGTTCAGGCAGCCGCGGTGACCGGCATGGTCGCCATGGTCATCATGGAGGAAATCATCCTGTATTCGATCATCTGCTGCACGGCTGTGACAACTGTGACAAACACTAACTGAGAGACGGACTGCCCTGCAGGATTCCGCAGCACGAAAATCGGAGGACAGAGCTTTGCAGATCGGTTTTTTGCAGTTTCTCACACTGGTCATGAACAATCCCATGATGCTGATTACAGCGGTCCTGACCCTGGCGGTCATCATGGTGAACGGATGGACGGATGCGCCGAATGCCATCGCGACCTGCGTATCGACAAGGGCGCTGCCGGCCAGAACGGCAATCCTTATGGCAGCCGTCCTGAACCTGGCCGGCGTATTTGTCATGACGATGATCAACGCCAATGTCGCCATGACGATTTACAATATGGTGGATTTCGGAGGAGATTCGGGAAATGCGGCCAGGGCTCTCTGCGCAGCGCTTGTCGCCATCGTCGTCTGGGCTGTTGCCGCATGGAAATTCGGAATTCCCACTTCAGAAAGCCATGCGCTGATCGCGGGACTGTCCGGCGCAGCCATTGCGCTGCAGGGAAGCATGAAAGGCATCAACTGGTCGGAATGGGTCAAAGTCCTTTACGGACTCCTGCTTTCGACCGTTCTGGGTTTTGCACTGGGATTCCTTGTCGTGAAAACAGTCGGCTTCATTTTCCGGAATGCGGACAGAAGGAAAACAATCGGTGCCTTCCGGGGAGCGCAGATTTTCGGAGGCGCGGCAATGGCCTTTATGCACGGAGCGCAGGACGGACAGAAATTCATGAGCGTATTTCTTCTGGGAATCGCACTGACGAACGGGAACAGCAGCACGGATTTCGTCGTACCGGTCTGGCTGATGATTCTGTGTTCCTGCGTCATGGGACTGGGAACATCCATCGGAGGATACCGTATCATAAAATCGGTTGGGATGGACATGGTCCGGCTGGATACGTACCAGGGATTTTCGGCAGACGTGGCAGCGGCCCTCTGCCTGCTTTTTTCTTCCGTTACGGGAATTCCGGTGAGCACGACGCATACGAAGACCACGGCAATTATGGGAGTCGGCGCGGCAAAGAGGCTCTCTGCCGTGAACTGGAGCGTTGTCAAAGACATGGTACTGACCTGGGTGCTGACATTCCCCGGATGCGGCCTCCTCGGTTTTATCATGGCTGAACTTTTCATGAGGCTGTAAAGGAGCAGAAGAATGCCGAAGAAAAAACACTACAGCTATTTCAAGGGATATTCGGACTGCACGGACTGCGCACTCTGGGCTGCAAATTCGCTGAGCAGGCTGATTGAATCCTACAGTGAGGAAAAAGCGGAATCGACCATGAATGAGATCCACGGGATCGAGCATGAGTCGGATACCGTGAAGCACAGGATGATTGAAAACCTGGCGAAAGAATTCCTTCCGCCGATTGAGCGTGACGACATCATGACCCTGATGGACGAACTGGACAACGTCGTTGACAGCATTGATGAGGTCAACCGGCGCATCTGCATGTTCCGGATCAAAGAGATGCGGGAAGACATGAAGCGCCTGTCGAAGGAACTGATTGCTATCATCGGAGCCCTGCAGGATCTGATCAGGGAATTCGAGCATTTCAAGAAATCCAAATCAATCAAGGAAAAGATCATCCGGGTCAATACGCTTGAGTCAGAGGGGGACACGCTGCATTTCAATGCGGTCAGCCATCTGTTTGCGACATCCGGCAATCCTCTGGAAGTCATGGCCTGGAAGGAAATCTACGACTGCGTGGAAGAGTGCTTCGATGCCTGTGAACACGCAGCGGATGCGGTTGCCAGTATTATTTTATCCAATACATAGGAGAAAATCGGCCGGATAGGATCCGGCAGGAAGAGCGAAGAGATATGAAAAACAAAGAACTGATCGAGAGATTTATCCGCTATGCAGAAGTGGATACGCAGTCTTCGGAAGAATCCGCGACATCGCCGTCCACGATGAAGCAGCATGATCTGGCGAAAATGCTTGCTTCCGAACTGACGGAGATGGGAGTGAAGGATGTCGACTATGATGAAGAGTACTGCTATCTTTATGCGGGGATACCGGGAGACCCGGAACTTCCGGCTCTCGGATTCATTTCGCATATGGATACTTCACCGGCCGTGAGCGGAGCGGGAGTAAAGCCCAGGATCCTTGAAAATTACGACGGGAAGGATTTTCTGCTGAAGCCGGAGGAGTTTCCGGAACTGGCGCATCACATCGGGGAGGACCTGATTGCGACGGACGGAACGACTCTTCTGGGAGCTGACGACAAGGCAGGCGTTGCCGAAATCATGAACCTTGCGCAGCACTGCATGAAGAATCCGGATGAGCACCGCAGAACGATTCGGATCGCCTTTACGCCGGATGAGGAGATCGGCTGCGGAACGGATCATTTCGACATTGAACGCTTCGCGGCAAAGGAAGGATATACGGTGGACGGCGGAAAACTCGGAGAGCTCGAATATGAGAATTTCAATGCCGCGTCGGCGAATATCCGCATCAGCGGCAGGAGTGTCCATCCGGGCGATGCGAAGAACCTGATGGTCAATGCCGTCCTGGTCGGAATGGAGCTGAACGCACTGCTTCCGCCGGCGGAGAGACCGGAGCATACGGAAAAATATGAGGGCTTTTATTTCCTGGAGGAAATGGACGGAACGGTTGACGGCGCCCTGATGAAATACCTGATCCGCGACCATGACCGGCAGCTTTTCGAGAAGCGGAAAGAGACCATGCAGAAGGCAGTGGATTTCATCAACGCAAGATACGGCGAAGGAACCGCTGCCGCGGAAATCCGGGACCAGTACTACAACATGGCGGGACTGATGGCTTCGCATATGGAACTGATCGACCGGGCGGTGGAAAAGATGAAGAAGCTGGGAATCAAGCCTTCCGTGGTTCCGATCCGGGGAGGAACCGACGGAGCGAGCCTGACCTATCGGGGTCTGCCGTGCCCGAACCTCTGCACGGGAGGCTACAATTATCACGGCAGATATGAATATGCCAGCATACAGGAAATGGAGAAAGCGGCGGAACTGCTGATTGAACTCGCCGGGGCCTGATATGAGAAAAAAAGACACAGCAGGAAAACACAGTTTTGGAATTCTTGCTTTCTGCCTTCTGGTTTCGATTGGTATTTCGGCTGTCTATTATACAGCCATGCAGCGGCAGTCGCTGAAAGATATCGAAAGGATCCGTACGCTGTACGCAGAGCGTACGGAGAATTTCATCAATTCTGTTTTCCATAAAACGGACGTCCTTGCCGCGGTGGTCAAACTGGAAAACGGGAATATCACGGAATCGACCTTCGATGAAATCGCCCGTATCGTATACACGGAGAACAGCGGAATCCGCGGCATCCAGTATATGCCGGGAGCGGTGGTCACCTATTCCTATCCGCTGGCCGGAAATGAAGCAGTCATGGGGAAGAATTTCCTGGAGATTCCGGAGCGGAGAGAAGACTGCCTGCTGGCCATCAATACGAAAAGCATTGCTCTTTCGGGACCGTACAACCTCATTCAGGGCGGTCTCGGCCTCGTTGCGCGCAATCCTGTTTTCCTGGAGAATGATGCCGGGGAGGAAACTTTCTGGGGATTTTCGACAATCGTCCTGGACCTTCCGGATGCGCTGGCCAGCGTCGGCCTCGGCAGTCTTCCTGAGTCGGGATATGATTTCCAGCTTTTTTCCATTAATGAAAACGGAGAAAGAATCGTTATCGAGGGAAATGAGTCACTGGATACTTCCGGGGCTGTAAGCGGAGCCATTCAGGTGCCGAACCATGCCTGGACGCTTGCCATCGTGCCTCTGCATCCCTGGATGAATCTGCTGCTGGCTGGTCTTGTTTTTGCGGCAGGGATTCTGGTGAGCGTGACATTGTGGAGACTTTACTGCACGATGCAGAGGGAGAGGAAGGCAGTCGAAGCAAAGAATGCATTTTTCTCTGACATCAGCCATGACATGCGTACCCCGCTGAATGCGATTATCGGTTTCTCTTCCCTTGCGCAGATACCGGGTACGGATGCGGAGGAGAAAGATGTCTATCTGAAAAAAATTAAGGCATCCGGGAGAATGATGCTGGATCTGGTTAATGACACGCTTACGATATCCAAGGCTGAAAGCGGAAAGCTGCGGGAAAATCCGGAGCCGGTGAATACGGAAAGCCTGTTTGAATCCGTTCTGGTGCCGGTCAGTGAGATTGCATCCGCAAAGCACATCACGTTCCGGATTGACAGGAGCGGGTACCGCCCGCGCACCATTCTTGCGGACTCTCTGAACTTTCAGAAAATCTTCCTGAACCTTCTGAACAATGCCGTGAAGTTTACGCCGGAAGGAGGACATGTTTCCTTTGCCGTCAAGGATATTCCGTCCGGTCAGGGTGATCCGGATCTGCTTTTTACCGTGGAAGACGACGGGATCGGCATGAGTCCGGAATTCATGACGCGGATGTATGAGCCTTTTGTGCAGGAACAGCGGCAGGGCTTCGAGGGAACCGGAACAGGTCTCGGGCTTCCGATCGTGAAGAGGATCGTTTCGCTGATGGGCGGGAGCATCCGGGCTCAGAGTTCGGAAGGGAAGGGAACCGTGTTCACGGTTCAGCTTCATTTTCCGGAAACGGCGGAGCCGGAAGCCGTCAGGGAGGAAACGGCTGCGGATGATTCGGTCCTGGCCGGAAAGAAAATCCTGCTCTGCGAGGATAATGAAACAAACCGGCAGATCGCGGATGCCCTGCTCAGAAACAGGGGAATGAAGGTGGTCAATGCCGTCAACGGACAGGTCGGTACGGAACAGTTTGAGAAGTCGGAACGGAATGAATTCAGTCTGATCCTGATGGATCTGAGGATGCCGGTCATGGACGGGTTCGGAGCGGCCAGGGCGATACGGAAAATGAAGCGCCCGGATGCAAAAAGCATTCCGATCATCGCCATGACGGCAGATGTTTTTGAAGAGGATATCCGGAAATGCCGGGAAGCGGGGATGAATGACCACATCGCCAAGCCGGTGGAACCGGAAATCCTGTACCGGACTTTAATCCGGAATCTCATTTCCTGATATGACCGGAAACGGGAGCAGAAAAAGCCTCAGATTTCTGAATCTGTTGAATCGAAGACCTCTCCGGATTTGAGATCCGGGGAGGTTTTTTCCGTCCGCCCGTGGTATAATTTCTGCAGCATCGTCAGAAAAAATAAATCAGAAGAGGCAGAACCGGATGCAGGATCCCAGTATCATTGATGAAATGTTCCGTGAGAAGGTGCGTGAAAATCCTTCTTTCCCGGCGGTGATCCATGAGGGACGCAGGGTGACGCGGGCGGAGCTGAATGCCATGGCCGATCAGATTGCGGCGATGCTTCCGGAAGGATGCAGAAGAGTCGGAATCGTGATGGACCACGGAACGGAAATGATTGCCGCAATTTTTGCGGTGCTCAGAAGAGGCGCTGCCTATGTGCCGGCGGAGCCGTTTTTTCCGGACGAACGGATCCGGTTCATGATGGAAGATGCCGGTGCTGAAACAATCTTAACCCAGACGGAATATCAGGAACGCCTGAACGGTTTCCGGACGGTTCCGGTGAATCCGGGGCGGATCCCGGACGAAAGCACTGCCGGCGGAGGGATGGAAACAGCACCCGCTTCCGGTGAAGACCTTGCCTATATTCTTTACACATCGGGATCCACCGGTGCCCCGAAGGGCGTCGCCGTGAGAAACCGGAATGTCTGCCGTTACGCGGATGCTTTCCGGCATGAATTTCACCCGGATGAGAAAGATATCATGCTGCAGTATTCCGTGTGTTCCTTTGATATTTTCGTGGAAGAAGTTTTTACCACGCTGCTTTCCGGAGCGGTTCTTGCCATTCCCGCCGAGGAAGACAAAAAGGATATCCGGAAGCTGATGGAATTCGTCGAACGGAATCACGTCACCGAGATCAGCGGATTTCCGTACCTTCTCCAGGAAATGAACCATCTGGAGAAAATTCCGGAGTCACTCCGTCTGCTGATCAGCGGGGGAGATGTCCTGCGTGCTTCCTATGTCGACCGTCTTTTGGATCAGGCAGAAGTCTATAATACCTACGGACCTTCGGAGACAACGGTCTGTGCTTCTTACTATCGCTGCAGCGGAAATAAACCGCTCCCGGACGGGACATATCCTGTCGGAAAGCCGGTCCTCGGCACGCAGATTTCGGTCATGGACGGGAACCTGAATCCGCTCGGATGCGGACAGGAGGGGGAAATGTGCATTTCCGGCGGAGGCGTATCGGCAGGCTATATCGGGAACCGCGCAAAGGAAAATGAGGCATTTATCAGACAGCCAGACGGGACGGTGCTGTACCGGAGCGGAGATTTCGGGTACCTCCGGCCGGACGGGAATTTTGTCTTTCTGCACCGGATGGATACGCAGGTCATGATTCTCGGAAAACGGGTGGAGACGGCGGAAGTCGAAAGCGTCCTCAGCCGGTGCCCTGAAATTGCAGCGGCGGTCGTCAAAGCCTATGACGATGAGCAGCACCTTTCCTACCTGGTGGCTTATATTGTCCTTCAGGACCGGGAGGCAGCCCTGTCGACCATCCGGAAAGAGATGGCCAGATTCCTGCCTTCCTATATGATCCCGGAGTTTTTTGTATGCATGCCGGAGCTGCCGCTGAACGCCAACGGAAAAGTGGATGCCGGTTTGCTTCCGGTTGTCCTGAAGACGGGGAATCTCTCATGAAAACACAGAAGAAAAACCAGCAGCAGACAAATCTGGTCATACGGAAGGCGGAGCTTTCCGATCTGACGCTTCTGATGCAGTGGCGCATGGAAGTGTTGTATCATGTCTTCCGCGTCCCGGAATCCGAACCGCTGACCGCCCTCCGGAATGCGAACCGGAAATATTACCGGGAAAAGCTGGCGGATGGTTCGCACCTTGCCTGTTTTGCGGAGGAGAACGGCGAAACGGTCGGCTGCGGCGGACTCTGTCTCTACCAGGAAATGCCGTCGCCGGATAACCCTTCGGGGCAGTGCGCATATCTGATGAATGTCTATACAAGAGAGCAGCGAAGAGGAAAAGGAGTCGGCAGCAGGATTGTCGGATGGCTCGTTGCCGAAGCGAAGAAGCGGGGCATTACGAAAATCTATCTTGAGACATCCGAAGAAGGCCGGCGGCTGTATGAAAAGGCCGGTTTCGAAAAAATGAAAGACTATCTGATCCTGGGAAAAAATCAGGCAGAAGTTCCGGAACCCCGGGAGGAATAGAGAAACATGACAGAAGGAGAACAGCTGGAAGCGGACGGAAAGCGGATAACGCTGTACAGGGGAGAAGGAGAGAACCTGCCGGTCATTTACAGCAATGACTATATGGAAAGCGGAAAAGAAGTGCGGAAATGCTGCGAGGCTCTTTCCTGCCCGCCGTTTCATCTGGTCACGGTCAGCGGGCTGAACTGGGACAGCGATCTGTCTCCGTGGCCTTCGGAACCGGTCGTATCGGATGAAGACCATTTCGAAGGACGTGCGGCGGAGCATCTGAAATGGATTCTGGATCAGGCAGTTCCGGCCGCGGAGAAGGAGTTTTCGCTGAAGCATCCGAGATCCTATATCGCCGGCTATTCGATGGCCGGCCTGTTTTCCCTGTGGACCCTGTATCAGACGGATTTTTTCAGCGGCGCCGTGAGTGCGTCCGGCTCTGTCTGGTATCCGGGCTTTTCAGATTATGCCTCTGCCCATGAACTGAAGAAAATGCCGGCAGGCATCTATCTTTCCCTGGGAAACAAAGAAAGCAGGGCGGCGAATCCGTTCCTCCGGAAGACGGAGACGATTTACCGGAATCTGGAGAAGGAGTATGCCGGCAGAGGAATCCCTTCTGTATTTGAAATGAACCCGGGCAATCATTACCGGGACGTCTGCGTCCGGATGGCAAAAGGAATCACTTGGCTAATGGAACGGGATGGAATATCATAGTCTTAAGCGGAGGAAATACATGGACAGGAAGAACGCACCGGACGGCAGGACGGTTTACACCGGTCATTATGAATCGCCGGTCGGAGGCATTACGATCGCTTCCGACGGGACGGCGCTGACCGGACTGTGGTTTGATGCGCAGAAATATTTCGGCGATACGCTGGGGGAAAAGCCGGAAGAAAAACAGCTTCCGGTTTTCGGAGAGACGAAGAAGTGGCTGGATCTGTATTTTGCCGGCAGGGTGCCGGATTTCCTGCCGCCGCTTTCCGTGCACAGTTCCCCGTTCCGTGAATCCGTCTGGAAAATCCTTCTGACTATTCCCTACGGACATACGATGACCTACGGCGAAATCGCTTCGGCCCTTGCCCGTGAGAAGAAAATTTCCCGCATGTCTGCCCAGGCAGTCGGCGGCGCAGTGGGACACAATCCGATTTCCCTGATCATTCCGTGCCACAGAGTCATCGGATCCGACGGAAGCCTTACCGGCTATGCCGGAGGCCTGGAGAAGAAAAGCTGGCTGCTCCGGCATGAGGGAATTGCCTTTCAGGAGTAAGGACGAAAACAGACAGAACCGGAAGAAAGCTGTCCGGGGGTAGAGGAAAATGGATATTTTATACATCATCATGCCCGCTTATAACGAGGAAGAGAATATCCGCTCGGTCATCGAAGACTGGTATCCGGTGATCGAGGCCCATGACGGCGGAGGCAGGTCGAGGCTCGTCATCCTGGATGACGGCAGCCGGGACCGTACCTTCGAAATCATGAAGCAGTGCACGGAAGGCAGGCCTCTTTTCTGTCCGCTTACGAAGAAAAATGAAGGCCACGGTGCGACGGTGCTGTGCGGATATCAGTATGCGCTGGATCACGGCGCCGATTTCATTTTCCAGACAGATTCGGACGGACAGACCCTGGCGTCGGAATTTGCTCCCTTCTGGGAAAAGCGGAATCAGGAGGACATGGTCATCGGCGACCGCAGCCGCCGGCAGGACGGATTCTCCCGGATCCTTGTCACGAAGGTCCTGAAGGCGGTGATCCGCAGGAAGTTTCATGTTTCGGTGAAGGATGCCAATACGCCTTACCGCCTGATGCGTGCCGATGTCCTGCGGGAGGAGATCCGGCTGGTCCCGGAAAAATTCAATCTGGCGAATGTCCTTCTGACGGTCATCTATACAAAAAAGAAACGAAGCGTAGCCTACCTTCCGATTACGTTCCGGCCAAGGCAGGGCGGTAAGAATTCCATAAATTTCAAAAATATCATCCGCATCGGCAGGCAGGCCCTGTCGGATTTCGGTGAGATCAACCGGACCATCGAAGTCGGTGACGAAGGGAGATAGAATGAAACTGCTGTTTGTCGACTGCTGCATCAGCCAGAGGAAAGAAGGCTCAAGGACAGCCGATCTCTGCCGCGCTTTTCTCAGGGCGGCATCTGAGGCGGACCCCGGACTGCAGACGGAAAGAGTCGACCTGACGAAAATGAATCTGACCCCGTTCACGGTACAGATGCTGGATGAGCGCGACGAGCTGTTCCGTACCGGCCGGTTTGACCATGAAATCTATGCGCTGGCCAGACAGTTCCGCGATGCGGACGGAATCGTCGTGGGAGCTCCGTTCTGGGATCTTTCCTTTCCGGCACAGCTCCGCATCTATCTTGAGCATATTTCCGCAAACGGCGTGACTTATTATTACGATGAAAAAGGACCGCACGGGAACTGCAGGGCAGGACAGCTGGTCTATCTGACATCGGGCGGGGATTTTGAGCGGGCAGGAAGCATCGGCGTCGAATACTGGCGGCAGCTCTGCACGATGTTCGGAATCAGTAAGTACGACAGCGTTTTTGCGGGCGGGCTGGATGCCGTTCCGGGAAAGGCCGGAGAACTCATGAATGAGGCGTGTGAAAAAGCCGCTGCCCTCGGAAGAAAGACGGCAGGAAAAGACTGAAGCAGATCTGAAGATGATGCAGGATAAGACTGAGGAAGAAGCTGAAAATTCCGGAAAAGGATGAGGAAGAGATGAACTATCAGGATCAGAATGCAGAAACGATTGACCGCTGGGCCGAGAACGGCTGGGAATGGGGAATTCCGGTTTCCCACGAAGAATACCTGAACGCGAAAAGCGGCAGATGGGAAATGAAGCTGACACCGACGAAATACGTTCCGAAGAAATGGTTCGGAGACCTGAAGGGCAGATCCGTCTTCGGACTTGCCAGCGGCGGAGGGCAGCAGATGCCGGTCTTTGCGGTGCTCGGAGCCGTCTGCACGGTACTGGATTATTCTCCGAAGCAGATTGAATCAGAGAGGCTGGTTTCCGAACGCGAAGGATATCCGATTACAATTGTCCGGGGTGATATGACGAAGAGATTTCCTTTTGCGGATGAAAGCTTTGACTTCATTTTCCATCCGGTGTCGAACGGCTATGTCCGGGAAGTGAAGCCGATTTTCAGGGAATGCTTCCGCGTGCTGAAAAAGGGCGGCGTCCTGCTGGCGGGACTGGACAACGGCATGAATTACCTGACGGACGATGCGGAAAAAGAAATCATCAATTCGCTGCCGTTTGATCCGCTTGTAAATGCGGACCAGATGAAGCAGCTGACCGATACCGACAGCGGCGTGCAGTTTTCCCATACGCTGGAAGAGCAGATCGGCGGGCAGCTGGAAGCAGGCTTTCTGCTGACGGATCTGTATGAAGATACGAACGGAGAAGGACGGCTGCACGAACTGCACATCCCTTCTTTTCTTGCGACAAGGGCCGTGAAGCCCGGTGAAAGAAAATGACGGCGTTTCATCAGCCGGACTATCCGCGTCCGCAGATGGCCAGAAAACAATGGCAGAGTCTGAACGGAACGTGGGACTTCCGCTTTGATGACGAAAGAAGGGGAGAAGCAGAGCATTGGTTTGAGGACCTGGGCGGGCATCAGCACATCCTGGTCCCTTTTTCCTATGAATCGGCGCTCAGCGGGATCGGAGATCCGCGGAATCATCCCTGCCTGTGGTACCGGCGCAGTCTTTTCTTTGAACCGGGAGAACTGGAAGGAATAAATCTCCTGCTTCATTTCGAAGGCTGCGACTTCGAGACGAAAGTCTGGGTCAACGGCCGGGAGGCAGGCGTCCACAGGGGAGGCTATGCGCGGTTTTCCTTCGATATTACGGATCTGGTGCAGGTTGGTGGAAATTCCCTGACGGCAGAGGCGAAGGATTCCTACAGCACGGAGCAGCCTCGCGGCAAGCAGCGCTGGAAGGAGAAAAATTTCGGCTGCTGGTACCTGCCGACAAGCGGGATCTGGAAAACCGTCTGGCTCGAAGAGGTGCCGAAGAGACATATTCTTTCCCTGGAAATGAACCCGCATCCGGAGTCGGATGAGATCGAATTTGCCGTCGGCGTGACCCAGGGCGGCCTGTCCGTCTGCGCGGAGGTTTCCCTGGACGGCAGGACGGCGGCAGCGGGACAGGCGGAGTCCGGAGAGCTGATGTCTGCCGGAAAGATGCCGGCTGCAGAAGAGAAGCCGGCATCAGAAGTGACAGCCTCAATAGAAGCGAAGGCCTGTCTTCGGCTGCATCTTCCGGAACCGGTGCGGAAATGGAGTCCGGAGCACCCGGACCTTTATGAGGTGACGTTCCGCCTGAAGGACGGCGAAGAGATCCTCGATGAAGTGAATTCCTATTTCGCGATGCGGGAGATCCGCATCGAAGGCGGCAGGATTCTTCTGAACGGGGAGGAGCTGTATCAGAGGCTTGTCCTGGATCAGGGCTACTGGAAGGAATCGAACCTGACGCCGGAAAATGAAGAAGCCATCGTCCGCGATCTTGACAGCGTGCAGGCTCTTGGCTTCAGCGGCCTGCGGAAGCATCAGAAAACCGGGGACGAACGGTTCCTTTACTGGTGCGATGTCAAAGGACTTATGGTATGGTGTGAAATGCCTTCCTGCTATTCATTTACGGAAGCTGCCGCCGGAGAATTCCGGCAGGAGTGGGCGGAAATCGTGAAGCAGAACCGCAGCCATCCCTGCATCATTTCCTGGACGCCCTTCAATGAATCCTGGGGCATTCCGGAAGTGAACAGCAGCAGAAGGCAGCAGGAGTTCACGGAAGAGATTTATGCTTTGACCAAGTCTCTGGATCCCGAAAAACGTCCGGTCATTTCCAATGACGGATGGGAGCATACGGTGTCGGATGTGATCACGATTCATGACTATGCGGGCAGCGGGGAAACGCTGGAAGAACGCTACGGGAAATGCAGGGCGCAGCTGGAAAGCGGGAATTCTTTCTTCCGGAACGGAAAAAATGTCCTGGCACAGGGATACGGCTATCACGGACAGCCGATTCTGATCAGTGAATACGGAGGCATTGCCTTTCAGAACCGGGACAGCGGATGGGGCTACGGGAAAAAAGCCGAATCCGCTGAGGAGTATCTGACAAGGTATGGGGAACTGACGTCAGCCATCCGGAAGCTGCCGGATGTATGCGGTTACTGCTATACGCAGCTGACAGACGTGCAGCAGGAGAGAAACGGGCTCATGGATGAGAACCGGAATTTCAAGACAGATCCGGAACTGATCCGCAGGATCAACCTCGGAAAGATCTGAACCTGTCACGGGCATGAACCTGCCATAGACCTGAATCTGCCATAGACCTGAATCGGCCGCGGAGCATCCGCGGCCGTTCGTGCGGATATTTATTCTCCGCAGATTCCCTCGATTTTCCGGAGTTCTTCTTCGGAGAATTCCGCCTTTTCATGGACGGAAACATTTTCCAGGATCTGTTCCGGTCTTGAAGCGCCGATCAGCACCGAGCAGACATCGCCGTCTTTCAGAATCCAGGAAAGCGCCATCTGTGCCAGCGTCTGCCCCCTCTGAGAGGCCAGGTCGTTCAGCAGGGAAATCTTCTTCAGTTTGGCGTCCGTCAGGTCGGAAGCATGCAGGAACCTTCCGTCCCTGGCGATGCGGGAATCTTCCGGAATCCCGTGCAGGTATTTGTCAGTCAGCAGGCCCTGGGCGAGCGGTGAAAAGGCAATGATACCCATCCCGCTTTCACGGCAGAAGGTCTTGACTCCGTCTTTCTCGATCGTCCGGTCGAAGATGGAATAGCGCCGCTGGTTGACAATGAGCGGGCAGTGCAGCTCCTTCATGATTCTGACCGCCTCGGCGGTCTGTTCCTGATTGTAATTGGAAATTCCGGCATACAGGGCTTTTCCGCTGCGGACGATCTGAGCCAGGGCTTCCATCGATTCTTCAACAGGCGTATCCGGATCCGGCCTGTGGTGATAGAAGATATCTACGTAGTCGAGGCCGAGACGCTTCAGGCTCTGGTCGCAGCTGGCAATCAGGTATTTTCTGCTTCCGTGATCTCCGTAGGGACCTTTCCACATATCGTAGCCGGCCTTCGAAGTGATGACCAGTTCATCGCGGTACGGCAGGAAATCCTTCTTCAGCAGTCTTCCGAGATTTTCCTCGGCGCTTCCGTAGACAGGGCCGTAATTGTTAGCGGCGTCGAACTGCGTAATGCCGCAGTCGAAGGCTGTCTTCAGAATTTCCTCCATCGTGTCGAAATTGTCTTTTGAACCGAAATTGTGCCAGATGCCCAGGGAAACGGCCGGGAACTGCAGGCCGCTTTTTCCGACGTGGCGGTAGGACATTTTTTCATACCGGGAATCGCTTGCCGTATAGACGCTCATGAGAATTCCTCCTGACTCCGTTTGGATTTTGAATGGGGTGCCGCTGTTTCTGCTGCGGCGGTTTCATCATATCACATGACTTGTGAAAAATGAAGACAAAAACCGAAACGTTTCTCTTTACCGCTGCCGCGGCTCTGCCCAGATCCTTGCTTCGTAGGGCTTCAGACGCTTATGCTCTTTTTCCGGCACATCGTGGGGGAAGATCAGCCGACTGTCTTTTCCGGAGAAGACGGCTTTTATTTCCCGGGAGGAAAGATTGCATTCGATGAGATAGGAATCGGCGTCCGGGCCGGAAAACCTCCGGTAAAGGAAGCGGTCTTTTGAAAGACAGACGGGTTCGAAGGAGCCGTAGATCAGCGTCCGGTTTCCGCATCGCAGGGCAATCAGCTCCCGGTAGATTTCCGTGACGGAATCATCGGCCTTCTGAATCAGATGCTCGGGATAATCCTTCGGGAAATGGTTCCAGGGCAGAAGGAGTCTCGCATGCTGCCGCGTACCGGCCAGAATCACTGCAAAAGCTTTTTCCGGAGATTCCTTTCTGCAGAGTTCTTCATAAAGATTCCGGGATTCCACGTCGGGGATTTCTTCGATGGAGCGGAAGGGGGCATTGGTCAGCCCCATTTCGTCGCCCTGAAAAACAAACGGGGTTCCTTTCAGGGTAAACTGCAGGACAGCCAGCAGCGTTTCGATTGCCCGGGTATAGCGGGGATCCGTACTGACCTTGCTGACCATCCGCGGATTGTCGTGGTTGTTGTAGAAGAGGGACATACGGCAGTTGTTTCCGTAATGGAGCATCCAGTCCGTGATGTACTTCTTGTAGTAATTCAGGTCGTAGCGGTAGTCGTCGAACCGGGTATGCCCGGGAGTCTCCAGCTGGTCGAAGGAAAAGACCATGTCGAGTTCCTTCCGTTCTTCGCCGGTCACCAGTGCGCTCATTTTCATTCCGAGCCCCGGCGTTTCACCGACGGAAAAAGCGTGATGGGGCGCAAAGGCCTTCTCATGGAGTTCGTTCAGGTATTCGTGGAGATGAGGCCCGTAAAAATACCGTTCGACGCCGGTGTAGCCGATCATGTTTCCGATGGCACGGTTCCCCTGCGGAAGCCCGGGTTCTTTGGAAATGTAATTGATGACGTCCATGCGGAAGCCGTCGACGCCCCTGTCCAGCCAGCGGTTCACCATGGCAGCGACATCGCAGCGGACATCCGGACAGTCCCAGTTGAGATCCATCTGTTTTTTGGAAAAAAGATGGAGAGCCCAGAGCTTCTGCTCCGGATAATAATTCCAGGCAGGCCCTGAGAAAAATGACTTCCAGTTGTTCGGAGGTTCATTCCCCTCACGTCCGTCCCGGAAGAAATAATAATCGCGGTATTTCGAAGAAGGATCCGCAAGGGCGGTCCGGAACCAGCGGTGCTCGTCGGAGGTATGATTGACGACGAGATCCAGGATGAGACGCATTCCCCTGGCATGGACGCCGGCGAGAAGACGGGTAAAATCCTCCATCGTGCCGAATTCCTTCATGATCTTTTCATAGTCCCGGATATCGTATCCGTTGTCGTCGTTCGGGGAATCAAAAACCGGTGAAAGCCAGAGTGCATTCACGCCGAGTCCTTTCAGGTAATCCAGTTTTGAGAGGATTCCGTTCAGGTCGCCGATGCCGTCGCCGTCCGAGTCCATGAAGCTGCGCGGATAGATCTGATAAAAGACGGCTTCCTTCCACCAGGCCGGCGTGACGGGACCATTTCCGGCGGCAGGCGTATCTTTTTCGCTGCTGACGAGGCGGAGCAGCGCATCAAAAAAATCAGCATCGAGTTTTCGCCCGGCCAGCTTTTTCAGAGTGCGCAGCCGCATGCGGGAAAGCGGTCCCCGGACAGGAATCCAGTCCGGCAGGTTCATCTGCAGAAGCAGCTTGCGGACGAGGTCATATCCGACCGGCGTGTCATAGAGATCGCTAAGACGGCTGTCCATGGAAAGAGATGGTCTCATTTATATTGTCTCCCCTGTTTTTGCTTCAGCTGTTTTCTTATCTTCCAGTTCACGGCAGATCCGGCTGTAGGTCTCTTCATCCAGCCTGTAGTGCTTCCGGTAGAGAAGGTAGGAAATGAGCATCAGTACTGCGGAGAGCAGGGTCATGCAGACGAGGAGGGCCAGAGACTGACCGGAAGACGTGCCGCTGATGACCTGTGAAATAGCTTCCATTTTTTCCGAATCCGTGATCGTTCCGGCAGCTGCCTGGTTCTCAAGAGAAGAAATCTGATTGGTATAGACTGTTACTCCGGAAAGAACATAAGTCAGGGCTGTGACAACGACAATGACGGCGGAGCTGAACTTGGTCAGGAATGGACGGAGTGAGGCGATGACGGCTTCCTGACGTTTTCCGTGCTTCCATTCGTTGTACTCAACGGTGTTGAGGATGGAAATCATCATGATCAGGTAAAAGCCGAACTGCCCGAAGTTCGAGAGCATGTAGCCGATCGTCAGGACCCAGAAGCCTTCAATGCCGGATGAAAGGAAGAACCCGGCAAAAAGCATGACGGCATAGCCGCTGAGGGAGAGGATGAGAAGAATTCTCATCAGGGGCTTCCGTCCGAGTTTTCCGGAAATCGACGGATAAAAGATCATCAGGAAGGCAGTCGCCGACATGCCGACAATCGTGAACAGGGAGTAGAGGCCGCCGCTGTAGCCGTAGCGGAAATAGATGAACGTTGAGCCGATGCCGCCGACGATCAGGCCGTTGCCGATCTGCTGGATCAGGAAGGTCAGGGATACCCAGAGGAGCTGGTCGTTTCCGGCAATGGTCCTGACGATGCCCCGCAGACTGACCGGTTCCGGTTTCTCCGGAATGTCGTCGCGCCTTTCCCGGACGCCGAAAATGGTGATGAACAGGAAGAGGGGAGCAAGAATGCAGATAAGGATGGATATTCTCCCGTAGGCTTCCGAAGCATTTCCGCCCAGGGCAAACTGTCCGGCGGTAAAGAGGGGAATCGCGACGCCGGCCAGGGTGCCGCCGATTCCGGCGCAAAGGGTGGTCAGAGAAGTCAGACGGTTCCGCTCATCGGCATCGCTGCCGAGGGCCGGAATCATTCCCCAGTAGGAGATGTCATGCATCGTATAGGTGATGCTGAAGCTGAAATAGAAGCAGCCGAAGGCCGCGATGAACGGCCAGCCCGTAAGCTTCGTATTGAAAATGAAAATGATGACGGCTGAGGTTGTCAGGATGCCGATCATCAGCCACGGCTTGAATTTGCCCCAGCGGGTCCTCGTATGCTCGATGATATTTCCCATGATGGGATCGTTTAAGGCATCGAAGATTCTTGCCCCGACCATGAGACCGGTGACTGCCGCAATCTGGCCGGCGGTCAGCTGCCGGGTAAAAAGCACGTAAGTCAGGAGAAAGTTGTTGACGAGATTGTATTCCATGTCCCTGCCGATTGTACCGGGCGGGAACATGCGGAGATTGCGTTTCTTGACAGCATCCTGATTCATAGGAACCTCCTTCAGAGGAAGAATGGAAAAATGAACTGTCTCTATTATAATGAGTTGACGGAATCACATCAATGTGAATTCGCAGGGGAAATTTCTCCCGGTATGTTGTAAAAACAACATACGGAGAAGGACAGCTCTGATATATTGTATTCAGAAAGAGAGGATAACCTATGAACGGAGTCTTTTCAGCCGTACGGGAGCATGAGCCGAAAGCAGGTCTGACGATTTCATCGCCCTCAGGCCTGAAGGCGGAAACCGGGGTGGATTATTTTTCCCTGGGTGCCGGTACGGAGATCAGTTCTGAGAAGTATGACAGGCCGGTGATTTATTTCGGGCTGTACGGACACGGCGTCTATCAGCTGGGAAACGGCAGAGAGGTTCAGTGGCGTGTGGTCAGGCCGGGTGAGATCCTGATGACGCCGGCAAATACGCTGTGCAGAAAGGAGACGGCAGACGGATGCGTCTATGCGGAAATCATGCCGGGAAAGGAGATTCAGATGAATGAAGCAGTGAAAGCAGGAGAGGTGTTTCAGCTGGGCATGGCGGTTCCGTATGAAAAAGGAAGCGTCGTGAACATGGACGTGGCATCGAATGATCAGATGAAGTTTGCTGTCATGGCTTTTGATGAAGGGACGGGGCTTTCCCCGCACAGCGCGCCGGGCGATGCCCTGGCTTTTGCCCTGGAAGGAAAGGCCGTCATCGGCTACGAGGGAAAGGAATACCCGATTGAGGCGGGCGAGAATTTCCGCTTTGAAAAAGGCGGCATCCACAGCATTCAGGCAGACGGGAAGTTCAAGATGGCACTGCTGCTTCTGCTTGCATAATCGGAACGATCCTGTGCGCCCTGGTGAACGGATGGGTGATCGGAAGATGGAACCGTCTGTTCGAGGCAAGGTTTGAATTCCGGGACCATTTCCGGAAATGATTCAGACTCTGTAAAAGAAGCGGCTCTACGGAAGGGTAAGACTCCTCAGGAAGGGTTTGCCTTTTTCATTTCCTCGACAGTCTTTTTCAGGACTTCGTAGGCGTCTGCCGGTCTTTCAACCGTGCGGACGCTTTTTTCCATCGGGCACAGATCGTCGCCGCGGCGGTTGATGATCTGAGGAACAAGAATCGAGAAGTTATAGGGAATCCGGGCTTTCTCCAGAATCCGGCAGGCCTCTGAGCTCATGACGTGCGCATAGAGTTCCCGGATGCCGGCGTCGGCCAGAAGCAGGGCGGCAGCCTTGCCGATGACTTTGTCCGCGATGAATGCGTCCCGGAGGACGGAAGGAGTTTCATGCCAGGAGAGCAGCGGTGCGATGCCCCGGCGGTCGTCGAAGAAATATTCGCCGTCGGAATGGCCGGCCACGGCACTGTGGTTTTCCGCCAGGAGGATATGATAGGCTTCAGCCGTATGCTCGCCGGTCCGGCCGAAGAAAGTTTCCTCCTCCAAAGAGAGAGGGACATGGCGGCGGATTCCCGAGACCAGGTACTGGCTGCTGTCGTCCCGGACCCACTGCAGCCGGAAGTAAGGACGGAAGAGTGCGGAAAGTTCCTTGGCCGTCGGCAGTTCGTTTGAGACCTCCGGGACACGGACATGGTGCAGGTTGATTTCTGCGCGGCTCATGCTGTGTGCGACTGTAAGGGTTCCTCCCTCGTCCAGATCGTCATAGGCCCTGCGAATCAGACGGACAATGTCCGGAAAATGAGGCAGTGCGTCATAAATCATGACGGCATCGAATCTGCCGCGGAAATCCAGGGAAGCCGCATCTCCGGTCAGGACGGTGAAGGACGGGTCGTCCTTGGTTTTTTCGGAAGCGATGGCTGTCATCTTCGGGGAACAGTCCACTCCGGTTACGGCGGAAGTGCCGCGATTCCGGTAGAACGGGAAGAGAACCCCGGTGCCGCAGGCGATATCCAGCACGCGGCTTCCGCGGCGGATTCCCGCGGCATCCAGGATGCTCCCGACGGCAGATTCACTGACCGCCTGGTTTTCATCCCATGAATCGGCCCAGAGGTCGAACTGTTCCCTGACTTTTTCCTGATTGAGCATTGACAGGATCTCCTTTTATGCTGATAATAGATGAAGCGGCACGAAGCCGCGCAAGCTTTCCAAAGAATGGAAAGAAAGTCATGAAGACGGATTTCATTTCTGAGGAGGCTATTTTTATGTCCAAAACAATTTCCGATACCCGCCGTCTGATCTATGCGTCTGCCTGCGTCGCCCTGGGCGTCGTGCTTCCGATGGCGTTCCATGCGATTCCGAATGCCGGATCCATTTTCCTGCCGATGCATATTCCCGTACTGATCTGCGGTCTTCTCTGCGGACCTTTCTACGGACTTGCCTGCGGGATCCTGGCTCCCCTGATCTCTGCCCTGACAACGGGCATGCCGCCGATGGCCATGCTGCCGTCCATGGTATGCGAGCTGGCAGTCTATGGATGCGTGGGAGGCCTGATGATCCGGGCCCTTCATCCGAAGAGCTGCTATATCCGAATCCTGTGTTCCCTGGTGATTGCCATGCTCTGCGGGCGCATCGCCGGCGGAATCCTGAATGCGCTGATTTTCAGGGCCGGGCAGTATTCCCTGCAGATGTGGCTGACAGGATCCTTCGCAGCAGGTCTTCCGGGCATCGCCATTCAGATCGTCGTGATTCCGCTGATCGTGCTTGCTCTCCGGAAAGCCAGCCTGATTCCCGCGTCGGGATGGTCCGTCGGATAAGCGGGAAAATACGGCTGTTTCACCTGTACAGATTAACAAAAAGAGAACGCAAAATCAATGTGGAAATATCTCTGATAATGTGCTAAACTTCATTTCAGAAATGAAGCAGTAAGTCGATAGAATCCGCGGATGAAAAGCCGATGGAGAAAGTAAGAAAGAGAGGATGATTGCAATATGGCAAACTTAGATTTAACACAGTACGGCATCACAGGCACAAAGAACATAATCCATAATCCTTCCTACGAAGACCTTTACAAGGCGGAAATGGATCCGAGCCTTGAAGGCTACGAAAAAGGACAGGAGAGCGAGCTCGGTGCCGTCAATGTCATGACAGGCATCTATACCGGACGTTCGCCGAAAGACAAGTTCATCGTCATGGACGAAAATTCGAAGGATACGGTATGGTGGACTTCCGATGCATACAAGAATGACAACCATCCGGCTTCCCAGGAGACCTGGGCAGCAGTAAAGAAAATCGCACTCGAGGAACTTTCCGACAAGGAGCTTTACGTTGTCGATGCTTTCTGCGGCGCGAACGAAGACACAAGAATGCCGGTCCGCTTCATCATGGAAGTGGCTTGGCAGGCTCATTTCGTCGAGAATATGTTCATCAAGCCGTCGGAGGAAGAACTGGAGAATTTCAAACCGGGCTTCGTCGTTTTCTGCGCATCAAAAGCAAAGGTTGAGAATTACAAGGAACTGGGCCTGAACTCTGAAACGGCTGTCGTGTTCGATACGACCAGACGCGAGCAGGTTATCCTGAATACCTGGTACGGCGGTGAAATGAAGAAGGGCATGTTCTCCATGATGAACTACTATCTGCCGCTGAAGGGCATCGCTTCCATGCACTGCTCTGCCAACACCGATATGAACGGCCAGAACACGGCTATCTTCTTCGGACTTTCCGGAACAGGCAAGACCACGCTGTCGACAGATCCGAAGAGACTTCTGATCGGCGACGACGAGCACGGCTGGGATGACAAGGGCGTCTTCAACTTTGAAGGCGGCTGCTATGCAAAGGTCATCAACCTCGACAAGGATTCTGAACCGGATATCTACAATGCCATCACGCGCGACGCTCTTCTGGAAAATGTTACGCTGGATGCCGACGGCAAAATCGATTTTGCTGACAAGAGCGTAACCGAGAATACCCGTGTTTCCTATCCGATCAACCACATCAAGAATATCGTCCGTCCGATTTCCACGGCTCCGGCGGCCAAGCAGGTCATCTTCCTTTCGGCGGATGCCTTCGGAGTTCTTCCGCCGGTTTCCATCCTGACGCCGGAACAGACGAAGTATTATTTCCTGTCCGGATTTACGGCAAAGCTGGCAGGCACGGAGCGCGGCATCACAGAGCCGACACCGACCTTCTCAGCATGCTTCGGACAGGCTTTCCTGGAACTGCATCCGACGAAATATGCGGAAGAACTGGTCAAGAGGATGGAAGCAAACGGTGCCAAGGCTTATCTGGTCAACACAGGCTGGAACGGCACAGGCAAGCGTATCTCCATCAAGGATACCCGCGGTATTATCGATGCAATCCTGAACGGCTCCATCAACAGTGCTCCGACCAAGAAAATTCCGTACTTCGATTTCGAAGTTCCGACCGAACTGCCGGGCGTTGCAACGAACATCCTGGATCCGCGCGATACGTATGCGGATGCTTCCGAATGGGATGCCAAGGCCAAGGATCTGGCAGGACGCTTCATCAAGAACTTCGCAAAATACGAAGGAAATGATGCAGGCAAGGCTTTAGTCGAAGCCGGCCCGAAGCTGTAAAAAATAACGAAAAGAAAGAAATCCCGTCAGGACATTGTCCCGGCGGGATTTTTTATGTCAGCAGTTCCGGAGAATTCCGTCCTTGCAGACTGATTTCAGGTGCAGTTCCTTATCCAGCAGCAGAAAATTTGCCGTCTTTCCGGCGGAAATGCTGCCGCATCTCCCGAAGATGCCGAGTGCTGCGGCAGGATTGACGGCGGCGCATCTGACGGCCGACTCCAGCGGAATCCCCATTTCCAGGACGGCGGTCCTCAGGCAGGTCAGAAGAGAAGAAGCGGATCCGGCGATCGTTCCGTCCCGGAGCAGGGCCTTCTTTCCACGGACTGTCACAGGCTGTCCGCCCAGTTCGTATTCGCCGTCTGACAGGCCGGTTGCTTCCATGCTGTCGGAAATCAGGAGAATCCGTTCATCCGTGAACATCCGGAAGGTTGTCCGCACGACGGCGGGATGGATGTGGATGCCGTCGCAGATGAGTTCAGCCCGGACCTTCGGGTCATCAGCCGCAGCCCCCACGACGCCCGGCGCCCGGTGCGTCATTTCTGTCATTGCGTTGTAAAGATGCGTCACCTGTTTCGCACCCCGGAGGAAAGCTTCCCGCGCAGTTTCATAATCGGCCGCGGTATGGGCCACTGAAACAGTGACTTCCTCATTCAGGGCATCGATGAATTCCATGGCGCCTTCTTCTTCCGGTGCAATGTCGCAGATCCGGATAAGACCGCCGGAGGCTTCCTGCAGGCGGCGGAACATGCCGATGTCCGGACGGCGGATGAATTCTCCGTTCTGTGCGCCTTTTTTCTTTTCGGAAATGAACGGTCCTTCCATATTGATGCCGACAAGGTCTGCTCCGGTTCCGTTTCTGTGAGCGGCGGCAGCCCGGGCAATGTCCGTCAGGCGCTCCTCGTCAAAGGTCATTGTGGCGGGACACATCTGCGTCACGCCGTTGGCCAGTTCGAAGTCGGCCAGGACCTGGATCGCCTCTTCCGTGCCTTCGCAGAAGTCATGTCCCATGCATCCGTGGAAATGAAGATCGGTCAGGCCGGGGATCAGAAAGCATCCTTCGGCATCTTCCGTGATTCCGTCTGAAGAAGAGTCCGAAAAAAATCTTCCGTCGGTAAAGACATCTGTCTTTTTGAACCTGTTGTCTTCGCAGAAGACATCTGCATGAATGATTCTCATTTTCTCACCCGTTCAGAAACCGCATTTTGACAGGGCTGCTTCATCGCCTACGACAACCAGGTCGTTGTGAAGCTGCAGAATGGAGGCAGGGACTTCCGGGAGAATCGGACCGGTAAATGCCTGGGCAGCAATATCCGCCTTATCCGCGCCGCTGACGACAATGAGGATCTTCCTTGCCTGCATGATTGATTTGATTCCCATGGTGTAGGCCTGCTTCGGAACCGCATCCTCGCTGCCGAAGAAGCGGGAATTGGCTTCGATGGTTTTCTTTTTCAGGGTTACACAGTGCGTTCCTTTTTCAAAATCCGCACCGGGTTCATTGAAACCGATGTGTCCGTCGTGTCCGAGGCCGAGCAGCTGAAGGTCAATGCCGCCGAACGACTGGATCTTTTCATCATATTCCCGGCATTCCTTTTCTCCGTCCTTTTCCATACCGCTCAGGACATGCGTGTTTTCTTCCTCGATGTTTACGCGGTCGAAGAGATACTGATGCATGAAATAGTAGTAGCTCTGGTCGGAGGTCCGGGAAAGCCCGACGTATTCGTCCAGATTGAAGGAACGGACTCCGCTGAAATCCAGATCTCCTTTCTTGTACCATTCCGCCAGCTGGTCATAAGTCCCGATCGGTGTGGAGCCGGTTGCCAGTCCCAGAATGCAGTCCGGCTTCATTAATATCTGAGCGGAGATGATGTTCGCCGCCTTGCGGCTCATGTCTTTATAATCCTTTGCCCTGATTACTCTCATTCCCATAAAAAAATCCTTCCTTTCCTGTGTGTTGATCTGATTTTCATCTTATCATATGGGAGTTCCGGAAACAAGAAATAAAAAATATATTTTTTAAAAAATAAAACTTGAAAAATATTTCCATCTGTGATACAGTAAATTCACAAGCAAGGAGGAAATGAAAAATGACAGATAATCTGGATGCATTTAAAGGAATCATACCCGCGTTCTATGCATGCTATGACGAAGACGGCGAAGTCGATACGGAAGCCGTAAAGGAACTGACTTCCTACTTTATAAAAAAAGAAGTGAAGGGCATTTACGTCTGCGGCTCATCGGGAGAATGCATTTACCAGTCCGTGGAAGACCGTAAGAAAACCCTGGAAGCAGTCATGAGCGTGGCACGAGGCAGACTGACCGTCATCGTTCACGTAGCCTGCAACAATACCAAAGACAGCATGGAGCTGGCTGCACATGCGGAAAGCCTCGGAGTCGATGCCATCGCCTCCATTCCGCCGATTTATTTCCATCTTCCGGCATGCAGCATTTCGGATTACTGGAATGATATTTCGTCAGCAGCCCCGAACACCCCTTTTATCATTTACAACATTCCGCAGCTGGCGGGAACGGCACTTTCCGAAGCCCTTCTGGAAAAGATGCTGGAGAATTCTAACGTGATTGGCGTCAAGAACTCATCCATGCCGGTGCAGGACATTCAGGTCTTCAAAGCGGCGGGAAATAAAAAACGCGATTCTTTCATCGTCTTCAACGGACCGGATGAACAGCTGGTATCCGGACTGACCATCGGTGCGGAGGCGGGAATCGGCGGAACGTACGGAGCCATGCCGGAGCTGTTCCTGAAAATATATGACTGTGTTCTTCATAACGACATCAGGAAAGCAAGGGAAATCCAGTACGCTGTCAACAGCATCATCTGCAAGCTGTGCTCCGGATACGGAAATATGTACGCGATGATCAAAGAAGTCCTGAGAATCCGCGAAGGACTGGACATCGGAGGCGTGAGGAAGCCTTTGACGGATATCAATGAAAATGACAGGACTCTTGCAAGAGAAGCCTCTGAAATGATTGACGAAGCCATCACGAAATACTGCTGGGAAGACTGAAAAGCAGACAGGAATCTGAGAGGAGGACAGCAATGCAGGGCGACTTTTTAACCAACATGAAGTCAATGTACAACCAGTTTTCAAGGACCGAAAAGAAGGTTGCGGACTTTATCCTGAAAAACCCGCAGAACGTGCCGTTCATGTCCATAACGGATCTGGCGGACAGCTGCGGGGTGGGAGACACGACCGTGTTCCGTCTCTGCAGGACGCTGGACCTGAAAGGATATCAGGAATTCAAGATGAAGCTGTCCCTGAGCCTGAACAATTCTGAACAGGAAAGAACGGAACAGTATTCCGGCAATATCGGACTGAAAGATGACTTTCCCACGGTTGCCCAGAAAGTGCTGAATACAAACATCGCAGCGCTGAATGAAACCTACAGCCTGCTGAATTATCAGGACATGGACAGAGCCATTAACCTGCTGCACGATGCTCAGCGCATCTATTTCTTCGGAGTCGGAGCCAGTCTCCTGACGGCGATGAAGGCGATGAACAAGTTCCTGCGCATCGAATCCAAAGTCTTCTGCTATGAAGACTTCCACATGCAGCTGATGGCAGCTTCCATGCTGGGACCGACCGATACGGCTGTGATTTTTTCTTATTCGGGAGCGACGAAGGATACCATCGAGATTGCCCAGCATGCCAGGGCAGGAAAGGCCAAAGTCATCTGCATTACGCGCTTTGTGAAATCTCCGCTGACAGCATTTGCGGACCTGATTCTTCTTTCGGGGGCCAATGAAGGACCGCTGCAGGGCGGTTCGACCTCGGCGGAAATCAGCCAGCTGTTTCTGATAGACATTCTATATATGGAATATTACAGAAGATACTTTGATGCCTGCAGCAGTACAAACAAGCTGACTTCGGAATCCGTCGTACAGCGGCTGCTTTAAATGAAAAGGGGACAGGGGAACGAAAATGAACAAGGATGAACTGCTGGACAGCATCAAGGGGAAACTGATTATTTCCTGTCAGGCCCTTCCGGGTGAACCGCTTTATGACGAAGAAAGATCCCTCATGCCGTACATGGCCATGGCGGCCAAAAGAGCCGGGTCTCCGATGATCCGGACCAATTCCGTCAGGGATGTGACCGGCATCCGGGAAGCGACCGGACTTCCGGTAATCGGGCTCATCAAGAAAGCCTATGAAGGATATGAAGCCTACATCACGGCGACCATGAAGGAAGTCGATGCCCTGGCTGAGGCCAAGGCAGAGGTCATCGCACTGGATCTGACCAATCGGAAACGGGGCGACGGAAAAAGCGCTGCAGAATACTTCCGGGAAGTCAGAAAGAAATATCCGCAGCAGCTTTTCCTGGCGGACATTTCAAATTTTGAAGAAGGAAAAACAGCCATGGAAGCCGGCGTGGATTTCGTCAGTACGACCATGAGCGGCTATACGGCGGAGAGTCCTGAACTGGACGGACCGGATTATGAACTTGTCGAAAGACTGGCAAAGGAACTTTCCATTCCGGTTTTTGCGGAAGGAAGAATCCATACTCCGGAAGAGGCAGAGAAAATGCTGGAGCTCGGAGCATTTGCCGTTATTGTCGGCGGAGCCATTACCAGGCCTCTTGAAATTGCCGAAAGATTTATGACGGTGCTTGGTCAGACACCGATGGACGGAGGCCGGGAGGCAGACGGATGAAAATCGCGGCAGCAGATATCGGGGGAACAGCCATCAAGTACGGGCTTTACGATAACGGAGAACTGACGGAAATACATGAAATCCCGACGCACGCGGAAGAGGGAGGGAGAGCAGTCCTTCAAAGAACGATGGAGGCAGTCTCCGGACTTCCGGAATTCCGGGCCGTCGGCATCAGTACGGCAGGACAGGTGGACAGAAAGAAAGGCAGCATCATTTTCTCGAATGCGAACCTGCCGGAATATACAGGCGTGAACGTGCGCGCGGTGTTTGAAAAAAGATTCGGCGTGCCGGCAGCTGTAGAAAATGATGTCAATGCAGCGGCGCTCGGTGAAGCGCAATACGGATCAGGAAGAAAACTCAGGGATTTTCTGATACTGACATACGGAACGGGAGTCGGCGGAGCCATTGTGGCGGACGGAAAACTTTACACCGGAAGCACGATGAGCGCAGGGGAATTCGGAGGGATGGTACTGCATCCGGAAAAGATGGAGAAAGGAATTCTCTATTCGGGCTGCTATGAGAAATACGCATCCGTTTCTGCCCTGACGGAAAAGGTCGGGAAAAAGCATCCGGAGCTGACGGACGGCAGAAGCATTTTCCGGAACCTGGAAAAGCCGGAAATCAGACAGGCAGTCGATGAATGGATTTTTGAAGTATCCGCGGGGCTGGTCAGCCTCATCCATATTTTTAATCCGGCCGCAGTGATTCTTGGCGGCGGCATCATGAAACAGGAAATTGTCTTCAACGGGATTCGGACAGCCGTGAAGCCGTATCTGGCAGGCGGTTTTCAGGATACAGCAATTCTTCAGGCAGCTCTCGGGAATACGGCAGGATTGATCGGCGCGGGAGCCAGTGCTGAAAAAAGAGTCAGAGAACTGAGGCAGAAGAACAGGAAGAAGTAAAAAACGGCAGGAAAACAGAAAGAAAAGGCAGTAAGAAAAGGCAGTAAGAAGCAAGAAAAACAGCACGAGAAAGCAGAAGCAGCACCGGAAAACAGAAAGAAGAAACTGAAAGAGAATAGCAGCAGAAAAACAGGAAAGAGAAACAATCAAAGGAGAATACGAAGGAGGAAGCAACATGAAAAAGAGTTTCGGCAAGGTACTTGCAGCAGTTCTGGCAGGAGGAATGGTCCTCTCAATGGCAGGATGCGGCGGAGCATCATCATCCACAGCCGCTTCGACAGCGGCATCCTCAGCGGCAGCGTCCGCAGCAGTATCCACAGCAGCTTCGACAGCAGAATCAAAAGCAGCATCGACGGCAGCATCGACGGCAGCTTCGACAGCAGCCGGCACAGCCTCAGAGGCAGCTTCCATTACCCTCTGGACTTACCCGATCGGCAATTTCAAGGATTCCGCAACGGTTGACGGATTCATCAAATCCTTCAATGAGAAATACCCGAACATCAAAGTCACGGTTGAATACCTTGCCTATGATACAGGCGATGACAAAGTCAATACCGCGATTGAAGCAGGAACAGCACCGGACATCATCATGGAAGGACCGGAACGTCTGGTCTCCAACTGGGGTGCAAAGGGCAAGATGGTCGATCTTTCGGACATCTGGACGGATGAGGCAACAAAAGACATCACGGCGACTTCCCAGTCAGTCGTCAATGCCTGCAAGAGCTCTGACGGCGCTTATTACGAGTATCCGCTCTGCATGACGACACACTGCATGGCCATCAACTATGAAGTCTTTGAAAAAGCAGGCGCGCTTCAGTATCTCGATGAGAAGAACCGTACCTGGACGACAGAGAACTTCATCAAGGCCTGCCAGGCAGTCCGCGATTCCGGTCTGGTAACGACGCCGGGCATCGTATACTGCGGAGGCCAGGGCGGCGATCAGGGAACACGTGCATTGGTCACGAATCTTTACGGAGCATCCTATACGAATGCAGATCATACGGAATATACCATCAACTCAGACAAGGGCATCAAGGCTCTTTCCCAGCTGCTCACCATGACGCAGGACGGATCCTTAAGCTACGATGCAGGCATTCAGGCGGCCGATGAACTTCAGCTGTTCGCAAACGGAACTTCTGCCATGACGCTTGCATGGAACGCATCCAATGAGAAGAATTATGCCAGCCAGGTTGCCTTCACGCCGTATGCGATGGCATTCCCGACCGATTCCGGCAATCCGCAGCTCTGCGGCGGCATCTGGGGCTTCGGTGTCTTCAACAATAAGGATGATGCAAAGATTGCAGCTGCTAAACAGTTCATCCAGTTTATCTGCGATGACAAGACCCAGGGACCGAAGTCCGTTCAGGCGACAGGTTTCTTCCCGGTCCGTTCTTCCTTTGGCGATGTCTATGCCGGCACGGCAGATGAAACCAGAATGAATACATATCTCGGCTTCATGAAATACCTCGGCGATTATTACAACGTCACACCGGGCTGGACAGCACAGAGAACCGCATGGTGGAACATGCTTCAGTCGATCTTCAGCGGAACAGATGTCAAGACGGCAGCCGATACCTTTGTGACAACCGCAAATGCGGCAGCCAAAGGCTGATCTGAAAGAGAAATTCTGAAAATGAGACAGCCCTGCGGACGGGCAGGATGCCTGCAGCGGCGCGGGGCTGACTCATTTACTGCAGGAAACTTTTCAACCGAAATGATCCGAAAGTGAGGTTCCGAACAGTGGCCAGCAATGCGGCAGTGTCAAAAAGAAGCAGAGTACTTGTCAGGCGAGAGACGTTTTCGGCGTATATGTTCCTTCTGCCGACCCTGATTGTTTTCGTGGGCTTCGTGATTGTCCCGATGGTGCTCTGCCTGTTCAACAGCTTTTTCAATTACACATCGACGACCTTTGAATTCATAGGTTTTGCAAATTATGTGAAGATGTTCTCGGATGCGGTCTTTATCCGCGCACTTCTCAATACACTTCTGATCGTCGTGATTTCGGTGCCGGTCGTCACTGTCTTCTCGCTTTGGGTAGGCTCCGTCATCTATAAGATGAGTGCGAAATGGACCTCGTTCATGCGCTGCATCTTTTATCTTCCGGTCGTAACCGGAACGGTGGCCGTCACCGTGGTCTGGAAATGGATGTTCAACCAGTATACAGGCGTCTTCAATTATGTCCTGAAGAGCACGGGTGTCATCCATCAGAATATCAGCTGGCTGGGAAATGAAAAATTCGCCATCTGGTGCATCATCCTGATCCTTTTCACGACTTCCATCGGCCAGCCGATCGTTCTGTATGTTTCAGCCCTGGGAAATGTGGACCAGAGCCTGGTGGAAGCAGCAGAAGTCGACGGCGCCAACAAATTCCAGTGCTTCTGGAAAATCAAGTGGCCGCAGATCATGCCGACGACGCTGTACATCCTGGTCATTACGACCATCAACAGCTTCCAGTGCTTTGCACTGATCCAGATTCTGACTTCCGGCGGTCCTAACAATTCCACGCAGACGATCATGTATTACATTTATTATCAGGCATTCAAGCTTGACCAGTTCGGCTACGGAAACGCGATGGGCATTATCCTTGCCATCATCATTGCAATTTTCTCGGCCATTCAGTTCAAGGCTGCCAAATCAGGGAACGGGTAAGGAGAAAGACGATGACAAAAGCAAAGAAGAAAAGTGCATACGATATCGTTTCCATCATCATCCTGGCCGTTCTGGCGGTGCTCTTTATTTTCCCGCTCTACTGGATTATCACGGGATCCCTGAAGACGGCACAGGAAATCAATGCGGCCAGGCCGGTCTGGTTCCCGATGGCGGCAACGCTTGAGAACTACGCAAGGCTTTTCCAGCAGCCGGCATTCCGGTGGCTTTTCAATACGGTCGTCATGGCTGTATCCGCAATGGTACTGACCTGCATCACGGCGTCACTTTCCGGCTATGTTCTGGCAAAGAAAAGATTTATCGGCAGGAACTTCATTTTTACCCTGATGGTCTGCGCAATGGCGCTGCCCAAGCAGGTCATTCTGATCCCCCTGCTGAAGGAAATGTCCGTACTCGGCATCCACAACACGCTGCTCTCGGTCATCCTCCCGACCGTCGGCTGGCCGTTCGGCGTCTTCCTGATCAAGCAGTTCTCCGAAGGCATTCCGACGGAACTTCTGGAAGCCGCAAGAATTGACGGCGCCGGGGAAATGAAGACGTTCCTGAATGTGGTCGTTCCGATCATCAAGCCCGGAATCGGGGCTCTGGCAATTTTTACCTTCATCAGTTCCTGGAATGATTACTTCCTTCAGTTGATCATGCTGAACAGCAAGACGAACCTGACGATTTCCCTGGGCATCGCCCAGATCCAGGCGGAAATGGCAACCGACTATGGCCTGATCATGGCAGGCGCCGCGCTCGCGGCCGTTCCGATCATTATCGTTTTCCTTCTTTTCCAGAAATACTTTACACAGGGCATTACGATGGGAGCTGTCAAAGGCTGAAAATCAGCAAATAAAAAACAGGCTTTCCGCATCAGACGGAGAGCCTGTTTTCCTGTGTCCGCCAAAAGGCGGTCAGTAACACTTTTCAGATCTTTCCGAGACCCTTCAGGATCTTTTCCGGAGTCATCGGCCAGCTCTGCACCCAGACGCCGCAGGCATCGTGGATGGCGATGCCGATAGCCGGAGCCGCTCCGTTGCAGGCAATTTCGGAAATTGATTTGGCGCCGAAAGGTCCGTAATCATCGTTGACATCGATCAGGACCGCCTTGAAATCATCCGGCTGTTCCGTGATCATCGGGACGCCGTAGTCGGTCATGTTGGAGTTGACGCATATGCCGTTTTCATCGAGGATCATCCCTTCATAGAGAGAATGGCCGATGGACTTCAGCGAAGCTCCGTACATCTGGCACAGGGCCAGTTCCGGATTGATCGGCGTGCCGGCATCCTGCAGGGCATAGAACTTCTGGACCTTGATTTCGCCGGTGCGTACATTGACTGCCACCTGTGCAAAATGAGCACCGTAGGGAACGGAGGATGCCTTGGTCACGAAGGAGCCGTGGGCAATCATCTGTCCGCGTCCGGAGCCGCTGCAGGCCGTGTGGGAGAGCTCATAGTAGGAGAGAATCTTCCCGCTCTTTCTGGAACGGACAGCGCCCGGTTCACAGATTTCGAGATCTCCGGCATCTTCTTCCATCTGCAGCGCAGCCTCTGCCAGGATCATTTCCTTCAGTTTTTGGGATGCGACGAGTGCCGCATTGCCGCTGAAGAAGGTTCCGGAAGAAGCATACGAACCGGTATCAAAAGCAGCCGCATCGGTGTCGCCGGAGAGGACGGTAATGCGTTCCATCGGCATGCACAGCGTTTCGCTGACCACTTTGGCGCAGATTGTATCCAGACCGGTCCCGATGTCGGCGCATCCGCTGTTCAGGATGACGGATCCGTCTGTTTCGAGCTTGGCGATGGCTTCTGCATGGTCGAGACCCGGAAGTCCGCTGCCCTGCATGATCATGGCAAAGCCCTTGCCGATTTTCACATCCGGATCATCGGAGGTTTCCTTTTCTCCCCATTTGATCATATCGCAGCCCTTCAGGATGGCTTCGCGCAGGCCGCAGGAACCGACCGGGACGATGTTTCCTTCGCGCCCTTCGCCGAGTCCCTTGAGGATATCCAGGCGGTAGCCTGTCTCCACATGGTTCTTAAGGACCATGTCCTTATAGTCGCAGCCGAGTTTTTCGGCCAGTTCCGCCATGGCCATCATCAGGCCGTAAGTGCCTTTTGGCGTGCCGTAGCCCTGATAAGCGCCGGCCGGCGGCGTATTGGTATAGTAGACCTTCAGGTCGTATTTCATATTCGGGCATTTGAACAGCGGAAGAGTCTTGGAGCAGCTGTTCATCGGGACCGTCAGGCAGTGGTTTCCGTAAGGGCCGGTGTTGGCGCGGACTTCCATGTAGATGCCGGTAATGGTACCGTCCTTCTTTCCGGACATCTTTACATGAACCCTCATCGGATGACGTGTTGAATTGGCGATGAATTCTTCCTCGCGCGTGTTGTGGCAGAACACCGGACGTCCGGTCACATAGGCCGCATAGCCGGTCAGGTCTTCAATCAGGATATCCTGCTTGGAACCGTAGCCGCCGCCGACACGCGTCTTGACGACGTGAATCTTATTTTCCGGAAGACCGGTTACCCAGCCTACGATCCGGCGGACGTGATAGGAGACCTGCGTGGACGCATAGACTGTCAGACGGCCGCCTTCCATGCGGGCAAAGCAGACATGCGTTTCCAGCGGAGTATGCTGGACCTGGCTTGTCTGATATGTGCGTTCGACGACGGCATCCGCTTCGGCGAATGCCTTGTCGACATCTCCGATGCCGCCTGCATTTCCTGCGGCAATGTTATGACGGATATCCCCGTGCAGCGGGAACTGGTAAATGACCCTGCCCTCACGCGGATCGCCGGCTTTCTTATTGTACTCGTCCAGATCGGCAGGAGCTCCGGCCCGGTATTCCACGATTCCGTTGTGAACCAGCGGAGCACCTTCCGCCATGGCCTCCTCAACGGTGAAGACCGGTTTCAGGACTTCGTATTCGACCTTGATCAGGCTGCAGGCTTTTTTTGCCTCTTCTTCTGTTTCCGCGACAACTCCGGCGACACGGTCGCCGACGTGGCGGACTTTCATATTGAAGAGTCTTCTGTCATGAGGAGAGGGTTCAGGATTTCCCTGGCCGGCCTGCATGTAGTAGATATCCGGGCAGTTGAAGGCCGTGATGATCTTAATGACGCCGGGAACCTTTTCGGCTTCTGACGTGTCGATGCTTTTGATATAGGCATGGGCATGCGGAGAACGCAGCACCACCAGATGGCAGGCATCCTCCGGAACATAGTCTTCCACGAAGGCCCGTTCGCCGGCCACCAGGCTCGGTCCGTCAATCTTGCCGGTCGGCTTGCCGATGATCTTCAGTTCCGGACGGAAAGAAGGAGCTGTCTCTGTCTCATATTTCCCGTCTTTCATTTTTTCGACGGCAAGTTTGACCGCCAGATAATAATGCTCGTATCCGGCGTCGCGGATAAAGATTCCGGAGAGGGCATCCTTGATTTCTTCTTTGGAAGGATCCGGATTGTTTTCCAGAAGCCAGGTCAGGATGAGGGCTGCAGCCGGAGCATTGTAGGCACTCTGGACCACGCCGGCATCAATCATGGCCTGCTGGACAATGGTAAGATGACTGCAGTCCCCGAGGCCGTCGGGCGTGCGGATTTCGCAGCCGTCGGCTTCCGCCGCGATCATCAGATTTGAAAAAACGGGCACGCCGTCGACAAGGACGGTATCGCTTCCGCAGAAGCCTTCTGCATCGTCGCTGTCACGGACTGCGAAATGTCCGCTCTGCACAAGAAGATCGCGAAGACGCATCGTCGGGTCGACATCGAAATCCCTGCTGATTCCGTTGATTATGCAGCTGATCTTCATTTTACGTCACCTCCCCGGACTGTTCTGTACAGATCGGTCAGCGATACGCCGAGCAGATATCTCTTGTACGCAGCGCTTCCGAACATATCATTCTTGATTTCCGCACCGGACCAGGACCGGCACCATTCCATGATTTCTTCTTCTGAAAGGGAAGCCGCATCCATTTTTCCGGCCAGTTCTTCCAGACAGAAGAGCCCGGCGTTCTTGACGGCGGCACCGATGGCGGTTCTGCCGTCCGGATTGCCCAGGGCAAGCGTCAGGCAGGCGTGGCTTTCCGCCGTGTTCGCAAAGCGTTTCGAAGCCACGCGCACGTCTTGGTACGGAAGAATCAGGGCGGCAATCAGGGCATCGTCATAGGAATCGCGTTTTTTTACATAGGCTGTGATTTCAGCGGTTTCTGTCTTTCCGGCTTTTTCCAGAAGCTCGACCCGTGCTCCGGCGGCCATCAGGGTCGGCAGCAGATAGGAGTCGCAGCGCGTGATGGAAATGTTGCCGCCTATGGTTGCCATATTCCTTTTCGTACGGGACGCCATGAAGGAAAGTGCCGTCTTCAGGTATTCCGGAACCAGGGCGTCCTGCAGTGCTTTTTCGAAGGTGCACATGGCACCGATCCGGAGACAGCCGTCTTTTTCTTCAACCGCATCAAGTCCCGGGATCTTTTTCAGAAGGATGAGGGTGTCAGCATGGACGAGAGAATGGAGTCTTTCGATTTCCGTTCCTCCGGCAAAAAACGCGGAAGAGCCGTTTTTTGCTTCGAGTGCTTCTGCAGCAGTCTTAGCAATGATAAGTTTATCCGCCATATCGGCCTCCTTGAACATGAACAAAAATTATCGATTAATCTAAAACTTTTTGTTATGCCCATTATAACAAATATACGAAAATAGTTCAATCGTTACCTTTGTTTTTAGATATTATTTATAAAAATGTTCAAATTTCTTCTGCGGTTTTTGATGATTCTGACACTTCCCATGCTATACTTCTTCTGTAGATCAGGGAAACTTCCGGAGGAAGAGGAAGGAGCGCGTTTTGAAACTCGGATGGCTGCGGAAGAAACAGACGGAAAACAGGACGTTTCCGTTTGACAGGAATCAATATGAAGCGGTGCTGCGCTGCAATACCTGCAACAGCGAAAAGGTTGCGTGCTTCCGCGAAAAAGAAAGCGGAATCCTGCATGAAGTCATGCCGGTCGGAAGCCGCGAAGAACTGCTGCATTTTCTGGAAATGTACGGAGTCAAAGAAGACGAGGTGAAAAAAATCTACTGAATCCGGCCGGTCTCAGCGGATGAGCAGTCCAATCAGCAGAAGAACCGCGCAGCCGATGATGACGGAAAGACCGCCGAAGGCAAGGTCGCTCGGCTTGTGCCTCTTCAGGAGGACGGAGGACCAGACAACGGCGCAGGCCACTACGATGCAGGGCAGGATGACGACAGGACCGATGGAATAAATCAGAAGCACAAGCGGACCGGTTACGGAACAGCCGTGGCCGCTGGCGCGGATATGCAGGACCTTGTTGAAGAATATCAGGATCAGCAAGGAGAGCAGGTAGGCGTTGAAGACAAACTGCAGGTCGGCCGTGACATGGATGAGACAGCCGATGACAGCACCTGCAAGATAGCCGAATAGTGTGAAAATGAAAGCCAGTTTTCTCTGTCCGTCGCGTCCTTTTCCTTTGAAACCGGGGATGACATTCTGCAGAGGGTACGCAAGAACCGGGATAATCATCAGGGAAAGCACGGACAGAACGATATCGCCGGCACCGCGGAACATGCCCTTGCGGCACAGGGCGAGAATCAGGATCAGGGAGCCTGCCATGACAGGCGGTACCGTGATGATGCGGATGATTTTGGCAGCTTTCATTTTCATAGGACAGCAGACCTTTCCGGAAGACGGTATTTGAAACCAGCAGATTCATTATAAAACGGGGGACGGGGAAAGACAATTGACAAATGTCCCGAATTGCTGCCGAAAAAATGAAAACGGAAATAATGAAAAATGGAAATGAAACAGTTTTCTCTGCAGGGCGGATATGTTATAATTATTTATAAAATTTTTGTAAAAAACAGCCGATGCAATCCCCAATAAAATGAGATCAGCACGACTGTTTTTATTTTTTCAGAGGAGGGTTATAAAAATGGAAGGTGTAAACGCATTCTCAATCATCATCGTTGTGGCCTATCTGATAGGCATGCTGCTCATCGGCTTCATCGTAGGAAAACTGAATATCAAAGACAGCAAGGATTACATGATCGCCGGACGGAGAATGGGACTCTTCATGGTTGCTTTCTCTCTGTCAGCCAACAACATCGGAGGCGGTTCAACAACCGGACTTGCGGGCAAGGCATTCGGAACCTGGGGCATGAGTGCCATCTGGTATGTTCTTGCGGCATCCGTTGCCATGATTCCGCTGGCGTATTTCGCGCCGAAGATCCGGAAGACGATGTCCATCACGATTCCCGAAGTTATTTCCAGAAGATTCGGAACGGTTTCCGGAACGTTTTCAGCTGTTCTGAATATCCTGGCGCTGTTCTGTCTGACTTCTTCACAGATTGCGGCATCCGGCTCCGTCGTCTATGTCCTGACGGGCATTCCGCTGAATGTCTGCATCCTGATTGCGGCAATCGTCATTATTGTCTACACGACGATGGGAGGAATGATCGCGGATCAGATTTCCGACCTCGTGCAGTTCATCGTCATCCTGGCAGGTCTCGCCATTGCGACGCCTTTCGTGATCAGCGGATGCGGCGGATGGGCAGCTGTTTCGGCAGCACTTCCGGCGGCAAAGCTCGACATCACGGGCATCGGCTGGGTTGTCATCATCGGATACATTTTCAATTATTTCTGCACCTTCCTTTCAGGACCGGAAATGGTCAGCCGCTTCGAATCCTGCAAGGATGAAAAAACAGCGGTCGGGGCATCGCTTCTGTCAGCCCTTCTGATGGCAGCAATGTCCGTTTTCCCGACCCTCATCGGCCTTTGCGCCTATGCCGTGAAAGATACGCTTCCGGCAGATATCAAGAATAACGCCGTCATGATGGCGGTCACGAATACGCATGCGCCGGCGGTTATAACCGGAGTCCTTTCGGCGGCAATCATCGCGGCGACCATGTCTTCGGCAGACTCGAACCTTCTGTGCATGTCGACGATTTTCATCAATGATATCGTCCTGAAATTCCGCTCCAAGGATAAACCTGCTTTTTCGGAGCAGCAGATCATCCGTGCGACTCGTATCTTCAACGTGGTCTTTGCCTGCGTCGCGACCGTCATTTCCCTGGCGAATATTGATATTGTCACCATGAATACCTTTGCCTTTGCCATCCGCTGCGCCGGACCGTTTGCGGCATACGGACTCGGCCTGGTCGTCAAGAAAGCAGTGAAGGCATCCGGCATCATTTCCATTATAACCGGTACGGTCGGCGTCATTATATGGCAGATCCTGAGCGGAGGAGATTTCTATCTCGGAATTCTGCCGGTTGTTTTCGGATGCGCGGTCGGAACAGTGACCTTCTTCATCGTCAATTTCATCGGCTGGGGCATGAAGCTTCCGCCTGCACCGTCCGCTTATCCGGAAGGGGAGGAAGCAGAAGAAAAGGCAGCATAAAAGACAGCATAAAAGACAGCATAAAAGACAGCATAAAAGACAGCATAAAAGACAGCATAAAAGACAGCATATAAGATTTCAGCAGGATAATAAAAAAAACCCGGCAGATATCCGCCGGCATGCGTGGGGGCACGGCTTCGGCCGTGCCCTTTTTTTGTACTTTTGCATGAGCAGGCTGTGTGAGACAGGAACTGTTATGTGCAAAAAAGAGAAAACGGGGAAATATGTTAAATATTTATCAAATGCTATTGATAATTAATTAACAATGTGGTATAAAGATTTCAGAAGGAGGTATCATCCATGATACATATCACGATTTGCATCGGAAGCGCCTGTTACATGAAAGGCTCGCGAAAAATCATCGACAGGCTCCAGGAACTCATCTCGCTGAACCATCTGACGGACAGAGTCAGCCTGGAAGGATCCTTCTGTACGGGTAACTGTGTCAATGCCGTCTGCGTCACGGTGGACGGAAAAATTTTCTCTCTGCGTCCGGAAACAACGGAAGCATTTTTCAATAATGAAATACTGGGAAGGCTGACGGCATGAGCATTATCGACTTCAAGTCCACGAAATGCAAGCACTGCTACAAGTGCGTACGCAACTGTCTTGTAAAGGCCATTCAGATCAAGGATGAACGGGCTGAAATCATGGAAGACCACTGCATCCTCTGCGGACAATGCCTGAAGGTCTGCCCGCAGAAGGCAAAAAGTCTTTCTTCGGAACTTCCGGAAGTCAGGGAAATGATCCGGAGCGGAAGAAGGGTCGTCGTCACGATGGCGCCTTCCTTCATGGGACTTTTGAACGGCGGCACGACCGGTCAGATCCGGAGCGCGCTGAAGCAGCTGGGTTTTGAAGACCTCCGCGAGACCAGCGAAGGAGCGGCTTTCGTCACGGCAGAGTATGAAAAGCTTCTGCAGGAAGGGAAGATGGAAAACATCATTACGACCTGCTGTCCGGGAGCCAATGACCTGATTGAAAAATATTATCCGCAGCTTGTTCCGTACATGGCCCCTGTGGTTTCTCCGATGGTAGCGTCCGGCCTTCTGATCAAGAAAGAGCTTGGCGATGACGTCGACGTAGTTTTCTTAGGGCCCTGCATCGCGAAAAAGAAAGAAGCGGCGGATGAAAGAAATGCCGGCGTCATTTCCCACGTGCTCAACTTTGATGATATCACGGAATGGCTGAAGGAAAAGGGCATCGACATCAGCCGCTGCAGCGATGTTCCGTCCGAAAGCCTGAACCCGAAAGTCAACCGCCTTTATCCGGTAACGAACGGAATTGTCACATCGGTCATGGCATCGCAGCGCGGTAAAAAAGATGCCTACCGGAAGTTCTACGTTTCCGGCGAAGAGAACTGCATGGAACTGTGCCGGAGCCTGATCCGGGGGGAACTCCACAGATGCTTTATTGAAATGAACATCTGTGCGGGCGGATGCATCAAGGGCCCGGCGATGAAGGACGCGGAAATTTCCCGGTATAAGATCAAAATCGACATGCAGGAAGCCATCGAGGCGGAACCGGTTCCGGCAGCGGAACTTCGAAAAGCCGGCAGGGGGATTTCCTTCATGAAATCTTTCGAGGACCGTTCCGTCAGGGATGCAATGCCTACGGAAGAAGAAATCCGCGAAATCCTCCGGATGACGGACAAGACGTCTCCGGAAGATGAACTGAACTGCGGCGCCTGCGGCTATTCGACCTGCCGTGACAAGGCAATCGCCGTTTTCCAGCACAAGGCGGAACTGGAGATGTGCATTCCCTTCATGCATTCCAGGGCGGAGTCGCTTTCCAATGTTGTCCTGGAGACAAGTCCGAACGCGGTCATCATGGTTGATTCGGAAATGAAAGTCATCGAGTTCTCAAGAGCGAGCGAGAAGCTTTTCCGGAAGACGCGTGCTGAAGCGCTGAGGATGTATCTGGTGGAACTCATCGATCCGAGCGATGCCCTGTATGTCTATGATTCGCATGCGGACGTCCGGGGACGCAAAGTCGAGTATCCGGACTATCAGATCTGCACAATGCAGAATATCGTCTACATACCGAAGCAGGATGCCGTCCTTCTTACGATCACAGACATCACGCACCAGGAAAAAGAAGCAGCCCTGGAGTATGAGCAGAAGATGGCCAGTGCGGAAATGGCTCAGAAGGTCATTGAAAAACAGATGACGGTCGCTCAGCAGATAGCAGGACTTCTGGGAGAAACGACGGCGGAGACGAAGACGACCCTTACGAAGATGTGCCGCTCTATTTTAAAAGAAAATCCGGAGAAGAAAGAAAATCTTTCGGAAGAAAGCGAGAGTGAAAAGCTGAGGAATTTCGCACAGCCGCCGAAAGTGGATACGACCTATAACGATAACAGCATTATCCATGACATGGGCGGGGATGATAGCGGGATGGGAGAGCTATGAGCATAACCTGCGACACGGCATATAAAAGCCTGAACAAGTTCTCGGAAGAACTCTGCGGAGACAAAGTGGAGATTCTGAAGACGGACGATTCGGATATCCTCATCCTGGCGGACGGCATGGGAAGCGGCGTCAAGGCAAATATCCTTTCCACGCTGACCAGCAAGATTCTCGGCACGATGTTCCGGAACGGAGCGACCCTGGAAGAATGCGTGCAGACAGTCATGGCAACGCTTCCGATCTGCAGCGTCAGGAAAGTGGCTTATTCGACTTTTTCCATCCTGCAGGTATTTCACAGCGGGGAAGCGGTCCTCATCGAATACGACAATCCGGGATGCATTTTCATCCGTGACGGAAAGCTGATGGACATTCCGAGAAAAGAACGAATCATTTCCGGAAAAAGCATCAACGAGTACCGGTTTGAGGCAAAGCCGGGGGACGCCTTCCTCATCATGAGTGACGGAACCATCCATGCAGGCGTCGGAAGCATCCTGAATTTCGGATGGGAATGGAAGGATATTGCCGCCTATGCCCTGAAGAAATACGGACGTACGCTTTCTGCCATCCGTCTTGCGGCAAATGTATGCGAGGCCTGCAACGAGCTCTACGGCTTCCGGCCGGGAGATGATACGACGGTTGCCTGCATGCGGATCATCAACCGGAAACCGGTGCATATGATGACAGGACCTGCCAAGGATCCTTCGGATGACGAAAGAATGGTGCGGGACTTTATGTCCGGCGGCGGGGAAGTCAAGAGAATCATCAGCGGAGGTACAAGCGGCCAGATTGCCGCAAGAATCCTGGACAGGAAACTGGATGTTTCCTCCATCGGCTGCATGGATCCGGATGTTCCTCCTGAAGCAAAAATGGATGGAGTCGATCTGGTAACGGAAGGCGTCCTGACCATCAGCCAGGCGCTGAAGCTTTTTAAGGCCTATAAAAATCCGGAGCAGGTTTCGGACAGCTTTTTTAAAGAGCTGGATAAAAAGAACGGAGCGTCCGAAGTGGCGAAAATGATTATCGAGGACTGTACGGATCTGACCGTGTATGCGGGACTGGCAGTCAACGAAGCGTACCAGAATCCGAACCTGCCGCTGGAACTCAACATCCGTCAGAATCTTGTCGAACAGTTCCGGAAAGCGGCAGAGGAAATCGGGCGTCCGGTCAAGGTCATTTATTACTGAAGCCGGGTGCGGCCGGCAGACAGAAACCGGTGCAGCCGGAGAAAGGACAGCATGGTCAGAAACGATCAGGATACATTTGAAATCACGAAAAAAGTCCTGCTGGAAGTGGCATCACTTGCCTGGCAGGGAAAGCTGGAAGAAGAGAAAGATACGCTTCCCTATAAAATGATTCCGGGACCGAAGCCGCAGTTTCGCTGCTGCGTCTACCGGGAGAGGGAAATCATCCGGGAGCGGATCCGTCTTGCGCAGGGCATCTGTCCGAGCGGACACGATACGAAGAATATCGTCCAGGTCATTACCGCGGCCTGCGAGGACTGTCCCATCCAGCGTTTTACCGTTACCAGCAACTGCCAGAACTGCCTGGGGAAAGCCTGTATGAATTCCTGTCATTTCGGAGCGATTTCCAAAGGAAAGGACAGGGTGCACATCGATCATGATAAGTGCAGGGAATGCGGCATGTGCGCGAAGGCCTGTCCGTACAACGCCATCACGGAATCCGTACGGCCGTGCATCCGGACCTGTCCGGTCGATGCCATCACCATGGACGAGTACGGACTCTGTACGATCGATGAGAAAAAATGCATCCAGTGCGGCATGTGCACGCATGGCTGCCCGTTCGATGCCATCGGCGTCAAATCCTTCATGGTGGACGTCATCAATATGATCAAGAACGGCAGGAAGGTCATTGCCATGACAGCGCCGGCGACAGAAGGACAGTTCGGACCGGAGATCACGATGGACTCCTGGCGGACAGCCCTGAAGAAAATCGGCTTTGCGGATATGAAGGAACTCGGCCTCGGCGGCGACATGACCGCGGGAGCGGAGGCGAAGGAGTGGGCGGAGGCCTATGACCGCGGTGAAAAGAAAACGACTTCCTGCTGTCCTGCATTCGTCAATATGATCCGGCTTCATTATCCGGAACTGGCAGACAGGATTTCAACGACGGTGTCTCCGATGTGCGCCGTCTCCAGGCTGCTGAAAGAGAAGGATCCGTACTGTGTGACGGTCTTCATCGGACCCTGTCAGGCAAAGAAGAGCGAAGCCCTGGATATTTCCAATAAGGGAAATGCTGATTATGTCCTGACCTATGATGAGATTCTGGCGATGCTGGAGGCAAAGGGAATCCGTCTTGAAGCGGAGCCGTTCAAAGAGAAACAGGCGACAAAATTCGGCAAGCGCTTCGGCGACAGCGGCGGTGTTTCTTCGGAAGTGCTGCAGTGCATGAAAGAGGAGGGAAGGGATCCTTCCGGAATCAAGGTCAGCGTCTGCAGCGGTGCGGCCGAATGCAGGAAGGCGCTGCTGCTCCTCAAGGCCGGAAAGCTGCAGGATGATTTTATCGAAGGAATGGTGTGCACGGACGGCTGCGTCGGAGGACCGGCAAGACAGAAATCGCCTGCGGAATTCCGCAGGGACCGGGATGCCATGATTGCGAAAGCCGGACTGGACAACGTACACGATAATCTGAAAGCGCAGGATGCCGATCAGATCGAAATGCATACAGGATGAAGGAGGAACGCAGATGAAGAAGTATTCATTTCCGAAATTTATGGTTACGACAAAGGATGCCCTGAGGGCTCTGCGCCATCTGGACGGCCAGAAAGCTTTCGTGTGCGTGGGAGGCGAGGCACTGGATGAATTCGGGTATTTCGGAAACGCGATGAATTACATGAACGAGGGCGGAATGGAAATCCACCTGTTCGATAAAATCGAAGAGAAGCCGACCCTCGAAACAGTGCTGGCCGGTGTATCGGCCATGGACGCCTTCAAGCCGGACTGGGTGGTTGCGATGGGGCCGGACAGCGCCATTGCGGCAGCAAAGGCGATGTGGATGATCTACGAGAATCCGCTTCACCCGGATGAGGATGCCAGGATAAAATCCTCGGACGGTACTGAGACCTGCAGGCGCGTCCATTTCTGTTCGGTCCGTTCAAAAGAAGATACGGAAATGAAAGAAATTGCTGAAAACGAATTGATTTCGGGGTATGATGATATTGATGCCGATATGGAAATCATCGATCCCGATGTCACGGCTGACTGCAGCAGCAGAAAAGAACAGCCGGTATAGATCATGCTTTATTGCTTCACGACACTTTGAAACCAATATTCTGGAGGTACTCAATGGAAGACAAAGTAAAAGCAGCAGAAATCGTGGATACACCTGAGGCGCTGGCCGAAAAAATGAAACGGATGCGCGCCGCGCAGGAGAAGTACTCTCATTTCACGCAGGAACAGGTCGATGCAATTTTCATGGCAGCATCGATGGCTGCCAACAAGGCCAGAATCCCCCTTGCGAAAATGGCAGTGGAAGAAACCGGCATGGGCGTGATTGAGGACAAGGTCATCAAGAATCACTACGCGTCAGAATATATCTACAATAAGTATCGTACGCTGAAGACCTGCGGCGTCGTTGAAAAAGACGACGTATACGGCATGAAAAAAGTGGCAGAGCCCCTCGGACTGATTGCCGCGGTTATTCCGACGACGAACCCGACATCGACGGCCATCTTCAAAGCCCTCATTTCCCTGAAGACCAGAAACGCCATCATCTTCAGCCCGCATCCGCGTGCAAAGAAGTGCACGATTGAGGCGGCGAAGACGGTACTGGATGCGGCGGTTGCGGCCGGCGCTCCGGAAGACATCATTGGATGGATCGACGTGCCGTCGCTGGAACTGACGAACGCGGTCATGAAGGAAGCGGACTGCATCCTGGCAACAGGCGGTCCGGGAATGGTCCATGCGGCCTATTCCTCCGGCAAGCCGGCGCTCGGCGTCGGTGCGGGAAATGTACCGGCCATCATCGACAGCTCAGCGGATATCCTGCTCGCTGTCAATTCCATCATCCATTCCAAGACTTTTGACAACGGCATGATCTGCGCTTCCGAGCAGAGCGTGACAGTGCTGGATGATATTTATGATCAGGTCAGAAACGAATTCCAGGCACGCGGCTGCTATTTCCTGAAAGACGGGGAAATGGACAAGGTCCGCAAAACGATTATCATCAACGGTGCGGTCAACGCGAAAATCGTCGGACAGAGCGCTTACAGGATTGCGGAAATCGCCGGCGTGAAGGTTCCGGAAAAGACCAAGATTCTGATCGGCGAAGTGGAATCCGTCGAGCCGACGGAAGAATTTGCCCATGAGAAACTTTCTCCGGTCCTTGCCATGTACCGCGCAAAGGACTTTGAGGATGCGCTGGAAAAATCAGAGCGTCTGATTGCGGACGGCGGCTACGGCCACAGCTCTTCCCTCTTCATCAATACCGATGAAAAGGAGAAGATGGCGGAGCACGCAGAACGTATGAAGACCTGTCGTATTCTGATCAATACTCCTTCTTCGCAGGGCGGCATCGGAGACCTTTACAACTTCAGGCTGGATCCGTCGCTGACACTGGGATGCGGATCCTGGGGCGGCAACTCGATTTCACACAACGTAACTCCGATGGATCTTCTGAACATCAAGACCGTAGCCGAGAGGAGAGAGAATATGCTTTGGTTCCGTACCCCTGAAAAGGTTTATTTCAAGAGAGGCTGCATGCCGGTTGCCCTGGATGAGCTCGGAACGGTCATGCATAAAAAGAAATGCTTCATCGTTACCGACTCGTTCCTCTACAAGAACGGCTATGTAAAAGCCATCGAAGAGAAACTGGATGAAATGGGAATCCAGCACGCCTGCTACTTCAACGTCGCTCCGGATCCAACGCTGGGATGCGCACGGGAAGGACTGAAGCAGCTCGCCGCTTTTGAACCGGACTGCATCATTGCCCTGGGCGGCGGTTCCCCGATGGATGCCGCAAAGATCATGTGGGTCATGTATGAACATCCGGAACTCAAATTCGAAGACATGGCGATGGACTTCATGGATATCCGCAAGAGAATCTATACTTTCCCGAAGATGGGAGAGAAGGCGTATTTCGTCGCCATCCCGACTTCTTCCGGAACAGGTTCTGAAGTGACGCCGTTTGCAATCATTACCGATGAAGCGACAGGCACGAAGTACCCGATCACGGACTACGAACTGATGCCGAACATGGCCATTGTCGATACGGACAATATGATGAACCAGCCGAAGGGACTGACGAGCGCATCCGGAATCGATGTCCTGACGCATGCCTTTGAAGCTTATGTTTCTGTCATGGCTTCCGACTTCACCGACGGCATGGCCCTCAAGGCAACGAAGAATGTCTTCGATTATCTGCCGGCCGCCTATGAAAAGGGTGCAGCCGATCCGACAGCCCGCGACAAGATGGCCCAGGCTTCCTGTATGGCAGGCATGGCCTTTGCGAATGCCTTCCTCGGCCTGAACCATTCTCTGGCGCATAAGCTGGGCGCTTATCATCATATTGCACACGGCATTGCCAATGCGCTTGTGCTGACCTATGTCATGCGCTTCAATGCAGATCCGGTCCCGACAAAGATGGGAACCTTCCCGCAGTATCAGTATCCGCACACGCTGGAACGCTACTGTGAAATTGCCCGCTACAACGGCATTGACGGGAAGGATGATCAGGAAGTCTTTGAGAAACTGATTGCTAAGGTCGAAGAGCTCAAGGCAGTCATCGGCATCAAGAAGACGATCCGGGACTACGGCGTGGATGAGAAATACTTCCTGGATACGCTGGATGAAATGACCGAAGCCGCTTTCAATGATCAGTGCACGGGCGCGAATCCGAGATACCCGCTCATCAAGGAAATGAAAGAAATCTACCTGATGGCTTATTACGGAAAGGAGTATTCATTATGAAGATGACCGGAAAACAGATTATTACCGAGCGTCCGAACAAGACGGTCTACCGTGTCGGCAGCGATGCCGTCAAGCTGTTTCAGAAAGGACATCCGGCTTCAGCTGTTTTTAACGAAGCCCTGATTCATTCCTATGTGCAGGAAGCAGGTCTTCCGGTACCGGCCGTGAAGGGCGTTACTTTCGAAGACGGGCAGTGGGCTCTGACCATGGAGTATGCCGAGGGCGAAACGCTGGATGAACTGATGAAGAAGAATCCTCGCTCCTGGAAGAAATACATCGACCAGCTGGCGGATATCCAGTTGGAGGTCAACAAATACCGTGCGTACCATCTGCGCAACACGCAGGACAAGATGGCAGATGAAATCAACTCCCTGAAGGAAATCGATGCCAGCACGCGCTATGAACTTCTTCAGAGGCTTCGCGGGATGCCGCGCCACACGAAACTCTGCCACGGTGATTTCGTTCCGTCCAATATCGTCATCGACAAGAAGGGCAATTATCAGATTCTTGACTGGGCGCATGCCACTCAGGGAAATGCAGGCGCGGATGCGGCCATCACCTATATGCGCTTCTCGCTGACTGATCCGAAAAAAGCAGAATACTATCTGAAGACCTTCTGCAAAAAATCCGATACGGCCATCCAGTATGTCCAGAAATGGCTGCCGATCGTGGCGGCCGGCGAACTGACAAAGCATAAGGCGGAAGAAGCCGAGCTGCTGATGAAGTGGATCAGCGTCGCGGAATACCAGTAAAGATAATCATTTAAAAAATAAATGAATAAATAAAATTCGGAATATCCGGACGCATCGCATGGCGTGTCCGGATATTTTTGTGAAAAGTATATAAATCGGAGACAGAAGGATTGCTTTTTAAAGAAATCTGATATAATTATATCAGCATTCCCGTTTGAATTTCCAAAAGGAGGTATTGCCATGAGTACATATTTTCTGAGAAATTCTTATCCGTTTGCATTGAAGAATGTTGCAAGATTTATGAAGGATAAACCGCATAAAATGCTGGAAGGCTTCGGAGCCCGCGGCGAAGTCGGTGCGTACTGCAAAGAGGAGGGATACGACCGTGTCCTTCTGATTACGGATGCCAATATCCGGAAAATCGGGCTGGCGGACAAACTGCTGGATTCTCTGGATCAGGCAGGCATTGCCGTTGAAATTTACGATGGAGTGCTTCCGAATCCGACGTTCTCCGTCGTACAGGCCGGCAAGGACGCAGCTTTGAAACATGACTGCAACTGCATTATCGCCCTGGGCGGCGGGTCAGTCATGGACACGGCAAAGATCGTATCGGGCTGCGTGAATGATCCGAAGATTACACCGAAGATGCTGGTGCTGAATCCGGTGGAACCGACCGTGAAGGCGGTTCCGCTGATCACGATTCCGACGACGGCCGGAACCGGAGCGGAGACGACGCTCGGTGTCGTCATCAGCGAAGACGAGACGCATATCAAACATACCGGACTTGCCTTTTTCATGGATATCGTCATGATAGTCCTCGATTCCGAACTGACGGTCAAGGCGCCTGCTTCCGTTACGGCCATGACCGGCTACGACGCCCTGAGCCATGGCGTTGAAGGATACTGCTCCTGCATCAAGCCGCAGGGAGACGGAGCTGATGCAAGCCTCGAGTGCGTCAAGATGGTTTTCAAATATCTTCCGCTGGTCATGAAGGATCCGTCGAATATCGAAGCACGCCAGGCAATGTGCAAGGCAGCCTATCTCGGCGGTGTAGCCATCAACGTCGAGACGCTGGGATATGGACATTCTTTCGGCCACACGATCGGCGCTTTCTACGGAGTGACGCACGGCGAAGCACTGGCGATTACCCTGCCGTATGTTCTTCAGTTCCAGAGAGACGTATGCCTGGATAAGCTGGCGGAACTGGCGGCCGCAATCGGTCTTGCCGAACCGGATGATACGAAAGGCGTTCTGGCGGATAAATTTATCAAGGCCTGCGGAGACCTGCGCGATGAGCTCGGACTGCGTTCTCATCTTCCGGAAATCAAAAAAGAAGACTATCCGAAGATGATTGCCAATGTATTCCGCGATTCCATGACCTGGGCAGTGCCCAAAGTCATGACTTACAAAGAAGCCGAGAAAATGTTTGATACGATTTCCGGAAAACTGGATGTAGCGGCGGAGTCTTCTTCAAAAGAGGAAATGAAGCCGCTCGAAATAGGAATCCGGGCAGCAGCTTTCGGCGCAACCGGTCTTTATGGTCTGAAGAAGAAGAACTGGATGCCGTTCCTTCTGGTTTCGGCATTCCATATTACCGAGTATCTGGTTGATAAGACATCAGACAGGAGATAAGCCTATGAAAAGCCGTTACGGCGGTTATATGGGAAAAGTCCTGCAGATCAATCTGACGGACGGTTCCCTTAAGGATTATCACATTTCAGACCGCGAGCGGAAGCTCTTCATCGGCGGCAAGACGATGGCGGCCTGGATCTTGAACAGGCTTCTGACCGGAAAGGAAGAAGCTCTTTCGGAAGAGAACCATCTGGTCATTATGACGGGGCCGCTTACCGGCACCGGTGCACCGAGTTCCAGCCGCTTTGATATTTCAACCCTGTCTCCGCAGACAGGGTTTCTTGCCTCTTCCAACTGCGGCGGCACTTTCGGGTATTTCCTGAAGAAGGCCGGATACGACGGCGTCATTCTTTCAGGAAAATGCAGCAGTCCTGTCTGGATCGAAATCGTGAATGACCGTGTGACTTTTCATGATGCCGGAAGCCTCTGGGGAATGGAAACGACCGCGGCTCAGGAAGCACTTCCGGATCCGCATGCAGGAAAAATCGTCATCGGCCCGGCAGGAGAGAACCTGGTCCGCTATGCTTCCATCGTCAGCGGCGAGAGAGTGGCGGGAAGAGCCGGCGTCGGAGCTGTACTCGGTTCCAAGAACGTCAAGGCCATCACGGTGTTCGGGACGAAAGATGTTCCGGTTGCAAATCCGGCAGGAATGAAGAAACACAACAAGAGCTGGTTCAAGTATCTCACGGGGCATCCGCTGCCGGGAGATTTCCTGCCGCGTCTCGGAACCGCCGGACTGGTCAGTCCGATGCAGATGAGACACATGCTGGCTACGCGGAATTACAAGTACGGACAGTATGATCATTTTGAAAAAGTGAACGGCGAGTATCTGGCAGAGAACTGCAACATCCGCAACCGCGGATGCGTGTCCTGTCCGATTAAATGTGCCCGTTCCGTTATGGTGGGCGGGAAAGAGGTCAAGGGTCCGGAACTGGAAACCCTCGGCCTGCTCGGAGCCGGAATCCTGAATGACGATATCGATAAAATCAATGAATGGAACAACCGTCTGGATGAGCTTGGAATGGATACGATTTCCGCAGCATCGACTCTGGCCTGGGCGATGGAGGCAAATGAAAAAGGCCTCTGGAAAAACGGACTTAAGTTTGGAAAGACGGACGGCATTACGGAAATCTGGAATAAGATTGCCCGCCGGGAAGGAATCGGCAATGAACTGGCGGAGGGTTCGAAACGCCTGTCGGAGAAGTACGGCGGGAAAGAGTTCGCCATCCATGCGAAAGGCCTTGAGCTGGCAGCGTATACGCCGAGAGGTGCCGTCGGGCAGGGACTTGGCTATGCGGTCTCCAACCGCGGAGGCTGTCACCTGAACGGAGGCTACAATGTCATCATGGAAGGACTCGGACTGGCGATGGATCCGCTGACGCCGCACGCCAAGGCGGACCTGACGATGATGTTCCAGGACCTGATGGAAATGCTGTCTGCTTCCGGGCAGTGCCTGTTTACTTCCTATGCGATTCTGCCGGCGCCGCTCATTTCCCATCCGAATGCCCCGTATACGAAGGCGGTCAATAAGATGCTGCCGTACCTGGGAGGCGTTCTCCGGATCTTGAACAAGAATCCTCTGGCGCTCGCCGTTCATCTTCCGATCTTCCCTCAGACGAGGGGGTTCGAGCTGGCAACGGGCATGCCCATGACCTTCGGTCAGTACATGCAGGCCGGGGAGCGCGGATACAATTTGGAACGTTATGTAAACCAACGCTTCGGAGTCAGTGCCAAGGACGATACGCTGGCGAAACGTCTGACGGATGAACCGCAGGAACCGGATAATCCGAGAAGCAGAGTGCCTCTTCAGAGACTGAAGAAAACATACTACGAAGCACGCGGCTGGGACAGAAACGGACTGCCGACCAGGGAGACGCTGCGCAGGCTCGGAATAATAGGAGAGAGTGCATGATGGTGACCCTGAAGATATTCGGTACGATGCGTGTGAAAACGGGAGTCGGAGAGCTTTCCCTGAAGGCCGGCCGGATTGACTCCATGCTGCCGGCTGTCATCGAGAATTCAAAGCTCTCCTCAACAGTAAAAGTAAAAGATCTGCGGGAATGCATTGTTATGAAAAACGGAATTCAGTGCGACATGAAAACGGAAGCGCAGGACGGCGATACCGTAGTCCTTCTTTCTCCGTCAGGAGGTGGCTGATATGGCTTATTTCATCACAGAGGAATGCGTCGGCTGCACGCTGTGTGCCAGGAACTGTCCGGCAGGGGCAATTACCGGAAAACCCAAAGAACGGCATGTCATTGACCCGGATCTCTGCGTTGAATGCGGCGTCTGCGGCCGGGGATGCCCGAAGGGAGCAATCCTGAACGGAAACGGGATGCCGACGTTCCGTACGGACAGGAAAAAATGGGCAAAGCCATCAGTTGACATAAAATCATGCTACGGGTGCTCGCTCTGCGTCATCAACTGTCATTTTGACTGTCTTGAGATTTCCATGCCGAAAGAAAAAGGCGATATCAAAACCTATGCTGTTCTTACGGCACCGGAAAAATGCGTCGGGTGCGGGCTTTGTCAGAAAGCCTGCCCGGTCGATGCCATCAAGATGAAATGAAGAAGGTGAAAAGATGAAGGAAAATAAAATGAAGAGGGTAATGGCTTTCCTGATGGCCGGCCTGCTGGCAGCAGGCGTCTGTGCCTGCGGTTCTTCCGCAGCCGATTCTTCTGCATCTTCGGCGGCTTCCGCTGCGGCATCAAAACCGCAGAGTACGGTTTCCGCTGCAGGTAGTTCCGCAGCAGTCCTGGCGGAATCGTCAGCTGTTTCCGAAGCAATATCCGCTGCGGAATCACAGACGGTTTCCGAAGCAGCGGGCGGTGTCGGTTCTGTCGGAATTCAGATCCTGTACGAAAAAGATGACGATATGAAGAACACGTACAGTCTGGAAGCCGTGAATCCCGATGCTCCATTTAAGGATGCGGACAGCAATCCGGTCGACGGAGTAGCCATTAATTCGGAGGGCGCTAAAGCTCTGATCCACTGGCTGACTTCCGAGGAAGGGGAAAAACTGGGAGCTTCCTACGGAAAAGAGAAATTCGGAGAATCCCTGTTTACGGTCCTGGAAAAAGCTCCGGTTTATAAAGGGGAAATTGCCAAGGCAGAGGAAGGAACAAAGACAATCCGTCTTTCCACGACAACTTCCGTCAATGATTCCGGTCTTCTGGACTATCTCCTGCCGGTATTCGAAAAAGAATACGGCTATGACGTCGAGGTCGCCTCGGCAGGCACGGGAAAAGCCATTGCGGCAGCGGAGGCCGGAAATGCGGATCTCATCCTGGTTCATTCCAAGAAGCAGGAAGAGGCTTTCATCGAAGCAGGCTACAGCATGAAACTCGACGGATATGATGCAGAGCGGATTTCATTCATGTATAATTACTTTGTGCTCTGCGGACCGTCTGACGATCCTGCAAAAGTCCGTGAGGCTGCAACGGTAAAAGATGCTTTTAAGAAAATTGCCGATGGTAAGTATCCGTTTGTGTCCCGCGGAGATAAGTCCGGCACGCATTCCAAGGAAGTGACTCTCTGGCCGGAAGATCTGGGCATTACGACAGATCAGGAAAGCATTGCGAATTATACAGACTGGTATAATTATTCAAATGCCGGAATGGGAGCCTGCCTGATGATGGCGAATGAGAAAAATGCCTATATCCTTTCAGACAAGGCCACTTTCCTGACGTTTGTGGCAAATGAAGGAAACGTAGAGAGCTGATGGGAAGTGCCCTGCGCGAAGCGCTCCAAATGATCCTTTCCGGCAGCAGCCTGCTGGGAAACATTGTCGTCGTCACGCTTCGCATGAGCCTGGCAAGTTCTTTGATTGCGCTCGCGGCCGGAGTACCCCTTGGGGTTCTGTACGGGAGTGCTTCCTTTCCGGGAAGAAAAATTCTTCTGATTCTGAACCGCACATTCATGGGCTTTCCGCCCGTAGTGTGCGGTTTGCTTTGCTATCTGATGTTCTCCGGAGTCGGGCCGCTCAGGGGACTGAAACTGCTTTACACCGTGGAAGGGATGATTGTCGCACAGGTGCTTCTCCTGATCCCGATCGCGGCAGGTATGACGGAGTCGTCCGTGGAAGCGATTGCTCCGGCAGTGAAGGAGACCTGCAGGGGAATGGGACTGAACAGACGCAGAACCCTGACACTGATCATCCGCGAGAGCCGCTATCAGATTGTAACCATCTATATTCTTGCCCTCGGAAGGGCGCTGGCGGAAGTGGGTGCCGTTTCCATCGTAGGAGGGGCAATCGCCTATAAGACGAATGTCATGACGACGGCAATCATGAATGATACCGGATCCGGTGACTTTAAAACGGCACTGGCACTGGGAATCATTCTCTTTCTTCTTTATCTGGTGCTGACCATTCTTTCATCTGCCCTGCAGGGGAGGATGAAGCGATGAACCTGCCGGCACTCAGAAAGACGTATGGAACCAGAACCGTACTTTCCGTTGGGGAACATATCTGCGGGGCCGGCAGAATCTGCGCCATGATCGGTGCAAACGGTTCCGGAAAATCAACTTATCTCAGGATTCTGGCAGGGATTCTCCGGCCGGATGAGGGGTTCTTGGGAAAGCCGGATCCTCCCGTGACGGTCGGCTATATGCCTCAGCACAGCTATGCATTTGATTTGTCCCTGAAAAAAAATCTGCTTCTGAATGCGGAAAGGAACAGCAGCAAGGCACGGAACAAGGCGGAGCAGCTGATCCGGGAAATGAAGCTGGACAGTCTTTCAGACAGGAAGGCTTCGCGATTTTCCGGCGGAGAGACGCAGAAGATGGCACTGGCAAGACTGCTGATGAAGGATTACGGACTGCTTCTCCTCGATGAGCCGACGGCTTCGATGGATATGGAGTCTGCGCTTCTGTCCGAACAGATCATAAGAAGTTATGTGAAAAGAACCGGATGCGCCGCTATTCTTGTCACGCATTCTGTAGCACAGGCGTACCGGATCGCTGATGACCTGTTCTTTCTGGAGGAAGGGAAAGCTGCTGAGTCCGGTGCGTGCAGGGAAATTCTTGCTAATCCGCAAAGCCGGGAACTGAAGAAGTATCTGGAATTCTATGGCATGGCAGAAGGAGAGGACAGGAATGGCAGAAGTCTTCCTTGATGTACAGACAGTTGAAGAAGTGACTGAAAAACTGGTGAAAGAGTTCTCCGAATGGAAGAATAAAACGGAAAGCATTCCTTTCCGGTCGGCGCTCGGACGCGTCCTCAGCGAAGACGTCCGCGCAGAAGAGGATGTTCCGGGATTTGCGCGCTCGACGGTGGATGGCTATGCGGTAAGGTCATCCGATACCGGGGGTGCTTCCGGAACGATTCCCTCAGTTCTGGAAATCTGCGGTGAAATCGTCATGGGGGAAGAAGCTGCATTTGCGGTAAGCCCCGGGAAATGTGCCCTGATTCCGACCGGCGGGATGCTGCCTCCGGGGAGCGATGCGGTCGTGATGCTTGAAGATACGGAAGAATTTACCCCGGCGGAAGCAGGCATCTGCAGGGCGGTATCCTGCGGGGAAAACACGGTGAGGGCAGATGAGGATATTCAGTCCGGACGGGTCCTGTTGAAAAGCGGAAAAAAACTGCGCCCGCAGGATCTGGGAGTTCTTTCAGCGGCAGGCATCCGGGAAGTGCATGTATTCCAAAGATGGAGTCTGACCATTCTTTCCACAGGCGATGAACTGGTCAGGCCGGAAGAAAAGCCGCGTAAAGGACAGGTCAGGGACATCAACACGGATATGCTGTCAGCCCTTGCGGAATCTTTCGGAATGACGGTAAATGCAAAGAAGGTTGTCAGGGACGATGAGAGGCTTCTGAAGAAGGAAATACTCGAAGCCATGCAGCAGTCGGATATCGTGGCTGTTTCCGGCGGAAGTTCGAAAGGAAAAAAGGATGCAGCGGCACGGGTTTTCCGTGAGATTTCGGACAGCGGACTTCTGGCACATGGTCTGGCGCTGAAACCGGGGAAGCCGACCGTAATCGCCTGCGACCGTCAAAGCGATACGCTTCTTCTCGGTCTGCCGGGTCATCCGGCTGCAGCCGTGATGGTTTTCCGGATTCTGATAAAGAGGCTGCAGTGCCGTCTGACCGGAGAGGCAGAAGAAATTCCCGTGTCCGGAAGGCTTGCCGTCAATCTGCCTTCGGCGCCGGGGCGGCTGACCTGTCAGCCGGTCTCGGTTTCACGGGAAATCGGAAGCGACGGCAGAAGACTGGTGACGCCGCTCTTTGGGAAATCAGGACTGATCCGGATTCTCTCCGAGGCGGACGGATATATTGAAATCGGACGCGACTCTGAAGGCCTGCGATGCGGCGAGGCGGTTGACGTCCATCTTTTCTGAAAGGATGAAAGAAATGAGCATGCGAAAATTGTATCTTCGGACCGTGACTCCGGAAGAGGCACTCGGCACTTACCTCTCTGCAGTTTCAGCTCTGGCCGTCAGAACCAGTGAGACCATACCGGTACGTGAATCCTTCGGACGCGTGACAGAGGCGGCCGTTTTTGCCACATGCTGTTCCCCGCTGTTCAATGCCGCAGCGATGGATGGCATTGCGGTTATTTCCTCCCATACGAAAGGCGCTTCCGAGACCTCTCCCGCAGAGCTGATCGAGGGGAAAGATTATCTGCCGGTGGATACCGGCGATCCGGTAAAGCCGCCGTATGATGCCGTCATCATGGCGGAAGAACTTCTGGAAACCGGTTCGAGGGACCGGGTCAGAATCCTTTCTTCGGTTCCTGCCTGGCAGTATGTGCGTCCGGTCGGAGAAGATATTGCAGAAGGAGAAATGATTCTTCCTGGTTTACATAAAATTGCACCCGCGGATCTGGGCGTTCTTCTCTCCGGCGGTGTTACGCAGATATCCGTGCTCCGTCGTCCGAGGGTCGGGATTATTCCGACCGGAACGGAAATCATGGAACCGGAAGCAGCAGCAGATCCCGCGAAGAATCTTCCGGAAGGAAGCATTCTGGAATCAAATTCCCGCATGTTTGCCGCCCTGACGGAAGAAGCCGGAGGCATTCCCCTGCGCTACGGAATCGTAAAGGATGATTATGGGGAAATCCGGGAAGCGGTGAGAAAAGCCCTGAAGGAGAACGATATGGTCATCCTGAACGCCGGCTCGAGCGCGGGGCGCGAAGACTATTCCGAACCGGTGCTGGAGGAGCTGGGAAAGGTCTTTGTCCACGGAGTCTCGATGAAACCCGGAAAACCTGTCATTCTGGCGGTAGCATCCGGAAAGCCGGTCATCGGTCTGCCGGGATATCCGGTTTCCGCCTATCTGGATTTCCGGAAATTTGCAGTCCCGTTGATGAATCTGTTCTCCGGCGAGAATCAGAAGACGCCCGGATCCTTGAAGGCACGGCTTTCTGGAAGGCTTGTCTCTTCCCTGAAGAACGAAGAATACGTGCAGGTGAAAATCGGTGAGGTCCATGGCCGGTACATTGCTTCTCCTCTCGCACGCGGAGCAGCTTCTGCCATGAGCCTGGTCCGTGCAGACGGGTTCTGCGTCATTCCGCGCAGCAGGGAAGGCTTTGAGGCCGGAGAAGAAGTAGCGGTGGAATTATACCGGACGCCTGATGAAATCGGACATACGCTGGTGTCTATCGGCAGCCATGACCCGATCATGGATGTGATTGCGGACCGGATGACGGAGGAAAGCCCCGGGACCTTTCTCTCCAGTACGCATGTCGGTTCCCTGGGGGGACTGATGGCGCTGAAACGCGGAGAGGCACATCTGGCCCCGACTCATCTTCTGGATGAAGAAACGGGTCTTTACAATATTCCGGTCATGAAGAAAATGTTCCCTGACCGGAAAATGGTGCTGGTGAAGGGCGTGGTTCGGATTCAGGGAATCCTGGTTCAGAAGGGAAACCCGCTGGGAATCCGGGGAATCGAAGATCTGAAAAAATGCAGATACATCAACCGGCAGCGGGGGGCCGGAACAAGAGTGCTTTTCGACTATCAGCTGAAAAAACTGGAAATTCATCCGGCAGAAATCAGCGGCTACGAAACCGAAGCATCGACGCACATGGCGGTAGCCGCGCTGATTAAGAACGGAGGTGCGGATGCCGGTATGGGAATCTATTCGGCGGCACACACGATGGGTCTGGATTTTCTGCCGGTGGGAAGCGAAGAGTATCAGTTCGCGATGGAAAAGGAAACACTTGAGCTTCCGATGATGCAGACATTTCTGAAGATCCTGAAGAGCGAAGAATTCCGGAGAACTCTCGATGAGATGGGCGGATATGATGCTTCGGAATCGGGGGAGATTGCATGGGAGTCCTGACAGCGGTTCAGAAAAGACAGGGAAAGGGAAAACCTTATGAGAGAGCGGAAGGACTTGATCTCTCAGAAGGGAGCACCGTGACGCTGCTGGAGGCATCCGTGCGGGAATGGATTCAGATGCATCCTTCAGAGGGGCTTTGCTATGGAAGGTTTGATGCAGACCTGATTGCCGACTCGGAAGGAAAAGGATTTGCTGTCGGAGACCGGATTGAAATCGGTCCGGTGCTGCTGAAAGTAGATTCCGGAAAGAACTGCTATCCTGAATGCGAAAGAATCCAACAGAAAAAAGCATGCCCGCTTCGGAAAGGGGCATGCTTTGCAGTCGTCCTGAAAGGCGGAAGGGCAGATGCCGGAATGCATCTTGCTGTCTGCCGCAAAGAATAAACTCTATGATTTTTCGGTACTGTCCGGTGTCTCTTTGACTCCGGCCGGTTTTGATTCAAGATCGTCAGAGACTTCGGATGCTTTCTGAACCGCTGCAGCTTCGGCGGAACCGGAGGCATTTTCCGCTGCGCGGACCGGGGCTTCTGCAGCCTGAACCGTACCGTCTGCTGCAGCTTCTGATGCCTGAACCGTACCGGCGGCTGCAGCTACGGCTGCGGCGCCGCCGCGGGGAAGATCGGCTTTATCATTTTCAATGACGTCCTTGATTTCATCATCAGACATCTTGCCGGGCTTGTAGTCATCGACAATCGGTTTGGCCTCACCGCTGTAGCCCTGCTTGTTCTTCCAGGAGCCTCTGCGCTGGGCTGCCTTGGCAAGAGCACGCTCCTCGATGCGGGCATTGATCCGGTTCTGGCGGATCGTATGGATGATATAAGTGATGAGGCGGACAATGGCAAGGATGACCAGGGCCAGGAAAGCCGTCCAGACGATATCGAATTTCTTGGCGATGGCTCCGTAGACGCAGGCCGCGATGCAGACGATGACAAAAAGCGTCCGCAGGATGCCGGCGGCCTTGTTGCTGAAGAAAAGGACAAAGATAAAAACAGCAAGTACGATAACGGCGATCAGTGTCTGATGCGTGAAACCCCATTTGATGTAATCAGGCACAGCCTTAATCTGTTCCGATACTGACTGCATATGATTTCCTCCTAAAATAAATTGCTTCCCATATCGTCCAATATCCTATCACATATTCCTTTGAAAATCCAGTTCATTGTGGTAGAATCAGCACTATGAGGAAGGGATGGAGGAGCTTTTTTATGGCAGATCTGAACAGTACCAGCAGCAGTGATGAAGATAAAACGGAAGGCAGGGAAGAGAAGTCGAGGAACTTCATAGAACAGTTCATTGACCAGGATCTTTCGGAAGGAAAGTACGACTGCGTACATACAAGATTTCCTCCGGAACCGAACGGCTATCTTCACATCGGACATGCAAAATCGATCCTTTTGAACTACGGCCTTGCCAAAGAATACGGCGGGAAGTTCAATCTGCGTTTTGACGATACGAATCCTACAAAAGAGAAAGAGGAATTTGTCGAATCCATCAAGGCAGACGTCAAATGGCTCGGTGCCGACTGGGAGGACCGTCTTTTCTTCGCGTCGGATTATTTCGAAACGATGTATGAAAAGGCTGTCCTGCTGATCCGGAAAGGACTGGCCTATGTCTCTGAACTTTCGGCGGATGAAATCCGGGAATACCGCGGAACGCTGACCGAGCCGGGGAAAGACGATCCCGGCCGGGAACGCCTGCCGGAAGAGAGCCTGAAGCTTTTTGAGGAAATGAAAGCCGGTCAGTACGAGGACGGCAGCAAAGTCCTCCGCGCAAAAATCGATATGGCGTCTCCGAACATCAATATGAGAGACCCGATCCTTTACCGCATCGCACACCTGACGCATCAGAATACAGGCGATCAATGGTGCATTTATCCGATGTATGATTTTGCGCATCCGATCGAAGACGCCATTGAAGGAATTACCCATTCCATCTGTACGCTGGAATTCGAGGATCACCGTCCGCTTTATGACTGGGTCGTGCAGAACACCGGCTGGGAGAAACCGCCCAGGCAGATCGAGTTTGCCAAGCTGTATCTGACGAACGTCGTGACCGGCAAGCGCTATATCAAGAAGCTGGTTGACCAGAATATCGTGGACGGCTGGGATGACCCCCGTCTTGTGACGATTGCCGCCCTGAGAAGAAGGGGCTTTACGCCGGAGTCCATCCGGATGTTCGTGGAACTCGTCGGCGTGTCCAAGGCGAATTCCTCCGCGGACGATGCGGAACTGGAGTACTGTATCCGCGAGGACCTGAAAATGAAGCGGTCCCGCATGATGGCGGTTCTCGATCCGATCCGTCTGATCATCGATAATTATCCGGAAGGTCAGGAAGAATTTCTGGATGCAGACAATAATCTGGAGAATCCGGAACTCGGAAAACGGCAGATTCCGTTCGGACGTGAACTTTTCATTGAACGCGATGACTTCATGGAGGAGCCTGTCCCGAAATACAAGCGGCTGTATCCGGGAAATGAAGTGCGGCTGATGCACGCCTATTTCGTAAAAGCCGTCAGCTGTGAGAAAGACGCAGACGGAAAAGTTACAGCCGTCCACTGTACCTATGATCCGGAAACAAAAGCCGGAAGCGGCTTTGAAGGACGCAAGGTCAAAGGGACGATTCACTGGGTGCCGGCAAAGGAAGCTCTGCATGCGGAAGTGCGTCTCTATGAGAATCTGATCGATGAATCAAAAGGCGTCTATAATGAAGACGGGTCGCTGAACCTCAATCCGAATTCCCTGACGGTGATTCAGGATGCCGTTCTGGAGCCCGCACTGAAAGAGGCAAAAGGCGGGGAAAGCTTCCAGTTCGTCCGGAACGGATACTTCTGCGTCGATCCGAAATTCTATGAGGAAGGCCGTCAGGTCTTCGGACGCATTGTCACGATGAAGAGCAGCTTCAAGCTGCCTCAGCACTGAACGTTACACGGATGCCTCCGCATTCAGCGGCAGGCGGAAAGGCGACAGGAAAAACAGCCGCATGATAAAAGTCTGCATTTTTGATCTGGACGGTACACTTTTATATACGCTGGAGTCGATTGCCCGGGCGGGCAACAGCGTTCTGACCCATTTCGGACTTCCGACGCAGCCGGTGGATGACTATCGCTATTACTGCGGCGACGGGGCTGATAAACTGGTGGAAAAAATTCTGGCAAAAACAGGAGATTCGGATCCGGCCCATTATGAAGAGGGATGCCGTATCAACCGGGAAGCTCTGGAGGAGGCACCGCTCTATCGGGTAGCCACTTATCCGGGAATGAAAGAGGCACTGCAGAAACTGAAAGAGAAGGGTATCCTTCTTGCCGTCTGTTCAAACAAGCCGGATGCCGCTGTGCGGGAATCCATCGAAGGAAGCTTCGGGAAAGGCTTTTTTGATGCGGTGCAGGGGCAGGACGAAGGTCTGTCGCTCAAGCCTTCTCCGGATGAGCCGCTTTCCGTCATGGAAAAGCTGGGCGTCGGGCCGGGGGATTGCCTGTATTTCGGAGATACGGGAACGGATATGAAGACGGGAAAGAATGCCGGGATCTTCACGGTCGGAGTTCTCTGGGGCTACCGCTCCGAAGAGGAACTGAGAGAAAACGGGGCAGACCGGGTCATCCGCAAACCGGAGGAGATTCCCGTCCTTTTGGAGGAAAAAGCATGATCCGACTGATTGCAAGCGATATCGACGGGACTCTCGTCCGCGACTATCAGCCGATGAATCCCGAAATTTTCAGCCTGATACGCGAATTCTATGCAAGAGGAGTCCGTTTCACGGCGGCCAGCGGCCGGCAGCATCCGAATCTCCGGAAACTGTTTGCTCCGGTGCAGAATGAAATTGATTACATCTGTGAGAACGGCTGTCTCATTTACCTCAAAGGGGAACTGGTGCACAGGGAAACAATGGATTACGATCTGGGTCAGGACATGATTGCGACGATTATGGGGACGCCCGGTGCGGAGGCTCTTGTATCCGGTGAAGAGACCTGCTATATTCAGCCTAAGGATCCGCTGTATGAAAATCATGTCCGGAGTGTCGTCGGGAATGATGCAATCGTGGTCGAAGATATCCGGAAGCAGGTCGAACCGTATTCCAAGATTTCTGCCTGGATGAAGGACGGCGTCACGGATCAGACCATCAAATACTGGCAGGGCCTTTTCGGTGAAGACGCCACGGTCGTCTATGCCGGCCACGGCTGGGTCGACATGATGCCGAAGGGAGTGCACAAGGGTACCGCCATCCGCTGGATCATGGAGAACGGCGGGCTGACGAAAGAAGAAGTGATGGCTTTCGGCGACAACTATAATGACGAGGAAATGCTGAACAGCGTGGAATACAGCTATGCGATGGAAAAGGCTCCGCAGGAAATCCGTGACTTTACATTCGGTACCTGCAGCGATGTAACGAAAGTGCTCAAAGAGACTCTCAGGAAAATGGACAGGGGTGAATCGTTATGAATGAATACAGCGAAGAATGTCTGGAAACCTTTCTGAAGAACCAGGGTCAGCTGTTTGATGAACCGGTGGCGGCGACGCTTTCCGAAGCGGAAGCATTTCTTTCGGACTGCATGGCCCCCGTCGTGGACAGCATTGAAGATGTCCGTGAATATCTTTCCGAACTCGGGATGGATGTCGACGGCTTAAGCGATGCCGAGATCGAAGACCAGTCGGAAGTCTTTGCGCTTCCGAACGGACAGTATCTGGTAGTGGAAGGGTAAGAGGAAAATGAAGAAGACAGAACAGTATGACGTGATTATCATCGGTGCCGGGCCGTCCGGGATTTTCTGCGCCTACGAGCTGATCAACAGCAGGCCGGACATGAAAATCCTGATCATCGAAAAGGGCAGGCCCATCGAGAAAAGAGTGTGCCCGAAGAGAAAGACGAAAGTGTGCGTGAACTGCACGCCGTGTTCGATTACGACCGGGTTTGCCGGGGCGGGTGCTTTTTCGGACGGCAAGCTTTCGCTGTCGCCGGATGTCGGCGGAAACCTCCCGTCCATCCTGGGCTATGATGAGGCACTGAAGCTCATCCATGATTCAGACAGCATTTACCTGAAATTCGGCGCGGACAAGAAAGTATACGGCGTCAACAAGAATGCTGAAATCGAGGAAATCCGCCGCCGTGCGATCAACGCAAACCTTAAGCTGATTGAATGCCCGATCCGTCATCTGGGAACCGAAGAAGGATATAAGATTTATCATAAAATCCAGGATTATCTTCTGGAACACGGAATCCGGATGGAATTCAATACGATGGTCACGGATATCGTGATTGAGGACGGGAAAGTACGCGAGGTCGTGACGGACAAGGATGAACATTACAGGGCGAAGGAAGTCGTCGCTGCCATCGGACGCGAAGGGGCCGACTGGTTCTCGCATATCTGCGAAGCTCACGGCATTGAGACGCAGGTCGGCACGGTTGATATCGGCGTGCGCGTCGAAGTGCGCGATGAAATCATGGAATTCCTGAACAAGAATCTGTATGAAGCGAAGCTGATCTATTATACACCGACCTTTGACGACAAGGTCCGTACTTTCTGCACGAACCCGTCGGGCGAAGTCGCGACCGAGTATTATGACAATCATCTGGCAGTCGTCAACGGCCATGCGTATAAATCCGAGAAGATGAAGACCTGCAATACGAACTTCGCCCTTCTTGTGTCGAAGAACTTTACGAAGCCGTTCCATACGCCGATCGAATACGGCAAGTACATCGCACAGCTTTCCAACATGCTCTGCGACGGAAAAATCATGGTCCAGACATACGGCGATTTCAAGAGAGGCCGCAGAACGACGGAAGACCGCCTGTGCCGGAATAATCTGATTCCGACCCTGAAGGATGCGGTTCCCGGTGACCTGTCGCTGGTCTTCCCGCACCGGATCATGGTGGACCTGATTGAAATGCTGGAGGCACTCGATAAGGTAACGCCCGGCATTGCAAGCGATGAAACGCTTCTTTACGGCGTGGAAGTGAAATTCTATTCCAACAAGGTCGTCGTTGACAGGGAATTCCGCACATCCATCAAGGGGCTGCGGGCTATCGGCGACGGGGCTTCCGTGACGCGCGGCCTGCAGCAGGCCTCTGCCAACGGACTTTCGGTTGCCCGCAGCATTCTGGCAGGAAACTGATTTTTTACGATGCCGGTGAAGAACTGCCGTCAGGGCAGAGCGACTCCGTATTTTCTGCATCTGCACAAGCCTTAGAAATTCTTAAGACTCCTGAAAATGCCATAAGCGGCTTCGAGGACTGTCTGAGCGAAGCGAGTTCCGCAGAAGCCGCTTTGATTTTTGGCATTTGAAGGAGTCTTTAGTATTTCCTGGCGCGGAAGCCAGCAGAGAATACGGAGTCACTCTGTCCGGGCGGCAGCTCGAAAGCAATATCGAAAAAAACCGACGATTTGTTAGCACTCTTTTAAAAAGAGTGCTAATTTTGTATTGACATTTCCGGAGACGGGATTTATCATGAGTTATAGTTTTATTAGAACACTAACAGAATCATTATGGAAAAGGAGTTGACATAATATGGCAGCAAAGAAAGGCAGCTTATCCATCAACAGCGAGAATATGCTTCCGATTATCAAAAAATGGCTTTATTCGGATCATGATATCTTCATCCGCGAGCAGGTCGCAAATGCCTGCGATGCCATTACGAAACTGAAAAAACTGGAAGGCGTCGGGGAATATACGCCGGAAGAGGGAAAGAAATATGAAATCAGGCTCATCGTGGATCCGGATGAAAAGACACTGAAATTCATCGATAACGGCATCGGCATGACCGAAGACGAAGTCGTGGAGTATATTACGCAGATTGCATTTTCCGGAGCAAGCAAATTCCTGGAAAAATACAAGGGAAAGACCGACAAGGATCAGATCATCGGACATTTCGGACTGGGCTTCTATTCCGCCTATATGGTGGCGGATGAAGTACAGATCGATACCCTTTCCTATCAGAAAGACGCAAAGCCTGTGCACTGGCAGTCTGACGGAACATCGGAATACACAATTGAGGACGGAGACCGGAAAGAAGTCGGAACCGAGATTACGCTTTTCCTTAACGACAATTGCTATGAATTCTGCAATGAGTTCCGTGTCCGCGAAGTCCTGAACAAATACTGCTCCTTCATGCCGTATCCGATTTATCTTTCCGATTCCGGTAAAGACGCGAAGAAGAGAGAAGAAGACGCGGCAAAGAAACTGGAGGAAGACAACAAGAAGGCGGCCGACGAAGCAATCAAGAAGGGCGAGAAGGTTCCGGAACCGAAGAAGAAGGAAGAGCCGCAGCCGGTAAATGATATTCATCCGCTGTGGACGCGTCCGGCAAAGGACTGCACGGATGATGACTACAGGACCTTTTACAGAAAAGTTTTCAATGATTATAAGGAACCGCTTTTCTGGATCCATCTGAATATGGATTATCCGTTCAGCCTGCGGGGAATTCTTTATTTCCCGAAGATCAATACGGAATACGATGCCCTGGATGCGGAAATCAAGCTGTATAACAACCAGGTCTTCATTGCAGACAATATCAAGGAGGTCATCCCAGAATATCTGATGACCCTGAAGGGCGTCATTGACTGCCCGGATCTGCCGCTGAATGTTTCCCGTTCTGCGCTGCAGAACGACGGCTCCGTGAAGAAAATCTCAGAGTACATTTCCAAGAAGGTAGCTGACAAGCTTTCCGGCATGTGCAAGACGCAGAGGGAAGAGTACGAGAAGTACTGGGATGATATCAGCCCGTTCATTAAATACGGCTGCATCAAGGATACGAAGTTCTCGGATAAGATGATGGAGTTCATCCTCTTTAAAGATCTTGACGGAAAGTATCTGACTCTGAAGGAATACAAGGAGAAGAACCAGATTCCGGACGAAGAGGAGAAGAAGGAGAGCGGGAAAGAAGCTGCAGAGCAGAAAGAAACGGCAGAAGCAGAAAAGAAGGATGCTGCGGAAACTGATCAGAAAGCAGACGCAGAAGGCGAAAAGAAGACGGAAGCAGAAAAGGAAGAGCCGGCGGAAGACGAAAAGAAAGAACCGGAGAAATCAACGGTCTATTACGTCAGCGACGAAGTTCAGCAGGCCCAGTATATTTCCATGTTCCGCAACAGGAAAAAGGACGCGGTCATCCTGAAGCAGAATATCGACTCTCCGTTCATTACACAGCTGGAACAGAGAAACCAGAATCTACGCTTCGCCCGCATTGATTCGGAACTGGATGAAGCCTTCAAGGGAAAGAAAGCCGTCGCGAAGGAAGACCAGGATTCCCTTACGGAAATTTTCCGGAAGAACCTGGCAAAGGATAAGCTGAAGATTGAAGTCGAGAACATGAAAGACAAGGATGTTGCGGCCATCATGACGCTTTCCGAAGACAGCAGAAGGATGCAGGACATGATGAAGATGTACGGCATGCAGGGAGCCAATGATCCTTCGATGTTCGGCGGCGAGGAAACGCTGATTCTCAATGCGGAGCATCCGCTTGTGAAATTCGTGCTGGAGCACAGAAAATCACAGTCGGTCCCGGTCATCTGCAGGCAGCTTTATGATCTGGCGATGATTTCGCATAAACCGCTGTCACAGAAAGAAATGGAAGAGTTCGTAAAGCGCAGCAATGAAATCATGATGCTTCTTACGAAATAAAAACTACTGTACCTGTTCGGTCGAGATGCCGTTCTGTTTCAGGAAGGTCATGACGGAAATGTCCCAGGCATTGTCCAGGGAGCGGTCTTTTGAAAAAGTACGGAGGGAAGTCCCGGTCGTCAGAAGAAGCTGCGAGCCGTCATAACGGTAGTTCATGTAAAGGCCGAAGACGTCCGCTGCGGAACCGCCGATGCCGTTTTCTGAAAGAAAGGCGGCAATCTGATCGGCCGGATAGCAGAAAACAAATTTAAAGGTAAGCGGTGTCCGCTTTCCCCTGATGATGCTGAAGAAGAAATCCTTCACGTCTTTCCAGGGAACATAAGAGGGCACCGCTTTTTCTGTGTCTTCTTCATTTCCGGAATCATCTTTCCGGTCACGGCTGAAAAAATCCTCCTGCCAGGTGCCGTCGACCGTATAGGTGCAGAACGTTGTTACGGAACCTTCGGTCAGAAGATATTCGTCGAAAATGCTGCCGGCCAGCAGGGACGACATGAAGGTACGGATATCGGTTACATTGAGAGCAATCATCTGAGGTCTCCTCCTAACCGGAATTGTAGCACATCGGAATCGGTTTTTGTAAACGGATTGCTGGTTATAGCGGGAACGATATGGTATAATGCAGGAAGATGCTGAATTGGCGCATGCCTCCGGCGTGCAGATGAGGAGCCTATGGATTATAAAATCGTAATGGACAGCAGCGGAGAACTGCCGGAAGAACTGAAGGGACAGGAAGGCTATGCAAAAGTTCCTCTGACGCTCCGGATCGACGGGAAAGAAATCGTTGATGACGGATCGGTGGATCAGAAAACACTGCTTCGGATGATTGCCGAATCGCCGGTATGTCCCCAGACCGCGTGCCCTTCTCCGGAAGCTTTCCGGGAAGCCTGCGAAGGCGGAGCATCGCGCGTCTACGTCATTACGATTTCCGCGGCACTTTCAGGCTGCTATCAGAGTGCGGTCATCGGGACGAATATTTATGAAGAAGATCATCCGGATGTTAAGCTGCATGTTTTCAATTCAAGATCGACTTCCGTCGGAATGACGCTGATCCTGATGAAAATACGCGAACTGGAAGGAAAAGGACTGCCGTTTGAGGAAGTCGTTTCAGGGACTGAGGACTATATCCGGAATTACAATACGATTTTTGTTCTGGACAATCTGGAAACCCTCCGGAAGAACGGAAGACTTTCCAGAATGAAAGCCGTTGCGGCGGCTCTTCTTAAAATCAAGCCGGTCTGCTATGCCACGGCGGAAGGACAGATCGACCAGCTTGACCAGGCCAGAGGCATCAACCGGGCAATCGTCAAAATGGCGGAAGCTGTCGAGCAGAGGACGGAGCATCCGGAAAATAAGATCCTCGGAATCAGCTACTGCAACTGCGAAGACCGTGCGGCCATCGTGCGTGATGAATTAAAATCCAGAATGAAAGTACGCGATGTCATCATGGTGCCGACGGGAGGACTTTCCACGGTGTATTCGAATGACGGAGGCATCATTGTCGTCATCTGACCGTAAAACCGGCGAATGTTCCGGATTTTCGGGACGAAGCACTGCCGGAATGCCCGATTTGTCCTTGAAATGGGCGGAAGCGTAGTGTATAATACCGAAAGAGTTTAAAACAGGAGAGCTGATCATGAGCCAGGAAAAAGTTGAAAAATATAAAGAGTATAAAAAGAACAGAGCCAAGATCCTGAAGAGAGAGAAACTCTTAAGGAGACTTGAGTACAGTGGCATCGCGCTGGTGTGTGCAGTATTTATCGGATGGTTCTGCTGGTCCATTTACAACAGTACGACATCTTCCAAATCCGATACGACTTCGGCGACGGTTACAGCCACGGCCATCAATTTCACGGATTTCGATACGTATTACAGCGGCCTGACAAATGCTTATTCGTAATCACAGGATCCTTCGCCCCGCGGCGGAGGATCTTTTTCGGTCATGAAGGCGGCAGAAGAATAAAGAATAAGGAATAAAAAAATCCCCGCCATTTTCATGGCGGGGGTTTTCACGTCTGAAGTCTGAATTATAATTTCACGACGTTAGCTGCCTGCATTCCGCGAGCACCCTGCTGAAGATCATAAGACACAGCCTGGCCCTCTTCCAGAGACTTGAAGCCTTCGCCCTGGATCGCTGAGAAATGCACGAAAACGTCATTTCCGTCTTCACCAGTAATGAAACCATAGCCTTTTTCTGCGTTAAACCACTTGACAGTACCCTTGTTCATTGATGCTACCTCCATAATGAAATAGATGAATTAGTATTACCGGTAAAAAAAATTCACCGGTTATCACAGATCATATGGTCCGCATATAATCTCTGAAAACGAGTGAATAATATGTTCCATAAATCTAAAGTCATTATATTCTGAATCTGCATTTTAGTCAAGGAAAATTATCTCTTTCCTAAACGTTCGGATTCGTGTATGATATTACCGTATGACGGAGGGCATATATGGGCACTCTACTGATCAGGCACGGCTATATAGCGGATCCGGGCTCCGGATTCGAAGGGAAAGCGGATCTTTTCGTCAAAGACGGAAGGATTGAGAAAGTTGCTGAAAATATATCAAAAAAGGCGGATCGGGTCATTGAGGCGGAAGGGCTGACGGTGCTTCCGGGTCTTGTCGATCTGCATGTCCATTTACGGGATCCCGGACAGGAATACAAAGAGAATCTTGTAAGCGGTTCGGAAGCTGCCGCCCATGGCGGAGTGACCTCGCTTCTGGCCATGGGGAACACGCGTCCGCCCATGGATTCCCTTTACCGCGCCGCCTATGTCATCAACAAGGCAAAGGCGGAGACGGCCATTCATATTTACCAGGCCGGCACCATCACCAGGGGAATGGCAGGCGAGGAACTGGTCGACATGGAAGCGATGGCAGAAGGCGGAGTGCGGGCATTTTCCGAAGACGGAAAGTCGGTCATGAACGCGGAGCTCCTGCGCAAAGCCATGAAGGAAGCAAAGCGGCTGGGTGTCCTGATTGCGGAACACTGCGAGGATCGCACCATGGTTCTCGGCGGTGTCGTCAACGACGATGAAAATGCAGCACGGCTGGGACTTCCCGGTATTTCCAATGCCGTCGAAGACGTCATTGCCGCAAGAGACTGCGTCCTGGCGGCGGAAACGGGCTGTGCGCTGCACCTGTGCCACTGCTCGACGAAGGGATCGGCGGAGATTATCCGCATGGCAAGGAAAATAGGAGCCAATGTATCGGCTGAAGTCTGTCCGCATCATTTCACGCTGACTTCGGATGACGTAAAGGCGGACGACACGAATTATAAAATGAATCCGCCCCTGCGTACGAAAGAAGATGTCGAGGCTTTACGGGAAGCGCTGGCGGACGGCACGATCAGCTGCATCAGCACGGACCATGCCCCGCATGCGGAAGATGAGAAAAACCGTTCCTTCCTGGAAGCTCCGTTCGGAATTGTCGGGCTGGAGACTTCGGCGGCGATTACCTACACGGAGCTCGTGAAGCCCGGAATTCTGACGCTGATGCAGATGGCGGAGAAGATGAGCAGGAATCCCGCCCGGGTGCTCGGCATTGAAGCGGGAACCCTTCAGGAAGGGATGCCGGCGGATATCGCCGTGTTCGATTTTTCGAAATCCTATAAAATCAACCCGCGGAAATTCCTTTCCAAAGGAAGAAATACGCCGTTCGGCGGGCGGACCGTTTACGGAAAGCCGGTTCTTACGGCAGCAGGCGGAAAAATTGTCTGGGAGGACTTGAAATGATCAGCAGGCTGATACAGAAAATCAAAGAGACACAGGCACCGATTGCCGTCGGACTGGATCCGATGCTTTCCTTTATTCCGGAAGATATCCTCAGAAGCGCTTTTGCGGACTGCGGGGAAACTCCGGAAGGGGCAGCCGAAGCGGTGCTCCGCTTCAACAGGGGCATTGCCGATGCCGTCTGCGGTCTGGTTCCGGCGGTCAAACCGCAGATTGCCATGTACGAGCAGTTCGGCATTCCGGGGCTTCTGGCTTTTCGGAAAACCGTTGAATACTGCCATCAGAAGGGACTGCTTGTCATCGGCGACGTGAAGAGAGGCGATATCGGCTCAACTTCGGCAGCCTATGCGACGGCGCATCTCGGTAAGATTGAAATCGGCGGGAATTCTTTTGAGCCGTTCGGGGAAGATTTTGCGACCGTGAATCCTTATCTTGGTTCTGACGGCGTTGAACCGTTCGTGAAAGTCTGCAATGAAAATGACCGCGGCATCTTCGTGCTCGTCAAGACATCGAATCCGTCCAGCGGGGAATTCCAGGACCGGGAAGTCGGCGGTACTCCGCTGTATGAACTGGTCGGGGAGAAAGTCAGCGAATGGGCTTCCGAATCGATGGACGGCGATTATTCGAATATCGGCGCGGTTGTCGGAGCCACCTATCCGGAAATGGGGAAGAAACTCCGCAGAATCATGCCGAAGTCTTTCATCCTGGTTCCCGGTTACGGGGCACAGGGCGGAAAAGGCAGCGATCTTGCCGGATTCTTCAATGAAGACGGGCTCGGTGCCATCGTCAATTCTTCGAGAGGCATCATTGCCGCCTGGAAAAATGAAGCCTACAAAGGCATGGATTATGCAGAGGCTGCACGCGCAGCCGTGCTGGCCATGAAGAAAGATCTTTCACAGGCACTGGAGAATTCAATCGGATGAAAGTCAGGGAAAGCGCAGGAGTTATTTCACAGGAAGAAATCGCCGCGGGTATTTTCAGCCTGCAGCTGTCTGTTTCCTTTGCAGGGGAGACTCTGCCGGGACAGTTTGTATCCCTTTTTTCGAAAGACGGAAGCCGCCTGCTTCCCAGGCCGATTTCCGTCTGCGAGATTTCGGACCATGCCGTCCGTCTCGTTTACCGGATTGCCGGAAAAGGAACGGAGGAGTTTTCACGTCTGTCTTCAGGAGATTCCGTTACGGTGATGGGACCTCTGGGGAACGGCTTCCCGCTGCAGGCATGTGCGGGAAAGAGCGTGCTGCTGGCCGGCGGAGGAATCGGGATTCCGCCGATGCTCAGCTGCGCTGAGGGTTTCCGGCGTCTTGAAAAAGAAGGGCAGCCCTCCGGGATCCTTCTTGCGGCAGGATACCGATCAGAGACCTATCTTCTGCCTGAGCTTGAAAAAGCATGCAGGACGTATACGGCTACAGAGGACGGAAGTCTCGGTTCGAAAGGCACCGTTCTCGATGCCATAAGGGAGAACGGTCTGCATCCGGATATCCTGTTTGCCTGCGGCCCGAAGCCGATGCTGAGGGCCCTGAAGGAATATTCCGAAGCAGAAGGCATCGAATGCTGGATTTCGATGGAAGAGAAGATGGCCTGCGGAATCGGCGCCTGCCTCGGCTGCGTCTGTGAAACGAAGGACATCGACGGACACTCTCATGTTTACAATACAAGAATCTGCAAGGACGGACCCGTCTTCAGGGCAGAGGAGGTCATTTTATGACAAAGCCTTCGATGACGGTGGAAATTGCAGGCATTGCGCTGAAGAACCCGGTCATGACATGCTCAGGCACGTTCGGTTCGGGTCAGGAATATTCTGAATTCGTTGACCTGAACAGTCTCGGGGCGGTCGTGACCAAAGGGGTGGCAAACGTACCCTGGGCCGGGAACGCAGCGCCCCGCATCTGCGAAACAGCCTCTGGCATGCTGAATGCCATCGGTCTGGAGAATCCGGGCATCGATGTCTTTCTGCAGCGGGACCTGCCGTTTCTGCAACAGTACGATACGAAAGTCATCGTGAATGTCTGCGGACATTCCGAAGAAGAATACCTGGAAGTTGTCGACCGGCTTGCGGACACGGACATCGACATGATGGAAATCAACATTTCCTGCCCGAATGTCAAAGAAGGCGGGATTGCCTTCGGCACAGATCCGAAGGCCGTCAGCCGGATTACCAAAGCGGTAAAGGCGCACGCAAGGCAGCCGGTCATCATGAAGCTTTCGCCGAATGTGACGGATATTTCGGAAATGGCAAGGGCAGCGGAAGAGGGCGGAGCGGATGCCGTTTCCCTCATCAATACGCTGATGGGCATGAGGATTGACATCCGCCGGAAGTCCTTTATGCTGGCCAATCAAACCGGAGGTCTTTCCGGTCCGGCCGTCATGCCGGTCGCGCTCCGCATGGTTTATCAGGCAGCGCAGGCAGTCAGAATCCCCGTCATCGGGATGGGCGGCATTTCTTCAGCAGAGGATGCCGTTGAATTCCTGCTTGCCGGTGCATCGGCTGTGGCAGTCGGGACCGCAAATTTTTATGATCCGGCATGCACAGTCCGCGTTGCGGAAGGAATCGAAAAGTATCTGGAGGAAACCGGAACGGCCGACGTAAAAGAACTGATCGGAGCGGTCCGGTAATCCCGGAAAAAAGTTATGTAAACCAATCGGAAAGGACAGAAAAATGGAAGCTTATAAAGAAGAATTTATTGAGTTCATGGTCGACTGCGGGGTTCTTCGCTTCGGAGACTTTGTCACAAAGAGCGGACGGAAGACTCCGTTTTTCATCAATACCGGATATTACCGGACCGGGGAGCAGCTGCGCCGCCTGGGACAGTATTATGCGAAGGCCATCGAGCAGAATTTCGGACTGGATTTTGACATCCTGTTCGGGCCGGCTTATAAAGGCATTCCGCTTTCAGTGGCGGCGTCCATGGCCATCTCGGAAGCCTACGGAAGAGATGTCCGCTACTGCTCGAACAGGAAAGAAATCAAAGACCACGGGGACAAGGGAATCCTTCTCGGCAGTCCGGTCAGGGACGGCGATAAGATCGTCATCATTGAAGACGTGACCACGGCCGGCACTTCCATCAAGGAAACGGTTCCTCTTCTGAAGGAGCAGGCGGATGTCCGGCTGCTCGGTCTCGTCGTTTCGGTCGACCGGATGGAAAGAGGACAGGGAGAGAAAAGCGCTCTTGCCGAAATCCGTGAGGAATACGGCATGAAAACGGCTTCCATCGTGACGATGAGAGATGTCGTTGACCATCTTTATAATAAGGACTATCATGGAAAGATCGTCATCGACGATCAGCTGAAGAACGCAATCAACGATTATTACGAACAGTACGGCGCAAGAGAATAGAAATGGCAAAGGGTCAGAAATACAAATTTGAGAAAAAAGAACAGTCAAAAGGCGGAAGGACGGCTTCCTTCCTGGCACTGGCATCGACGGCGCTGTTTGCGGCGGCGGTGATCGTATCCTTTGCACAGGGCGGAAAAGCCGGAACTGAAGTGGGGGGCCTGTCTCTGATCGCCATCCTGTTTTCGGTTTACGGCTTTATTGTCGGCATGAAGTCCTTCCAGGAAAAGGATGTCTCTCCCGTACTTTCCATCGTCGGATCGATTGCATGCGGAGTCATCATGGTCTGCTGGCTGACTCTTTTCTTAGCGGGGATTCGCTGATGGATGAGAGAATGAAGAGGCAGATGTCCTTTCTTCTGGAAATTGACAGGATGAAGGAGATTCAGCGCCAGACGTATCTGGCAGACGGCACCCGGCGTGAAAACGACGCAGAGCATTCTTTCCATCTTGCCGTCATGGCTTATCTGCTTGCGGAATACTGCGAGGAGAAAGTTGACCGGGAAAAAGCCATGATGATGGGTCTTGTCCATGACATGGTGGAAATCGATGCCGGTGATACCTATGCGTACGATCCGGAGGGAGCCAAAACCAAGGAAGAGCGGGAAATGAAAGCAGCTGACCGCATTTTCGGGATGCTGCCCGATGATCAGGGAAGTAAGCTCCGGGCACTCTGGAATGAGTTTGAGGAAAGAAAGACGCCGGAGGCAGAATTCGTCAACACGCTGGATCGTCTCCAGCCTATTCTTTTGACGGATGCGGCAGACGGGAAGTCCTGGAAGGAACACGGCGTCAGAAGAAGCTGGGTTGAAAAACGCAATCAGATCAGCGGTGAGAACTGCAGCGAACTCGGGAAACTGGTGCACGAACTGATCCATAAAAATGTTGAAAGCGGTAATATCAAAGATGAGTGAACGGTACGAGCTGGCAAGAGAAAGAATATTTGAAATACCGCAGGAGAAGTGCGTCCCGGAACCGTTCCGGGACTTTTTCCTGAAGACGGCAGATTTTCTGGTCCGCTGCCTGAAGGGAGAAAACGGAGAAGGAAACCGAAATCTCTACCGGGATATCCTGCCGGAGAACTATGCTGAGTCCTACGGCAATCCCGGCTATGCGGTCAGGAAGCTGGGAGACGGCTACGGCCAGATCCTTTCGGCGCTTTTTGCCGAACTGTACGGCATCATCCCCTGCATTTTCGAACAGAAGGAAGAAGGAACGGCAATCCTTCTGGAACTTTTCCTGGAGTACTACGGCGCTTTTTCGGAAGAGGAGCCGCCGTCCGTCCGGACAGCGTCAGGCATCCTTATTTCCTACGCGGAGGATTACCTGGATGAGTTCACGGCCGAGAGAATCGACGAGCGGATCAATCCGGAAAATGATTTTGCAAAGAACATCATCCTGACAGCTGATTTTTCCGACCTTTCCTATCTGGAGAAGTTCGGAGAATATGTTTCGGAGGAAACCAGAAAGACGGCGGAGTACATCGGCACTCTTCCCCAGGAGAAGATTGATGAGCTGGCCGGCGTCATGGCGGAAGGGTACTGCGCAGGCTTCCTGGACAGGAAGCTGCTGCAGGAAATGAAGACGTACAGCATCCGCTTCGAACTCGGCTTTGAACGCATTATCCGGGCGGTGATCTTGGCTATGAGAGAAAAAGGATTTGAGCCGGCCATCGGCCGCTGCGCCTATCGCCTGACGGAAAAGAGACAGGCTCTGCGCATCGGTTATTTCGGTGCCATCCCGAACCGGCAGTTCGACTATGACCACCGGAACGACCTTGCCCTGATCCTGGATGAGGACTATGTTTCAAAGAGACTGCGCGCCGTGCGCAATGCCTATGAAAAAAGGAAGGCAGCAGCGGAAGTCTGCTCGGGACCCATCTGCCTGGAAAGCTACGGCGATGTTCCGTTTTCGCCGAAGCCCTGCAGCGGAACGCCGGAGTTTACGGATCGGCAGCAAAAATATTATGTAAACCTGACAAATGAAACGGGACAGATCACCGACCGCTACCAGAGCGGTGACCGCCATACCTTTACGATCATGGATCTTCCGGTTCCGGCAATCGGGAAGGATTTTGCCGGTATCTTTGCCGAAACCGTGAAAATCAATACGCTGGATTCCGCGAAGTACGGACGGATGCAGCAGAAGATCATCGATGCCCTTGATGAAGGCGAATCCGTGCACATTCTGGGAAGAGGGAAGAACCGTACGGATCTGACCGTTGCCCTGCAGATGGTCAGGAATCCGAAGAAGCAGACGAAATTCGAGAACTGCGTTGCGGATGTGAACATTCCGGTCGGGGAGGTCTTCACTTCGCCGAAGCTTGCCGGGACGGACGGCATCCTCCATGTGACGAGGGTCTTCCTGGAAGGCCTGGATTACCGGGATCTTGAAATCCGCCTGAAAGACGGGATGATCGAGGATTACAGCTGCGGGAATTTTGAAGAGGAGAAGAAAAACCGCGCCTATATCGAGGAGAACATCCTTTTCCATCACAAAACGCTTCCGATCGGGGAATTTGCCATCGGAACGAATACGACGGCTTATGTCATGGCGAGGAAATACGGAATCGAAGAAAGAATGCCGATTCTGATTGCCGAGAAGACCGGGCCTCATTTCGCAATGGGGGATACCTGCTACAGCTGGCGCGAGGATACGGCGGTCTTCAATCCGGACGGAAAGGAAATTATTGCCCGGGACAACGAAGTGTCGCTGAACCGGAAAACAGACCTTTCAAAAGCCTATTTCAACTGCCATACGGATATTACAATTCCCTATGATGAACTGGGATCCATCCGTGCGGTACGGAAAGACGGCAGTGAAATTTCCATCCTGGAGAACGGGCGGTTCGTTCTTCCGGGCACGGAGGAACTGAACGTTCCGCTGGATGAAGAATAAGAATTATTTAAGAGGACGGGAAATGGAACCAATCATCAGAATCGAACATCTGAAGAAAGAATTTGTGGGAACCAAGCAGAGCGTCGAAGCACTCAGGGATATTAACATTGAGATCATGCCGGGAGAAATCTTCGGTATTATCGGGCTGTCCGGTGCCGGAAAGAGCACGCTGGTGCGGTGCATCAATTACCTGGAGAAGCCGACGCAGGGGAAAATCACCTTTGACGGGAAAGAGCTGAACAGCCTGACGGAAAAGGAACTCAGGGGCGTGAGACAGCAGATGGGCATGATCTTTCAGCAGTTCCAGCTGCTGGAGCAGAGAAACGCCATCCGCAACGTGACATTCCCGCTGGAAATACAGGGAATGAAGAAGGCGGATGCCGTCAGAAGAGCGAAAGAGCTTCTGGCAATTGTAGATCTATCAGACAGGGAGAATTCCTTTCCTTCCCAGCTCTCCGGCGGACAGAAGCAGAGGGTGGCCATTGCGCGTGCGCTGGCAACCAATCCGAAGGTGCTGCTCTGCGATGAAGCGACGTCTGCACTCGACCCGAACACGACAAAGTCAATCCTGGATCTTCTGAAGAAGCTGAACCGGGACATGGGAATCACGATCGTCGTAATCACCCACGAGATGGAAGTCATCCAGCAGATCTGCGAAAGCGTAGCCATCATCGATGAAGGGAAGATCGCCGAGAGCGGAAAGGTAGCCGATATTTTCATGGCTCCCAAAACCCGGATCGGACAGAAGCTGATTCTGGGCGATGCCATGCGCGAAACGAAATTCACCGAAGGAAAATACTACCGGATCACTTTTGACGGAAGGCAGTCCCAGGAACCGATCATCTCGAATATCACTCTGGCGGCGAAAGCACCGGTCAACATCATGTATGCGCAGACGAGGGACGTGAACGGGGTTGCGATGGGGCAGATGGTCATCCAGCTGCCGGAAAATGAAGAGCAGCAGAGTGAGATTTTCCGCTATCTCGAGATTTCCAGAATCAAGTATGAGGAGGTGACCGATTATGAACATTGATGCAGCGACCGTACAGATGATTCTGGCCGGCATCGGTGAGACTCTTTATATGGTTGTCCTTTCAACGCTGATTGCGTATCTGATCGGACTGCCGATGGGGATTCTTCTGGTCGTCACCAAAAAAGGCGGCATTCATCCGATTCCGTGGGTGCAGGCAGTCCTCGGAGTCATTGTCAACATTTTCCGTTCCATTCCGTTCATCATCCTGCTGATCATGGTCCTGCCTTTTACGCGGGTCCTGATCGGAACGACGCTCGGTGCCAGGGCCGTCGTGCCGCCGCTTGTCATTGCGGCTGCACCGTACATTGCACGTGTCGTGGAATCTTCCCTGTCCGAACTGGATGCGGGAGTCGTGGAAGCGGCAAAATCAATGGGTGCTTCGACCTGGCAGATCATCTGGAAGGTTATGCTTCCGGAAACGAAGCCTTCGCTTCTGCTCGGAGGTGCACTGGTCATGACGACGATCCTGGGCTATTCAACGATGTCCGGATTTGTCGGCGGAGGCGGTCTCGGCGACATCGCAATCCGTTACGGATATTACCGCTATCAGGTCGATGTCATGCTGATCACGGTTGTCATTCTTGTCATCATCACGCAGATCATCCAGGAGATCGGCAACCGCTGGTCCAAGGGGACGGATAAGAGGATCCGCTGAAAGACCGCCATGTCAGGTTCATTTCCTGCTTGACAATCTGCCTCACATGGGTTAAAATGCTACAAACATACTTAAATGCTAGGAAATGGAGAGCAGACCGATGATACATCATTTCGAGGAGCTCCTCCGGCAGAATTTCCGGTTCGGACGAATGTGCACCCTGCATACACTGTAACCAGCAACCGGAAATCAACCAACAGGAGGAAATGAAAAATGAAGAAGAATTTAATAGCGGCACTCGCAGGCATTCTGGCAGTCACCGGCATCCTTTCCGGATGCGGAGGAAGTTCGGCAGCCTCAGCATCATCGACAGCTTCCGCAGCAGCTTCGACAGCTGTTTCCGCAGCAGCTTCAGCGGCAGCATCGGGGACGTCGGAGTCGCCGACTGCAGGCAACGCGGAAGACAAGGTGATCATCGTCGGGGCAAGCCCGAGTCCGCATGCGGAGATCCTGGCAGTAGCCAAGGATGTTCTTGCGAAAGAAGGCTATACGCTTCAGGTTACCGAGTTTACCGATTACGTTCAGCCGAATGTAGCACTGTCATCGGGTTCCCTGGATGCGAATTATTTCCAGCATCAGCCTTACCTGGATCAGTACAATCAGGAGAACGGAACGGATCTGGTTTCGGCCGGAACCATCCATTATGAGCCATTCGGCATTTATGCCGGCAAGACAAAATCTCTTGATGCCCTTCAGGACGGAGCCTCCATCGGCGTCCCGAATGATGCGACGAACGAGGCGAGAGCTCTGCTGCTTCTGGAAGCGCAGGGACTGATCAAGCTGAAGGCGGATGCCGGCATCAATGCAACGAAGAACGATATCGAGGAAAATCCGAAGAACCTGAACATAACCGAAATTGAAGCGGCACAGCTTCCGAGATCCCTTCAGGATCTGGACCTGGCCGTCATCAACGGCAACTATGCCATTGAAGCGGGGCTTTCCGTCAAGAAAGACGCGCTGGCCACGGAGGATGCGGATTCCATCGGAGCAAAGACTTACGGAAATATCATTGCCGTGAGGAAGGGTGATGAAAATTCGGAAAGGATCAAAGCACTCGTGGCTGCACTCCAGAGCGACGAGGTGCGCGATTATATCAACAAGACATACGACGGGGCAGTAGTCCCCCTGTTCTGAGAAGCCCTGAAATAAATCCTGTCACTTTTTTATTGATTCTGCAGATGATTTTATGACATGTTCCCGAAGCGCTTGCGCTTCGGGAATTTTCATGTTAAACCAGATTCATCTTTTCCCGAAGACCGCCGGTTCCGGCGGATGATAATCCCAAAAAAGAAGCATATCAGGCGAAGGCAGATGTACCGGTCAGGTCTGCCTTCGGCGGCATGGCACTGCCCTGCATGGCAGATGCCGTATTCTTCAGCGGCAAAGGAGGCGGACGGAACGAAGCTCGTAAAAGGAGCAGCCCCCTGCCGTCCGATGGAGGCTGAAACATCGCGGAACGGCTGTCCGGCAAAAGAAATTCAGGGAAAGAAATCCGAACGCAAATGTTATGTAAACTATCTGCACGGCACAGGCCAACAGGAGGATTGTATGAAAAAGTTCAGCAGAAAGATAACAGCCGCATGTTTTGCTGCGGTTCTGGCTGTCTCATCCATGACAGCTTCGGTACTTGCGTCTCCGGTATCGCCGGAGTATTCCGTATCAGTTTTTGATACGAACAAAAAAGGATCCATCACGATTCATAAATATATCAACAACAGCGGCTCATCGACAGACGGTACGGGCACCGATCATCAGACGGTCCCATCCGGTTCGACTCCGGTGGCAGGAAGCATCTTCTATTACATCAAGCTTTCTGATCTGGAGCAGAAAGGATCTCAGAACAGTTCTTCACTTTATGCGACTTCCGTCAATGAATTCTTCCTTGCAAAGGCCAATGCGGCACAGGTGAATCTGAATACCGTTACCATAGACGGAAAAAACTGCTATTATCCGGATGAAATCAAGGCCGCTCTCCGTTCTCTGAATACGGCGGATGAACAGGGTGTCCGCACCATGATCCGTCAGAACGGGGCGGCGATGCCGGAGACCAATGCCAGCGGCGTGGCGACCCTGCAGGAACTTCCTCTCGGGCTTTATCTGGTGGCGGAGACCAATGCGTCCGCTGCCTCGATCCCCAGTTCACCTTTCATCGTTTCTCTGCCGATGCCGAACCTGGTAAGCACAGATTACAATGGGGTGACTTACGAGCCGGGTTCCCTGTGGCAGTACGATATATCCGTATATCCGAAAAGCCAGTCGGTCGGAATCAGGACGGAGATCCTGAGCGCGGATGAAACTTCCCTGTCCTTTAAGGATGATGTGGAGATCGGCAGCCAGGTCAAGTTTCTTGTTACATCGGATGTGCCGGTCCTCAGCAGTGAAAACGGCACCGTGACCAACCGGAAATACATCATTTCCAATGAGATGGGCAGCGGAATGACCTATTCCTCGAATCTGACTGTTTCCTACGGAACTCAGGCACCGACAGCTTCAACCCTGATTAAGGATACGGATTATGAACTGACGACTCCCACGTCCGGAAATAATACGGTTGCAGTTGCCCTGACGGCAGCAGGACTTGCCAAGCTGAATGCCGTGACGCAGGAAAGCCACATTTATGTCAAATACACAGCAATGGCAAACCGCAACCTTCAGGTCGGAGCGGATACAAATACCATCGTTCCCACGCTCCTGTACGGAACAAGCCGGACGGGCGACAGCAGCATCACCGGCCAGCCGGCGGCTCTCTATACGTATCAGATTGATATGACGAAACGCTATACCGAAACGGTAGCAGATTACTCCAAAGCGGTTTTTCAGGTCAGGCGCGGCGGAACAATCCTGACCTTTGCAAGAGAAGGAAACGGTATCTACCATATCAGTGACGGTACGGAAAATGCGGATACGCTTACCCAGAACGTATCGCCGGCAGCGGCCGACGGCCTTCTCAGTCTGAAGGGACTGAGTGCAGGATCCTATCTGATTACGGAGACAGCAACCGCGGCAGGGTTCGGGCTGATGAAGGCCTCCTTTACCGTATCCATGCTGGCAACGTCGCCTGCCGGGATCGGACTTTCTTCCGCAGCACTGATCCAGGACGGGTCGACGATGGCGATTACGAACCCGCTGACAGGCGGACATGTCACCTTTACCATTACCGATACAAAAGGCATCACCCTGCCCCACACCGGCGGCAGCGGCACGGCCATGTTTGCGGCAGCAGGAACCGTCTTCCTGCTGGCTGCGCTGGCAATGGTTCTCTTTGTCATGATTACAGGAAAACGCCGTACCTCACGTAAATGAAAAAGATTCTTCCGATTCTTGCCGCTGCCATGGCGGCGGCAGGAATCCTGATTCTGCTGTGGCCGGTGCTGGCGGAATTTCTGACTGCATGTACGCAGGATGAAATCATTGCCGGGTATGACAGCGGGCTTGCCGGTGCCGACCGGGAAAAAATTGAGAAGGAAATGGAAGCAGCGCTCCGGTACAACGAAAAGCTTTCGGACGGTACCGGGGCGTCTGCTTTCGGCAGTGAAGAAACAGACCCGGCGTACGAACGTCTTCTGGAGAATTCTGACGGTGTTCTGTGCGTTGTAGAGATTCCGAAACTTTCCGTCCGCCTGCCGGTCTATCACGGAACTTCCGATGAAGCCCTGAAAAAAGGAGCCGGGCATCTTTACGGCTCATCGCTTCCGGTAGGAGGTCCTTCTTCCCATGCAGTGATCGCGGCACATACCGCACTGCCGGGAGAGGAATTGTTCACGCATATTGATGAACTGGAGACAGGCGATCTTTTCAGAATCCGTGTCCTCGGGCAGACCCATTTCTACCGGGTCGACCGGATCAGGGTCGTGCTTCCTGAAGAGACAGATGATCTCCGGATTGAGGAAGGCAAAGACTGCGTGACGCTTTATACCTGCACGCCGTACGGAATCAATACGCATCGTCTGCTTGTCCGGGGCGTCAGGGATAAGGATGCGGAAAATGCGGAACAGGATCAGCCGGATGCCGTCACGGAACTGAATGACGGGAAAGGAGAAACAGTGAAAAAGTTCCTGAAGCTGGGAATATCGGCTGTTCTGATGATGCTGATGACAGCCATGCTGCTATCCGCATCTGTGGGGAATGTATCCGCGACTGCCGGAAATGTATCTGCGGCTGCTGCGGGCGGTCTGTCTTCTGCCGGCGTGGATCCGCAGCGGAAAGGAAGCCTGACCATCCGCTATTATAAAGACGTGAAGGAAAAAGAACCTCTGGAGGGAGCCGAATTCACTCTTATGAAGACAGAGAATCCGGGGACGGAAGGTTTTTCCGCAAAGAATGACACTGAAGAATTCTGCCGGACAGGAACTACCGATGAGGAAGGCGTCTGTGTTTTTGAAAATCTGCCTGTCGGAGTTTATCTGGTCCGGGAAACGGAACCGGCAGAAGGATACCGTGCTTCCGTGCCGTTTCAGATATCGGTTCCTGTTTCGGACGGACAGAACTGGCAGTACGAACTGACGGCAGAACCGAAGAGCTTTCTGGAAGAAGATGTTTTCGGAGCAGCAGAATCCGCCGGGACAGATTCACAGGGAACAGAATCAGGCCGGACGGATTCACAGAGAACAGATTCAGGCCGGACGGATTCACAGGGAACAGATTCAGACGGAACGGCATCAGATCCTTCATCAGCTTCCGGAATTTTATATCAGGAGTCTTCGGATGCGTCCGGCTTTACAGTCATCGAGCCGACTGTCGCGACAGGCGACCCGGATACGGCTGCCTGGGACCTTGCAGCAATGGCAGGTGCATATGCCGTCATGGCTGCGGTCTGCGGACGCGGAAAGAAAAAGAAGGCGAAGAAGAAAAATCCGTGATGAGTTGCAATCGAAACCTCCGTTTGTTATACTTTATCTATAACAAATGGAGGCTTTTCATGGTTATTCGGATTGATGTCAATTCAGGCGAGGCCATTTACATCCAGCTTCGCGATCAGATTATCATGGGCATCGCTACCTCTGTCCTTCGGGAAGGAGACAGTCTTCCTTCGGTCAGACAGATGGCGGATGAAGTGGGAATCAATATGCACACGGTCAACAAAGCCTATTCCGTCCTTAAGGAAGAAGGGTTTCTGACCGTTGACCGCAGAGGAACCGTCATCGTTGTGGACAGCGACCGCAGGCGCGCGCTGGATACTCTCCGCCAGGATCTGAGGATTGCCCTGGCCAGGGCCAAGTGCCGCGGCGTGACGAGAGATGAAGTACATGATCTGATTGATGAAATGATGGAAGACTACCGATAGCCGGACGGCTTCATTTGACTCAGAACGGGAGGCTGCACTTGAATAAAGAATTTACGGAAGAAGCTCTGCGTGCGCTGGAATATGCAAAGAGGTCGGCACGCTACTGCAAACAGAATTATATAGGAACGGAACATATCCTGGTCGGACTGCTGAAGGCGGTCAGCGGAACCGCATCGGTCGTGCTTTCAGATGCCGGCGTGGAAATGGATAAGCTGACGGATCTGATTGACCGTCTCATTGCCCCCCAGGGAGAAATCGTCCTGGAAGACAAGCAGGGCTATTCACCGCGTGCCCAGAAAGTCATCGATGGTGCTCTTTCCCTGGCAGAGCAGATGGATTCTGAAGCGGCAGGTACGGAACATCTGCTGCTGGCGATGCTGAAAGATACGAACTGCGTCGGGACCCGTCTCCTGCACACGATGAATGTCAATGTCAAGAAGCTCTACGGTGAGACAATCGTTGCCATGGGGATTGACGGAATCGGAGATCCGGATGAAGAAAGAGAAAAGAAAAATGCTCCGAAAAGCGAGACCCCGACCCTTGACCAGTACAGCCGCGATCTGACAAAAGCGGCTGAAGAGGGAACGCTGGATCCTGTCGTCGGACGCGACCGGGAAATCAACCGGGTCATGCAGATTCTGAGCCGCAGGACCAAGAATAATCCCTGCCTGATCGGGGAACCGGGAGTTGGCAAGACCGCCATTGCGGAAGGCCTGGCACAGAGAATCAGCTGGGGCCTGGTACCGAATACCATCCGCGGGAAAAGGCTTGTCGTCCTGGATCTTTCGGCAATGGTCGCAGGTTCCAAATACCGCGGCGAATTTGAAGAGCGGATCAAGAACGTCGTGAAGGAAGTTGCCAGGAGCAGGAATATTCTGCTGTTCATTGACGAACTTCATACGATCGTCGGCGCAGGCGATGCGGAAGGGGCGCTGGATGCTTCCAATATCCTGAAACCGTCACTGTCCAGGGGAGAAATCCAGATTATCGGCGCAACGACGATTGATGAGTACCGGAAATATATTGAAAAAGACGCGGCACTGGAACGAAGGTTCCAGCCGGTAACCGTCGAGGAGCCGACGGGAGAGGAAACCCTGGAGATTCTGAAGGGTCTGAGGCCGTATTATGAAAAGCATCACGGGGTGCAGATTACCGACGAGGCACTCAAAGCTGCCGTCACTCTTTCCGAACGGTATATCAGCGACCGGAGACTTCCGGACAAAGCCATTGACCTGATGGATGAAGGCGCGTCCAAGATTCAGCTGGGCGGCTTCCAGATTACGGAAGGGATGATCCTGGAAGAACAGACAATCCGGGAACTGGGCCGTGAAAAGGAAGAAGCCATCATCAAAGGCGATATGGTCCGGGCAAAGGAAATCCAGAAGGAACAGGATGAGAAGGAAGCCGGACAGGTCAGGGCGAAGGAACGCTTTGACCAGAAATGCGCACGCAGGAATCTTTCTGTCGATGAAAATACCATTGCCTCGGTCGTATCCGACTGGACGAAGATACCGGTAGCCCGTCTAGAAGAAGCGGAAAGTAAACGCCTCTCGAAACTGGAGGCAGTTCTCCATAAGCGGATCATCGGCCAGGAGGAAGCCGTCACGGCTGTTGCCTCAGCCGTCAAGCGCGGCAGGGTTGGACTCAAGGATCCGAAACGTCCGATCGGCAGCTTCCTTTTCCTCGGCCCGACAGGCGTCGGGAAGACCGAACTGTCCAAGGCTCTGGCGGAGGCGGTTTTCGGTTCCGAGCAGAGCATGATCCGCGTGGATATGTCCGAATACATGGAGAAGCACAGCGTATCGAAGATGATCGGATCGCCGCCCGGGTATGTCGGATACGACGAGGCGGGACAGCTGTCCGAACAGGTCAGACGCCATCCGTACAGCGTCGTGCTTTTCGATGAAATCGAGAAGGCGCACCCGGATGTCTTCAATATCCTGCTCCAGGTCCTGGACGAAGGACATATCACAGATGCGCACGGACATAAGGTCGACTTCAAGAACACCTGCATCATCATGACTTCGAATGTCGGGGCCCAGGCCATTGTGGATCCGAAGAAACTGGGCTTCGGGGCAAAGGACGATGCGGCGAAGGATTATGAGCGCATGAAGGACGGAGTCATGTCGGAAGTCAAGCGTCTGTTCCGGCCTGAGTTTCTGAACCGTATCGATGAAATCCTCGTTTTCCATCCGCTGTCGCCGGCAGAGGTGGAGAAAATCGTCGATCTGCTTCTGAAGGATCTGGTGAAGCGGGCCAAAGAGCAGCTTTCCATCAGGCTCACGATTGCTCCGGCCGTCCGGAAATATATTGCCGAGACGGGCTTTTCCGAGAAGTTCGGTGCGCGTCCGCTGAAGAGGGAAATACAGACGAAGATCGAGGATGAAGTCAGCGAACTGGTCCTGAAGGGCGAGGCGCGTGAAGGCGATACCGTCACCGTCCGAATGTCTGAAAAGATAATGAATTTTAAAGTGACGCACTAGATTTGGACACATTTATATCTTATAATCTTATTAAGAAATGGCCCGGAAGCGGGGCCGCATACAACTGAATAACGCAATAACTGGGAGGCAGAACGAATGTCAGTAATTGAAGGTCTGATTCAAACGGAAGACGACGGCAGCATCAGTTTCGGAAATTATCAGCTGAATGAAAAATCCAAGCTTTCCGATTTTGAACATGACGGGGATATGTACAAGGTTAAGACGTTCCGGGAGATCACGAGACTGGAAAGAAATGAGATGTTTGTCTATGAATCGGTTCCGGGCACGGCCGTTTCTCATCTGACCTATGCAGACAACGGAATGAGCTTTACGGTAGAAGGCGCAGAAGATGCACAGATCACTGTCGAAGGCGAACCGGATGCCGAATACGAAATCTTCTTCGACGGAAAACTGGCTGACCGTCAGAAAACCAATCTCGGCGGGAAGCTGTCTTTCAGTGTGGATCTTGGAAAAGCGGATCAGGTAAAGGTTAAAATCGCGAAGAAGTGATTCATTTGCAGACGGATGAAGAGGCGGCCGGCGGCTGCCTCTTTTCTGTTTCAGGGGGGAAGAAATGTCTAAGGACAAGACGGTTTTCTACTGTCAGAACTGCGGATATGAAAGTGCCAAATGGATGGGGCAGTGTCCGTCCTGCCATGAATGGAATACCTTTGTTGAAGAGAAAGTGTCCGCTGCGAAACCGAGCACGAAGACTGCGCGCAATGCCGGCACGGGAAATAAACCGGCCAGATTCTCCGAGATTTCCATGGAGACAGAGCAGAGACGGAAGACGGACATCGGGGAACTGGACCGCGTGCTGGGAGGCGGAATCGTCAAAGGCTCCCTGATCCTGATCGGCGGAGATCCGGGCATCGGGAAATCGACGCTCCTTCTGCAGGCGTGCAGAAACCTTGCGGCGGACGGAGCAGACGTTCTCTATATTTCCGGTGAGGAAAGCCTGCAGCAGATCAAGATGCGGGCGGACCGGATCGGGGACATTTCCGACAGTATGCGCCTGCTGTGCGAAACGAATATCGGGGATATCAACGAGATCCTCCAGAATGAGAAGCCGGACATCGCCGTCATCGATTCGATTCAGACCATGTATTCAGAAGATGTCGCATCGGCGCCGGGGAGCGTATCCCAGGTCAGGGAGGCGACGGGGATTCTGCTCATGACGGCGAAGACCATCGGCATTTCCATTTTCATTGTCGGACATGTGACGAAGGAAGGAGCCGTGGCAGGACCGAGGGTGCTCGAACATATGGTGGATACCGTTCTCTATTTCGAAGGCGACCGTCATGCATCCTACCGAATCCTGAGAGCGGCGAAGAACCGCTTCGGGTCGACGGATGAAATCGGCGTTTTTGAAATGAGGAATGACGGATTGAGCGAAGTGCCGAATCCATCTGAATACATGCTGAGCGGGAAGCCCGAGAATTCATCGGGGTCCATCGTTTCCTGTTCGGTTGAAGGAAGCCGTCCGGTCCTGATGGAAATTCAGGCACTGGTCTGCAGGAGCAACTTCGGACTGCCCAGAAGAACGGCTGCAGGTGCAGATTACAATCGCGTGAATCTTCTGATGGCTGTCCTTGAGAAACGGATGGGAATGGATCTTTCCATGTGCGATGCCTATGTCAATATTGCCGGAGGAATCCGTATGAACGAACCGGCAGTGGATCTTGGAATCCTTCTGGCCATTGTTTCCAGCTACAAAGATATTCCGGTGGATGACGGCACGGCAGCTTTCGGTGAAGTCGGCCTGTCCGGAGAACTCCGTGCGGTAAGAGATGCCGAGCACCGGATTCAGGAACTGAAGAAGATGGGATTTGAAAAGGTGATTATTCCGAAGGCCAATATGAAGCATCTGAAGAAGCCGGAGGGGATAGAGATCATTCCTGCTTCCACGATTCAGGAAGCGGTAAAGGCAATCAAGTAACAGCTGCCACGGCACTTCTGATACAGGGTAAAAGAGCAGTATGCAAATGTTTTTTTAAGAAATGCAGAATTTTTATTTTTTTGTGTTGACAGGGGTTAACCCTGTGTGCTATATTATAGCAGTTCGGCCGCAAGAAGTTCACGAGGCCGGAAAAAGCTCTTTGACAACCGAACAGTGAAACACATACGACTCGAAAATTCCTATTACATTTTCAAACGAATCAAACGGATACACGGACAGATTAGTCTAGAAGTAGACCACGTTCTGACCGGGTCCGGAAAGAACATCTTTAGAGAGTTCGATCCTGGCTCAGGATGAACGCTGGCGGCGTGCCTAACACATGCAAGTCGAGCGACCATATGCACCGAATGAAGCTTCGGCAGAGTTCACCGCGTATGGGAGCGGCGGATGGGTGAGTAACGCGTGGACAACCTGCCCCGCACTGGGGGATAACAGCTGGAAACGGCTGTTAATACCGCATATGCGCACGGTGCCGCATGGCACAGGGCGGAAAGATTCATCGGTGCGGGATGGGTCCGCGTCGGATTAGCCGGTTGGCGGGGTAACGGCCCACCAAAGCGATGATCCGTAGCCGGCCTGAGAGGGCGACCGGCCACATTGGGACTGAGACACGGCCCAAACTCCTACGGGAGGCAGCAGTGGGGGATATTGCACAATGGGGGAAACCCTGATGCAGCGACGCCGCGTGAGCGATGAAGTGCCTCGGCATGTAAAGCTCTATCAGCGGGGAAGAAGATGACGGTACCCGACTAAGAAGCCCCGGCTAACTACGTGCCAGCAGCCGCGGTAATACGTAGGGGGCAAGCGTTATCCGGATTTACTGGGTGTAAAGGGAGCGTAGACGGCGTAGCAAGTCCGATGTGAAAACCCGCGGCTCAACCGCGGGCCCGCATTGGAAACTGTCATGCTTGAGTACTGGAGGGGCAGGCGGAATTCCTGGTGTAGCGGTGGAATGCGTAGATATCAGGAGGAACACCGGTGGCGAAGGCGGCCTGCTGGACAGTAACTGACGTTGAGGCTCGAAAGCGTGGGGAGCAAACAGGATTAGATACCCTGGTAGTCCACGCCGTAAACGATGAATACTAGGTGTGGGGAGGCATGGCCTCCCGGTGCCGCAGCAAACGCAATAAGTATTCCACCTGGGGAGTACGTTCGCAAGAATGAAACTCAAAGGAATTGACGGGGACCCGCACAAGCGGTGGAGCATGTGGTTTAATTCGAAGCAACGCGAAGAAC